>Ga0315279_10006522_pt1 | contig 14718 bp, 9 predicted proteins | sample YL17G06_20_MG_FD_203694 | JGI IMG/M metagenome (GOLD analysis project Ga0315279, IMG submission 203694) | Sediment microbial communities from Yellowstone Lake, YNP, Wyoming, USA - YL17G06_20 | ecosystem: Environmental > Aquatic > Freshwater > Lake > Sediment | place: USA: Wyoming | collected... | reverse complement strand
ATCCACGGAATACGGAAAAGGGCCTCTACGAGGTGAAGGCACGCGTCGAGGAACTCGGCCAGCGTTGCGCGCCCGTTGTGGGCGATGTCTCCTCAATCGAGGACCACGACCGAATGATCCGGGAGACGCTCGACGCGCTGGGCTCCATCGACATCTTTGTCAGCAATGCGGGCGTGGCGCCGGAGAAGCGGCTTGACGTGCTCGAGGCCACACCCGAGAGCTACGATCTCGTCATGGCGATCAATCTGCGCGGGCCGCTGTTCTTTTCGCAAGCCGTCGCGAAGCAGATGATCAAGCAGGTGAAGGCGGGTGCCTCTTCGAAGCCGGTCATGGTGTTCATAACGAGCATCTCAGCCAACACGGCAAGCCCGAGTCGCGTCGAGTACTGCGTGAGCAAGGCCGGCCTGAGCATGGTGGCGCAGACGCTCGCGGTACGCATGGCGGAATACGGCATCAACGTGTACGAGATCCGGCCTGGAATTATCGCCACGGACATGACGGCCGCCGTGCGCGAGAACTATGACAAGCTGATCGAGCAGGGGCTTCTGCTGCAACGCCGATGGGGGCTTCCGGAAGACATCGGGAAAGCGGTAGCCGGCCTGGTTGAGGGGTACTTCGCGTATGCCACCGGCGCCGTGATCGAAGTGGGTGGAGGCTTCGGCATACTGAGGCTGTGACGCGCGTGACCGGCCCGGGCCTGCGCCAGAATTTGGGATTTTCATGCGGAGTCGGCGAGTCGTTGCGATCCCCCGGGTGCCATGGATAAGCCTGGTTTGGCCGGTTCGGGACCCTGAACCTACGTAGGCAGCTTCGATCCGGCCAAACCAAGCTTATCCATGCCACCCTCTCCTGCTACCCTCTGTCCTTGTACGCCTTTAAGAGCGGGTGATATACTCCGCGGTTGGCGCTGCGCCTTTCAGAAAGCGGGTATACAGACAACGAAGAAGGGTTTGGCAAGCATGTTTCAACCTCATAGGACGGTGCGGATATTCATCCTTCTCTTGGTGGGGGCATTCGGGGCTGGGGCGCGGGCCCAGACGGTGAATGATTTCCCTCGGCGCGAGGACCCTTGGAACGTCCGCGTCGATATCTATGACAAGTTGGTGCGCGGGAATCACTGGAACGAGGGCACGGTGATGCAGAACGTCATCTTCCCGCCCGCGGGCAAAGATACTCCTATCATCGGGAGCCAGGAGGATTGCCCGATTCACACGGGAACGTATCTGGCCGCGCTGTCGTTTCGTTACGCGGCCACGCAGGATCCACAAGTGCGCGCCTGGGCGGACACGACGATGGAGGGCATCCTGAAACTCGAGCGCGTGACCGGGGAATCCGGGTGCGTTGCACGCAGCTTCAACCGAACGGACGGCCCGAATTGGCATGAACAGGTCTTCTTTTTCCCGATGGAGTGGCATACGTCGACGGCCCTCCCGGGATATCGTTGGATGGGCGACTTGAGCTCAGATCAGTTTACGGGGCTTATCTTCGGCGTGACGCTTTACTGGGAGTTGTGCGCCGACGATGCCCACAAAAAAGTTGCGGCGGACTTCATCGACCGTGTCATGGAACGGTGCGTCGACCACAATCTCAGGATTGTGGATGTTGACGGGAAAATGACGCTGTGGGGAAACTTTTGTCCCGACCTTGCCCATGAGCATCTCAATTCGCTCTTGATCCTGTCGCACTTGAGGACGGCGCAGAAGCTCACGGGGAAGACCGCTTACGAAGCTGCTATCAAACGGCTCATCACGAAGTACAAGTATGACGACGAAGCCATTCTGGCGAAGGTGCTCTGGCCGGTCGAATGGCGCAACGACGGCGATGACCGTCTCGCCTCGATGGCGCTTTACCACCTCATGCGCTTCGAAGAGGACCCCGGTTTGTTGCAGAAGTGCCGGATGGCGTTGAACCGGTGCTGGTATGTTTGGAAAGACACGGACGACCCATGGTTCCGGCTGGTCTATCAGTCGTTGACCGGCGAGAAGGTCTTTGATGAGAAGGCGCTCGCTCGGGCCAAGCAAATGGTTGCGGTGACCCGCGCGCATGGGACATGGACGATTCCTGCCGCGGAAGGGCCCAGGACGGTTGAAGCGGATTATGAGGATGTGGATTCATGGGCGCTGCCCGTGTACTGGCTGGGCCGTTACCTTAAGGTCATCGATGCGCAGTGGTAAATGCGCCCGCCGGCGGCAGCCAAAGGAGACGTGATGATGCATGGAATTCGCTTGTCATGGGTTTCAGTCGCGTTGGCCCTTCTGACTTATGCAATCGTGGGAGCGGCACAGATGGAAGTGCCCGATCTCGTCAAGGAAGCGTTGAAGGCCCCGGGACCGGCGAGTAACGCGGCCAACCTGATGGTGACGAACGAAGAGTTCAAGAGGTTCAGATCTTCGTTCACCTTCGACTCGAAGGACGCCGCCGTTCCGGCTCTGATGACGGAACGCGAGGCTGCTGATTACGCGGCATTTGTCGGCAAGAGAATCGGCAAGGACTTTTTCTGGCAGGCCCTTCCTCCAAGCGAGATGCTTCAGCCGCAGAAGACCGGCTATGGATACCTTGTCGTTGTCACGCCCGGCATGGACGTTGACCTGAGCAACGTGAAGCCAGCGATTCCGCCGCCGCCGCTAGGGATGGTCTATGTTCCGGAAGGGCCGTTCATCATGGGAAGCCAGGTTGGCGACCCGGATGAGACCCCTCAACATTCCGCCACCGCTGGTCCGTTCTTCATCGACAAATACGAGGTCAGCAATGCCGAGTTCAAACAGGTCTTTCCCGATTTCACGTTCGAGCCGGGCCGGGAAAACTGCGCAGCCACCGCAACGTGGGAACAGGCGGCGGCCTATGCCCAGAAGACCGGGAAACGTCTGCCCTCGGAAGCGGAATGGGAGAAGGCGGCAAAGGGCACGGACGGCCGCACGTACCCGTGGGGAAACTCATACGATCCGACGTTTGTGAACTGGGACGAGTCCGATCCGCGCGGAGGTTCGCCTGCCCGTCCCGAGAGCCCGTATGGCTGTATTGACATGGCCGGCGGCGCCTGGGAGTGGACCGCGGACTGGTACAAGCCATACGAGGGGAATGACGCGCCATGTGAGGCGTATGGTGAGAAGTACAGGGTGATTCGCGGCGGAGACAGCTTCAACGACATGGCGATGATGCGTACCTCGCAACGTTATTACCTTCCGCCGAACACAACCGGACACATGCACGTAGGGTTCCGCTGCGTAAAGGACCTGGAAGAGGGTGTAGGCTAGAGGATGAGAGGCTAGAGGAAGTGAGACTGGAGGCTAGAACGCGAAAACTGAAGTATCTGTGAGGCTTCTCTCCTTCTCTAGCCTCTCTTCCTCTAGCCTCTTATCACGTGGCCATGAATCCGCCGTCGACGATCATCTCAGCGCCCGTCATAAAGGACGATTCATCGGAGGCTAGGAACAAGGCGGCGTTTGCGATGTCGCGCGCGGTCCCAATGCGGCCCAGAGGCAGCGAGCCGCCAATCGCCTTCTTCTTCTCATCGGTCAGGTAAGGCTCCTGAAGCGGCGTGTCGATCATACCGGGGTGGATGATATTGCATCGGATATTGTCTAAACCGAATTGGACGGCGAGCGACTTGCACAGGGATATCAGGGCGCCCTTCGCGCTCGTGTACGAGTCCTGCGCGAGGGTGAAACCGACCAGGGCCGATATCGAACCCACGAGAATGATCGAGCCGCCGCCCGACTTCTTCAATTCGGGGATCCCGTGCTTTGTCAGGAAGAACACGCCCTTGAGGTTGATGGCCTGAACGAGGTCCCAGTGCTCCTCGGTCGTCTCGATCACCGATTTGTCCAAATGCTTCCAGAGCACGCCCGCGTTCGCATAGAGGATATGCAGCCCGCCGAATTCTTTCATGGCCCTCTTGACGGCTTTCCTCACATCGTCCTCTTTGCTCACATCGCCTTGCACGAAGATTGCCTTCCCGCCGGCTTTCTCAACGAGTCTCACGGTCTCGCTCCCGGCCTTCCTGTTCAGATCGAAGACGACAACCTTTGCGCCTTCCGTGGCAAACAGGATGGACGCCTCGCGCCCCATCCCCATACCGGCGCCCGTGATGATCGCAACTTTTCCTTTCAGCCTCATGCTCGAATTCTCCTTTCAATGTTTCGCGAAACGCCCTAACGTGGGGCAGACTGTCAGTCTGCCGGTGAGAAAGGTCTGTTCTTACGTAGCATGGCAGACTGACAGTCTGCCCTACGCGACGCAACAGTCTCTTATACGCGCGATCATATCAGTTCGAAATATCGACGCCGCTCCCAATCGGTCACGGAGCGCATGAACTCCTTGATCTCCCAGCGGGCTATGGAGGCGTAATGCTCTACGACGTCATCCCCGAGAAGCCGGCGGGCCAGTGCGCTGGAATCGAACGCGTCGGTGGCCTCGATCAGGTTTCGATGTAGTTTCGGCGCGTCCTTAAGGTCGTACGCGTTTGCAGAGACATAAGGGCCTATCGGTTCGATCTGGTTCTCGATGCCGTACAGCCCTGACGCGATCATGGCGGCGTATGCCAGATAGGGATTGACGTCGGCCCCGGGAATGCGGTTCTCGACGCGCATCGACTGCCCGTGCCCGCACGAGCGGAAGGCTACGGTCCGGTTGTCACCGCCCCAGGTCACAGTAGTGGGCGCGAAGGTGAGATCGGCATAACGCTTGTAAGAATTGATGAGGGGCGCATAGAGCAGTTGGAAATCGCCCGCTAGAGACATCAGGCCGCCAAGGAAATAGCGCATGGTCTTTGACATGTGGCGCTCGGCTGCACCTGGACGACACTGTGGCGCACCGTCTTTCGGATCGAAGAAGACAGGGGCGTCATCCTTCCACAGACTCATGTGGACGTGGCAGCCGCTTGACGAATGATCGGTGTGCCACTTGGCCATGAACGTCGCCTGGACGCCGTGCAGCGCGGCCATTTCGCGGACGCCCGTCTTGAATATGGCGTGGCGGTCGGCCATTTCGAGCGCCTCGGTGTAAACGAGGTTGACTTCGTGCTGGCCGAACCCCCACTCGGCTTTGCTGCATTCGATGTCAACGCCGGCCATCGCGAGGTTTCTCCGGAGATCCCCGATCAGGAACTCATCCATCGAGGAGCGGAAGATGCAATAGTCGCCGATGTATTTCGAGATGGTGTTGAGTTTGTCGTAATCCTTCTCGCGTGAGGATTCCGGCGTTTCGCGGAACAGAAAGAACTCGAGTTCGGAAGCCGCTTTGACGGTGAATCCGGCCTTCTCCGCGCGGCGCAACTGCCCGCGCAGGATCGACCTAGGCGCAATTGGGATTAGGCCGCCTTCGTGATCGCATGTGTCGCAGAGCACAAGGGCGGTCTTCCCGAACCACGGATAAAGGCGCGTTGTGCTCCAATCCGGAACAGCCACCATGTCGCCGTAACCCGTGTGCCAGCCCGTGAACGCCAAGTCCGGGATCAGGATCCGTTCGATGTCCCATCCGAAATTGCAGTCGCACGTGTGGATCCCTTCGGACATACCCTCCAGAAACGCCGACGCCGCGCAACGTTTTCCATACAGTCTTCCCTGGAGATCGATCCCCGCGACAATGACGGTATCAACGGTTCCGTCTTCGACCCACTTGAGCAAGCGATCCACGATTCGGTCTCCTTCCGCATCACACGAGTTTCAAGAACGTCACGGACCTTCGCAGTATGTCACCCACGGGCTTCCTCAGGCAATACGGCGCGCATTCGCGCATTCGTGCATAGACGCTCTCATTGCTCGATAACCACTAAGCAAGCTTGGCCCGGGCCTGCTTGACTTGTTCAATGGCTTCGAGATGCCGCTGCCGGCACTGGGTGAGCGTTGGCTTCCAGGGGGTTTGCATGAATCCAAGAAGCTTTTCGTGGGGGATGTTCTTGACGCAATAGTCCACCGTCAAACCGAACGAGTCGGGGGAACTCCAATTGCTTGCTGTTGGAATTTGTTCGTAACCATTGTCGGCGAGATCAGTGTATGCCTCGACGGCCCGCTCCGACTTGTCGAACTTTGTACCGTAGTACCAGTTGCTTTGCACGACGGTCTTCGGCATCTTCTTGAGGAACGGATCGCGGTGGCCCCATAGATAATCGGACCAGATCCACGCTCGTGACCCGCACTTCTCGACTTGGTCAACGAGGAAGTAGAAGTCCCGCCACCAGAGGTCGTGCTGCCGGATGACCGCGTACTCGTAGTTCCGCTGGTGTTCGGGCGTTTCCTCGTCCATGCCGAGGTGGAAGAAGCGCGGTTTGTCGAACAATGCGATGGCTTCCGCTATGAGATCCTTGCACACGGCGTAGTATTTCTCGCTTGAAAGGCAGTGGGAGTATGGCCCGAGCCACGTGTCGTGCGTGGCCGAGAAATTCATCTTGGGGATCGGTTCGAGGTCCATCTTGCGGAGTCTGGCGAGTTCGTTGCGGAGCTTCTCACGGGACCACGCGCCCTTCACTGCGATCTCGGGGTGGCTTTCGTACTGGACGCCGTCCCCGAGGTCGATGATGACCATGTTCATTCCCGCGCTGGTCATTGCGGATAGGATCTCGTTCCACATCGGCTCGTCAAACCGGAGGTCCGGTGTGCGGTTCGTGTATGTCTCACGCCCCTGTGGACTGTCCCAGTCGCACCACATGTTGTAGCTCAGATGAAGCAGGTTCGCCCAGATCATGTCCTTCCGTCCTTTCTCTTGAGCGCCCAGTGTCCGCGAAGCCAACGCCGCACCCGCCGCTGCGGCGCCCGTTCTCAGGAATTCGCGCCGTTTCATCGCATGTCTCCCTCTGTTCCGTTATTGCGCTTCAGCCGCATCCTGGTGAGAAAGTACTGAAGCAGCTCTGCAAATGCAAGACGGGCCTCCGGTTTGCCCCGGCAGGCGTTCGTCTCGCGTGAACTGTTGGCGTCGCTCGGCACGTTGGACGGCTGCAAGCAGGATCAGGCAAGTGTCCATGAGTGTCCAACCAACTTACCCTTGCCTTTGCCGAACTTCACATGACTGAAGGAAGATTGTGGTAATATCGCTTCGTTGGGACATTCTCCCAACAAGAGAATCTGCGTCATGTTTTGCACAGGAGCGAGTCTGATGGAGTTTCGCGATACCGACGCTGCGATCTATGGTAAGCGGTTCGGCGTGGAGGAAATGGGGGGACGAATCGAGTTGTGGCGCGTCCTCTGCCGGTATTGGTTTTCCAAGTATATAGCATCCGACAGTTGCACGTTGGATCTCGGTGCGGGTTTTTGCGAGTTTATTAACAACATTGAATGCCGCAGGAAGATTGCTGTCGAACATAACGGCAGTTTCCTTCAACTCGCGGACCCGAATGTGGAGTGTATCGTTGCCGACCTGGAAGAAGGGCTTGCCCAGGTACAACAGGGCAGTGTCGACAATGTGGTGGCCAGCAACGTCTTTGAACATCTTCAGAACCGCGAGCAGTTGTTCCGGTGTCTACGCGCAACGTGGCGCGTCCTGAGAACAGGCGGGCGCATCATCATAATGCAGCCGAATTATGCCGCGGTGCGCGAGCGATTCTATGACTTCTCCGACCACAGCCTCCCGTTGACGGAGAAGGGCATGGCGGAGGCCGTGGCCGCCACCGGGTTCGCGATCGAGCGAGTAATCGCGCGGTTCCTTCCATACACGACCAAGCGGCGATATCCCCGATGGCCGTTTCTGGTCCGGTTGTACCTCCTCTGTCCCCCGGCCCACTGGCTGCTTGGGGGGCAGATGTTCATAGTGGGACGCAAAACCAATGTTTGATATCCAGGGATGACATCGCTTGTGGCCCGCGCTTCCAGACTTTCAATCGGCACAGTCGCTCAAGAGCATCGCGGAGATCAAAATGCCGTTGGGGGGGGCGTTTTGTTCATCGGTAAACCGCAACCGCACGATCTTGCCTCTGTATTGAGCTACGTTGATGTTTTCCTCCACCATCGGCGGTTGCACTGCTAACGTTTCTGACATTAGAACGCGCGATGTGCCATCAATAAGGTCGATCTTGACATTCATTGGCGCCGCTCGCACCTCCGACTGTGACCTCCCGAGTCTGAACTGGAGATAGTCATGGTCCACGATGAAGGGCGCTGACAGGACGGGTCCAGTGCCGCAGGAAAGATGCAGGACGGATTCCCCGCTCGGGGACAGTCGCTCGATGTGCGCCCGCTCCGGTGCAACCGTCCAGCCGCGAAGGTCATCCATCGTTCTGAATCGGAATACGACGCGGAGCTTCCGGAACATGGCCATGCCCGCATCATGAACCTTGTACGCCTTGTCCGCGTAAGTATCCAGATCGGGATATATGAAACGCACAAGCGTTGGATACTGCGGCGAAGTGAGCAACGACTTGTCCATCCCTGTCCGCACCCAGGCGCGGAAGTCACTGTACAGTTGCTGACGGTCATTGCGGAACGATATGCCTTCACTGTATCCGTAGGCGGTCAAGGGTAGCGCCAGTAGCACCATTGCAACACTCACAATCCGGCGTGTGCGTTCTTGTCCAATCAGGTCCAAGACAGCGTAGCACGCAATGGCCAACGGAGCGATGAGCGTGTAGTACCTGGGATGCCACCCGCTATCCCTTCCTGCCACAATACTGGCTGCAGTTGCAAGGGAGACTCCGACGACTAGAATGAATGCGGAGATGCGATATCGTTGAAGCTTATCTCTGCGGTACGTCTTGGCAGCCGCCACGGTTAGAATTCCCAGCAACACAAGCTCCCAGCACCCAATCCACGGCCCGGCCGTCTTGGAAACACCCACGCCCGACCAGAGCGCCAGGAACGTCATGCCGTTAGCCAGCCGGCTGAGCGGCGTGAGGGGCGTCCCGTAGCGTTCCCGATGCATATCCAAACTAATCACATTGACGTGTAGCTTTACGGCCTCCCACGGCACACAAACTGCAAAATAGGTCAGTCCGGCGAAGACAAACACTCCTATCATGATCCATCTGGTCCACCGAGTCTCCATCATACAGTCTGAACCCAGATACCAGACCAGCCAGAGGAAGGAGCAGAAACCAACACACCACCCAAAGGCGGAGCAATGCGGCGCAAGTATTGCCGTTGCGACGGCCGTCGCAACGGCCGCACGCGACAACCGCGCCGCAGAACGCCAGAGCAAAGAGAACAACGTGATGAGCATCGCATACGGAATGACGAAAGCCAGTTGCAGCAAGGTTAGAATGTTGGCGAGGTGGAGAGTGCTAAGCATCACGGCCGGGATTAGTACGTCCGTATAGAGATAGCGTCCCCGCGTTCGGCCCAAGGTTCTCAGTGCGAAGGCCGCCAAGAGGATATATGCAACCGCTATGATGTCCGCCGCGAATCTCAGGTTCAGCTTCGTAAGCGGGGCCCAGACGTACATGAGAAGTATGACCAGCGTACACCGGTGACCGAAAACCGGCGCCCAGAGCTGTGCCCATGTCAGTGGCTGGTCCCCCGTCAAGATATCTTGGAACAGGTATACATCGCCCTGGGGATATGAGATGTTTGTCGTGAAAGCTAACAGTCCAAGCCCGAGCGCCAGCAGAGTGAACAGGCCCCACACCACAGCAGCCACCTTTGTCGTCCGGACACGTGGTCTCATGAGGAACGTGCTGTCCTTTGCTTCATTGTGCGGGCGCGGAGATTGCAGCTTTGACTCACGGATTCTATACTCCTTCCCGAAATACGATCAAAGCCTCTTGTGGAGGCGCATCCTGAGAATCGTCGAGGGCGGTATGGGTCAATGCGGCCACAGGCTATACTCCCGCCGGCAGCTATGTGCTATACTGTCGCCACGGAAGCAAACGGGAAGCCGTAGACTATGGAGTTGCCAATCGCTGTAAACCAGGGCGAAGCCCTTTGTCATACTCGCCGAATGGATGAGGCGATGCCGCCACGGCGTTCTTGCCCATTCCAACTTCCGCGTTACCAACGCAATCGCTGAAGGGGTCATCAACAAGGTCGATGCCCTCACGCGAAGAAACTATCGATTCCTATGATGCGGAATACTACTCTCTCTACCTGCTCGATGCCACAGGAGCCTTACCCCGCAGAGTTCACTGTCCCGTAACTACTGTGAACGAACCGAAAGGAAGAGATATGGTTGTCGGCGGAAATCACACCGGCAAGACCCCCGCGTCAAATATGCTTTTCCCGGTTGTGACCGCATTCAGCGTTGCTTGCGCCACGCTGATGCTGCAAGTGGTCGAGACTCGTATCTACTCGGTTGTCTTTTGGAATCACCTAGTCTACCTGATAGTCTCTGTGGCTCTCCTGGGCTTTGGCATCAGCGGCACATGGCTGGCCTTCGGCAAAGAGACCTGGCTTGCGCGAAGGCTTACGCTGCCCGTGGCCGCCATCGGATTTGCCGTCACCGCCGTCCTTTCCGCGCTTATTGTGCCCCAGTGGGGCGTTAATATCGACACACTTTTCGTCAGTGCGTGGCATACCATTCGCTTGCTGGTGACATACAGTACGGCCATCTTCCCTTACTTCTTCGCGGGCTGGATCCTTGGAACCATTTACCGCGAGTACGCAGGGCAAATCCATTTTCTGTACTTTGCGGACCTGATTGGGGCCGCCTCGGGGTGTCTTGCCGTGCCATTGCTGATTCGGCCCGCAGGTGCGATTGTCCTGGTCGCTCTCGCGTGCGCACTCGGTGCGTTGCCAATCCTGATCGGAGATCTTTTGGCCAGGCGCAACGCGCCGAGTCTTGCCCTGTTGACTGGAGCGGTGGCGGCCTTAGCGCTTGTCGCGCATTATGCCGATGCGATCAACCTTCGCATTGTGCCCGACCGCGCCAAGAATTTCTCGGTGTTCTCGAATGACCCGCGCGGACAGAGAAAACACGAACTCAGCGAGTGGAATATCCTGGCGCGAACCGACGTCATTGGAGCCGTCGATACCGGCGAGAAACGAATCTATATTGACGGCGCCGCCTTCACCAGGATGGCGACTGAAGCAACGCGAGACGTCCCGCCATTTGACAAGGAAAGGGAGCCCCTTGTCCCGTTTCGAGCCCCCTACGTGCTGCCGCGCAAATGTGATCGCACCCTCGTTATCGGGAGTGGGGGAGGCCTGGATGTCTGGCACGCGTTGCGCGGCGGCGCAAAGCACGTTGATGCCGTCGAGATCAATCCCACTACCGCACGGATCGTGAAGAACGAATACAACGACGTTTTGTCCGGGTTGTTTACGCGTCCCGAAGTGAACCTGATGATGGCGGAAGGGCGCAGCTTTGTGCGCTCCCGGAGCGAGCGTTATGACTTGATTGTCATGCACGCCATAGACACTTTCGCCGCCATCGACGCCGGCGCATACATGCTGGCCGAGAATTACCTCTACACGGTGGATGCCATTGTAGACTATATGCAGCACCTTGAGCCCGAAGGCATCTTGTCTATTACGCGCTGGTGTTATGCAGGCGAGACGCCGCGGCTCTTCTCGATCATGCTCGAGGCGTTATACGAGCTAGGATATCAGAACCCGGAGAGCCATCTGGCCCTGGAAGTCTGCAACTCTTGGACTGCGGCCCTTGCAAGTCCCACCCCATTTTCACCGGATGAATTGGCACTACTGAAAGCGCATACGGGAAAGTACGGCGGCGCGGCACTCTTCCCGCTCTCGCCGGAAGAACAGGTCGAACCCGTCCAGAAAATCGTGAATGAGTATGCTCAGGCGAGAAAACACGGAACGCAAAACGCACTGTGCGCCGCCTACACTTATAACATCAAGCCCGTATGGGACGATGACCCTTTCTTCTTCCACTACGAGAAAATGAGCAGCATAGTCAGGATTCTCGATGAGAGGACCTCGTGGGACTTCATCCGAGGTCAGTGGCCATCGCTTATCCTCTTTCTTCTATTGCTTCTGATGTCTCTGGCCTTGGCGCTCTTCGTCATTTTGCCCCTTTGGCGCCGGGGCAGAGGAGACTTGCCGGGGTTTGGGCTGTGGCTGGTCTATTTTTGCTGTCTGGGCGTCGCATTCATCTTTGTTGAGATCTGTTTCATGCAGAGGTTCGCCTTGCTGTTGGGTCATCCAGGGCGTTCGCTCGTCCTCGTGCTCGGAGGTCTCCTGTTCTTTGCGGGACTGGGCAGCAATCTGAAACCAAAGCTGAACATTCGTCTCGAGAGGACGCTTCTTGCTCTGTGTGCCGTCATTATTGTGTCGGCATTCGGTTATCCCCACATCGTCCGGGCGATATTGGGTTGGCCCCTTTGGATGAGAAGCGTGGCGACCGTCCTTCTCGTCGCACCCGCCGCCATTTTTATGGGAATGCCGTTTCCGACCGGCCTACGCGCCGTCGCTGCACGCTCTGCGGATGCGGTCCCATGGATGTGGGGCGTGAACGGCGGCGCCACCGTCTTAGGCTCCATTCTTGCCATCATCGTTGCCATCTACTTTAGTTTCACAACGGTATTGGTCATTGCGGCCATGGGCTACGCCGCCGCCGGCATTCTCTACCGCAGCCTACAAAAAGGTTGACCGCGTACAGAGGGGTCATGGATTATCGGGTGGTATGTCGTCGTGGCGGACCGTGCTATTCCTGTTTGGGAGTGCGTCTTGCGCGCGGACGCCTCGCTTCCGCGTGAATGTCGGATTCGGCGGCCTTCTCGGCAGCCTTGGCGCGGAGTTCCGCATAGGCGGGCGCCGCCGCTTCGAGTCTTGTCTCCCACTCGGGGTCGGGTGTCGAAATATCGCTCTCGCCGAAGAAAGTGAGGATAGTCGCGGCGCTCGCGACAGGATCGAACAGGGCCCATTTTGCGCAGAACCCCATGAAAACGCCCACCGCGAACAAGGCGAAGCGCATGATGATCCACTCGTCCGGCATCATCTCGGCAAGGATGCCAAGCGGCAACAAAAACACGACGCAGGAAACGATTGCGAAGCCGTAACTGAGGAGCGTGAGGGTCACGGCGTGTCCGAGGACGGTGCGCCAGCACTGGCCATAGAGAAGAAGCGATGTGCGTGCGGCCTCAAAGACATTCTCATCGCGGGTGCGGAAGACGTAGGCGATTGCTGCTTCTTCGACATAGCGCTGGCTTAAGCCGGCGATTCGCTGCGTAAGCGTCGAATTGCCTTCCACGCCCGTTAGCGGCAGCGCCGATCCGGTGTCCACCAGGGCGCCGTGGATGGCGCGCAGAATGTCATGAATGAGCCGGCGCACTTCGGGGAGCAATCCCGGCCCGTGGAAATAATGGAGCACGCGGCCCCGCGCCCATTTCATCTGCGAGATGCCGATGGGAAGCTGTCCCTCGGCGATGATCTCAGTGATAAGCGCCACGTGGCCCGCGCGATGCCTGCTGAAAAGGTACTCGCTCAGGAAACTCCCGACGCCGCCTGTCACGGCCATGAGGACTGAGATCACAAAGAGCACCCAAAAGGCGCCGGAGCCAAAGATCACCCCGATCAGCGCAAGAAACAAGAGGTAGATCACGACGCACACGCAAAGCAGGCCGTAGATCAGCATCCTGTACAACACGTACGGCAGCGTCTGCCGAACGATCCCGAGAGCGCGTTCGAATTGAAGTCCCATATGGCGACCCTTTCCGGCAAGTTTCGTCTGAAAGGATTATCCTCTGCCCGGCATCCCGATTCCAAACGCGCGGCACGGGGTCGTATCAGGTCGGACGGGTCGGACGGGTCGGACGAGTCGGACAGATCAGACAAACATTCCGAATCAGTGGTTTGGGAGGTGTCATTCCTGTGTGCTAGAATCCGTTTTCTCTCTGGCTCCTGAAACCATCCGTGTGCGGAGGCGATATGGCAAAAGGCATTACAAAACGCAGTGAAGACTACTCCCAGTGGTACATCGACGTGGTGTTGCGCGGGGAACTGGCGGACTATGCGCCCGTGAAGGGCTGCATGGTCATTAGGCCGAACGGATACGCGGTTTGGGAGAACATCCAGCGCAATCTTGACCGGATGTTCAAGGAAACCGGGCATGTGAACGCCTATTTCCCGATGCTTATCCCGGAAAGCTTTCTGAAGAAAGAGGCCGAGCACGTCAAGGGTTTTGCGCCGGAATGCGCGGTTGTCACGCACGCGGGTGGCAAGGTCCTCGATGAACCGCTCGTAATCCGCCCCACCTCCGAGACGATCATCTGGTCGACATACAAGAACTGGATCAAGAGCTACCGGGATCTCCCGATCCTCATCAATCAATGGGCGAACGTGTGCCGGTGGGAAATGCGGACGCGCCTGTTCCTGCGGACCACCGAGTTCCTTTGGCAGGAAGGCCACACGGCGCACGCCACCTCCGAGGAAGCTGAAGAGGAAACGCGCAAGATGGTGAACGTCTACAGGAAGTTCGCCGAGGACTATATGGCGATGCCGGTGATCGTGGGGAAAAAGACGGAGCAGGAGAAGTTCGCGGGCGCGCTGCACACGTACTGCATCGAGGCCATGATGCAGGATGGAAAGGCCCTGCAAGGCGGGACGTCGCATCACCTCGGCCAGAACTTCGCAAAGGCCTTCGACGTTCAGTTCCAGGACGCCAACAAGCAGTTGCAGTACGCGTACGCGACAAGCTGGGGCGTGTCGACACGGCTGATCGGCGGCATCGTCATGTCGCATGGCGATGACAAAGGTCTTGTGATCCCTCCCAAGCTCGCGCCGCTCCCGGTCGTGTTCGTGCCGATCTGGCGGAGCGATGAAGAGATGGCGACGGTGCTTGGCCGGGCCCGCGCGCTGACGCAGGAATGGGATCCGTTTTTCTACAAGATCGACGACC
>Ga0315279_10006521_pt1 | contig 14726 bp, 10 predicted proteins | sample YL17G06_20_MG_FD_203694 | JGI IMG/M metagenome (GOLD analysis project Ga0315279, IMG submission 203694) | Sediment microbial communities from Yellowstone Lake, YNP, Wyoming, USA - YL17G06_20 | ecosystem: Environmental > Aquatic > Freshwater > Lake > Sediment | place: USA: Wyoming | collected... | reverse complement strand
GGGCGTCGTTGCCGGCGACCCGATGTTCATGAGCGCGCCTGTGCCGAGCAGCAGCGCGCCCGGGTTCCGGGCTTCGATCTCCTGCTTGAAGCGTCCCACCTCGCCCTGGCTGCCGCCGGCGGTGACGAGTAGGTCATAGCGTGACCACTTGTCGTAGTCGGTGCTGGCAGGACTGCAGCCCCAGAGGTTCGCTATGCGCGGGTAGTCGCCGGCCTGCAGAGTGGCCACAAGAAGCAGCGTGATGGAGAGCATCGGGATGCCCCTTCCGGGAGGGTGTCGGGGAGTGTTCCCGAGATGGGCGGCGGGGTCCTACCGCCTTCCGGGGGCCGGGTCGTGGCCGCCGCGAAGAAGCATGTCCTGAGCCTGTCGAAGGGGGCGAACGGGGGAGTACGGCCGCTAAGTCCCGCCCTTCGTCAGGCTCAGGGCGAGCGGAAGGCAAGGCCGCCGTGACGAAAGGCGAGCGGGATAGGCAGGCGAATCGCCCCTGCCCTCACTCCACCCACTCGATCTCGAACGGCGGCGGCGGCGGAGCCGAGGTGTCGCCGATGCGAATCGCCATCCCGACGAGGGTGCGAGCTTCCTCAAGCGTCGCGCGAGAGGGGGCATGGATCTCGGCGAGCGGCTCGCCGGAGCCGGTGATCTCGTCGCCCTCCTTGCGCAGCAACACCACGCCCGCGCCGTGCTCGATGGCCTGCCGCCCGCGGCGCCGCGAGCCACCCAGCGCATCGACGGCCTCGCTGATCCTTAGCGGGTTCACCGCAGTCACGCGCCCGGCCACCGGGGCCCGCAGCAGCTCGACGTGCTCCGCTCGCGGAAGCCGTGATGGGTTGTCCACGACACGCGGGTCGCCGCCCTGAGCCTTGATCATCGCCTGCAGTTTCGCGAGCCCCGCGCCGTTCGCGAGCGCCTCCTCGATCGCGGCTCTTGCCGCGTCCGCCGTCGCGGCCGCCCCGCAGAGCTCCAGCATCTTGGCGGCTGTGGCGATGCTGAGTGTCAGCAGATCCTCCGGGCCGCTGCCCGACAGCGTCTCGATGGCCTCGCGGACCTCCACCGAGCTGCCGACCGCGCGGCCAAGCGGCTGGCTCATCGGCGTGACCGCCGCCGCCATCGCACGGTCGTGTGCTCTGCCGAGGGCCAGCAACAGCCTCGCGAGGTGCCTGGCCTCCTCGTGAGTGTGCATGAAGGCCCCCCGACCGCACTTCACGTCGAGGACGATGGCGCTCGCCCCGGCCGCGAGCTTCTTCGACATGATGCTGGCCGCGATGAGCGTGATGGAGTCGACCGTCGCTGTCTGATGCCTCAAGGCGTAGAAGCGCTTGTCGGCCGGCGCCAGGTCGACGGCCTGGGTCGCGATCACCAGGCCGATGTTGCGCGCCTGAGTAGTGAAGTCGCGCGGCGTGAGCGCGGTGCGGAAGCCGGGGATCGACTCCAACTTGTCGATCGTGCCGCCCGTGTGGCCGAGCCCGCGGCCCGACATCTTGGCGACCGTCGCCCCGGCCGCCGCGGCCAGCGGGCAGGCTACGAGCGACACGTTGTCCCCCACCCCGCCCGTCGAGTGCTTGTCTGCGGTGTGCTCCAAGCTCGACAGGTCAATCTGCGCTCCGCTCTCGAGCATCGCCTTCGTGAGCGCGACCGCCCCGTCGTCCGGCATTCCCGTGAGGCACACCGCCATCATCCATGCCGCCGCTTGCGGGTCCGAGACGTGCCCCTCCATGAACGCCTGCACGAAGTCGCGAACGCTGTCCGCAGTGAGGGCGTCCCCCCGCTTCGTCTTCTCGATGAACTCGATCGCGTCGAACCCGGCCATCTGACTGCCCCCACACCTCTACTCGAACAGCGGCTTGCCAGGGCCGAACGGCCCCAGCCCGAGCCACACCGATACTGTGGCAGCAACGTCCGCGAACGTTTCACGCGTGCCCAGATCGCGCGGCTCCCGCCCGGGACACGCCACCAGCAGCGGGACGTACTCGCGCGAGTGGTCCGTCGAGCCCGTCGTGGGATCGACGCCATGGTCGGCCGTGATGATGAGGAGGTCGCCGGCCGCCGCGGCCGCCAACTCCGGCAGTACCGTGTCGAGTGCCTCCAGCGCGCCCGCGTACCCGCGCGGGTCGTTGCGGTGGCCCCACCGGCTGTCTGTCTCGATCAGGTTGGCGAACAGCAGCCCATCCCACGGCTCGCGCAGCCTCTCCGCTATCCTAGCGACCCCGTCCGCGTTGTCGACCGTGTGCACGCAGTCCGTCACGCCGCGCCCGGCGAAGACGTCGTCTATCTTCCCGACTCCGGCGACGCGCATCCCGGCCCCCGCGACGCGGTCGAGGACCGTCTCACCGGTGGGCGGGAGCGAGAAGTCGCGCCTGCGCGGTGTCCGCGTGAACGCGCCGGGCGCTCCGGTGAAGGGCCTCGCGATGACTCGGCCGACCGCGTGCTCACCGGTGAGTAGAGCACGCGCCGAGCGGCACCACGCGTAAAGCTCGTCCACCGGCACAAGGTCCTCGTGGGCCGCCACTTGGAACACGCTATCGGCCGAGGTGTAGAGGATCGGCCTTCCTGTGCGCATGTGCTCCTCGCCCAGCCGCGCGATGATCTCCGTGCCGGAGGCACGCATATTGCCAAGGACCTGGCGCCCAACGGCCCGCTCGAACGACTCCAGTACCTCGGGCGGGAAGCCGCTCGGATAGGTTGGGAACGGGCGCTCGACAATCAGCCCCGCCAGCTCCCAGTGGCCCGAGGTGGTGTCCTTGCCGGTCGACTTCTCGGCCATCTTCCCGAAGGAGGCCGTCGGGGCCGGCGTCGGGGGGACGCCGACGATGTCGGTGACGTTACCGAGACCGGTGCGCGCGAGGTTGGGCAGGCGCAGGCCCCCCACGGCCCGGGCCGTGTTGCCCAGCGAGTCGGAGCCCTCATCGCCGTACCGAGCCGCGTCGGGCAGAGCGCCACACCCGACGCCGTCGAGGACGATGAGCACCGCCCTCACGGACCGGCCCCCTCCCCTGACTCGGTCTCTCGCGGCGCCGACTCCGTGCCCGGGCCCTCTGACGCGCCCTCCTCCCGCTCGCGGAGCGCGCTCTCGTCGAGCAGCGCTCGCTGAATCGCCAATCGGTGCTGGTCGATGATCGGTTCGGCTAGGTCGGTGGGTACGTACTGCATAGCCTGCCATGCCTCGAGGAACCGTCCCTGTCGGTAGTAGACCCATGCGAGCGAGTCGTAGTAGACGGGGAGGGCCGATGTGTTCGTCCTAGTGGCAAGCTCGATGGCCCGGACGACCAGGGACTCCGCCTCCTGGAGTCGGATGTCCTGCACGGCATAGTAGTAGCCAAGCGAGTTGTAGGGCTCCGGGCTGTCGGGCCGGAGCCGCAACGCCACAGCATAGCCGCGCGTAACGGTTACAGTGTCGCCACACTGCGCGGCCGCTTGGGCGGTCTCGGTCGCCAGCTCATATGACGGATTCTCGTCCAGCGCGCCAACCAAGTAGGGCACTGCCTCGCGGCTCAGCCCCTTCGCGGCGAGGAGCCGGCCCGCGCGCTCCGCCATCCTCTGCCCGAGCCGGGCGCTCTGGCAGGCCTCGTCGAGCTCGGACTTGATCGTGGGCCAGTAGTCCTCGTCGCCGAACCGAGTGCCCATCGACGAGATCATGCTGACGGCGAGCAGGAAGTGCTCCTCAGCGGCTTGCGCGCCTCGGATACGGTCGAGCTGGCCCGGCACCACTAGTGCGCCGACAACGAAGCAAAGGAGCAGGGCCACGAAGGGGACGTAGAGTATGCGCGCGGTCACCGCGGGCGTGGGGCGGACCGGGTCCCCGCCGGCCCCGGGTGTCACGGTGGGTAGCACAGGCGTCATCCTTCGAGGATCTTGCGGAGGACTCGGCCGTCGTCCTCCAGGCAGCGGCCGGCACCGAGCACGACGCAGCTCAGCGCATCCTGTGCGACGTAGGTCGAGATGCCGGTTTCGATGGAGATGAGCGTGTCGATCCCACGAAGATACGCTCCGCCGCCGGCCAGCACAACGCCGTGCTTCATAATGTCCGCGGCGAGTTCCGGCGGGGTGTGCTCGAGGGCCGTATGGACGGTGTCCAGGATGGCGCGCAGGGGCTCCTGGATCGCCTCTCGCACATGGTCCGCTGTCAGAATGACGCTGCGCGGAAGGCCGCTGACTATGTCGCGGCCTTTGACCTCCATCTCGAGCGGCTCGACGAGCGGGTACGCCGACCCGACGGCGAGTTTGACGTCCTCCGCCGTTCTCTCCCCTATCAGGAGACTGGCCTCGCGACGCACATAGGCCTGGATAGACTCGTCCATCTCGTCTCCGCCCACGCGAAGCGACTGGTGGTACACGATCCCGCCGAGGGAGATGACGGCCACCTCCGTTGTGCCGCCGCCGATGTCCACGACCATGTTGCCGGTTGCCTCCTCGACCGGCAACCCGGCGCCGATGGCGGCCGCCATCGGCTCCTCGATGACCCCCGCCTCGCGCGCGCCCGCCTGGTAGGCGGCCTCGATGACCGCCCTGCGCTCTACCTCGGTGACGCCGGACGGGATGCCGATGAGGACCCTCGGATAGGACAGCCACCGCCGCGTCTGCACGCGTGCGATGAAGTACGACAGCATCGCCTGGGTGATATCGAAGTCGGCGATCACGCCGTCTCGCAGCGGCCTGATCGCCACCACGTTCCCCGGCGTGCGGCCGATCATCCGCTTAGCTTCCTGGCCCACGGACAGCACTCGGTTGGTGTCGCGGTCGATGGCCACCACGGACGGCTCATTGAGCACGGTGCCGCGCCCCACCACGTACACGAGCGTGTTGGCGGTTCCGAGGTCGATGCCGATGTCGATGGAGAACCTCGAAAACAGGGAGCGCGTGTAGCTCCTGATAACACGGCGCCAGTCGGGACGTGACTTCGCCGCCTCCCGGCGGGCGTGTGCGTATACCCGCGACGAGCCCGCGCCACGCTCCACGTACTGCCCCCCGGCCGAACGCGCGATTCGTGTGTTCAGGACAGCGGCACCCCCGCGGCGGCCAGCATCAGGCTCAGCTTGTGGAGCGGAAGACCGACTACGTTGTAGTAACAGCCGTGAATGCTGTCCACAAGCAGCGCACCGTGCCCTTGTATGCCATAGGCTCCGGCCTTGTCAAGGCTCTCGCCCCGTGCCACATACGCCTTCGCGGCGGCTTCGTCGAGCTGCCTGAAGCGAACTCGCGTTCGCACAGCATCGGCTTGAAGGATCTTAGGGGGTCGCTCGATTCGGCCAGCGCGATGCCCGTTACCACCTCATGGCAGCGGCCCGCCAGATCGAGGATCATCCGGGCCGCCTCGGTCTCGTCGCGCGGCTTGCCGAGGACGCGAGACCCAAGCACCACCGCCGTGTCGCAGCCTACCACGATGGCTCCGGGGTGCCGCGCAGCCACGGCCAGCGCCTTGGCCGACGCGGTCGCGATCGTGGCCTCAACCGGGTCGGTCCCGGACAAGAGGCCGTCCTCGTCGATGCCGGCCGCGTCGATCACGAGGTCGGGTATGAAGCGGCTCAGCAGCTCCTTCCGGCGCGGCGAACCGGATGCCAGAACGACCTGGCGCACCCTACGCGGCCCCCCTGAACGGCAGCGCCAGCCCGCAGCCGGCGCATGTCCCGTCCGGCCTCAGGCCGACGCGCCGCGCCGCGTAGAAGCCCGAACGCTGAACGACGAGCCTGCCGCACCCCGGGCACATCGTGTCCGACCCGCCGGGAAGCGACACATTGCCGACGTACACGTAGGCTAGGTGCTCGCGGGCGGCGGCGGCGGCCCGCTCCATCACCGAGACGGGCGTAGCCGGCGAGGTCCACTCATACTGCGGGAAGTAGCGCGACAGGTGGAACGGCGCGTCGCGCGAGAGCTCCGCGCCGACCCACTCAGCGATAAGCCGGGCGTCCTCGACCGGGTCGCCGTGGCCGGTGACCAGCAGCTTGGTCACCTCTAGGTGCGTTGCCGCGTGGAAGAGTCGCAGCGATACCTTCACCGGCTCTACGCGTCCGCCGCACACGTCGCGGTAGAACGCGTCGTCGAAGCTCTTGAAGTCCACATTGGCGGCATCGACGTACGGCAGCAGCGTCTCGAGTGGCTTGGGCATGATGTAGCCGTTCGTCACGAGGACCGTCTTGAGCCCCTCGGCGCGAAGCAGCTTTGCGCAATCAAGGACCCACTCGTAGGCGATCAGGGGCTCGTTGTAGGTGAACGCGACGCCCAGATTGCCGCTCTCGCTCTTCGCCAGCGCCACGAGCTGCTCCGGCGTGAGCCTGCGGCCCTCCCGGAAGGCGCTCTGCGAAAGCTCGTGGTTCTGGCAGAACCGGCACGCCAAGTTGCAGCCCCAGCCGCCGACGGACAGAATGTCGCGTCCGGGGTGGAAGTGGTAGAGCGGCTTCTTCTCCACGGGGTCGACGGCAACCGATGCGCACAGGCCGTACGTATCGGCCACCAGGGCGTCGGCGGCGTTCCGACGCACCCCGCACTTGCCAACATGCTCAGGCGCGATCCGGCACTGGTGCGGGCAGAGCTCGCACGCGACTCGTCCGCCCTCGATCTCAGTCCAGTGGAGCGCCGTGTGCTCGTCGTGTGAGTTCCGACCGTGACCAGTCATCGCTACTTCCCGTGCAGCCGTTCCTTGAAGAACGCAAGCAGCCTGCCCACCGCGTCGAACTGGTCGCCCTGGCCCTCGAGTCCATGGCCCGAATTCTCGTACACATGCACGGTCTTGTCGCCCGAGACCAGCTCGGACAGGAGCTTGCCGCACGGGTCGTACGGTACAACGGTGTCCTTGCCACCGAAGAGGAGCAGCGTCGGGCAGCCTATGTGTGGCGCGAAGTACTTCGGGTCCGCGCCTTGCAGCTTCTCCGCCGCCGCCGCTGGGTCGAACGCGCCGGCAGTCCTGGCCGCCGAGGTCAGCACACTCGTGCTCAGGATCTTCCCCCAGTCAGCCCCTCCGACGACCAGGGCCGCGCAGGCAAGGCGATCTTCCACGCCGGCGAGCACGGACCCGAGGATCGCGCCGAGCGACAGTCCCGCGTAGCCGATGCGCGCCTTGTCGAGCTCCGGCCTGGTGCACAGGAAGTCGATGGCGCGGCGCTGGTCGAGGACCGTCTGCGTGGCACCCTTGACCATCAAGTCGAGGAGCTTGCCTGCGTCCTCGGGCGACAGGTTGGCCGGGTCGGAGAGCGTCGGGCCCTCCTTGGGTGCGCGCTCGCCGTGGAACGGGTAGTCGATCATGATGACGGCGTAGCCCGCCTGCACGATGACTGACGCCGCCATCCTGTAGCCCGGGTCGTCCTTCGAGCCGCCCAGCCCGTGGCCGAACACGACCGCCGGATAGGGCCCATCGCCGTGCTGCGCGGAGTTGGGGAGCGCGATCACGGCCGGCACGCGCTCGTCGTTCAGACTGGAGAAGACGATGCGGACAAACTGGCCGTTCGCCGTGAGCTCCCCGCCCATCTCCGTGTTGAGCGCCGCGTTGTGGTCGTAGTCGTACGCCTTCCTGAGGTCATCGTAGGAGGGCTCGGCGGCGATCGCGAGCCCCTGGGAGAGAACGATCACGAGCAGCACAGCGAGCAGGACCGAGCGGCGGCCGACGGCCGACATCGCCTATCACTCTCCTCCGGTTGGGCCCGAGTGGGCCACAGTCCTCTTAGACGCTGACGCGAGCGGCAAGTTGCCTGCGGACGGGGCGACGGGCTGGAGTGTAGCCTCGACGACCCCGAAGGCCGCGGCGCCGGGCGATGACCCGGTGAACACGATCGACCGGCGACCGGTCCGAACCGCGTACTCGCGCGCGATCCTGTTCACAGTGCCGATCCCGTCCGACGTTGCCAATACCGCAACGGTGCCGCCCGTCCCGCCGCCGGTTATCTTGGCGCCATACACGCCCTGACTCGGACCGGCGTCGCGCACGAGCTTCACTATCATTGATACGTCCGGGTGGCCCAGCCCGCATCGGTACGTGTAGCTCCAGTGCGATGCGTACATAAGCCGTCCCGCCCGCCGCAACGCATTCGTGGCCGCCGTCCCGTCTCGCTCACCGGCTCCGCGCAGGAGCTCGATGAAGCGAACGGTGCGGTTGTTCTCGTAGATCGCGTGCTCCGTGCAACCCCTCACGGGGTAGACCTGGTCGGGGTCCACCTCTGTGACGGGGTCCCCGGTCTCCCCATGGACCTCCAGGAACTCAGACCCAAGCATCCGCGGCGGCAGGCCGGCGCGGGCCGTCAGATAGTCCTCGCGCGTGAGATTCGCGAGGTACCCGCCGGCGGCCGGCTTGCCGTGCCGGTCGGACAGGATCTTCCGACCCATGAAAGTCGCCACGCGCACTCGGCGGTACCTGTCTCCCGCAGTGTACTTCTCCACCGCCGAGTCGATCCCGCACACCTGCACGCCGTCCGGGAGGTGGAGGTTGCCCAGCACCGTCGATGGCTGGCACAGGATGATGACCGGTCCGTTGCGCTTGCCGAGGGTGACGGCAACCTGGTCCATGATCCCACACGGCGCACCGACGACGCAGTTCTCCACTATCTGACAGAGCCTGGCCAGCTCCAGCGGGGCGATGCAGAGGCCGAGGGCACCCACAAGAGCCGACATCGAGGCCACAGCGACCGCGGCGGAAGACGCGACGCCGACAGCCATCGGCACCGCGCTGCGCAGGAACACCGTCGCCCCGGGCAAAGGGCCGTTAGCGACGCCCTCGGCTCGCAGCACGGCCCAGGCGCCGGCTACGTACGCGGACCACGCGGCTGCCGGATCGCGCGACACGTACTCGTTGGCCGCTCTGTACGACCTCTCGGCCGCGCTTTCGAGTTCACCCACCCGCAGGGATGCGCGCAGCTCGGACGTGTCGGGGAGCTCGCTTACGAGGACCAGACGGCCGTCCGTTCGGATCTGGAGCGCACAGCAGACGGCCTCTTCGATGGTCGCCTGGAGCACATGCGACCCTGAATAGTCCGCGATCCCGCCCATTACGTCGAGCCGCCCGGGCGCTCTCGTGATGTAGACAGGCCCGGCCCCGGCGAACAAGGCCCGCCTGTCCGCCGTCACCGAGGCCAGGAAGGCCCTCGCGTCTTCATGCATCGACGAATCTCAGTCCCGCTTACCACGCCCGTTACCGCTCGGCCGTCGGAGGTCGCCGCCCGGCCTGATGACGAAGACACCGGGCGAACAGGTTACTCCGAGCCGCGGCGCGATGGAAGCTCCGGCGCGCCGACCGGCATTGGTCCCTTGGAGGCCCGCTGATGCCGCACGTTTCCGCCCTGGCGCTCTTGCTCTCGGTGACCGGGGCCTCAGGCCTATTGACGCGCGAGGTATCGGTCGGTTTCGGCGATGACGGTCGTCCGTCACACGTGTCGGGCGGGCCGGGAGCGGCCACGCTGTCGCGCACGAGCGTATCGCTCTCGTGGGACCAGTCGGGGCGCGTGGACACCGCCGGGCTCGGGCCTGCGCGGTCGGCCGGAGACGGTGACACCGTACGCGCCACGTGGACGGCCGGCCCCTGGGAGATAGCCGACGTCTACGAGGCGCCCCGGCGCGGCGCCTGTGTCCGGCGGCATGTCGAGGCGCGCAATAGGTCGGGCGAGATGCACGAGATAACCGGGCTGGAGCTTTCCCTCAATGTCCCGGGCGCCTCCGTATGGTTAGGGAGCATCGCTCCGGCCGTCGCCCTCACAACCGGCGACCGCACGCTCATGGTCGCCTACCGCGAGCACGATGAGCCGGCGCGGCCGGACAAGAGCGGCGAGGACGGGGGCAAGCACGTGGTAGCGGCTCGGTTGCGAGTCGAGCCGGGGGAGACCGTTACCATCGGGACGCAGTACCTCTGGCTGTGCCCGGCAACGGAGGAGGCGCGCGTCGGATCGCTTCAGGACTGGTACCGGGCGGTCGGCCTGGTTCCGCCGGCCGACAGGCCCGGGTGGGCCGAGGACTCCGTGATCTACTCAGCTCACCCGGGCGGGCACATCGACTCGTGGTTCCGCGACATGGGGGCTTTTGACGCGCTTGGCGAGCAGCTCCCGTACCTTGCTTCCCTCGGGGCGAACGTGATCTGGCTCCTGCCGATCAACACGTACTGCGCGGACGGCGTCCTGGGCAACGGCTGCCCCTACGGCCCGATGGACTTCTACCAGATAGAGCCCGCTCTTGGCGGCCTCGCCGGTGCGCGGGAGTTCGTCGAGGACGCCCACGCCCGGGGCGCCAAGGTCATCATCGACATCGTGCCCCACGGCGGCTCCGATCCGCATGTCGAGGCCCACCCGGAGTGGCGCCTGCGCGAGGCCGACGGGTCGTTCAGGCAGGTGTTCGGCTGGACATGCGATTACGCGGCCGAGGGCTGGCAGGACCTAATGGCTGACGTGGTAGCCCACTGGGCTCGGGAGCTCGGCATCGACGGCTACCGTGTGGACGTGTCGGAGGGGTCGGGCGAGAGCCTGGGACCCGGGATCAAGCACCCGTCCTATTCGGCCTTGGGCGGGCCGATTGACATGCTCGGGCGGATGCGGGAGGCCTACCATAGCGTCAGGCCGGTGGGGCTCTTCTACCCCGAGGGTTTCGACCGGATCCCGTTTGTCCCGTACACCGACATCTCATACGGCTTCAGGCTCTACTTCCACATGAAGGGGCGCCAGTCGGTGATCGGCGACGACACGGCGCGCTGGGCGGCGGAGCTGACCGACTACCTGCGAATGGAGCAGGCGGAGTTCCCACGCGACGCTCTCGTGGCCAGGATCATCACCAACCATGACATGGACCGCGACAACGGCCGGGTGACGGAGAGCTGGGGCGTAGGCCTCTCGCAGGCGCTGACATCGGCGCTTGCGTTCAGCCGCGGGGTGCCCTTCATCTACGAGGAGCAGGAGGCCGGAGCGGCGCCGCTGTACGCGAGGCTGCTGGCGACGCGGCGCGCCCTGCCGGAGCTACGCCGGGGGCGAGCGGCCTACGGGGCGGCCGAGACGCCCGACGGGGTCTTCTCGTGCGTGCGGTCGCTCCCCGGGGCCGCCACCGTGAACCTGGTGAGCTTCCGACCCGAGCCGGTCGAGGCCGAGGTCAGGCTTCCCGGCGGCGCGCTCTCCGACGTGGGGCCCGAGGTCAGGCTCGTCGACGCCTGGAGTGGCCGTGTGCTTGTTGGTTCCGCGGCATCCGCGGACGAAATCCGCTTCGCGCTTCCACTCGGAGCTTGGTGTGCGGCCGCCATGGTGGCCCGACCGGCGGACGCCCCCCCCACGACGATCGAGCGTCCGGAGCTAGCCTCCGTCTCCGCTGGACCGACGATGGAGCCCTCAGTGGACTGGGTCGGGGGACGCGCCGACCCGACGGCTCTCGCGGCTCCCGAGTTCGAGGCGACGCTGCAACGGGAGAGCCTGGCGGACGATGCCGTACGCTACACTGCATTGGCACGGTCGGGCGCGGGGATACCGTCCGGCCGTACGCTCGGCCTGCGCATCCGGTTCGCGGGTGCGACGGAATGGCTCGTCAACACCAGGGACGGCCTGCTCCATGACGTGCACATCAACCGACACCCGAACTGGGCCGGCGGCCCGGGGTACGGCCGGCACCCGGCCTACCACGGCGGCGTCTATCTGGCGAACAGGGTCTGGGAGTCGGCCGTGCACCCGCTTAACTCATCGGACCCGTCGGTCATCGTGGCTTGCGGGGACGTGGCGTGGAGCGTCGAGGTGGCGGGCCTGCCTGAGAGCGGCCTCATCCACATTGACGACGGGTCGTGGCTCGGCGACGACGGAGTGCTCAAGCTGTTCGCGCTTGCGTCCGACGCCTCCCCGGCCGTCGACCCGCTGCCGGCGGTGCGCATCATCCGCCGACATCAGGAGGCCGGTCCCGCCCCACGAGACCTGGAGCTGACCGTCACGCTGCGACGGCTGCCCGCTTCGAGCGGACTCGAACCCTACGCGGACGCTGTCCGCGCAGCCGCCCGCTACGAGCCCCTTAGCAAGGGGCCGCGCATAGGCGGGGGCGGGCACAGCGGTGTGATGGAACGTATCCTCTTGCTGCCTGAGCCGGGGCAGGCCGAGTACATGGTCGACGTCCCGGACAACGGGCAGTGGCGATTCTGGATCGAGCTCCGTCACAGTGAGCGGGCCGCCGACGGCACAGACCAGTGTGGCAAGTACGAAGTGTCCGTCGACGGACGGCCGGTGAAGCTCGAGTGGCATCACCTCGGCCAAAGAAGCTTCGGCAACGCATACATCGGCTGGGCGGGTACGGAGTCGCTTGCGCTTCCGGCGGGGCAGCACCGCCTCTCGGCGCGCACTCTGGCAACCTGGTGCGGCGTGGCGCAGCAGCTCATAGCGACCGATGACCCCCAATGGTCTCCGTAGACCGTCAACCGGCGGCGCCGGCCGGACGTGGGAGCATTGAACGTGAGTAGCGGCGCGTTCCATCCAGGGCTGTCGTGGTCTGCGAGCCCAGTGGGCGGACAGAGACCGAGACAGCCCTGTTCTTTGGGCCCCGTTCCTTGACCCGACATAGCGGCCACAGTAGACTTTGCCGAGGCCGACGGAGGGTCATATCGCAGAATCAGAGGGGTCGTGTGGGAGTAGTACTAGCACGTCTTAGAGGCGCTGCGGCGAGCCACTTCAGGTCCTGGTCGTGCCTGGTCGAGGTGCTCGCCTCAGCGGTGACCGTGTACCTCGTCAGACGGAACCTGCCGGACATAGAATCGGACCCCTCACCGGCGCAGACGGTCGCGCTCTACGCGTGCGTGTTGGCCCTGTGTGTCTCGGCTCTGGTCTCGCACCGACGCGCGAACGGCCTTCGGTCGGAAGGCACCTGGGTGGACCTTCGCAAGGAGGAGCACCACGGCGCTCTGCTGGTGGCGGAGTACATCTGGTGCCTCCTCATCACGTTGGTGCTGTGCCTGCCTCCGCTCATCTATGCGGCCTCGGCGGACGCCGCGCTCGTCGCTCCGACCGTCGAATGGGCGCTGACCCTGGCGGCGGCTCTTGTCTTGATCGCGGCCGCTACGGCGGCCGCGTTCTACGTGTTGTCCGCGTACGTCCTGGGCACCGAAGCCTGGGCGATCGTCGCGGGCGCCATCATCGTCCTGGGCTTCTCGCGGTCGGACGTCCCGCGCGAGGTCGGGAGAGGCCTGGGCTTCCTCGGCGCTTCGGTCGGAGGTGCGGTCGGCCACGTCGCGGGTGTGGCCGTCCGCGTGGTCACTCCACCTATTGAGGAGACCATCAAGGCCGCCCTCGCGGGGTCGTTCGCCGGCAGCGGGCTGTATATCGCGCAGCTACTACTCCAGACCGCCTTCGCACTCTGTCTATCCGTCTATGTGGTGAGCCGTTGGGGCGTGTACAGTCTGGCGGAGCGGCGAGAGGCGGCCAAGCACGCGGCAGCCGGGAAGGCTGAGTCCACGGCCGACCGCGCAGGCGCGTGAGGCAGACGGACCGCGACCCCGGGCCCGGACCGGAGGGGCCGAATGCGAGCCGAGCTGCACCAGGTCGAGCATCTGGCCCGTTCTGTCGACCAGCGCGGACCCCGGTGCTACTGCCTGCAGGGCTGTTCCGGCGCCCGATCACGAGAGACGCCACGAGTTGACGTAGGGGGGCGTGGCGGTGTGCCCTCGCCCTCTCCGCAGCCCTCACCCCCGGCCCCTCTCGCTAGGCAGAGGGGTGCCCGACCGGAGCAAGGGCGGGGTCAGGGCGGATCGACCAGCCGGCAGCGCGAGCCGGCATGGCTTATGCTCGCCCCTGTGGGGGGGCGCCCGAAGGGCGACCTGCCGGTCGCCGTTACGCGGGGCCTCCTTCTGGTTGCCTTCGTCGCCCTACTCCTGTGCGCCGCGCCCGTCTCTGCGCAGCTCTCCAGGATTCCCGAGCCGCCGACCAGGGGAGCCGGGCTTCCGAAGGATGTCCCCGGGGCGCTGCGCAAGGCTGTCGACTACATCCAGTCGTCCCTGCTGCTCACGTTCACCGACCCCGGTGACTGCGAGGTAGGCGTCTACCGCGGCGAGCTGCTGGAGGCCAAGCTGCCCCCGCTCGGGGATGACCGGGACCGTTACCTCCACCGCGTCTTCGACATCCCCGCCGACGGAGTCGATCTCTCCCTCCGGTTCTCGCGACCCGGCTACCGGGAGCGCACGGAGACCGTTCACATCGCGCGCCGGCAGGTGAAGACACTTGGCGTGATGCTCTCTACCGAGTATGAGGCCGACCGTCTCCTCTTCGAGTGTCCGGGTCGCGGCGGCACGGCGATAGCGGCTGTTCTGCCGGACGGTTCGGGGGCTGAGGTGCTGTGTGACACCGATGAGCCGGACTCCGAGCCTTGCGTGGCGCCGGATGGACTGCGGGTCGCGTTCGCCTCCGGTCGGCCCGGACGGCGGCGGCTGGTCGTGCTCGACCGGGACACGGGCACGCTCGAGGTCCTGCCGACCGGAACCGGCGACGATCACCTGCCCAGGTGGCTCACTAACGATTCCCTCGTCTTCCAGCGCGAAGCCGACCCCTCGCGCGTGATGCTGATGGAGGCGGGAGCCCAGCCCGCTGCGTTGTTCGTGGCGGGCGGCGCCGACGCGGACGCCTTTCCGGGGCCCGACGGCGACACCGTCTACTTCGCCACTACACGGTTTGGCGCCGGCTGGGACCTGGCGGCCGGGAAGCTGTCCGACGGCAGCGTCATCAGGCTCACTTCCGGCCCTGGCGACGAGCGCTGCCCGGTGCCCAAGCCTGCCGGCGATGAGCTGGCCTACATCGAGACCGCCAACGGCACGGTCG
>Ga0315279_10006520_pt1 | contig 14726 bp, 13 predicted proteins | sample YL17G06_20_MG_FD_203694 | JGI IMG/M metagenome (GOLD analysis project Ga0315279, IMG submission 203694) | Sediment microbial communities from Yellowstone Lake, YNP, Wyoming, USA - YL17G06_20 | ecosystem: Environmental > Aquatic > Freshwater > Lake > Sediment | place: USA: Wyoming | collected... | reverse complement strand
GTCCTTCTCTTAATATTTTTAAGTCAATTTCATCACCAGCTTTAAATTTTTGTAAAATATGAGCCAAAGGATTTTCTATAGTAACTTTTTCTCCATTTATTTCCAAAATTATATCAAATTCTTTTAGGCCAGCTTTGTCAGCTGCACTTCCTTTGACTAGTGCAGCCTCTCCTAAAGCTTCTCTTACTACAAAGGCACCATAATCAACTGGCAATTTATTTTTTTCTGAAAATTCTTTTGACAAAATTATATACCTTACTCCCAAAAAAGGCGTTCTCAATCTTCCGTATTTTTTAACTTCTTCTAAAATCTTTTTCGCATAATTGATGGGTATCGCAAAACCAATACTTTGGGCTCCCATAACCACGGCGGTATTAATACCGATGACTTTTCCATCAAGATCTACCAAAGGACCGCCAGAATTTCCTGGGTTAATTGCGGCATCAGTTTGAATTAAGCCTCTTAATCTTTCTGCCTGAATGGAAAAGGGGCTGCCAGCAGTGATAATCCGACTCAGGCCAGATATTATTCCAGAACTAAGCGTATCATGGAATTCTCCCAAGGCGTTTCCGATAGCCACTACTGACTGGCCAAGCTCAATTCTGTCAGAGTCTCCTAATCTGATATGCGGAAATCCCTGGCCCTCTATTTTTAACAAAGCAATATCGTTTATCGGATCCCGAGCTAAAATTTTAGCCGAATATTTTTTATCAGGTTCGAGGATAACGGTATACTCATCTTTTGGATCATTAATAATATGACAACTGGTTAATACTAAGCCGTCAGGAGAAACGACAAAACCAGAGCCACCACCTATTTTTGTTCTTTCTTTTTCATTGCCCTTTATCATCGGAAAAACCATGTCTTGGCCGCCAAAAGGAAACGTGTAAAAACCTTCGACTTTCGGAAGGTCCTTGGAAACAACGATCGTAATTACAGCCGGGCAAACTTTTTTTGCTAATTTTGTTATTTTGGAATGCTCTGCCATTAAGTTATTATAGTACAAAAAATAATTATCTACCAGATTATATTACTTGTATAAAAAAGAAAATTTTGTTATTATCATTTTGAAGTCAGCGTCTATTCATTGATTTTTAAAATCAATGACGACCCGATTGAATTTTAGCAAATTCAATTTAGGGCCCCTATAGCTCAACGGATAGAGCACCACACTCCTAACGTGGGGATGGAGGTTCAATTCCTCCTAGGGGCACATCAGGGCCCATAGCGCAGTTGGTAGCGCGCATGTATGGCATACATGAGGTCGAGGGTTCGAGCCCCTCTGGGTCCACAACGTACAAAATCAAGGATTTTTACGTTGTAGGAACGTAGAAATTGTAAAGTAATTTCGTACGTTCCACAGACTACCTTTAATTTGATTAAAAAGCCCATCGTTGGGCAGTTTTTATTAATCGCCAATCAGGCGGTTTTTTGGTAGAATAAAAGAATATGTTTCCTTTATATGACGAAGAAGCTCCATCAATAGATACCCCTTACGTTACAATTGCGTTAATAGTGATAATTGTTTTAATATTCGCAGTTACTTTTTTGAGCTCGCAATTCGAGCATATAATTCTAAAGTATGGGTTAATCCCAAATGTAATTTTAAGAGGGGAAGGCATATTAACATTAATAACAAGTTTATTCCTACATGCGGGGATAATTCATGTAGTGGGGAATATCTGGTTTTTATGGCTTTTCGGAGATAATGTGGAATATAATTTGGGACATATAAGATACATTATTTTTTTCATATTAGTCGGTATTATTGCGGGCCTCGTTCATACATTTTTTGCTCCTGCCGGACACGCAGATATTCCTGCTATTGGAGCATCGGGTGCAATTTCGGGGCTAATGGGTGGCTATGTGGTTCTTTTTCCTAAAAATAAAATTAGAGCATTCTTTCTTTTGTTATTCAGACCATTGTTTTTTGATGTTCCTGCCTTTGTTTATGTTGGAGTTTGGTTTCTTTACCAGTTACTTTATATCGGTGCTTCAACATCGATAGCTTTCATGGCTCATATAGGAGGTTTCATTGGTGGAATGATCCTTATCTCATTATTTAAAAGAAAGATAACCAGAATAGATTTTTTAAAAGATGGCGATGTTGTCGTTGATTATGAAAAAATAAAGATATAATCGTGTAATTTTTATTCATATAAAACAGGGGTCAGTTTAATGGAAACACAATACCAAAATTCCCCATTCAATATTGAGAAAAATGAAAAGCAAGAAGAAATACAGGAAGATATAAAAAAAGATTATCCTCAAAATATTAGAGCAACAAATTCTAATACCCCCCAAAAAATATTAATAAATATAGGAGGGATAATAATCATAGTTGCGGTTTTATTTTTACTTTTTAGACATGGAAAATTATTTAATCCCGAGCTCCTGACTTATAAAAATTCTATATACGGATTCAAAATACAATATCCTATTGGTTGGATTCAAAAAGATTTGGAAGACTTTGAAGAGGCAACAGGGAAGTCAATGCCCGTTTCTGTAATTGAAGCTACTTTATTTAATTCTGGAAAGGGTTGCAATATAAGTTTAACAATTGAAACATTATCACAAAGGGTGACAATAGAAGAATACGCTGAGGCGGTCATAAGGGACACTCCAGAAAATATGGAAATAATTGAATTCGAGAAAAGCAGCTTGGCAAGTTATCCAGCATACAAAATTGTTGCTGTAGATAAAATAAAAGAATCTAAATATTTGATTGTTTCTATGATTAAGTATGATAAATTGTATGAAATTTATTATTTTGCAATAAATACTGATATCTACGATGAATGTTTGGAAACTGCCGATAAAGTAATAAATTCGTTCGAATTTCTTTAATAAACAATTTAAAACTGAGATTTTATATTTTGAAGTTCCTCGCTAAATTATGAGTAAAAGATCTTAATAATATTAATATTTAAAATAATAAACATAAACTATGAAGTGGGATGTTATATTCATCGTAGTCATCGTAATTATTGCTGCAGGACTTTTAATTTTCAACTATTGGTGGTTACCAAAACAAGAAACTGAACAAGGGCAAATAAGCAATGAAGCACTGCCCAAAATTACTAAAGAGGAGGCTTCAGATTGGCAAACTTTTGAGGTAAAGGAATATGGTTTCTCAATGCAAATTCCAAAAGATTATGCTTATGACAGATTTAATAAAGATGAGTCAGGCTTATGGGTTGGAAGATATAAAAATGAAAAAGAAGGCGCAACGGTCGCATTTCTATTTGATAAAGCTCCAGTGAATGGAGAAAAAATAACAAAACTTATGAATTTTGAGTATGAATGGCTTTTCAATAATAATTCAAGTATGACAGGCAAGAAAATAGCTGATATTCAAGAAATTATGGAGAAAAATATACCCAAAGAACTTTCTGCAGGTTGGTCAAATACGTTAGAGGGTTCGATACAATATCCTGCAACTATTGGTGGCGCATATTCAAGAAGTGATAATGAATTTTTATCTATTCAAAAGATTGAAAAACAAAATTGCCCTACCTTTATAGTTACGAGCAAGAAGACTGCTGAGAGTCCAAGTAATTTGCAGCCGTTTCGAACGGATGCTCTGACTTTACCAACCTATAACAATATTGTTAATTTTCGTATCATTTTCTCTAATCCTCAGGAAAATGATATTGAGATAGAAAAAATGATTCAGTCAATTAAATGTGAGAAGACTTGATTCAATATTAGCTGCTTTTTTATTTCACCAAACGGGTTCTAATATCGTCCATCAGGCAACAACTTCTTAACTTCGTTGTAGCAATTCTCAAAAAGAGCCATATTTTTAAGAGTTAGCGTTTCTCTCCAAGATACTATTTGTTCAATTAGTGTACGCGTTAGTCCACAACGTACAGAACGTAACATTTCTTAAGAAATGTTACGTTCTGTACGTTGTAGGAACGTAGAATTTAAGACCGAATTCGTACGTTCCACAGAGAAAAAATCGCCAACAAGGCGATTTTTTGATAGAATTAAAATATGGAAAAGATAAAACTATCGGAATTTACGCTTGAAAAAATAAAAAATCGGGAATTTGAACAAGTTATTCCCGAGCTTTACGAGCTGGAAGAAGTTATTGAGAATAATCTTTGGCACAATAATGATCCTGTTTTTAATCATGTTATTTCAGTTTCGACAGAATTAAATAAATTATTTGAGGAAGTAAATGATAAAATTAAAGCATATTTAGCTGAAAAAATAAAAAATTATTCCAGAAAGGATCTTTTAATTTTAGCTGCTGTTTTTCATGATATAGGGAAAAAAGAAACGCTTAAAGATGCTGTATTTTTAGGACATGAAAAAATGGGTGCGGAAAAGATTTTTAATATTATTTCAAGATTTGATTTGGCGGAAAAAGAAAGAGAATTCGTTATTAAATTGGTAGGAAATCATGGATTTATTCACGATATTTTGAATTACCCAGCAGACAAGCCAGAAGAAAAATGGCAGAAGTTTAGAGAGGAAAATCCTGATATTTCCTTAGAGGTTGTCTTATTAACTAAGGCTGATACCTTGGTTAGCCATCTTAAAAATAGTAAACCCAAAGAGTTTGCTTTTAGGATAAGTTTTATAGACAAAATTATTGATTCTTACTGAGGAATATATTTAAAATTTGTGCCGGGAATCCCTCGGCTTTTTTGATTTAATTTCTTGTTCTAATCTCAAAAAAGTGCTATATTTTGAAGAATCGCAGCTTCTTTTTTAGAAAATATTAATTCTAAATAGGAGCATTAAAAGCATGAAGATGTTAGTTACCGGAGCAACTGGATTTTTAGGCCATCATTTGGTTAAGAGATTATTGAACGATGGTTACGACGTTAGGATACTGAAAGAAAAAGATGTACCTGCTGAATTATTAAAAGGCCTAAAAATTGAAGTTTTTGAAGGCGACATCAGAGATTTTGAAGCGGTCAAAAAAGCAGTTTCAGGTTGTGAGATTGTTTTTCATCTAGCTGGAATAATTTCCTATTGGAGCAAACAAAATTCACTTCAGTTTGAGATAAATGTTGTGGGTACTCAGAATGTTGTCAGGGCTTGCCTTGAAGAAAAAGTTAAAAAATTAATTCATACCAGCTCCACTGCGGCAGTCGGTTTTAATCCAGAAGGATTGGCTGATGAAAAAACGGAATTCAATCTCGGAAGTTTAAGAATAGCTTATTGTGACACGAAATATTTGGCTGAAAAAGAGGTTCAGAAAGGAGTGAAAAAGGGTCTAGACGCAGTAATCGTTTGTCCAGGTTCAATGTATGGATCAGGGGATATCAGAAGAATTAAAGAAGACCCAGTTTTTCCAAAAGGAATTTTTAGTATGTTTTATGTTGAAGGAGGATTAGGAGTGGTTGATGTTGAAGATGTGGTTGAAGGTGAAATTTTGGCCTGGAAAAAAGGTAAGAGAGGAGAAAGGTATATTTTGGTAGCAGAAAACTTGAGTTTTTATGAAATAAGGAAGACGATAGCCGAAATTATGGGAGAAAAGGCGCCCACAATCCCCTTGCCCCATACGGGATTCCTAGCTCTGAGTTATATTTTAAATTTGATTTACTATTTGACAGAAAAGAGACCAAAATTTACTCCTGAAAATGCTCGCTTAAACCAAATTTTTCTTTATTTTTCAAATGAAAAAGCAAAAAGGGAGCTTGGCATGGAATTCAGGCCATTTAAAGGATCTGTAGAAAGAATGATCGGGTGGTATAAAGAAAATAAATATTTGTAAAAATATCTTTTCGAAATGGTGGGATGCCAGAGCGGTTGAATGGGCCGCACTCGAAATGCGGTATACCTGCAAGGGTATCGGGGGTTCAAATCCCTCTCCCACCGCAACGTAATAAATTTTCTTTGAAAACTTAAACGTTGCTGGAACGTAAAATTATAAAATAATTTGTACGTTTCGCTTGGTAAAAATAAATTAAATTTTCAATATGGCAAATGAGAGTCTTATAATTTACTTAGTCTTAGCCTCTTTTTTTATCGCAATTTTTTATCTATTTTACCAACTTTTCAAAACCAAAAAGAGATTGGACATATTTTTTAAAAAAGACAATAAAGACCTGGGAGAAGTTTTGGTTTCTCAAATAAGAAAACTTGAGGATCAGGGGGAAAATATAGAAAAAATTTATGGCGAAATCGAAGAACTGAACAAAATCTCTGCAACTTGTTTCCAGAAAATCGGGGTGATAAGATTCAACCCTTTTCAAGAAGTTGGAGGCGATCAGAGCTTTTCCGTTGCCTTATTGGATGCGCAAAATAATGGTTTTGTGATTACTGGCCTCTATACAAGAGAAGGAAACAGAATTTTTGCCAAACCCATAGAGAATGGCCAGTCAAAATATTTGCTTTCTGGGGAAGAAAAAGAAGCAATCAAAAAGGCCACCAGTTAATTTTTATGAAAGATTCTTCGGAAAATAAAAATTTAATATCTCGTCCACCAGTTGTTGTGGTTATGGGACACGTTGACTCCGGAAAAACTTCGATTTTAGACAATATTCGAAAGAGCCATGTGGCTGAAAAAGAAACAGGTGGAATAACCCAGCATGTCGGTGCTTATGAGGTTGAGTTTTCGGGCAAGAAAATTACTTTTCTTGATACCCCTGGTCATGAGGCTTTTTCTCAAATGAGGTCTCGTGGTGCCAAGATAGCTGACATCGCTATTTTAGTTGTCGATGGTATAGAAGGAGTGGAGGCACAAACAAAGGAAGTAATTTCTCATATAAAAAAAGCCGAGATTCCTTTTATTGTGGCGATAAATAAAATTGATAAACCCGATGCTGATCCGGAAAAGGTAAAAAGAGAGCTTTCTAAAGAGAAGATTTTGGTTGAGTCTTTTGGTGGTAAAGTTCCTTCAGTTAATGTCTCGGCTAAAACTGGAAAGGGAATTCCTGAGCTTTTGGAACTAATTCTACTTTTAGCAGAAATAGAAGGTTTAAGGGCAGATATTTCAAAATCAACAGAAGGGGTAGTTATTGAGTCTTATTCAGATAATCGTCGCGGTCCAACCGCCACCTTGATTTTGCGAGAAGGAAAATTAAATGTTGGCGATATTATTGGTACCCCTTCCACCTTTGCCAAAATAAAAATTTTAGAAGATTTCCGAGGGAAACCTCTAGAAATTGCCCATCCCTCTATGCCCGTTATTGTTATCGGTTTTGAAGACGTGCCTCGAGTAGGTGAAAAATTCAATTTTTTCCCAGATCTGGAAACTGCTCAAAAAGCAATTGCGAAGAAACTAGAAATTTCACACGGAGTTATCTTTATTGAAGAGGGAAAGAAAGTTTTAAATTTGATTTTAAAAACTGATGTTTTAGGTTCAGTTGAGGCAGTATCTGAAGTTCTAAAGAGCCTTCCTCAGGAGAAAGTTATTTTAAGGATCCTAGAAGCTGAAGTTGGAGATATTAATGAATCTAATATCAAGATGGCGAAAGCAGCTAAGGCAAAAATTTTGGGTTTTAGAGTAGAGGTATCTCAAGATATTAAAAACCTTGCTTCAAGAGAAAGAGTAAAAATAATAAATTTCGAGATTATTTATGAATTAGTCGAGGAGATTCGAAAACAAATGGAAAAAATCTTAGAGCCTGAAATAGTCAGAGAAGATTTGGGAAAAATGAAAGTTCTCGTCCTATTTTTTGCCGAGAAGAATCGTCAAATTATTGGGGGAAAAGTTATTGAAGGGGGTTTTAAAAAAGGGGTTCCAATTGAGGTTTTTAGAGGCGAAGAAAAGGTTGGTAAGGGAAGGTTAGTATCGCTCCAAAAGAATAAAAAAGATGTTGAAAAAGTAATAAAAGGGGACGAGTGCGGGATACTCTATGAGGGTAACATTAAAGTTGAGTTAGGCGATATTTTGGTAATGTATCAAGAGTCAAGAACAAAGGGTGAGCTTTGATAATTAGAGGTAATCAAATAGGTATTTTGAATTTAAAATCAATATCGTTTCGGTGGGCAGGACTCTGACCCAATCCGCCCACCGACCAAAGAAGTAGCCTCTTTGTGGAATCCTCATTGGCGTCCTTTTATTTATCCCACCCAACCGTCCTAAAGGGCGGGGTATAGAAGGTGTCAATCCAAAAATTTGTCTACTAAACGTATTTTAAAAATTAACGAGCTTTTGAAAAGAGAGTTAAGTCAGCTCCTTCTTAAAGAAGTGGAATTTCCAGAAGATGTTTTTGTTACTATTACCAGAGTTGAAACTTCAGTTGATTTAAGAGAGGCCATTGTAAGCATCAGCACGATGCCAAGCTCTGAGGCTGGAAGGGTTCGGCAAATTTTAAACTGTTGTGTATATGATTTACAGCAAGAGATTAATAAAAAACTAAGAATGCGACCCATCCCCAAAATTATATTTAGAGAAGAAAAAAAAGTGAGTCAAGCAGCAAGAATTGAAGAGTTGTTAGAGAAAATTAAAAAAGAAAAAGGCTAGACTTGAAAAAGAGCTAAAAATAATTATAAGATAATGAGTGGCCAGGTAGCCAAGTAGCAAAGGCATTGGTCTGCAAAACCAATATACGTGGGTGCAATTCCCACCCTGGCCTCAAAATAAACTAGAAAATCAAAAATAAAATATTAAAATATGGGCCCGGGTGGTGAAACAGGTATACACGAGAGACTTAAAATCTCTTGAAGGAAACTTCGTGTGGGTTCGATTCCCGCCCCGGGCACAAAACCCAAAAACCTCGCGCAAAGCGCGAGGTTTTTGGGTTGACTATCCCAATTTAAAATGATAAATCTATTTTAGAATTGTACATTGGAAAATTGAAGAGGGAAAGAAATGACTGAACTTGAAAGTAAGATTGAAATAGCCGGGTTTAGTATTGATTGCCCAGTGATGAATGCTGCTGGCAGCTGCAGGACGATAGAAGAAGTAAAAATTTTGGCAAGGTCTTGTATCTCCTTAATTATAGTCGGCTCTTTTACCATCGAAGAAAGAGAAGGAAATCAAGGCGAGAATTTTTGGGTCGGTGGGATAGATGACGAAGATACAAAGGATATATTTTCCCAAAATTCTAGAGGTTTACCAAATCTTGGGATTGAATACTGTAAAAAGATTATCCCTGAAATGGCGGAAATAGCTCACAAAGCCGGGAAGTTACTGGTTATTAGCATCGCAGGATTTAGTCCTCAAGAATATGCGACTTTGGCAAAGCTAGCTTTTGAATTAGGAGCTGACATAGTCGAACTTAACCTGAGTTGTCCTAATGTTTGGAAACAGGGAGTACAGGAAAGAATCGCTTGTTTTGATCCCAATTTAGTCAGAGAAATACTGAAAAGCGTTCAAGAAGCAGTTGGTTTAGAAGCGAAAGTATTTGTTAAGCTTTCGCCGATTCTTGACTCTTATTTGCTCAAAGAAGTTGCGGACATAATTAGCCAGTTTGGCATAGTCAAAGCAGTGGTTTCCATAAACACTGTCCCTAATACGCTTTTATACGACAAAGAAGGACGATCACGAATCACCGTAGGGTTAGCAGGGCTTGGAGGACCGGCAGTAAAGCCAATTGCGCTAGGCCAAGTTGAGCAACTACGTAGTCTTCTTCCGGAGAGTATCGCAGTCGTCGGAGTTGGCGGAATATTGGTTAGCCAAGACATAAAAGACATGCAGCGAGCAGGTGCTCCAATCTGTCAGGTCTGCACACTTTTATTAAAAGGTGAAACAAAACCAGAAGACTGGCCCGATATTTTTACTAGGCTTATGAGTGAATATTATGAAGCTGAATAAATATCTTCCTAAAACAAAATAGCCCCATAAAATGTGGGCTTTTTTATTTCCTTTTCACCGATATTATTTATTCTAAAACTTCAATATAGGTTCTTTTTGCTCCAAAGCTTTTAGCTTCCAAATAAGAAGAAAACCAGATATCAACATGGTAATTACCAGATTTCCAGCTCATTCTATCTTCAACCTTAAAAATTTTATCTCCATAGACCTCTGGAATCCTGATTCTTGTTCCAAAAGGTAGGAGATTATTAGCTACAATACCATCTTTAACCCCAGTTCCAGAGGCAGTTATTAATGGGGTTTCGTCGGTTTCTAGAACAGTACTAGAATAGGCAGTTACGACCACATTCATTATCTTAACCACTTTTGGATCTGGGTTGGCTGGATTAGCTGAAGAGATAAGACTATTTTCTTCTGAAATAGCTAGCTTTTCTTCTAAATTACTTGGTAAATCCTGGATTAAAGCTTCGGCTAAGACCGCTTCATCTCCTTTTTTCACAAAAAGGAAAGGGGCTTCAAAAAGAAAGCAGCTGATAACAAAGACAAGAACAAAAAATAGCCTTAAAATTGATTGCTTTATATTTTTAGCCATATTAAAACCCCTTTTAAGGGGTTCTACTATATTAGCCTATTCAAAAAAGGGTGTCAAGAGTTAGAGCGGGAGACGGGATTTGAAGAGTTGCCCGAAGGACATTCCCTCGCCCTCCGGGCTCGGAATTCGGGAAGCGGGTTCGCAGCACATCAACCCTATAAACTTAAAAATACCCAACGAGGGCATCTTTAAGTTTATGAGCGGGAGACGGGATTTGAACCCGCGGCCTTTTCCTTGGCAAGGAAACGTTCTACCCCTGAACTACTCCCGCAACGTACAAATTTTTCTGAAATCTTACGTTGCTGGGACGTTTAATTTCGAAGGAATTATTACGTCCCGCATAAATTACGGTGCCGTGGGCCGGACGTGCGCCGGCGACCTCATCTTTTTCAGAGATGCGCTCTACTGCCTGAGCTACCACGGCATTTATTTAGTTATTTAGTGCTTAGTTAGTAGTTTATAGTATTTTCTAAAAGCTAACAACTAGTGGCTAAAGACTTATAGGAGTGGGCGCGTCCTGACTTGAATCTATTACCTCTCTGCCTATTTGTGGTGGGCAATGCAGGGCTTGAACCTGCGACCTCATCGATGTAAACGATGCGCTCTGCCACTGAGCTAATTGCCCTCAGGAAAATAGGCGGGGCGCTCTGGCTAGCTGAGCTACGTGCCCTATTATGTGCGGACGGTGGGACTTGAACCCACACGCTCTAAAAGAGCCAAGCTCCTCAGGCTTGTGCGTATGCCAATTCCGCCACGTCCGCTTTTTTATCACCGGTTTTCATTAGTTGCCTCTTTCAGTCCTTTGACCTCTGGTTTTTCTTCAGCTATCACTTCGGCGAACTCTTTCTTCTTTAATATTGCTTTTTTCCCTTTCAATCTTCTTAAATAATATAACTTCGCTCTTCTTACCTTGCCACTTTTTATTATCTCTATCTTTTCTAAGGTAGGGGAATGAAGAGGAATAATTCTTTCTACTCCAATTCCCGAGATTATTTTTTTGACTGTAATTGTAGCCCCTGCTTCTTTGCCGTGCTTTCTGGCTAAAACCAAGCCTTCAAATATTTGAACTCTCTCTTTATCTCCTTCTTTAATTTTCTGATGAAACCTAACTGTGTCTCCTGATCGAATAGGAGGCAGGTCTTTTTTTACGGTTGTTTTTAAGAAATTTTCAACTTTCTTTTTCATAAGTCTTTAATAACATTTTTTAAATCTTTTGTTAAATTTGATTTAAATTCTGTTATTTTATTATTTAATAAATTAATTTTTAAATAAGAAGCGTGTAAAAAATGCCTTTTTAGATTATCGGGCTTTTTCTGTCCCTTAAATCCGTATAGTTTGTCTCCGGCAATAGGATGGTGTAAATAAGCAAAATGTGTCCTAATTTGATGTTTCCTTCCCGTCTTTGGTGTTGCCTCCACTAGGGTGTAGTCTTTAAATTGCTTAATTATTTCGTATTCGGTAACAGCCTCTCTTTTGCCCTGGGCGCCTGGTTCAAGGGGCAAATAAACCTTTTGTTTATTTTTTTCTCTTGGACATCTTCCAATCAGCGTTTTAATAATTCCACTATTTTCTTTTAAATTTCCTACTAAAAGTGCAATATACTTTTTTATTACCTTTCTTTCTTTAAATTGCTTCTGGAAGAATTTTAGGGATAAATTATTTTTTGCTGCTAATAATATTCCTGAAGTTTCTTTATCTAGCCTGTGGATTATTCCATATCTTGGAGGGATTCCGGTTTCTCTCAAAAGGGGATATCTTTCTAAAAGATAGTCTACCAAAGTTTTCTCCTTAATTTTCTCTTCTGGGAAGACTATAATTCCTGATGGCTTATCAATCACCAGAAGATTTTCGTCCTCATAAATTATCTTAAGTTCCATGTCCGTGCGAAACGTACAAATTATTTCATAATTTTACGTTTCAGCAACGTAAAAATTTATTGAAATTTTGTACGTTGCGGCCCTGACGGGAATCGAACCCGTGTTGCCTCATTGAAAGCGAGGTTTCCTAGCCACTAGAAGACAGGGCCCGTGGTAATATTTAGGTAGGTCGCGGCACGCCCGAATATTAATATTGCCTTCGGCAATCGGGCTAACACCGCTCTTTAACAACCCTCGGTTTTTAATCTTTTCCTACTCGGGGACACCGAAGGGTTTCCCCGACCCCTTTCCTTAAAAGGGACATTACCAATTTTAGCTTTAAAATTGAAAAAAATCAAGCCCGGTAGGAGAATTTCGGCAAAAGTTTTCTTTCAGAAAACATGATTTCGCGGCGCGAGCCAAAATTCCTCTACCGAGCAAGGAAAAAATGTTAGAATGGTTAATTATGAGAATTTTAGCCATTGAAACATCTTGTGACGATACCTGCATAGCAATAATCGAGGTTTTTAGCAAAGAGAAACCTCAATTTAAGATTTTATCTGATATTGTTTCTTCCCAGGTAGAAATTCATAAAAAATGGGGTGGAGTTTTTCCGGCTATGGCCAAGAGGGAACATCAAAAGAATTTAGTAGTAGTTTTAAAGGAAGCACTAGAAAAGGCAAAATTACTCCAAAAATTGGAAAATCCCTTGAAAATAAATAGGAATAAAACATTAAGGAAATTACTTGAAAGAGAGGAATGTCTCGCTAAGAAATTAACTAAATTCTTAAAAAATTATAAAAAGCCCGATATTGATTCGATTGCAGTGACTATTGGACCAGGCTTAGAACCTTGTCTTTGGTCAGGAATAAATTTTGCTAAAGCCCTAGCTTATTACTGGAATTTATCCATCATCCCTGTGAATCATATCGAAGCCCATATATTCGCCAACTTCGTTGGCTCAAATTCAAAATTATTTCCGGCAGTTTGCTTAGTTGTTTCCGGAGGCCACACGCAACTTATTTTAATGCAAAAAATCGGTTCTTACAAAATTTTAGGAGAAACTCGCGACGATGCAGCTGGTGAGTGCTTTGACAAAGTTGCCAGAATTTTAGGACTAGGGTACCCTGGAGGGCCAGCAATAGCGGCTGAAGCTGCTAAATTTAAAATTAAAAAGCAACCCTACGGGGAGTCGCAAGCGACAGTAAAATTAAAAATTAAACTACCAAGGCCAATGATTAATACCAAAGACTATGATTTTAGCTTTTCTGGCTTGAAAACAGCTGTTTTATATAACTTTAAAACCCAATCTAAAAAAACCCAAAAATCAAAAAGGTATACAAAAGAAATTTGTAAAGAAACTCAGCAAGCTGTAATTGACGTCTTGTTATCTAAGACAAAAAGAGCGGCAAAAGATTTGAAAGCTAAAACCATAATTTTAGGCGGAGGCGTAGTGGCCAATAAAGAGCTTAGAAAACAGTTCAAAAAAGCTTTTTTGAAAGAAAGTTTAAGGTTATTTTTTCCAGAATTAAAGTTCTCTACAGATAACGCGGTTATGGTTGGAGTAGCGGCTTGTTTTAGTATTGCAAAAACAAAAAGCTGGAAAGAAATTGAAGCAAATGCTAACCAGCGCATATAAAAATAAATTATATGCGCGGTCGAGCACATAACAAATTGTTATGTGCTTTGATTTAAGGCTATGATATAAGTAAGTATGGAATTCTCAAAAGCCTACAATCCAAAAGAGATTGAAGAGAAGATTTATAAACTCTGGGAAAAGAGCGGTTTTTTTAATCCCGATAAGTTGCCAAAGAAGCACAAGAAACCTTTTTGCATGGTCCTTCCACCCCCTAATGTGACTGGCGAGCTCCATATGGGCCACGCTCTAAATGCGACTTGCCAGGATATTTTAATCCGTTGGAAAAGAATGAAAGGATTTAAAACCTTGTGGCTACCAGGGATAGATCACGCTGGCATCGCTACCCAGAATGTAGTTGAGAAAGAATTAAAAAAAGAAGGAAAGACTCGTTTTGATTTAGGTAGAGAAAAATTTGTCGAGAGGGTTTGGGAATGGAAGAAAAAATATGGGGATATAATTTTATATCAATTTAAAAAAATAGGATCTTCCTGCGATTGGTCAAGAACCAGATTTACTATGGATGACGGTTACTCTTTGGCGGTCAAGGAAGCCTTTTTAAATTATTACAAAAAAGGATGGATTTATCAGGGGGAAAGAATAGTGAATTGGTGTCCCAGGTGTCAAACCAGCTTGTCTGATTTGGAAATAGAATACAAAGAGGAAAAAGGGAAACTCTGGTATATCCGTTACCCTTTGAAAGAAAAACAAGATGGAAGAGTATATATTGTTGTTGCCACAACCAGACCTGAAACGATGCTGGGAGACGTGGCAGTGGCAGTTAATCCTAGAGATGAAAGATACAAGAATCTAGTTGGAAAAAGAGTTATCCTGCCCTTAACTGGTAGACAAATTCCAATTATAGCTGATAGATTAGTTGATCCTAAGTTCGGAACTGGTGCGGTAAAAGTTACGCCG
>Ga0315279_10006519_pt1 | contig 14727 bp, 9 predicted proteins | sample YL17G06_20_MG_FD_203694 | JGI IMG/M metagenome (GOLD analysis project Ga0315279, IMG submission 203694) | Sediment microbial communities from Yellowstone Lake, YNP, Wyoming, USA - YL17G06_20 | ecosystem: Environmental > Aquatic > Freshwater > Lake > Sediment | place: USA: Wyoming | collected... | reverse complement strand
TCGGGTATAGTTGGGCAGGAAACCGTTTGAGGAGGGAGAGGAAGATGAGGAAGCTGTGGATTCTTATTTGTTTGCTACTTGTTTCTACCCTGGCCGGCCTGGTGGTGCCGACCGCGGCGATGACGCTTGATGAGGCCTTGGCGATCTTCCACGGGGACGACGTGGGCGTCCCCTATAGCGCCGAGGGGAAGGTAGAGCTCGAGGCGGCGATCGAGGCCTTCCGCGTGGCCCTAGGTGTTCCGGCGGACCTGAAAGAGACAAGCGAGGACGACGTCGGCACGTTCGTCGTTGACCCGGCCAAGAAGAGCATCCTGAACAAGCTCTCCCAGTGCTACTACACCCTGGCCGACATCTTCGTCCCCAAGGGCGACGACCAGAAGGCCCTCTACCTCAAGGGGAAGGCGTGGGGGTTCAAGAGCCTGCGCATGAACCCGCAGTTCGTGGAACTGGAGAAGACCGGGAAGGACAAGTTCATCTCAGCCGTTCAGGCGGAGACCGACGTTCCGGCCCTGTACTGGGCGAACGCCAACTGGCTCCGGACCTCCGAGTACGACAAGGTCGGCGCGGTGATCGGCAACGTCCCGCCCAAGTCCGAGGCCATGGCCAAGCGCACCCTCGAGCTTGCCCCGACCTACATCTGCTACGGGAGCTACCGGTCCCTGGGCGCCTTCTGGGGCGGCCTTCCCGTCATACCGGTACTCACCTACGCGTACGAGCAAGACCTCACCAAGTCGCTCCCCTACTTCTGTTGCGTCGTGAGCGAGCCGGCCCTCTGCACGACCTGCACGCAGTGCACGACCTGCCCGGTCGACCCCTCCGTGAACGAGTACTTCGAGAACCGCTTCTTCTTCGCCGAGTTCTATCTCAAGGAGATGAAGCTGTGGGCCGACGCCAAGCGCGTGCTCGAAAGCATCCTCGCCGACCCGATCGGCGACAAGTACCCCCTCTACAACGCGGTCGACCAGGAGAAGGCGCGGACCTTGCTCGCCATAGTGAACGAGGAGCTCAACAAGAAGTAGGACCGGGTTTCAAGGAGAACGACGAGCCGCGGGCCAGAGCCGCTCGCGGCTCTTTCTTTCGACGGCCTCCCGTCCCGGCCGGCGGGATGGAGAGGAAGGAGCCCGCAGAGGATTCCCGCGCAGGGGCGGGAACACCGGGAGCCCGGGCGGTATCATCCCTCAAGAGACCATGCACACGATCGACAAGACAACCTGGCCGAGACGCCGCCACTTCGAGCTCTTCCGCGCGATGGACTTCCCCTACTCGAGCCTCTGCGCGCAGGTCGACGTCTCCCGCCTGCACCGGGCCGCGAAGGAGCGCGGGCTCTCGTTCACCGTCTCGCTCGTCCACGCGCTTTCGACCGCGGCAAACGCCCTTCCCGAGTTTCGCCAGCGGATCCGTGGCGACGACGTGGTCGAGCATGCGGTCGTCCATCCCTCGCTCACCGTGCTCGCGGAGGGCGACCTCTTCGGGTTCTGCCTCGTCCCCTACTCGGAGGACCTCGCAACCTTCGCCGCCGCCGCCGAGAGGGCCATCGCGCAGGCCAAGCTGAGCCCCACCCTCGAGGACGAGCCCGGCCGGGACGACCTCCTCTACCTCACCGGCGTCCCGTGGGTCTCGTTCACGGCGCTCGGCCATCCGATGCACCTTTCGCCCGGGGACTCGATTCCCCGCATCGCCTGGGGCCGCTTCTTCCCGGAGGGCGGCCGTCTCCTCATGCCCCTCTCCGTCCAGGTCCACCACGCGCTCGTGGACGGCGTCCACCTCGGGCGGTTCTACGAAAGGGCCCAGGAGGAACTCGATCGACTCGACCGCCGGGTTGCCTGAGACCGCGCTGCGCAGGGGCGAGAAGACAACCTCCATACTAGGACTTGGCCCGGCACTCCGAAATATCAAGAGAGAAGATCTGACCCCGGCCAGCGCCAATCGGCGCAATTAGTGCTGGTCTTGTCGGCTTTGCGGAGGTGCCTTGGTGCTCGCGGCCGCGAGGGGAGCTCTCGCGGAGTCAACTGGCGTGATGACAGAACCCAGACCAGCGAAACCATTTGCACGCGCCTGATCGGTTGGGGAGAACACTGCTTGCTTGGACATGCGTCATGCACTTGTCCCAGGACTCACAGAGTTGTAGGATGGCTCGTGATCCAATGTCAAGCGACTTGGAGAAGACAAGGACAGGAGAGAACTGCACGCCGAGCCGGCGGACACCGGTGTGCGATGCGGCGGACGTGCACAGAGATCACCCTCTGAGCGGAGGAGGAGGATTCGGCGATGGCGAAGAGGGCCGTACCGTTCAACCAGAAGGGAATCGAGGAACTGCCGGACAACAAGCCCGTCGTCTACAAGATCCTGACCGACGGGGGCACGAACAACTACACCGGCGTCGCGCAGCGTGGCCGCGTCCGGGATCGACTTGGGGAGCACCTGGCGGGTGGCAGGGACCATGTTCCCGGAGCCAGGGTCGAGATTGAGCAGATGAGCAGCATCAAAGATGCAGAAGCTAAAGAGGGCCGAATCATAGCTCGCACCAAGCCTCACTACAACGAAAAGGGCAAGTAACGTGCGCTCTACGAACCGGTTGCAGGGCATGGCGCTGTGCGCCACCGCTGATGCCGAGTGTCAGTGGGCGAAAAGACGCTGATGGACTGGTTCCAGTTCACGGCCTCGGTCATCAGTTCGCTGGCGTGGCCGGCGGTTGTCCTCGCGGTCGTCATTCTGCTGCGGCGACCGCTTGCCGGGCTTCTGCCACTCCTTCGCCGGTTCAAGTACAAGGATCTCGAGGTGGAGTTCGACCGCGAGGTGAGGGAACTCCGTGACGAGGCAGCAGCGGCACTCCGCCCTCTGTCCGGTGCTGCGCCACCCAAGCTTCCAGAACAAGGGAGCCTGCTCCAGCTCGCCTCTGTGGCTCCACGCGCGGCAGTCGTCGAGGCTTGGCTGCTAGTGGAGTCAGCTGCTCGGCGGGCGATTGAGGCGCGGGGCGTTGGGCGCGAAACTGAACAACCTGTCTCCGGGCCACAGCTCACCCGTGCGCTAATGCAAACCGAGGCGCTCGACAACGCCGCCCGGGCTGTGTTCGATCGCTTGCGCATGCTCAGGAACCAAGCCGTTCACTCACCGCATTTCGCGATCGGCGAGGAGTCAGCCCGGGAGTATGCTGAACTGGCGCTTGCCCTTGTGAGGCGGCTAGAGGCTGAGGTCCGCTGACAGGCGGAGCGAGCACATGCCTCTTCGGAGCATATGGGGTCAGATCTTGTGTCTTGACATCCTGAGGCGGCCGGCTCCTCTTCCGTCCTGCCCTGCAGCATGCTCGCGCACTGGGGCGAGCAGGTGTGGCTACCGCCAGGGACTCCCGCCGTAGCCGACGAGCTGCCTGTCCTTCTCGCTGACACGGTGGCAGCGTTCGAGAGGCCCCCGTGCGTTTGTTCGAGAGGCTTCATAGTTGTACGATGGCGCGAGAGTGCGCGTGTCAATATGTAGCGTCATAGAACAGGACAAGAAAGGCGGAAAGGGAGTAACGGGCCGGGCAGAGGCCGGTGTGCTCGATGGCGACCTTGCACACCAAACACTGTTGGCCCGCCAGACACAAGCCGCGAGGTGAACCTATGACCACTGGCGACGCATTCGCGACTGTTCGTAGCGCACCAATGGGCGCCCAGTTTGTTCGCGCAGATCTGCACATACATTCCTTTGGCCCCAAAGGCTCACCGGACGTCGATGACTGCGCAATGACTCCGGCCGGTATCCTCACTCGGGCTCTTGCACTTGGAATTCGCGTGGTCGCCATCACCGATCACAACACCATCGACAATGTCCAGGAGGCGGTCAGTGCGGCCAGCGGTCTGGAGGTTCTCGTCGTTCCTGGAGTCGAACTCGCATCCCCAGGCGGCCACATCCTCGTTTACGCGAAGGACGTTGAAAGGCTTCAACAGCTACTCGCTAAGCTATCGTTCGACGAGCAACGCACCGCATGCCGTACGAGCATCCCCGACATTCTTCGCGCCACGTCGGAGGTGGCAGGCTTCGCAATCGCGGCACACGTCGACCTCGCCAACGGCCTGGAGAACGCCATTCCTGGATATGGCGACCCCAAGGCGGCGGTCATCACCGACCGCGCTCTCTATGCGATTGAGGTCGCCAACCCGGAAGCTCTGGCTTACTATTCGGATGAGGACGACGACGCCAGGAAGGAACTGCTCCACCGCCGGCTTGATGTCCTAGCCGATCCATTCTGCCGTATTCTGCCGAAGGTCGTCTTCTCCGACGCCCACACCTTTGCGGCGATCGGACAGAACCGGCAGCAACGTTCCGCACTCACACGGGTCAAGATGGGCCATCTGTCTTGGGAGGCCTTGGTTGCAGCCTTCGCCGATCCGGAAGCGCGAGTTCGCGTTGAGGAATACCTCCCTCCGAAAGTCCCACGATTTGTCGGCCTTCATCTTGACGGCGGCTTTCTGGCTGGGCAGACTTTCGGATTCAGCCCCAACCTCACATGCATCATCGGAGGTAGGGGTTCCGGCAAGTCGACCGCCCTCCAGACACTGCGAGTTGCCTGTGGCAAGACCCCGTCGTCTGGTGTTCACGAATCGGACGCATGGCCCACGCGGGCCGACCTCCACTTCATTGATGAGGAAGGTGACAGCCATCAGCTGGTCCTGCGGGGCACCGAACTGACTGAAGCGGGAGCAGCAGAGCCCGTTCGAATCCCGGTCGACAGCCTCGAGCAGGGAGAGATGGCCCGGACGATCGAGAAGTGTGGTCGCGATCCTCAAGCACTCCTTGATTTTCTCGACGAGCTCGTCGACTTGAGCGACCTAAGGGCGGCATTGGCGACGGCCACCCAAGCGCTGGACGAAAACAGCCGCGAGATATCCGACCTTCAGGACGCAACAGCTCAACTCGAACCTCTGAAGGCCACCCTCGCCACGGAGAAGCGCCAGCAAGAAACCGCAGCAAAAGCGAATACCGAGCAATTGATTCAGTTCCAGCGCGAGCTTGCCAGAGCGAATGAGCTGCGAGAAGCATTGCTTCCAGGATTCCGTCAGGCGGCGCAGCGTCTCACGAGCGCCTTCGAAGACTGCGCGCTGGATACCTTCGCAGACCTGGCGGAGTCCGCCAAGCAACTGGCAAAGACCACAGCCGAGAACCCATTCGAAGAGATACTCAGCAGCCTGCGCACGGCCACCAAAGGGGGGCGCGAAGCCGTCGAGCGCGCGATCGCTGAGGCGGAGCCAAAGGTAGCTGGTTTTCTCACTCAGTGCCAAGCGCGCCAGCGCGAACTTCAAGAGGGGATCGACAAAGAGGCGGAGAGACTCCGGGGCCAGGGAATCCCACTGGACATGAGGTTCCTCACCAAGCTCGCTCGCGATGTTCAGAAACATGAACAACTGGTGAAGGAGTTGGCCCGCAAGACTTCTCGACTCAAGGAAGCCAAGGTCCGCCGCAAAGCGCTGCTGACCGGCTATCGGCAGACACTTGGGGACTGTCATACACGACGACGCGCTCTTGCCGAACAACTAACACGGAAGCTCAGGGAGTTTCTGGTCGATTGGTCGATCACTGTCACGTTCGCTGAAGGTTGCCTTGCCGCTGACGTGGAATCCGCGCTCAAGGAGACGATGGACTGGCGCACGGCGGCGGTGCCCAAAGCTCCGGCTCTCGTTGCAAGCCTTGGCGCACCAGCCCTTATCCAATGCATTGAGAATGGAGACGCCACCGGGCTGGCCGCCGCTAGAAGCAAGAAGGGCGACACCATCTTGACCACTGGGGAGGCCACGGAAGTGGTCACGCGATTCAAGCAGTGGGAGTTCAGAAGACGGCTGGAAGAGTGCAAATACTCAGATCTACCCCGCCTGGTTGTCTCCAGACCGCGCGTCGACGCTGATGGACATCCTACATCACAGTGGCTAACGCGCGAGTTCGGAGAGTTGTCCCTCGGCCAACAGCAGTCTATCGTCCTGGCGATTCTGCTGTCCATTGACAGGCCGAGACCTCTCCTGATCGACCAACCCGAGGACAACCTCGATAGCGCTTTCATATTCCAGATCCTCGTGAAGGCTCTCCGGCGAATCAAGGAACGGCGGCAGGTCATCGTCGTAACGCACAATGCAAACATCGCTGTGCTTGCGGACGCCGACTTGGTGATTCCACTCAAGGCAACTGCTGAATCCGGCGTCGTGGTTAGCCCAGGAACCGTAGACGCTGACGCGACCAGAGAACTGGTTTGTGAGATACTTGAAGGCGGCCGGGCTGCATACGAACGGCGCGGAAGACTATACGGTCTCCGGCTGGCTGGCTGACAATGCGATAGAGCCGACATGGGGTAGGGTCAGTAATGGGGTCTACCATTGTTTTTCGCTGGGATGATGGGTAGGCCTCCGTCCGGTAGACTGTCTGCCTGACGGGGGTGTGGCTCTTGGGGTCCACAGGCTCCTCGGAGACACTGCGCGGCTCTGAATTGCCGCCCCCGTCATCTCTGCCATCCAGGGTGTCCTTCGGGATGGTGCGAGTGGAATCCGGGGACGAAACACCGATTGTCGCGCCGAAGCTGCGGAGCGTTCCGAGTCCGCGCCGAAATGAGTGATGCGTCCCCAGATTCGCTCGCACTGTCCTGGCACCGACCTCCCTTGTTCAAGGAGCTACATCGCTGTAGGATGGCACGCGAGAGTGCACGTGTCACTATGTAGCGTCATAGAAGAGGAGAGGAAAGGCGGAAAGGGAGTAACGGGCCGGGCAGAGACCGGTGTGCACCATAGCAGGCTCGCACACTAATCACTGTTGTGTTTTCCATCGGGAACCCCGCCCTGGCTCCGGGTAGAACACCGAGAAGAAGAGGATACTCATGCCACGACTGACCGAACAGGAACAGCAGGAGATCCACCGCTACTTGGAGGCTGACAAGCCTCTTCCGAACAAGTACCGCTTTCTGCTGTTCGAGGACAAGCGTGAGGTCGAGCTGGTCTGGAACGGGAAGTCAAGCGAGGTCTGCAATATCGTCTTGCCGTTCCAGGTCATCGAGCAGGTGGACGAGCCGCGGGCGGAGAAGCCGGCGGGCAGTTCCATGGATCTCGGTCTCTTCGATGCGCGCGGGCGCCAGCTCAAGGGCTGGACGAACAAACTGATCTGGGGCGACAACAAGCTGATTCTCTCAAGCCTGAAGAACGGCCCGCTGCGCGAGGAGATCGAGAAGCAGGGCGGCCTCAAACTCATCTACATCGACCCGCCGTTCGACGTGGGCGCGGATTTCTCCATGGACATCGAGATCGGCGACGACACCTTCACCAAGAAACCCAACATCCTCGAAGAAATCGCCTACCGCGACACCTGGGGCAAGGGCGCGGATTCCTTCCTCGCCATGATTTACGAACGCCTCATCCTCATGCGCGATTTGATGCACACTGATGGGAGCATCTACGTGCACTGTGACTGGCGAGTCACGGGTCTCCTTCGCATGGTGCTGGATGAAGTCTTCGGGAAAGACAGAATGGTCAGCGAGTTGATCTGGAAGCACCAGATCATGGGGGGGGCGCACGGCAGAAGGCTGCCGAAGGCACATGAGACGATTCTGTGGTTCAAGAAAACGGATTCGTTCAGGACCAACGAAGAGGCTCCCGAAGCACGCGTGCCCTTCAGCGAGTATGTCCGATCGACGATGCAACAGGATGCCGAGGGACGGTGGTTCTACACGAGAAGAAGAATGAGCCGGAAGGCCACTGATACCGAAAGGGAGGCAAAAGCGCACACGATTACCTATGTCGACGATCCAGAGAAGGGAACGCTCGCTTCGGATGTGTGGGACGATTTCCCTTCCTACCAGCCGAAACCGGACGACAACACGAAGTATCCCACCCAGAAGCCAAACGAGATTCTTGGACGTGTGATCAGCCTGGGAACTCAGGCAGGCGATCTCGTAGCCGACTTTTTCTGCGGCTCCGGCACCACCGCCGCCGTCGCCGAAGAGCTGGGGCGCAAGTGGATTGTCTGCGACCTCGGCAAGTTCGCCATTCACACGACCCGCAAGCGGATGATTGGCGTGCAGCGGCAGCTCAAAGCCGAAGGCAGGGACTACCGTGCCTTCGAGATCCTGAACCTCGGCAAGTACGAGCGTCAGCACTACATTGGCATCAACCCCAACCTGCGCGAAGTTGAGCAGCAGAAACAGTTGGAAGAGAAGGAAGCCGCTTTCGTCGACCTGATCCTGCGTGCCTACCGCGCGGAGAAGACCGAGGGCTTTGTCGCGTTCCACGGCAAGAAGGCGGGGCGGCTGGTAGCGGTGGGTCCAGTGAATCTCCCCGTGACGCGCCTGTTCATCGAGGAGATCGTCCTCGAGTGCCGCAGGAAGCACATCACCAAGGTCGACATCCTGGGCTTCGAGTTCGAGATGGGCCTCTTCCCGAACGTCCTGGACGAAGCGCGCGCCAAGGGTATTGACATCGCACCGAAGTACATCCCCGCCGAGGTGTTCGACAAGCGAGCGGTGGAGAAGAACCAGGTCGTCTTTCACGATGTGGCGGCCATCGAGGTGAAGCCGCTAGTCCGGGCCGGCAAGAAGGGCGATCGGCCCGCCGTGGCGGTGGAGCTGACCGACTTCTCCGTGTTCTACTCCCAAGACTCGATCGCCAACGCCGAGGCGGCGATCAAGAACAAGGGCAGCCGGATCGTGGCGGAGAAGGGGCAGATCGTCAAGGTGAGCAAGGACAAGAACGGCGTCGTCACCCGCGAGGTGCTCACAAAGGACTGGACCGACTGGGTCGACTACTGGGCCGTGGACTTCAACTTCGAGAGCAAGCGCGAGATCATCCGGGTGAAGAACGAGGATAGCGGTGAGTGGGAAGAACGCTGGACGGGCGACTACATCTTCGAGAACGAGTGGCAGAGCTTCCGCACGAAGAGAGACCGCTCGCTGGAATTGACGAGCGCCTATCACGAATGTGCACCGGGCCGGCGGAGGATCGCGGCCAAGGTGGTGGACATCTTCGGGAACGACACGATGACGATCGTGGACGTGTCGGTGTGACCTGGTCGAATTCGACCAGTCTCGAAATCAGGGAGGATCGTGCGCGCCGTCTGGCAGAGGAGACTCCTGATGGACGAGGGTGACATCCAGCGACTTGGAATGGGGACGGATCGTGGCGCTGCATAAGGACTTCCCCGCGTCGCCGCACGCCATCCTCGATCCGGCCCTCCGCTGGTTTCCCGCCGATGAAGCCCTGCGCGAGACGAGCATGGAGAAGCTCATGCCGCCCCTGGTCGCGCCCCTGCGTCGCAAGGTGAAGGAGTTCCGAGACGGCGGCTACGTTGGCGCCACGGAGACGAGCCGCAGCTTGCTGCGCTGGTGGTTTGACACGCCGCATCTCATGCAGCAAGCGGACGGGACCATGGCGGAGTTCCGGTACTACTTCGCCCAGCGTGAGGCGGTGGAAACGATCGTCTACCTCTGCGACGTCGTGGGCGTTCAGGATAAGTACGATCTCATGCGGTTCGACGGCAGCGGCGCCGTGTCGGCAGGGATGTTCGACGAAACGTGGCGGCGCTTCGTGGTGAAGATGGCAACCGGCTCCGGGAAAACGAAGGTCCTGAGCCTGGTGCTGGCGTGGAGCTTCTACCACAAGCTCTACGAGCCGGAGTCGACGCTGGCTCGCAACTTCCTCGTGATCACCCCGAACATCATCGTGCTCGATCGCATCTACAAGGACTTCCAGGGCTTGCGCATCTTCCTGAAAGACGATCCGGTCTTGCCCGACAACGGGGTGGACGGCCGCAACTGGCGCGACGACTTCCAGTTGACCTTGCACATGCAGGATGAGGTCCGCATCACGCGCCCCACCGGGAACATCTTCCTGACCAACATTCACCGGGTCTATGCCGGCGACGACATCCCGCCTTCGCGCGACGATGAGAACACGATGGGCTACTTCCTCGGCAAGCGGCCGACGGGAGCGACGACGGATTCGAAGGTGGACCTTGGAATGATCGTGCGCGACGTCGACGAGTTGATGGTGCTGAACGACGAGGCGCACCACATCCACGACCCGAGTATGGCCTGGTTCAAGTCCATCGAAGACATCCACAATCGGCTGCTGCAAAAGGGCGCGGCGCTGTCGCTACAGGTGGACGTAACGGCTACTCCGAGGCACAACAACGGGGCGATCTTCGTTCAGACCGTGGCGGACTACCCTCTGGTGGAAGCGATCGCGCAGGACGTCGTCAAGCATCCTGTCTTGCCCGACGCCGCGAGCCGAGCGAAGCTGAGCGAGCGTGCGAGCGCTAAGTACACCGAGAAGTACGCCGACTACCTCCACCTGGGCGTGCTCGAATGGCGGAAGGCCTACGCCGAGCACGAGAAGCTGGGGAAGAAGGCGATCCTGTTCGTCATGACCGACGACACCCGCAACTGCGACGATGTGGCCGAGTACCTGGAGAGCACGTATCCGGACCTGAAGGACGCGGTGCTGGTCATTCACACCAAGAACAACGGGGAGATCTCTGAGGCCAGCTCAGGCAGAGCCAAAGATGAGCTCGAAGCGCTGCGCAGACAGGCCAATACGATCGACGGCGCAGACAGCCGCTACAAGGCAATCGTCTCGGTGATGATGCTCAAGGAGGGGTGGGACGTGAAGAACGTCACCACCATTGTCGGACTGCGCGCCTACTCGGCTCAGAGCAACATCCTCCCCGAGCAGACGCTGGGGCGAGGACTGCGGAGAATGTACCCCAGCGACGTCGAGGAGTACGTAAGCGTCGTGGGCACGGACGCGTTCATGGACTTCGTAGAGTCGATCCAGGCCGAAGGCGTCGAGCTGGAGCGCAAGGCGATGGGCGAAGGGACCAAGCCCAAAGCGCCGCTGGTGGTGGAAGTTGACCAGGGAAACGAGAAGAAGGACATCGCGGCGCTGGATATCGAGATCCCCGTACTGACGCCGCGCATCTACCGCGAGTACAAGAACCTCGCCGACCTGAACGCTGGCGCCCTGGGGCATCAGCGCGTCGCCTACCGGCAGTTCAGTGAGGAAGAGCAGCGGGAAATTGTCTTTCGAGACATCGTCAGTGGCGAGGTGACGCACACGACGATCCTCGACGCGGCCGGCGTGGCCGACTACCGGAGCGTGATCGGCTTCTTCGCGCGAGCGATCATGAAGGAGCTGCGGTTGGTCAGCGGCTACGATGTCCTATACGGCAAGGTGAAGGGCTTCGTGCGGGACGAGCTGTTTGACCGCCCGGTGGAACTCGAAAGCCCCAACACCCTGCGCAACCTGTCGGAGGTGGCGGCAACGAAGACGCTGATCGACACCTTCAAGAAGGCGATCAACTCGCTCACGGTGCAGGAGAAGGGCGACGCCGAGATCCGCGACACGATCAAGCTTCGGCAGACGCGGCCCTTCGTGGCCAAAGAGCAGGGCTACCTCGTCCCAAAGAAGAGCGTGTTCAACCGCATCATCGGAGACAGCCCATTGGAGCTCCGGTTCGCGAGCTACCTCGAAGACTGCGCCGATGTGGTGTCCTACGCGAAGAACTATCTGGCGGTGCATTTCAAGCTGGACTACGTGAACGCCGATGGCGACGTTTCCAACTACTACCCGGATTTCCTCGTCAAGCTGTCGAGCAAGCGGATGGTCGTTGTCGAAACCAAGGGGCGAGAGGATGTGGACGTGCCGCTGAAGATGGCCCGCCTGCGTCAGTGGTGCGAGGACATCAACCGGGTCCAGTCGGATGTGGCATATGACTTTGTGTACGTGGACGAAGAGAGCTTTGAGAAGTACCGGCCTACGTCGTTCCGGCAGCTGATGGATGGCTTTATGGAGTACAAGAGCGGAGAATAGGCGGCGAAGTCCTAGGGATCGTTGCGCTCGGCAGAGCGAAGGGCGCGGAGGGAGCGGCGCGAAGGGGGAGGGGATGGCCGAGACGGTTCGAGTCGCCGTGCAGCCGGACATGCTGCGCTGGGCGCGCGAGCGGTCCGGCCTCAGCGCGGTTAGGCTCTCCCGGCGATTCCCTCGACTCGCGGCCTGGGAACGTGGCGAGGCACGTCCGACGCTGAAGCAACTGGAGAGCTTCGCCAGGGCGACCTACGCGCCTGTCGGCTTCCTGTTCCTGCACGAGCCGCCCGTCGAGCGCGTCCCGATCCCGGACTTCCGCGCGCCGAGCAACGCGCACATCGGGCGTCCGAGTCCGGGTCTACTGGATATGGTCTACATCTGCCAGCAGCGCCAGGAGTGGTACCGTGACTACGCGCGTTCTGTCGGCGAAGAGCCGTTGGCGTGCGTTGGCTCCGCAAGCATCGAGAGCGACGTCGAAGCGACAGCGGCGGCCATTCGGCACGCGGTGGGTTTCGACATCGAGGAGCGCCGCCGAATGTCCACCTGGACCGACGCCCTGCGCCGCTTCATCGAGCAAGCGGACGCGCTGGGCATCCTCGTCATGTGCAGCGGTGTCGTGCTCAACAACAACCACCGTCACCTCGATCCGGAGGAGTTCCGCGGGTTCGCGATGGCAGATGGCCTCGCTCCGCTCGTGTTCATCAACGGAGCGGACACCAAGGCGGCTCAGATGTTCACGGTGGCACACGAGCTGGCCCACATCTGGCTCGGGCAGTCCGCCGTCTCCGACGCGCAAGCGGCGTGGATGCCGGAGCAGGCAGTCGAGCTGTGGTGCAACAACGTGGCCGCCGAACTCCTCGTGCCGCTTGCCGTTCTGCGTGGCGAGTACGATCCTGACTCTGAGCTTCGAGCCGAAATGGATCGTCTCGCGAAGCGCTTCAAGGTCAGCACCCTGGTCGTCCTGCGCCGGATTCATGATGCCGGCGGCCTCACGCGTGACGAACTCTGGCAAGGGTACGCAAACGAGCTCGAACGCCTCCGCGCCATTACGCGGCAGACTGGTGGCAGCTTCTACTTGACCCAGGCAGCACGCGTCAGCAAACGCTTCGCACGCGCCCTTGTCGTGAGCACGCTCGAAGGCCAGACACTGTACCGGGACGCATTCCGCATGCTCGGGTTCTCGAAGTTGGAGACGTTCCACGAACTCGGTCGGAGCCTCGGAGTGCTCGTCTGATGGTGTACCTGCTTGATGCCAATGTGTTCATTCAGGCGAAAAACCTCCACTACGGCCTCGACTTCTGTCCTGCGTTCTGGGATTGGCTAATCGCTCGGAACGCCGCGGGGCAGGTGTTCAGCATTGAGAAGGTAGGCGACGAGCTTGAGGGGGGCGCCGATGAGCTCGCGGCGTGGGCCACACAGCGTGGTCCAAGCTTTTTCGTCAGACCGGACGCCGCGATCCTGCCTGCGCTTGGCTCCGTCAGCGCGTGGGCCGCCGGGCAGCGGTACGACCCAGCAGCCGTGAATACGTTCCTCCAGTTGGCCGACTACTACCTTGTGGCCCACGCGCTGGCTTACGGGCAGACCGTCGTGACGCACGAAGTCGCCTCAACTTCGACGAAGAAGATCAAGATCCCCGACGCCTGCATCGGCCTCGGCATCAAGTGTATGACGCCCTTCGAGATGTTGCGTCGGGAGCGTGCCCGCTTCGTACTAGAGGCACGCCCATGAATCACCGGGGACGTAGAACGAACGGCGCGAGAAGAGAGAGGGGGCAGGAGAAGCGAGGAAGCGAGGGGTCTACCATTGCTTTTCGCTGGGATGATGGGGGCGCCTCCGTCCGGTAGACTGTCTGCCTGACGTGGGTGTGGCCTGCGGGGTCCGCAGGCTCCACAAGGCCCCTGCTCGACCTGGAATGCCGGTCCCGTCTTCTCCGTCATCCGAGGGGTCCTTCGGGATCGTGCGAACTCGGCGAGCCTCGTCGCCATCACCACGGGCCACGCGGGTCGAGTCGACGACCTGATGCCGCAGGGCTACCGCTACGTCCTCCACTCTACCTACGACAGCGGGAAGATCTGCCCGACGCCCGTTGCTTTGAGTGGAGCCGACTTTGCGTCCGGGAGTCCTTCGCCTGGGGCCCTTCTCCTCCTGTCGTCCCGCGGCTATGATGGTTGCGTCGATCGAATCGGGTGTTCGAACGCAAGGAGGGGGTACGATGAAGGGTTTGGCACGAACAGCGGCAGTCCTGGTGGCGGCCGTGCTCGTCGCATCGCTTCCGGTCCTCGCGGACGGCGGCGGATCCGGGTACACGGGAAGCGTGGAGGTCGACGTCGGTATTCTGCCGGCGTTCTCGACCTCTCTGGCAGGGAATCTCACGTTTGACTCCGGCGAGTGGTCGTTGATCACTACGGTGAACGTCCTCGTCTATCCTCCATTCGCGGCGTCGAGCCGGCTCAAGCTCCTCTGGACCGGGGAGTGGCTCTCGATCGGTGCCTACGCCGACCTTGGCGTGGTGCCGTTCGGCTTTCCCGGGATCGGGGCGATCCTGAAGGCGACGGCCGATCCGTGGTGGCTGACGAGCGACACGTACTTCTCGCTTGGGACCTTCGGCCTGCTCGAGTACCTTGAGCTCGGGGTCACGTTCCTGGACGCCAAGCTCGACACGGCGGGGACGACGACCCTCGTCGGGACTCTGGCGGCGGGGCTTTGGCCGCTGCCTCCCCTCACCGGGCTCCTTACGGGGACGTTCACGCTCACGGCGGGTGACTTCGTCGTGACGAGCACGTCCACCGTGGCGCTTCTTGACTTCGTCGTGAGCGAGACGCTCAAGGCGGCCCTCACCTTCACGCCGTTCTCCGCGAACGTGTGGGTCGGGTTCGACACGACGGGAGGGTTCAGCCTCGGCCTCGGCGTCATGTGGACC
>Ga0315279_10006517_pt1 | contig 14728 bp, 11 predicted proteins | sample YL17G06_20_MG_FD_203694 | JGI IMG/M metagenome (GOLD analysis project Ga0315279, IMG submission 203694) | Sediment microbial communities from Yellowstone Lake, YNP, Wyoming, USA - YL17G06_20 | ecosystem: Environmental > Aquatic > Freshwater > Lake > Sediment | place: USA: Wyoming | collected... | reverse complement strand
GAAAACGTGAAAAACTTAGCCGAATAGCTTAGACGAGAAAATAAAAAACGCCAGAAAAAAGATCTCTTTCAGATCTCAGATTTTTTTCAGCGCCTGGTCGATGTCGGCGATGATGTCGTCCGGGTCCTCGCCGCCGACGCAAAGCCTGATGAGCTGGGGCGGGATGTCGGCCATCCGCCGGGCCTCCTCGCCCTGCTGGGAATGGGTCGAGATCGCCGGGATGGTGGCGACGCTCTTGATCCGTCCGAGGTCCGTGGCCCGATAGATGATCTTAAAGTTGTCGAAGGCCTTCCGGGCGTTGGCGGGCGGCCCGTCCACCCGGAAGCTCATGAGGTGGCCGAAACGGTTGACTTCGTTTCCGGCGCCGTCGCCGGAGTCCACGAGCTTCATGTATTTTTTGGCGATGGAGTGGAGGTGATGTCCGGGCAGGCCGAGGTAGTCCACCTGGTAGACCTTTGGGTGGGTCTGGAGGAACTCGGCGACCTTCTGGCAGTTCCGGCTGACGAGGTCCATCTTCGAGCGCAGTGTGCGCAGGTCGTTCAGGGCGAAGAGGGCGTTGAAGGGAGAGGCCGCCGGGCCGTTGTCCCGGTACGGCCAGAACTTCACGTATTCGGCGAAGCTCTCCTTGAACATCGGGTCGTCGTTCTTGATCTTGGTGACGATCGGCTTGCGGCTGATGAGAGCGCCCCCGATGGCCAGCCCCCCGGACGTGATGGATTTGGTCAGGGAATGGACGACGATATCGACTCCGTGGGCGATGGGCCGCATCAAGGCCGGAGTCGCGCAGGTCGCGTCGAAAATGACCGGCACCTCCCATGAATGGGCCAGGTCGGCCAGCGCTTTGACGTCGCAGAAGGACTGCTGGGGATTGCTCGGCGCCTCCATGTAAACGAACCGGGTCTCCCCGTCGATCTTCGACTTCCACTCCTCGATGTCCTTTGGATGGAGGACCCATCGGCATTCGATCCCCCGCTCCTTCATCTTCCGGACGGAGAAATGTTGAAAGGCCCCGCCGTAAAGCTGGATGGAGGAGACGAAATTCATCTTTTCCGGGCCGTCCTTCTGTTTGACGAGGAATGGATCAACAGCCGACATGATGGCCGACATGCCTGAAGCCGTCACGAGGCAGGATGTGTCGGACCCCGTCCGATACCCCTCGAGCAGGGCCATCATCCACTCCAGGTAGTAGGTTGTCGGGTTGGCGATCCTCGTGTAGCACCAGGTCGGGACGAGGTAGGCCAGGGCGGCCTCGAGCTCGTCGGCGTCGCGGTAGGCTTGCGATGTGGCCAGGTAGAGGGGCTCGATGATGGCCCCCTGGTTCTGGGCGAGGGCTTCCTCCATGGAGTACAGCCCGTGCACGGCGATGGTGTCGAACTTCATCGTCCTCATCCGGGCGAGGGCGGCCTCCCTTTCGGCGATGAGCTTCCTGGACGCGTCGACGTACTTCTGGACTCCCGGACCATGTTGCGGAGCAAGACTCATGATACCTCCAAAGAATGCGGAAAAGGGCGTTCGTATTTTGGGCGATTCAAGCGAATTAAATTCGGAAGGCTGACTGGCATGACACCAATGTCTGCTACGCTATAAAATAACCGCAAACGGGGGCGATAGTCAAGCTGTTGAATGTTAAATTCGAATTTTAGGTCTTTGAAGGCCGTAGAGAACCAGGCCCACCCCTACTTATCAGCAACGCACACCAAATGGACGAGAAGCTATCAGGCTAGGCAGGTTTAGCAAATCAAATTTTATTCGCAGGCTTTGGCCTGCGTATTTAAAATGTAAATAGAAAACGCCGCCGGGCGCTAACTCTTGTTATACCGGTGGATCGCCAGCATGTCCGAAAGGATGGAATAGCCGGTCTCGATCTTTCCGGCGCCCGCTCCCTGGATTGTGATCTTCCCCATCAGATCTGTATCGAACGTCAGGGCGTTCTGAGTGCCCATGACTCCAGCCAGGGGGTCCGACAGGGGAAGCTTTTGGGGGGAGACGCTCGCCTCGATCTTGCCGTCCCGCTTCACGGTCCGGGCGATGAGCTTGTAGCGGAAACCGGCGGCCTTGGCGGCCTCGACGTCGGCCCTGGAGATGCCGCTGATGCCGGTCCTTTGGACTTCGGACGTCTGGACGTTCCCTCCCAGAAGGACGTTGGAAAGGATGACGATCTTAGCCAGGGCGTCGAAGCCTTCGACGTCGGCGGTCGGGTCGGCCTCGGCGTAACCCAGTTTCTGGGCCAGCGCGAGAGCGTCCGAGTATTCCATGCCGTCCTGTTCCATCTTGCTCAGGATGAAATTGGTCGTCCCGTTGAGGATGCCTTTGACCTCGCGGATGTCGTTCCCGGCCAGCCCGCTCTCGTAGAGGTGGAAGACCGGGGTGCCGCTCATGACCGTCCCTTCGATCCGAAACTGGAGTTCGTTCTTACGGGCTAGGTCGGCCAGGTCCCGGTAATGCAGGGCGGCCGGACCCTTGTTCGAGGTGACGACGTGCTTTCCCGTGCGCAGGGCCTTGCGGATATAACCCGTGGCCGGCTCGCCGGTCTTGATGTCCGTGTAGGACAGCTCGGCGATGATGTCGGCATCGGTTTTTTCGATCATGTCCAGGGGGTCGCTCACTTCGACCTTCGGCTTCCTGGGGTCCTCGTAGGCGCTGATGGGTTTCCCCTCGGCGAGGAGGCCGAGGAGCTTCCGGATGTCGATCCCCTCGGGGACGACAAGCGACCCCTTCAGCTTGTCGCTGACGGCGACGAGGCGGGCTTCGAAGTCATAGGCGTCCCTGAGATGTTCCCTCTTCCTGTCCAGGATCTCCAGGAGACCCTGCCCGACGGTGCCGCAGCCGATCAAGCCGATCTTGTATTCCATGGTCCCTATCCTTCCGTTCTATCGGATCCTTGACGGATCCTCGTAGTCCCGATGATAGCATAATTTTCCGGATAAAAATATAAGGGCCGCCCTTCTTGCGAAGGGCGACCCTTTTGGATCGCTTTTGGACCGAACGGACAGGCTTACTTCGCCGGCGCGGCCTTGATCTGGTTCTCGATCCACTCTGTGGTGACGCTCTTCGGGCGCTCGAGGGGAAGCCCGAGGGCGCGGCTCCAGATGAGCTGGGACAGGACGCCGATGGCCCGGGAGACGCCGAAGAAGACGGTGTAAAAATCATATTCGGTGATCCCGTAGTGATAGAGTAGACAGCCGGAGTGGGCGTCGACGTTGGGCCAGGGGTTCTTGGTCTTGCCGTGTTCGGTCAGGATGTCAGGAGCGACCTCGTAGACGGAGCTGACGACTTTGAAGATGTCGTCGTTGGGCAGGTGCTTGAGGGCGAACTCCCGCTGGGCGACGTATCTCGGGTCGGTCTTCCGGAGGACAGCGTGGCCGTATCCGGGGACGACCTTTCCGGCGTTGAGGGTGTCCCAGATGTACTTTTTGAGGTGTTCCTTGCTCGGCACGCCGCCAAGGTCCTTCATCAGGTCCATGATCCACCGGAGGACCTCCTGGTTGGCCAGGCCGTGGAGCGGTCCGGCCAGCCCGTCCATGGCTGCGGACAGGGAGTAGTAGGCGTCGGAAAGGGCGGAACCGACGAGGTGGGAGGTATGGGCGGAAACGTTGCCGCCTTCATGGTCGCAGTGGATGACGAGGTAGAGCCTCATCAAGTCCACGAAGGCCGGGTCATCGGTGACCCCCAGCATCTTGGCCATGTTGCCGCCCCAGTCGAGCTTCGGGTCGGCCGGGATATGCTTGTCGCCCTTGTAGGACTTGCGGAAGATGTACGCGGCGATAGCCGGGAGCTTGGCCAGGATGTCCATCACGTCTTCATACATGGGGTCCCAGTATTCCGTCTTGCTCATGCCCTTCCTGTAGCTGTTGGCGAAGTGGGATTCCTTCTGGAGCTGAAGGATGGCTAGGGCGAACTGGGTCATAGGGTGGGTGTCGGCCGGCACGGCCTTCATCACGTCGATGAGATACTTGGGGAGCTCGCTCCTCCGGCGCCACTCCTGGGTGATCTCTAGGGCGTCCTCGTAGGTGGGCAGGTCGCCCGTGAGGAGGAGATAGAAGATGCCTTCCGGAAGGGGTTCTTCTCCGCCGGGGGCTTTGGGGAGCTTCTGCTGAAGCTCGGGGATGGTGAAGCCGCGGAACCGGATGCCTTCCATCGGGTCCAGGGCCGACGTCTCCCAGACCATGCACTTGACGCTGCGGGCGCCGCCGTAGGCCTGGTCGATCGTCACGTCGGAGATCTTCTGTTCTCCGTGTTCTTTGCGGATCTTCTGGACCCTCTCCCTCATGGGGACCATTTTCGACACAAACTTTTCCTTGAGATTAGCCATTAAAGTCCTCCTTTGGCTATTCGTAATAAATTGGGAGTTAAAATATACCATGCCCGTCTCTCCAAAGTCAATGCGAATTCTCTTGATTTTTCCGGGTTTTGCGGTTATTTTTATTTCAGAAAAGGAGAACATCATGGGATTTGCCGTCTTTCTGCTCATCATCATCGTCCTCGCCGCCCTGCTGGCCGTCGGCATGTACAACAGCCTCATCACCCTGAGGAACCGGTGCGACAACGCCTGGTCCCAGGTCGACGTCCAGTTGCGCCGCCGGTTCGACCTCATCCCCAACCTGGTGGAGACGGTCAAGGGCTACGCCAAGCACGAGAGCGGGGTCTTCGAACGAGTCACCCAAGCCCGGACCCAGGCCATGGGCGCCGCGACGCCTAAGGAGGCAGGGCAGGCCGAGAACGTCCTGGCCGGCGCCCTCAAGTCCTTGTTCGCGGTCGTCGAGAATTACCCCGAGCTCAAGGCCAACCAAAACTTCCTGATGCTCCAGGAGGAGCTGGCCGGGACCGAAAGCAAGATCGCCTACGCCCGGCAGTTCTACAACGACATCGTCATGAAGTTCAATATGAAGCAGCAAGTCTTCCCCTCCAACATCATCGCCAACATGTTCAACTTCAAGGAGAAGGAATACTTCGAGATCGGCGACGAAGCGGCCAAGGGACCGGTCAAGGTCAGCTTCTAAGGCTGAAAGAAACTCGTCACTCCCCCTTGGATCATTGCCGCTCCCTAGCGTTATTGTTGATTCCAGGAGGCGTTTCCTCTGATGTATGAACAGATCGCGCGGAACAAGTGGAAGTCGTTCGGACTTGTCCTGTTCTTTGTTGTCTTTATATTTGTCCTGACCCTGGTGTTTGAGCAGGTCGCGGGATGGGGGAGAAGCGGGCTCGTCCTGGCTGTCGTGGTTTCCATGCTTATGGCGGCCGGGGGGTTTTTTGGGAGCGACAAGATCGTCCTTGCCATCAGCCGGGCCAGGCCGGTGACGAAAGAAGAATTCCCATATCTTTATAACGTGGTCGAGGGGCTGGCCATCGCCGCCGGGATCCCGACGCCGCGCTGCTACGTCATTGACGACACGGCGCCGAACGCCTTCGCTACAGGCCGCAATCCGCAAAATTCCGTTATCTGCGTCACGACCGGGATCCTGGAGAAGCTCAACCGGGTGGAGCTCGAGGGCGTCATCGCCCACGAGATGTCCCACATCAAGAACTACGACGTCCTCCTTCAGACGCTGGTCGTGGTCATGGCCGGCGTCGTAGCCCTCCTCAGCGACTGGATCCTGAGGACCTTCATGTGGGGGGGAGGCAGGCGGCGGGGCAGCCGCGACCGCGGGGCGGGAGGTGCGGGGGCGGTCCTCATCGTCGTCGGCCTCGTCCTGGCCCTTCTTTCGCCGCTCATCGCGACGATCATCCAACTCGCCATCTCCCGCAAGCGCGAGTTCCTGGCCGACGCGAGCGGCGCCATGCTGACGCGCTACCCGGCGGGCCTGGCCTCGGCCCTCCGGAAGATCTCCGCCGACACCGAGCCCCTCGAGGCCGCCAACAAGGCCACGGCCCACCTCTACATCGTCAACCCCCTCAAGGACATCAAGGGCGCGGTCAACAAGCTCTTTAGCACCCATCCGCCCATCGAGGAGCGGATCGCGGCGCTGGAGAAGATGTAGGAACCAGAAGACGAGTTCTCTCAATTACATTAGAGGCTGATTCTCTTCTTTCTGGATAAGAGCCCTCGCCACAACTACTGGGGTGCCTACGTCTTTTTGGTTGACTTAGCCGCCGGGCCGGGTCTATCCTCTATCACGAACCCGACCATCCATGGGGAAGTGCTTTTTGGAGAAGACCCTGTGAACCACAGCGAAATTGTCAGCTTCATCTGGGGAGTCGCCGACCTTATCCGTGACACGTTCAAGCGGGGCAAATACCAGGACGTCATCCTGCCTCTCACGGTTCTTCGTCGCCTCGACTGCGTCCTGGCCCCGACCAAGCCGCGCGTCCTCGAAACCCAGGCCAAGCTCAAGGACAAGAAGCTCGAGAACCTCGACCCCCAGCTCAGGAAAGCCGCTGGCTTTGCCTTCTACAACACCTCCCGTTACGATGTCGAGAAGCTCCTGGCCGACGCGCCCCATCTGGCCGCCAACCTGCGAAACTATATCGCCGGCTTCAGTCCAAACATGCGGGAAGTCCTCGAGAAATTCGACTTTGACAATACAATCTCCAAGCTCGACGAAGCGGGACTGCTTTTCCAGGTGCTCGAGCGCTTCAAGAACGTCGACCTCCATCCCGATAAAGTCGACAACCCCACAATGGGCACGATTTTCGAGGAGCTTATCCGCAAGTTCAACGAAGCCCTGAACGAAAACCCGGGCGAGCACTTCACTCCGCGGGACGTCGTCCATCTCATGGCCGACCTTCTCCTGGCCGGCGATGAGGACCTCATTCGTCGAAAAGGGGTCGTGGCAACCATCTATGACCCTTGTTCCGGGTCGGGCGGCATGCTCACGACCACGAAAGACCATATCCTCGCCGGCCGCCGCAAGAATGGTACCCTCATCCGCGAGCCGCTCAATCCCGAGGCCGGCGTTCACCTCTTCGGGCAGGAAGTGAATCCCGAGACCTTCGCTGTCTGCAAGTCGGACCTGTTCATGAAATCGGCCGACGGCTTGGACGCCGAGAATATCGCCTTCGGGAGCACGCTCTCGAACGACCGCCATCCCGGCCGTTCGTTCGATTACTTGATCGCCAATCCCCCCTACGGCAAGGACTGGAAGCGTGACGAAGAAGCCGTGACCGCCGAGCACGAGCGCGGGCCGGCGGGACGCTTCGGCCCGGGCCTGCCCCGCATCAGCGACGGCCAGCTTCTTTTTCTCCTCCACATGATCGCCCACATAAAAGAACCCAAGGAGGGCGGCTCGCGTGTCGCCATCATCATGAACGGTTCGCCCCTATTCACGGGTGACGCCGGAAGCGGTGAGAGCGAGATCCGTCGCTTTGTGCTCGAAAACGACCTGCTCGAGGCGCTGATCGCGGTTCCGGAACAGCTTTTCTACAACACCGGAATCGCCACATATATCTGGGTTATCACCAACCGCAAAGCCCTGAAACGCAAGGACAAAGTCCAGCTCATCGACGCGACCTCCTTCTGGGTGCCCATGCGGAAAAGCCTCGGCGACAAGCGACGCGAGATTCCCCCGGAGAAGGCCGAAGAGATCCTCAGATTTCTCGGCGCCTTCGAGGAGGGCGAGTTCGTCAAGATCTATCCGACGACGCATTTCGGTTTCCGTAAGATTACGATCGAGCGGCCCCTCCGACTCAATTTCCAGGCCAGCCCGGAGCGTATCGCCCGTCTCGAGGAAGAGCGGGCTTTCCAGAATCTGGCCCAGTCAAAGAAAAAAGGTGAAGCCGCCGTGAAAGAACAGGCCGAAGGGCGGGGGTTTCAGGAGGAAATCCGAAGTCTCCTGCGGAAGCTCCCGAACAAGCTTTTCAAGGACAGGGAAGAATTTCTCTGTGTCCTCGAGGCGGCGGCTAAAAAATCCGTGCTCAAGCTCCCGGCGCCGATCATCAAGGCGATTCTCGCGGCCCTATCGGAACGGGACGAAACCGCCGCCGCCTGCCGCGACAAGGATGGAAATCCGGAGCCCGACCCCGAGCTCCGCGACACAGAAAGCGTTCCGCTCGTCGATGGCCCCGATCCGGCCGACTCTAGGGGTGTCCCGGCGAGCGTCCGGGCGTTTTTCGAACGCGAGGTCCAACCCCATGTCCCCGACGCCTGGATCGATACGAACAGGCGTGACGCCAAGGACGGCTTGGTCGGCTTCGTCGGCTACGAAATCAACTTCAACCGCTATTTCTACAAATATGTCCCGCCCCGCCCGCTTGAGGAAATAGAGGCGGATATCCGGGCCATCGAGAAGGACATCATTCAAATGTTGGGTGGAATTACAGGATCGAAACCCGACGATTAGTTTGCGAGTGAGAGATTGCGCTATGAAACAAGATATGTTTGATGAAAACCTGCCTACGATAAATCGCAACGTCCTCGTTGTCGTGCCGACGGAGGGTTTCTTGGAGTGGGCCAGGAACAACCCCGATGATGATGTGACGTTGAATTTAGAAGAACTGGTCGCGGATTCGACAGCATATTTGATACCGGAACAAGATGCGGACGCGGAAGGCTGGCTCAAGCGAAATTATAAGATCATTTTTGAGATCGAGCTCGACGGCTGGTGCACCGATCCGTCTCTCTGGCCTAAAGACCGTTCACTGAAAACGTTCAGAAAGTTTTTCTGCGTCTATTATTGCTCCTCGGTTATAGATTTAGGTGATGGACCGATCGACCGGGAATACATATAACATGAGCAAAGGGCAAAATCCTCCAGGAATCGAACGTCGCCGGTTCCGCCCTTATCCACGGTACAAAGATTCCGGCGTAAAGTGGCTGGGAAAAATCCCGGCGTACTGGGAGGTCAAGAAAGTTAAGCGAATCTGTCTTGTTCACCGGGGGGCATCACCTAGGCCCATCGATGATCCGATTTATTTCGATGATGAGGGCGAATATGCATGGGTACGTATCGCCGACGTAACTGCGAGCGATCGCTACCTCGAGCAAACAACACAAAGATTATCTGCCTTAGGAAAAGCAAGAAGCGTTGCCCTTGAGCCTGGAGACCTCTTTTTAAGCATAGCCGCGACGGTTGGCAAACCGGTTATCACAAAAATAAAGTGCTGTATCCACGACGGTTTTGTATATTTTGCCGGACTTAATGAAAACCGTGAATTCCTCTACTATCTATTCGCGTGCGACCAGATCTATAAGGGGCTCGGAAAACTAGGTACTCAGCTGAATCTGAACACTGACACAATCGGCGACATCTACCTGCCGATTCCCTCTGGCCTGGATCAACAAGCTATTGTCCAGTTTCTTGACCGCGAGAGGGCGAAGATCGATTCCCTCATCGAGAAAAAGGAGCGGCTGATCGAACTCCTTCAGGAAAAACGCACGACTCTCATCACCCAGGCCGTCACCAAAGGCCTCGACCCAACCGTCCCCATGAAAGATTCCGGCGTCGAATGGCTTGGCAAGATTCCAAAGCATTGGGATCTAGTTCCATTAAAACGCTGTGTTCGTTTAAATCCAGACTCTATTAAAATGGGCCCTTTTGGGAGTCAATTACTGGCCGCAGATATGCAGGGAGAAGACATCAAAGTCTACAATCAGAGGACTGTTATAGACCTTGATTTTTTGGGGGGCGATGGCTTCATTTCATTCCAGAAGTTCCACGAACTTAAAGCATTCGAAGTTTATCCTGATGATGTTTTAGTCACGACCCGGGGTACAATCGGTCGGTGCGCTATTGTTCCAGAAAATGCAGAGCGGGGGATCCTTCATCCATGTCTAATGCGAATTCAGCTCGATCGAGGCAAACTTATCGAAAGGTTTCTAGCCTTGTTGATCCAGGAAAGTTATCTTGTAAAGACTCAGTTGGGCCTCGCTAGTAATGCAACGACTATTGATGTCATCTATAGCGACACCATGCGCCAGGTATTAGTCCCGAAACCGCCAATAAGTGAACAAGTGGCGATCCTTAAAAGAATCGATGAACGGGTGGCTGAGATTTCCCGGCTTGTCGAAATGGTGTCAGGAGCTATCGACCGCCTCAAGGAATACCACACTGCCCTCATTTCCGCCGCAGTTACTGGAAAAATCGATGTGCGTGAGCTTGCCCGATTCGATAATAATATTAGCCCACTAAATTAGATGATATTTTCTTTATTAAGCAAATGATTGTCGTTTTCTTTGCGTAGTTTTTTGCCTATCCGATAATAATGGCAATTACATTGATCTCTTCTGGGCTTAAATTTACTTTCTCGACGAGATGCTTGATCTTTTTGTCTAAATTATATAGGTTTCCATTTCCTGAGCCGAATGGGCGGATAACGACTTCCCATCAACGTTAAGGTCATCGGTCATATTATGATTAGCCAACCGTCATGGCTTAGCCGCGAAGGTGCTAGCTCGGTTAGAGCCGTTTGATAGACTGCGATCTACAAGTCACGAGGGTTTAAATCCCATTTGCCATAATTGCCCTTGCGTATTCGATCTCGTCGCTCGTCGTCTGCTTTCAATCCGTCGTCTATTATATATAGAAGCGAAACGGCTCCACCGGAACCTTTATTGATATCGAAAATCGTTGAAGAATCTGCGTAGTGTTCCGTGACCGCGTTAAGAACCTCCCCAATGGAATTGAGAGCTTCCTTTACTTGCTTCCGGCTGGCCGGTTTCAAACGATTTATTTCTTTGTTTATCGTGTGCTCGAGGTCCAGGTGTGCGATTCGTCGATTGCGCCAATCACGGCAGAAGTCCGTTTTCTGAATCGCAACCTCAATGAGGGAATCTAAAGCTTTCTTGAAATCTTCATTCTCGACCAGATGCGAAAGTCTCCGAATAGTCAAGTTGGCTTTGCCCTTTGATTGGGGAGGGTCGGTAAGCCGAGCAATATGGAGAATCATCTCATCCCATAGAACATCCTGGACTATTTGAAAAAAGCGAGGCGCCGCTTTATTTAGGAGATCGATTCTCGACGGTTTGGCACCATAGAGCTCGACATATTCTCCCCATTTTGTATAGAGCCACAAAAACTCCTGCAATAATACATAAAAGGAGCTCCCCAGCTTTTCTCCCATACTCTTGATAAAACCTTGCCTAACCTCTTCTGGAGTCTGATACCCGCTCATTTCTCACCTGCTTCCTAAAAAACGCGCATTAGCCTCCGAGGAACCTGCGGCAGGCATGTAGGAGCTTGATGCGTTGGTTCGGCTGCTCTATCTAGCCCCGGCTATGCGCTCTTCTTGAGAAGATTTATCATCGTTTTGCCGCACTCGCAACGGATCGACTCGCTAGCCTCGCGTTCCGGGGATACACGGAGGTATTCTCCGCAAAGCGCGCACGTGAATGCCCCGAGGAGGTCTCGAAACGCTTTTACCACTGGTGCAAAGTCTTCTTTACCCAAGTTTTCCCAAGAGTTGTAGTGCACCGCGACGTTTACTTGCCACTGCTCGGCGTTTGAAGTCTCAGCCAGTTTAGCAAACTCAGCGTCGCGCGCAGCAAGCTGTTCGATAATCTCCCTCTGGTTCCACGAATTTCCAGCTTCCTTCGCGTGGCGATAGAGTCCACGCATGCGCATGATCGCTGGGGGAAGAAGCTCGCCGAGTTGATATTGGGCGTCACCACGAAATTCAACCTGCGCGCGCAGTCTATGGCATAACTCAGCCGACTCGTACTCAAGGTAATGCCTGAGGAGAGAGGCAGCCGCACGCACATCGTTTTCTTTCCGATAGTCCTCGATCTCTGTCCACACATCTCGCGCATCCCATCGAGTCGGTCCGTGGTCAACGCTCCAATTCCTAAAATGCACCGCAGAGCGTCCGCTGATAATACCCTCGGTCCTCATGTGGCGCAGCCAGATTTGGTCATGCGTGGTCATGATGAACTGCGTGTTCGGGAATTCCTTCTTCAGAAGAGAGCAGGCCTCGCGGCGATGGCCTGCGTCCACCGACATCAGGACGTCGTCGAGCACCGAAAAGGTGAAGTTTCCGCCTTGTAGGTGCTTCATCAATGCTAGATATAAGCATAAGCCCATACCGTCCTGATGACCTTCGCTGTGGTAGGCACCTGGCGGGAAAAAACCACGGCCGTAGAAATCGACATCGAAGCCGAGTTTCCCCATCGACGGGATAAGATGGGCTTTGAACTTGTCTTCGTCCTCGCGGTTGATGAAGCCATAAAGCGACGCAAAGTCCTTTTCCACGTCTGCATAGATCCCCGCAAGAACCTTATCACTGGCGGCGGCATAGATATCGGATATCTGCCGTGTCCCCAGAACTTGATCCTTGGCGATCTTTTGTTTTCGCAGTGCATCGCGCCAATTCTCAAGTCGTTCTTCCGCGACCACGAGCCAATCCCTGGCCGAGTCCCTCTTCGTCGGCTCAGGGAGGGCGGCGACCACTTGATCAAATTCTCTGATTTCGTCGAGGATGATCTGCGGGATGATAGGCACGTTTGCTAAAACCGTGATTGTTTCGGCGATCGGAAGGAGAGCGTTTAGTCTCTGGATCACAGCTTCGCAATGGACGCTGTATTCGTGGGCCGCCTTCAGAGCCAAAGGCGGACTCGCGAGCGCAGCGTAACCGACCACTGAGTTAATTGCAGCCTGCACTTTGCGGAGGGTCGCGATCAACGGAGCAATCTTTATTTCTGCTGCCCTGCGCTTGCGCGATACTTCTTTTAAGTGGTCAAGCTTGGCCTGAACGTACGTTTTGAGTTCACCGAGGTCCCATGGAGTATCGCAGAATGGACAGGCTCCAGCCTCGACGAGTTCCATTCCAGTCGTAAAGAAGGCCTCTCGTTTCACGCTTGCTGCAACCGCCGGATCTCCGAGAATTACATTGAGATCAGCCGATACTTCAACAACGCCCTTCATAGTGTCATCGCTACATGTTTCCGCGAGAGCCTCGCGGGTGGCTCGAATATCAGCGAGGGTTTGGGCCTTGGGAATGCGCTGCGGCTGGGCCGGGCCTGGGGTAGCCATCCCGTCCTTGAGAGAGGTTGTTTCAGTCAGGTCCATCAGTGCCGGGAGACTCAGACTCATGCGCTGGGCGTTTGCGGTAGCCAGCACCTTTTCCTTTTGCAGTTCAGAAATCCCCAGCGCACGCAACAGGTTCTCGCGGGCCAGTTTAACCGCTGTGTCGAGAGGGACCAGTTGCTTCTCGCAAGTATTCGCGATCTTCTGCAGACCGACCCGTACCTGTTCCACTTGATCGAGGTGGAGCAGCGCCTGAACCTCCTCGGCGCGCTTGCCGGGCGTCGCAATCACGTACCGGATCAATTCCCGGCGTGAGAGCACAATCTCAGGATGCGCCTCAACTTGTCGAAGCACTTCGAGCACCGCGGAATCGGCCGGCACCACTCGGGCGGCTGCCGGGTTCTTCAGGCTGCGCTCGATGGTGACGGTCTTACTCAAGCTGGGGATTGTTACCCTGACCGACACGCGTGCCTTGTCAGGATCATTCCGTCTATCCACGTGGGGTCCGTGTTGCTTAAGGGAAATATCTCCTCTTCCCTCTCCCGAGAGACGGGATACGTTTCCGGTCAGCGCGAATTCTAGAGCATCAACCACACCGCTCTTTCCCGTACCGTTTGGACCACAAATAGCGAAACTTTTCCCCTTGAAGTCTAGCGTAAGATCGCGGATGCCGCGAAACTCACTGATTGTGATGGACTCGACCTGGATCATGGCAGCGGCTCCTCAGGGAGAACGGCCTCCTTCAGGGCACGCTCAGTAAACTTTTTTTCCTCCAAAAGCGTCTTGCGAAGCCGGGCGACCAACTCGGCCGGCGCGTAGGCGTCATTTAGAGCCTGAAGAAACTTCTCGAAGACTTGGCCGGGGACGTCAGATGTCCCTTTTGATGCGGGGGATGTCGTCATTGGAATCGCCTCCATCACATAGAATTCTCATATTCAATGCTACAGACATTTGATCGGCTGATTATTAGATAAATGGCATAATCGATAGGAAGCCGATTTTTCTTTAGTTTAATCAATATAGCCCCTTTTATGATGCTATCTTAGGACTGTCTTTGCCAGACTGCAAATAGTTTTTGCCAATGCTCGATCGTAGCCTGCATATCGGGCAGCCGTGTCCAACCTATAAGAACAGGGTGAATCAATTGAAGCCAATGCTCTGGGAATAAGCGCAATTGATGCAGGCGACTTTACCCAATCTCGAGGATCAAAGAGGAGCGAGTGGCGGCGTATCCGGAAAAGAGAACAATCCTAGGTCAAAAGTAACGGCAAAATTTTACAAAATCGTTATTAAAGGATAAGCCGTTATCTTTTAATAAACAGGGGGCTTATTAAAGTTACTTTAATAGCCTGGGCAAGCAGTCTTCCTCCCCTGAAGAAGACACTTGCGTTTCCCAGGTATATGTTCATAAGCACCTAGAATTTGTCAAACCTGTTCAGGTGCCTCTGTGGGGGATGATCTCGATGATGTTTCTTTCCTATTAATAAAGTCGAAACTGCAGCGGGGATTCCCGGGCTGGTGTGTAATAGTATTGACACATGTCGATAAATATATATACTATTACACATGGGGAAATCAAAAGAGCAGGCGGTTATCGACCTGGCCAAGAAACTGGGAACGATTCGCATCAAAGACCTAATTGAACGGGGGATTCATCCGGAATATGCGAGGCGGCTCGTCAGAAGAGGAGTTATTGTTCAGGCCAGCAGGGGGCTTTATATCCTCCCCAATGCTGATATAACCGAGAATCATAATCTGGCCCTGGTCGCCAAGCGGATTCCTAAGGGCGTGGTTTGCCTGACTTCGGCCCTGCTTTTTCATGATATCGGGACCCA
>Ga0315279_10006516_pt1 | contig 14728 bp, 12 predicted proteins | sample YL17G06_20_MG_FD_203694 | JGI IMG/M metagenome (GOLD analysis project Ga0315279, IMG submission 203694) | Sediment microbial communities from Yellowstone Lake, YNP, Wyoming, USA - YL17G06_20 | ecosystem: Environmental > Aquatic > Freshwater > Lake > Sediment | place: USA: Wyoming | collected... | reverse complement strand
TGGGGTAAATCTGCTGCATGTCATCCTTAATCCTGCAGGTTCCTTTTCGCTCCTTGCCCCCTATCTCACAGCCCAAACAGCCATCGCAACCCTTAATCGCCAGTTCCCTGAGCAGGATCAACTCGGTCTCTATTCCGCCTTTTGCCACTTCTTCCAGCAATCTTCCCAACATCCACTCCGTGTTGCCCTTTCGGGGGGAGCCGCAAATGCCAACCACTTTCATGCCCAAAGCTCCTCTACGCCTTATCTTCAGCCATCACAGCTCTATCTCTTTCAAATCTTTGGATATGATGAGCCTGGCCTCGGTTAAGGCCTGAATCTCTTTGGCTGTCCAGCCGGGGGCTACTTCCTTCAGCACAAGCCCTTTCTTAGTTACCTCGATTACAGCAAGATCAGTTACTATCAGGTCAACACTTTCTTTAGCTGTTATGGGGTAAGTGCATTTCTTTACTATTTTCGGCTTGCCATCCTTGGTAGTATGCTGCATCATAATGATTACCCGTTTTGCTCCTACCGCCAGGTCCATGGCGCCACCTATTGTGCCGCCGAGCATGCCACTGCCTGTGTTCCAATTTGCCAGGTCTCCTTTCTCCGAGACCTGAAACCCGCCCATGATACTTGTCAGACGGCCGCTTCTTATCATGATGAAGGAATCGATTACGTCGAAGCATGCCATGCCTGGTGCGGGCCTGGTGAACCTGCCGCTGGCGTCTATATAGTGCCAGTCCGCCTTTTCAACCTCGTTTGCCTGTATCAGGGGGCCGTAGCCCAGGATGCCAGCCTCGGCTTCAAATCTGATGCCTTCGGGCACATAGAGCGCACAGAGCGTGGGGAGACCGAATCCCAGGTTGGCGCAGTCGCCGTCCTTGAGCTCCTTCGCTACCCTCATGGCCATGGTATCTTCGTCGAGTCTCTGTTTCATCTCACTTTCCTCCAGTTGAAAGCTATTATCAACCCCTGTGTCCCCCAGTCTTGGGGGAAGTGAAAATTGGGGGACACCCCCAAGCCCCCGGCAAAGGGGCTCAGCCCCTCTGTACTCCTTTTTAAAAGGGGGAAATACATAGTCCTACTGCTTAACCTTGCCGAACAGCAGGTCGCGCACACTACCTATTTGAGTCAGCAATTCTATCAACTTCGCACCTTTTTCGGGAGTGCCGTAACCATCTTCGGGTATCTCTACGATGCGGTCAACGAACGCCCCAGGCGTGACCACGTGCTCGGGGTCTATCTCGCCAACCTCCACAATTTTATCTGCTTCGACAATAGTGGTTTTAGCAGCCATTGCCATCATAGGCTGGTCTCCTCTATACCCGCCTTTGAAGACGAGATTGCCCAGCTTGTCAGCCCTGTGCGCCGTGATAAACGCGTAGTCAGGCTTTATCGGTTCCTGGAACAGGTATTCTTTGCCTTTGATAACTCTCTTCTCTTTACCTTCCTCCAGCAGAGTCCCTATCCCGATAGGGTCGTAGATGCCACCCAGCCCGGCAGCTCCGGCGTATAGCCTCGCGGCCAGCGTGCCATGTCCGACAATCTCTACCTCTAATCCTTTTGCTATATATTCCTGTAAAAAGGCGCCGGCGCCGAGGTTCATGATGCCTGCGATGGATGTTATCAGCTTCTTCATCTGGGGAAGCAGGAGCGAGGGGAGCACAGCATCCTCCTCCGGCCAGACCATGGGGATGAAAGTGTGGGTTATGACAGTGAGCTTTTTAGTGCCCTTCCGCTTGAGGGCAGCGATGAGGTTCTGAGGAGTCGCCGGGTAGCCCCAGCACTCTATGGCGATGGAAGCGCCATTGGGGATATCGGCCACCGCTTTATCGAAGCTGGAAAACACTTTATTAATCATCTATATTCCTCCTGCCACATAGGTTCCAGATTGGTAGCTATTTCTTGAGCCGAACTCTGTAATGGCAAACCATTGCGCCTGTTCTGCATGGGCTATCTATCACCTCAGTTTTAGCAACTGTTCTCTTGGTAGCTGCCGCTATCATCTTAGCTGACAGACGTGCGCCGCTATCGCAGCACTCAGGCAACGGTTCTCTTATTCCCAGCAGGACGAAAGGACAGTGGCACAGTGGCTTCCCATCCGCTCCAATGGTAGCATCATAGGTCAGGTCGTAAACGTCGCCCTTCTGCTTTATAGTCCAGGGCCCTATCGGCGCAGGCGCTTCCTTGACGAATTTCACGTAGTCGGCCCAGTTCATGCCCGGTTGAATTCCCAAAGCCCCTGCCATAGCCATATCCTCGCAGGTCAGGCATATCCTCATCAGGAAAGCCTTCCTCTGCTTTGGAGGGAGCTCTTTAATCCCTTCAAACACCGTGGTCATAAGGGCAGGCAGCCATGTCCTATGGATTAAGTCCTTCACCTCTTCAGGTATTTCCAGCGCCACCTTTCACCCCCCCCTAGAATTCTCCGGGATGCTTGGGCTGTTTGTTAAACCATTGCTTCGGAGATAGAAAGAACTTGAGAATTGCCATCTTCATGCAAGCCTTTACGGCTGTTGCCAGGTCTCCGAAGCTCATAGCCGCTCTGATCCGCCACTTCACCGGCTCTGTAGTATCCACGTACATAACCAGGAAATCTCCCTGACGCTTCATTTCTACCATTTTGCCAGCCAACTGGGTCTTGCCCAGACCTGTCGATCTGAAAAACATCGTTGCTTACCTCTCTAGGCCTCAAAAGGTGATTACGCCCCGCATTATCTTTCCATCTAGGGTGTCTTTAATGGCCTTGTTAATCTGTTCAAGGGGATAGCGGGCTGAGATCATTTTATCCAGAGGCAGTTTGCCTTGCATGAATAAATCTATATAGTGTGGGATATCAATCTGCGGCCTGATGCTGCCGATAGTGCACCCTGTGAGGGTCACCTCCCTCATAAAACGCCAGGCCTCAATGGAGAATGTGGCGCCGATGGGGACGAGACCCAGCACCACTGCCATGCCGCCGGGACGAGCGTAAACAGAGTGGAAAGCCTGGGTCATAGCCGATGTATTGCCGATAGCTTCAAAGGCGTAGTCCACGCCGCCAGCGGCAATTTCTGCAATCTTGGCGACCGGGTCGTCTCGGGAGGCGTTGACTAGGTCGGTCGCCCCCATCTCCCGGGCGAACCTAAGCTTATTATCGAGCATATCCACAGCGATGATTTGGCGTGCACCTACCAGCTTCGCCGCCATGATTACCGCCAGCCCCACACCGCCACAGCCGAACACGGCTACACTGCTGCCAGCCTTCACTCTGGCCTTGTTTGTCACTGCGCCGATGCCCGTGGAAGCGCCGCAGCCCAGCAGACAGACCACATCCAGAGGAGCATCTTCGCGAACTTTTATTGCTGCCGATTCGTCCACCACAGCGCATTCAGCAAATGAGGATTGAGCCATGAAGTGGCTCAGTTCCTCGCCGTTCTTCCTTTTCAGTCTTTTGGTGCCATCCGGCATGCTCGCCATGAGCATGGCTGTCGGCGGATAATTCTCGCAGCTTGTAGGGACTCCCATCGTACAGGCGGGACATTTGCCGCAGTAAGGGGCAACGGTGAGTATTACCCTGTCTCCCGGCTGAACCGTGGTTACACTGCTGCCCACCTTTTCCACGATACCAGCGCCCTCGTGACCCAGCACTACCGGCGGAGCCGTCGCCAGGTCGCCCTTTATGCAGTGGATATCGCTGTGGCACACGCCGGTTGCCACCATCTTGACCAATACTTCTCTATCCTTAGGGTCGTCAAGCTCGACCTGTTCAATCTTCAAGGGTGTATTAAGCTCTTCCAGTATCGCCGCTTTAATTTTCATTTCGCTCTCTCCTTAATACCGGCGCTTTTCTATGCTGCCCTTATTTGAACTGGCTGTCTCGCACCAAATAAAGCCCAGCTATGAGATCAGCTCAGAAGTCCCCGGGATTCTTAGGCTTCTTGTCAAGCCATTGCTTCGGGGATAGCAGTAATTTCAGAATAGAAGCTTTCATGCATGCTCCTACGATACCAGCCAGATCCCTGAAGCTCATAGCTACTCGCATCCTCCACTTTACGGGCTCAATGATATCTATTTGGGCGATCAAGTAGTCACCTTGACGCTGCATTTCGACGATTTTTCCTGTCAGTTGGGTCTTCCCAAGACCGGTTGATCTGAAGAACACTGTTATCTACCCCCTCGATTGCAGCGTATATCTCTGCTACTCTATTATTCTCCGAAATAGCCTTTCTTGCGTGCTTTGACAATGTACTCAGGCTCTGTCCACCACTTCTTGATCTTAAAGTCCTCTGCTATGGTGTTTGCCGCAATATAGCCCGGGCCAAAAGTGACCAGCCCACCGGGATTGACGCTGGCCCCGCAGACGTAAAGGTTCTTAATAGGCGTCCTGTTCTCGGAGCATTCATCATTAGGCCTGTTATATGCCATCTGGAATATCTCATATGCGCCCTGCTTGAACGAGCCTTGAACCATATTCAGGTATTTAGTTGAGAAATCCATGGGAGCTACGAAATAGGTCCAGAGCACCTTGTCCTTCGTCAGGTTGGGGACGTACTTGCGCAAGGTAGCCAGGAACTGCTCTTCATGCTCTGCCCTGAGTTTGCGGTCCCACCATTTCTCTGCGCCTCCCTTCAGATTGAATGGAGCCATCTCGAACATGGACGCTGTATGTCTTCCCGACGGAGCCTGGCTGGGGTCATGCACTGTGGGGAAGGCACAGTTGAAGGCCACTTTCGATGTCAGTTCACCTTTCTCTATGGCCTTGAAATGATGAATCACGTCATCAGGGGTCTCATAGCCCATCACGTACATGAGCCCTTTGTTAATATCCGGGTTATGAGCGGCAGCAGCGAAGTTGGGCGCTTCCTCCAGCGCCGCATGCAAGGAACACAGGCTCCACTTCTCCCAATGCCAGTTCTTGACCTTTTCCACAAAGTCTTTGGATAGGTGTTTCTCACCTACATACTGCAGAAAGGTCTGGTGAGTGTCTATACTGCTAACCACAGCCTTCTCGGCCTCATACACAGTGCCATCCTCGAGCTCCACGCCCTTTGCAGCACCGTTCTCGACCATGATTCTCTTGATCCGCATGCTTCCTCTAAGATGACCGGCGCCCGGCTCCTGGATGACCCTGCAGATGGAATTGCTCAATCTATGTGAGCCTCCCAGGCAAAGCCTGGTGTTAACCGCGCGATTCAGCATCAGTGGAACGAGGAAACCAAGTCCACCGTTATCGTATTCCAGCCCCCAGTGACTGGAGAGATAGAGCATCAAGGTCCTGACCCGTTCATTCTCGAAGTGTTCATATACAATGTCTTGGGGACTCTTGTGTTGATATTCGGATAACTCTCTGCCAATCTCTGTTTTCTCCATGCCAACCACCGCCTCAATGGTCGGCAGAGGTTTCACATAGGTGCCGGGTGCGAGAAACTCATCCATGAAGAGCTTGAACTTATGGAATACCTCCCGATAGGACTTGGCATCCTTGGCGGAGAATTTTGCTATGGAATCGCAAGACCTGTCCACATCCTTATAGAGGCAAAGACATTTCCCGTCGGAGAAAGGCATCGCTACCTGCAAATCGGGGTAAACGTACTTGCAGCGATATTTTTCGAGCTCCAGGTCTTGATAGACAGGTGCGTAGTCCACCATCATGTGGTAGATGCAGTGAGTATTGTGATAGAAGCCGCCGAGCGTCACCTCTTCGGTGGCAAGCCCACCACCTACTTCGAAGTACCTCTCCAGCACTACCACCTTTTGTCCAGCTTTGCTTAAATAAGCTGCCACGCAGAGCCCGTTGGGACCGCCTCCTATGATGATGAAATCGTACTTGTACTTTGCCATCTCAACCTCCTTTAATACAGGCGTCCTTCCCAGGGCTTCCACAGGTCGTGTTTCTGGGCAATTCTCTTGTAGCAGTTGTAGCCAGCCCAACCTGTCAATCCCAGGGAGTAATGGCAGGAACCAGCAGACATCCAGAAGTCCTCTATCCCGGGTATTTGATACTGGGCGAATTCCGGTATGGGCCTCATCGCGCCCCACTGGCTGGGCGTGCCTGAGATTAGACCCCAGTTGCCATCAACAAAGTTGTCGCTTCTATGCATAATATCCCAGGGGGTATCTATGTTGGCAGCTATGACATTATCCCAGGTCATGTTCGGCGCATACCTCTGCCACTCTTTCAGGAAATGGTCAGGCGCCTCTTTCTTTATCTGCAGCCACTCCTTTTCAGTCCTCCAACTGGCAGGGAAGGCCATCTCCTCGAGGAGAGCAACATGTTTCCCCGGGGGCGCATAGCTTGGGTCCCATTTGCTGTCGGTACCCTCCCAGAGATAGAGTCTTTGCGGCCAATGCCCTGGTCTGATGTGCTGATTGTTGAAGCGATACTCCCGGTCAAGGTACTCGATATCAGCGTCGCCCATGAATATCCAGCGGCCTTGACCGCAATCAGGATTCCAGGCCTCTGCTTTATACTTCGGAAGCTCATGGAAAGCAAAATGGCCCCAGAAGATGTTGCCCCTGTCTGTCCTCAGCTTGGCGATCTTCCTCCGCCATTCGGCACCATTGGGACCTAAATCCACGTTACGAAGATGTCTGGCGAGGGTATGAGTGATGACTATAGAGGTGATCACCATCTTCTTGGCCTCTATCACGGTGCCGTCGGCCAGCTTGATGCCGGAGGCTCTGCCATTCTTCACCAGTATCTCGTCGACATCGGCACCCACGAAGAATTTCCCGCCCTGTTCGCTCAGAGCTCTCTGGAGGGCATGGGTAAGATTATGTGTGCCGCCCTCGTAAACGCCACCCCCGAAGCCGAGTACCTGCATAGGGACGTTAAACATCATCACCGGCAGTGGCGCCACATCGTCGGGGTATATACCCGCTGACCCAATCATTCTCAAGGAATGCGCCCTCAGTTCGTTGCTCTCGAAGAAGTCGGAGACATATTCGGTTGCGGTCATGAACTGGTGTCTGCGTTGGAGACCGGAGGTCGGGTCGTTAAGCAGGAGCTCAACGGGGTCAATCTCGCCAGGGAGGGGAGGCGGACTCCACAGGACCTGCATGGCGGCGAAGCCCCATTGCCACACCTTGCCTTCTCCAAATTTCGCCAGCACCTCGGCATCCTTTTTCGATATCCGCTCCACCTCTTTTATGTTCTTTTCGATGATATCCTGCTGCGGGGTAATCGCCCCCGTTTCCTTATCCCAGAGTATAGAGCGATATATTACTATGCACCTTTCGTCGGGGAACACCATCGAGCTGTGAACCTTGGGGAAAATGTAGTTCAGGCCCTTTTCATGGAGCTTGAAGTCCTGGTTACAGGGGCTGGCAAAGAACCCTGCTACGTGAGCGCAGGGGTTGCCGCGGAAACCGGACGCCGGACGAGGCTCCGTGCAGGCTCCACCTCCTAGCTCGCGCCTCTGCTCAAAGAGGCCCACCGTATACCCGTTTTTAGCCATGTAATTGGCGGCTATCAGGCCTTGGTGGCCACCTCCTATCACTACAACATCGAAACTTGCGTCAGCCACTTGTACCTCCTTAATCAGGTAAGCATTCAGTTGATGGGTTTCATTCCTAATTTAGCGCCTGGACTTGGCGATATCCTTGTCTACTTCTTCGAGTCCTAATCGCTTGAGGGTTGCTTTAGTGGGGATGCCGTTCTTATCCCAGCCTCTTGCTTCGTAGTATTCGTCTATTATGACATCAGGCTTTCTTATAATCTCGCCATCTCGAATCCCGCTTATCAGGGGCTCTGTGTACATCCTCTTGGGCAGCACATCGTCCTTGCGCAAGAACCCATCCCTGATGTTGAAGCATCGCTCCAGGTTGTAGACCTTTTCACCCACATGCCATAGATAGTCTGCGCTGCCAAATTTGGGCTCTCCCACAGCAGCTAAGAGCATACTGCCGATAAGCTCCAGCCCAAAGAGGTCCAGGTTATGTGCAGGGAACGTGCAGGCGTTAACCAGTTCTACGGCGGCTACATAGTCCTGGTTGTATTTAATGACATCACCCTTGCCATCATCAGCCGCAGCATCAAGCACGCGCGGTTTCGGATAGCCTATTTCCTGTTGAGCATATCCGTAAGAATGGTTAGCACCTACATTACTCAGGGCATAATGCATGCCCAGAGCCTTCAACGCACGCGGCTCATATCCGGGCATCTCCAACCCTTTTACATGCATAGCGTATTCTTCAGACCCCTTACCGATACGTTCGGCTGCCCTCTTCACGCCTTCGGCAAGGATGTCGCCTATGCCCTTGCGGTTACCTATCATCTCGATAAGCTTGAGCATAGGCTCCGGGTCGCCGTATTTGAGAATCATACCTTTAGTGTCCTTGGTGGTCAGGATGTCTTTTTCAAATAGCTCGTAAGCAAAACCTATGGCATTTCCGGTGCTGATGGTGTCGAGGCCCAGGTCGCAGCACATACGGTCTGCCATCACCGTCGCCCCGAGGTCGGTACAACCTGTGGGGCCTGTGAAAGCCCAGATGCTCTCGTACTGAGGGCCCTCGCTGGTTACCCCTGCGTAAGGTCCATCAATCACCGTATGAGTCTTGCCGCACTTCAGCATGCAGGCATAGCAGCCAGAATGCTTTTGGGTGATCGCGGCATATTGCAGGAATGAAAGTTTTTCCCAGCCTTCCAGGTCATTCGAACGAAAGTTACGCACCGGGAAAGACCCCATCGAGAAACCGGGAATATCAACGCCCATTGGAGTGCCATAATCACGGAACGGCTCGAAGCCCAGTCCCTCTTTGTAACCTTTCACCTGCTGCTTTACCAGCTTGCTGAACTCTGCTGGGTTAGCCAGTTGGTCTTTATGCTCAGACTCAACGACTATAGCTTTGAGGTTCTTGGATGCCATTACTGTACCTGTACCACCACGGCCTGCAGCGCGGCGTCCGCTGAAGATACCAGCGAAGCGCACTTGTTTCTCGGCTGCGGGTCCAACGCAGAGCATGCGGGCTTTTGCCCCGTGCTGTTTCTGTAGATATTCCTGTGTCTGGCTGGTAGTCTTGCCCCAGATAGCTCCCGCGTCGATGATTTCATATTTGCCATCTTTGATATACAAGTAGGATGGCTTTGCAGCCTTGCCTTCCAGGATTATCATCTCGAAGCCGACCCATTTGAGCCAGGCCCCGAAATCGCCGCCTCCGTAGCTGCGGGTGAATGTGTTGGTCAATGGGCTTCTGGTGACGACGACCCATTTCGAGACAGACTGTGCGTTAGTGCCCGCCAGTGGTCCTGTAATCAGCAGCAGCTTGTTCTGCTTGCCCAGAGGGTCTGTGCCTGTCGGTACTTCGTCATAAAGGTACTTACTACCGAAGCCCCGCCCTCCTACATAGTCCAGGGCGATCTTTTTGGGAATATCCTCTTCCTTTATCGCGCCATTGGAAAGATTCACACGTAGCAGTTTGCGCATTTCTTTCTCCTCCTGACAAAAATCAGATTAATCTGTAGGAGTGAACCAGTGTGTTCGTCCATAATCTATTGAGGCAGACACATTGGTCTGCCCCTACATCTCGAATTTTTCTACCCCAGGTAATCCAGAACACTCTCGCATATAGGAAATGCTATTTGGAAGCACTTGTCTGACATCTGAGTGCTCACGGAGCGAATCGAGTCCCCTGCGAAGTAAAGTCCTTTGAGATTGGGTGGCTGAAAATCAATCTCTACAGGTACTACGGCATAGGCGTATCTGGTGAAACAGAGCTGCAGGTTCATTCCCTCGTACTGAATGGCCTTGGTGAAGCCGGGGAACCCCTTCTCCACACCTTCCTTCCACCTTCTCTGCGCCTCTTTGACCTTCTCCATGGGAGCGGTGAGGCCGAAATTGGTCGCTTCCAGGGAACCAGGAATCATGGCGCATACAAGCTGTTTGCCTGGGGGCACCCTGGCATCGGTATAGGAGCCCAGGGCTAAGTCACCCATGTAGGTGGGAAGGCCGTAGTCGTTGTCGAAGATATGAATCCAGCCGTACCCTTTTTCGGGCACGACCTTTTCGCGAAGCAGGAAGAATCCAGACAGGTCAAGGCCAGCGAGCTCACCGCACTTCCTGATGGCTTCAGCCCAGTCTTTCCTGAGCAATTCCTTCCTGATAACGTTTCTGGCAACCGCCTCGAAAATGGGTATCGCGCATATAACCACTGGGGAGCTGTATTCCTCCAGCATATTGCAGTTATTTTCATCCTGAGCCACCACGCCGGTTGCTTTCCTGTTCTCTATGTTTATGCTTCTGACCCTTCTATCGGTGATGACTTTGCCACCGTGCCCTTTGTAATATTCGGCGAGGGGGGCGATTATGGCATCCTCGAGCGGGCCAGGTTTAGGGTACCAGATATGTATCGAGCCCATGCGATTGAAGGTGCCCAGGGAGTTGGCGACCATACCGAAATTTATATCTTTGATGGGAGCGCCAACGACGGGTGCCATTCCTTGTAGAATGGCCTGCGTTATCGGGTCTCTGACATTCTTGACTACCCAATCGGCGAAGGATACGTTCACTACCTTACGGCATTCTTCCAGAGACATATCCTCCGTGATAGCGGCTATCCGCTTAATCTCTTTCATTGACTCTTCGCCCATCCTTACGCCGGTACAGAAAGCGAAGAACTCGAAGAAGTTCTCCGCACCCAGCTTGGGGTCCATGGCGAAGTACTCCACTTTGCCAGGTTTATCCTTGGTGACCAAACTCATGGTCCAAGGCACTGTTTTGTTTTTAAGAGGCAATCCCAGGTGGTTGAACAGCTTGTAGCAGAAGGTTTTCTCCGCAGAGCCAAATTGAGATGCGTGGAATTTGACAGTGCTATCGACACGGCAACCGTGGAAATTGACCGAGCGAAATCGTCCGCCGAGAGCCGAATTCTTTTCTATGATCGCTGAGGATATCCCTTCCTTAGCCAGCAAGCACCCTGCCGCCAGACCGCCGGGCCCACCCCCTACGATGATAACATCGAAGTCGTGTTTTCTGGCTGTGCTGCTTTTCCTCATGGCTACATCCTCCGACAAGTTATTCTTCGCTCAATCCCGACAAAGGAGCGAGCCATAAACGTACCCCTTTTGTTACAAGCGGGGTAGGTGTAGCCCTAGCCTTGCCTCCCCTTTCGCCACCCATCACACAGGTCTGCTTCTCGTAGGGAAGCAGAGCAAACAAGAGCGGAAGGTACCGATTAACAAGTTATGCAATAATTGAAAGAACAAGCTCCTGTTTAAAGCCAAGTTACTACATAGTTATGTCTTTTTCAACTAACTTTCGTTTAGTTTTTGCCCTGTTCAGGCAAAAGACGAGGCGGATATCTTGGGGCGATGTCCATATTCATCGCAGTTTTTACAGGGGCTCTGACAACATCGATTACCTTGTGAGAATCCAGTTCATTCAGTCTGTAGTATTTCCCGCCGCCTTCCTCCGCGATCTCCCTGCTGTATCCCAGCTTGAGGAAACCATCATCGGTATCTATGACCACCAGATTTATGCCTTGTTTTCTAATCTCTCTTGCCAGAGAAACAATCTCTTGCTTCACATCATCTACTAGCGGGATATTGCCTCTCCCGTCTGAGACGAGCACCATTACAGGAATGATGTTCCTGTTTTTCCAGAGCTGGGTCTTCATCACCTGAAGACCCTTATAAAGTCCATCGGGAAGTGGCGTTTTCCCCTCCGTGGGGAGATTTCTGAGATACTTAGCAGCCAGTTCTACGCTGGATGTGGGTTGCAGGAGAACGGTCGCTTTATCTCCAGCCACAGCGATGAAACCCACTTTATCTCTTTTCTGGTAGGAATCTTCGAGGAGAGCCATAACAGTTGATTTAACCAGTTCCATTCCCTTCATCGCCGCCATGGAGCCCGAGCAGTCAACCACGAATACGATTACTGAGGAAATCTTCTTTGCCCTGACTTTCTCTCGAAGGTCCTCTTTATCTATCTTCAGAGTGCCTTTTCTTGCTGCAACAGCCCTTATAGTGGCATCGATGGCTATATCGGTGGTTTTCCCGTCCGGCACTCTGGCTTTTACATATTTGCCGCTATGAGTGCTCAGGGTGCGGGCTCTCCTCCCTGAGCCTGTTCTTCGTTTCTTGTCCTTATTTAGCTTTATCTCTGCCTTTTTTCTCTCTCCGATGCCGAAGGTTCTCTTTCCCGCACCCTCAGTCTCGTCAATCTGCACAAGGTAATCGCTTTCCTCATCATCTCCCGATGCCTCTGACTCATCATTGGCCTTTTTGTTTTTAGCAGCAGACCTCTTCTTTTCTCTTAAGATCATTCTTACCCTCTGGGTTACAGGTTTTGGCTCCTCGAAGGGTAGCCTCCTAACCCTGTGAGGCAACACAAGTTCCGCTGCTTCCTTTATATCATGTTCATTAACGCTTTTTCTTCGATTGTAAGCAGCTATGGTCTTAGCAGCCCTGGCGATGAGGAAGTCCGCTCGATGTCCGTGGACCTCAAACTCGAGACAAATCTCAGCAACGGTCTCGAGAAGCTTTTTCGAAATCTTTACGTCATCCAGAAGTTCCCGAGCTTTAAGTATCCTCTGCCTGAGTTCTTGCTGCTTTCCTTCGTATTTTCTGGCGAACGCCTCCGGATTTCTTTCGAATTCCTCCACCACATTGATTATTTCGATTCTCTCCTTGACCGCCCTTGTTCCTGTTATATTTACGGAGAGCCCGAACCTGTCCAGAAGCTGGGGACGTATCTCACCTTCCTCCGGGTTCATAGTTCCCACAAGAATGAATTTCGAGGGGTGCGATACGGAGATACCCTCTCTTTCAACGATGTTCACCCCCATGGCTGCGGAATCGAGCAGAATATCTACCAGGTGGTCGTCCAGCAGATTGACCTCATCTATATAAAGGATGCCTTGATTAACCTCAGCTAGAATACCAGGCTCAAGGGCTTTGATCCCTTTTCTCAATGCCTTCTCTATATCCAGAGAACCCGTCACTCTATCCTCAGTCGCTCCCAGGGGGAGTTCGACTACTTTTATCTTCCTTCTCACAATGGGTAATTTTTTGCCCGCCAGATAATTGCTATGGCAGATATCGCATTGAAGGGCAGGATTGCCGGGACTGCAATTGAAGGGGCATTTAACCACTTCTATCTCAGGTAAAAGGTCAGCTAGAGCCCTGACAGCAGTGGATTTGCCCGTACCCTTTTCCCCTCTGACAAGAACTCCGAGCAGGCTGGGATTAATAGCGTTCAGCACCATAGCCAGTTTGAGGTTTTGCTGGCCCACTATAGCTGTGAAAGGGAGAACGACTCTTTTCATCCGGTGAGACACTTTATCATCACCCTCCAGTATACTTGAACCGAGCAATGTGAGAAGGGCAAGGTTAAGGCTGTTCAGTAAAACTCAGTACCCGGCGATAGGTGGCACTTCAATGCGCAAAGAGGGTCGAGCTTGCTCTAACCTCTGCTTGACAAGCCCGGCTATCGTCTGTATCGCCTCCGGCCCTAGAGAGGCAAGCAAGTCCGCTATCTCCTCCAGGGAGAAGGCATCTTCAGTCTGTATAGCACCTCGCCTCATTGCCAGTATCACTGCCTGGGCTCTGTTGCGCGCGCCCAGCTTTTCACAAGCCTGGTGCAAGAAAATTTTGACCGCGCTGGTAGAAGTGCACAGTTCGTTGGCGATCTCTTTATTGGTTAGCCCTCGAGCGACCAGTACGAGAACCTCTCGCTCCCTCTGCGTCAGCACAGTATCTTGCGGTCTAGGCATACTGATTAATAATCCACCAATTCGGTACTCACCAATTTAATTCGCGAGCGAGCTTTTGTCAAGCAAGCACCTCGATTAAGCATTACAGTCAAACCATTGCGAAGGGCTGTCGTATTTCCGGCAACATTCATCCTCTTGCTTCCACATCCACACTTCACCCTCAGATAATCAGCATAGCGTCGCCAAAGCTGTAGAAGCGATATCCTAGACCCATTGCTTCACGGTAGGCTCGAAGGATAAGCTCCCTGCCTGCGAAGGCAGACACCAACATCAGCAGCGTCGAGCGTGGCAGATGGAAGTTGGTGATTAAGGCGTCCACCAACTTGAAGCGATGCCCAGGCCGGATAAAAAGGTCAACCCAGCCGGTGAAAGGCTTTACGCCGTCTTCATTTCCCCGCGCTGCATGCTCAAGCATCCTGACAGCGCTGGTGCCCACGCAGACGACCCGTTTGCCCTCGGCTTTGGCCTGATTGAGCTCCCTGGCAACCTCAGGCGTAAGCTCACCGTATTCCTTGTGTATCACGTGCTCAGCCGGGTCATCAACCTGCACCGGCCGGAAAGAATCCAAACTCAGATGGAGGGTGACAAAGACGAAACGAACGCCCTTGCCCTGAAGCCTGTTCATCAACTCAGGGGTGAAATGCAGACCCGCTGTAGGAGCGGCAACGCTGCCCTTCTCCTGGGCATATACTGTCTGGTATCTCTCGGGGTTGTTCAGGGGAGTATGTATATAGGGAGGCAAAGGAACATCTCCTGCCTTTTCCAGCGCCTCTTCATCAGGGAAGGTCACAATAACGATGCCAGTCTCTTTCTTTTCAATTACCTGTGCCTCAATAATAGACCCCTCACCCAACTCCAGCTTTGTCCCCGCCTTAAGCCTTCGCCCCGGCCTGGCTAGCGTCTCCCAGATACCGCGCTCCAGCTTCCTCAATAAAAGAAGCTCCACTTTAGCTCCACCATCGACCTTTCGCCCCAAAAGCCTCGCCGGAATTACGCGGCTGTCATTGCACACCAATATATCGCCAGACCGAAGATAATCGCCCACCTCATA
>Ga0315279_10006515_pt1 | contig 14734 bp, 4 predicted proteins | sample YL17G06_20_MG_FD_203694 | JGI IMG/M metagenome (GOLD analysis project Ga0315279, IMG submission 203694) | Sediment microbial communities from Yellowstone Lake, YNP, Wyoming, USA - YL17G06_20 | ecosystem: Environmental > Aquatic > Freshwater > Lake > Sediment | place: USA: Wyoming | collected... | reverse complement strand
GGCAGGTAAAACTTTTCCGTATTGCTTAATAGAATCCAATACTTTTTTAATCGTTATTTCGGCTTCGCCATATATAACCAGATCCACTGCCTTTTCTGCAATCAATTTCTCTCCCGAAAACAAAGGAAAGCAATCAGGACCGCCAAAGATTATACATACAGAATGATCGATCTGTTTTAACCTTTTGGCTAATTCTAAGCTAACTATTTTATTTGATTCCCAAACACAAAAACCCACGACGTCTGGTTCAAATTTGATTATACGGTTAATAGCTTCATTCATAAAAGGCCCATATTTCTGAAAAGTATCTTTTTCGAGCTCAAAAAATATTTTTTTATTAGAAAAAGCTATCCTCTGCTCTTCTTCAGCTTCCAACTTTTCAACTATTTCTATATTTAGATCGAATACCGATACCTCATAACCTTCTGCCTTGAGTATGGTATAAATGTAAACAAAACCTATATCAGGCGGATACGTACTAGTGGTAATCCAAGGACAACGTACTAAAGCAATCTTCATTTTTTAAACCAGATTTACATACTCATTACTCGGACAAACATCTGCTTCGCAAGGTAAAGGACTATCTAAAAGCCTAAAATCTTCACGGGTAATATTACCTATTGATTTATCCCCCAACGGAGCACATCTTACTGTATTGCCATCTCCTTGTATATCCGCATAGGTATGCCCGGCATTGCATAATTTGCCTTTGGGACTTTGGGCATTCAGATGATAAGTAACCCTGTCAATATCTCCCAGGTACGGCCTCATCATTTCTTTTTCTTCTTCGGTATAAGCGGCGGGATACTGTCGCCCATTGTATTCTCCCCAGAATGCGGCCAGAGCAAAATTTATTCCTTCGCTGTGGAACCTCTCGCTTAAGGATTTAATCTTGTGCATCTGAGGCGGGTAAGCAAGATAACAAACACCTCCTTTAAATCCAGCCTTCTTTAAAATCAGAACTTTCTTTATTACTGTTTCCAGGTCTATAAACAAGATATGAAAATTTAAATCCATATCTACCCTATCCGGATTAACCTCTTTTGCAAAACGTTCAATATCTCCGGACAGGTTAGTAGTGATTTTAATCAGGTGGATGGAAAAAAGCCGCTTAACCAGTTCAATAAAATTGGGATAAATAAAGGGCTCGCCGCCCACTATTTCTATCTTTGTCTCCCCATATCTGTCATATATTCTTTTCCAATGCACAAACCATTCGTCCGGGCTTAGATAAAGGTTACGGCTGCTCATTCGAGCCCAGCTTTTATAAAACCAACAATAAGGACAGCGGAAATTACATTTATAGTGTATATCCCAAGTAAATTTTATTCTTTGATTTTCCATTAAAAGTTATCTGCCCATAATATGTGAATATCCTCGTCTTGCCGCCCACCCCGGCATATAACATGGGACTTAAAATCATTTACGCTAGAGGGATTGGCCCTGAGACAATGCTTAAAACAAGAACTGTTACCGTTAAGTAAAGATTTTCTTAAATTTTGATAGTAGGAACTATTCCATACATCCATAAAGTTTTTGCCATTACCTAAGATTTCACCGCAGTCCTCCGAGGCATCGCAAGGAAGAACGTGGCCTTGGTAATCGAACATGATCTGGCTGAAGGCTTCACGGCAGGGACCTAAACGGGGGTAGTCTTTTTGTCCAAATTTAGGAGGTAGCGCTATTTCTATATTCAATTTATGCGCTAGTTCCTGCGCCTCATTGAGTATTCTATTGGTAATTTCCTGTTTAAAAAAACATGAAAGATACTTCTGGGTGGGAATGTAAATGTAGTTGTAATAACAAATTACTTTGTCTGCATTCAGGCTTGATGCCAGCCGGATGAAATTTGGCAAATCTTCTATATTTAATGTCGTGGCCACGAAGATTAAATTAAGGTGCAAAGAATCTTTATCCCTGCGTAACTTAAGAATATATTTTATCTGCTCTACTATCTTATCGAAATTATCCGTCCGCGTCATAACCTTATGTAAAATAGGGTTGCTGGCGTGTAAAGAGACATGTATCGTATATCTGCTTTTGCTTGCGGCGATTCTTTCGCAGGCCCAGGGCACCAAGGATGATCCGTTTGTAGAAAAACACTTCTCTACATGGGGGAAACGTTGATCAAAAAAATCCAAAATATCTCCAGCTTCTGGCAAACTTAAGAATTCTCCAGAGCCGGTTAATATAAGTGTTTCGGCTTTAGTAATAAAAGGGTAAAGGTTTTTTTCAAAGCGGCGGTTGTGCGCCTCAAGGTCAAAAAATTCATACTGGGATTGACGTGAGCAAAATACACAATTTGAATTGCAAGGTCCGGCTGCCTGTATAAAAATAGACTTGGGCGAAGACTCTAAAACTATCTTACCGGCATTGTATTCTTCGTTGTTCAGAGAAGAATTATCAAGGGGCTTATCTTCGATTTTTTTATCAATCTCTTGTTCTTTAGAATTATCAACTATTATCCCGGATTCTTCTTTACTAGGTTCTTTCTCCTCGCCAAACAACTTATTTTCATCGCAGGGGCAATATTCTGCATCGCAGGGCAACGGCTCACTTAATAATTTAAACTCGTAATCAAAAAAGTTGCCCAACAACACTCTTTCTCCTATTTGCCCACATCTGGCTACTTTTCCGTCGGGGAATATCAGAGCAGAATTATAGCCGGCAGGACAAAGCGAGTTCTTCTTTCTGACATTATTAATCCAGGAGTCATCTATACCGATTATCTCTTTCTCTTCCTGGGTATAGGCAAAAGGATATTCTTTATCTTGATACTTTCCCCAAAAAGGAATAACCTTTAATCTTTCACCTATCGCGTTAAACCGTTCGGCGTACAAAGCGATATGTTTCACAAATGGCGGGTAAGCAACAAAATTTATGCAACCTTCAAACCTATGTTTTCTTAAAAACTTTACTTTTTCTAAGAACGCATCTAATCTCTCGAAATTGAGCTGTAGACTCACGGAAAGCGATACCCTCTCAGGGTCAATTCTCTTAACAAAGGATTCTAGGTCTCCGGAAGTATTGGTAGAAATATTTATGGGATAATGAACCTCGGAAAGCCTTGTCATTAATTCAATAAAATTCGGATAAATAAATGGTTCTCCTCCGGTAACGAGTATATAACAACGCCCGTATTTCTCATGAATCTTATTCCAATAGACCATCCATTCGTCTACGGAAAGATATACATTTCTCTTTTTATATTCAACCCACTTCCCATTAAAAAAACAATAGGGACAGCGATAGTTACAATCGTAGTGGATATTCCAGGTGAAACGCCTCTGGGCAGGAGCACTTTCATGAACCAACAACGCAGTATTACAATACTGACCTTCTGAAGACAACTGGGATGAATCCTCTAACTTCATCTTTAATTCAAGAGGTAAATTAATATTATTGTTAGCTGCTTCACGGACATAATATTTAACTTTATCTGAGATGACGGCGTTTTTGGGATCAATCTCGCGATACTCCAGGAAAGAGCCAATCGCTTTTTCAAGATCGCCTTTACATTCATAATAATATCCCAAATTAAACCATCTATCAAGTTCTGTTGAAGTCTGGACTCCGCAGCCCACTTCGATCCCTAACGAAAGGGCTAAGTTGCAGAATTCTTCGCATCTTTTTAATCTTTCGGGATATATATTCTTGCCATCAAGGCTTTCCCAGTATAAATGGTTGGGGGGATTCGGTTTGATATTAAACTCTTCCAAGTTCTTGGCCAGATAACTAAACTCTTCAATAGCGCAGAATGTCCTTGAAGGATAAACCCTGCTTAGATAACTGGCGTTTCTCCTGATAAAATCCAGGGTCTTAGCGAAATCTTCTTCGGTCTCTCCGGGAAAACCGAACATAAAGTTAGCCGTTACCCTGATTCCCGCCTCGCGCATAGATTTAATTATTCTATCCGCATCTTCAATGCGATAATGTTTTTTCATTAAATCAAGAACGTGTTGCGAGCCGGATTCGATACCGAATATAACGTGCTCGCATCCGGAATCCTTGAGTTTTTTTATAACCTCTGAGCTCATTTCCGGGCGGATAATCATGTTTGCGCTCCAGAAAATATCCAGCTTTGATTCTATCATTAAGTCGCAAAACTGAATCAGATATTTCATATTACCGTTAAACATTAAATCTAGAAAATCTACGTGCCGTAAGTCCGGATTTATGCTGCCCAATTTCTTCTTATGGAATTCGATTTCCCTAAATATCCTTTCTCCGCTCATCGCCCGGTATCCCGGCCAAAATGCCCGTGAGCTGCAAAAGACGCATCTCTGGGTACAGCCTCTACCGGCCATAAAAACAAGGTGCCGAGAATCATCATAATTTGATAATGGTAAGTCGGAAAAATCCAAAAAAGGTAACCGGTCTAAGTTCTCTATGGTCTCCCGCGGGCTGGTATCAATTATCCTTTCCTTATATCTAAAGCATATCCCTGGGCATTTATTTATATCTTTTTTTTCTTGGATGAAACGCGCTAATTCTACTAAAGTAACCTCGCCTTCACCGGGTATAATTATATCTACGAATTCTTCTTTTAAGATTTCTCCCACAAATCTATTTTCAAAAAAGATGGGGCCTCCAAAAATAATTACAATATCTTTATCAATATCCTTAATCATCCTGGCGAACTTGAGGCTAAAAAGCTTAGAAGCAGCGCTAACAGAAAATCCGACAGCCTTTGTTTTGGTATTAATAATCTCATGCAGGCATTGATCAATAGTCGATTTATTATCGCTAAAAAATTTGTCGACGCTTTTTTCGTCATACCAAAACAAGCTTTGCTCCCAAGCCCAGGAATTTTTGTAACTATCTGCCCGCTTTAGATAAAGCCGTATATTTAAATCGTGAACGGATACTTTATGCCCTTCTTTCTTTAGACAAGAGGAAAGCTGGGCTAAGGCAAGGGGGGGATCGTAAGTTCCCCAAACTGGGCATTGAATTAAAGAAATGTTCATTTTAACGTTATCCCGTATTTAGATAATATAGCCTAACAAACATTTTGGGCTATAACCCTGTAACCGTTTGCGTTACAATGTCCGTCTTCGGCATAAAAATCATTTTTATTATATTCCTTTGCAGATTCTATTTCTTTAAAGACAGCGGCGTTATCGATAAAAAGTAACTGGTTGACTCTTGCTGCTTGTTTTAAAACCTCATTTACCCAATTGTTAAGATTAGGATAACTCTGTAAAATCAGTTCAATCCTTCTCGCGCCCGTCATAGCAATAATATTTTCTAAATCATAGCTTAACATCTTATTAAAAATTCCCGAGTCCTTATAATCCGGAAGTCCATAGGTCAATGGACGGGAGGCCGTTTGGTTGTTTGAGTTTGAGTCATTTTGCATTATCTCCAATTCTTTCATGGCTAATTCCTTTTTCCCCGCTCGATAATAAGCGTTAAATAAATTCTCATGAGCCTGGTAATTGAGCGGATTTATTTCTATAGCTTTTTTAAAAACGCCTATAGCTAACGAATAGGCTTCCCCGCCTAAATCCGGACAGCGGTGTACATAAATAAGCCCCAAAAATGCATAGGCCCCATCATCGTAAGGGTTTATTTCGATAGATTTTTTACATTCAGCGATAGCCAGACTTATGTCTCTCCGGTATTCATATTGCCTTGCCAGCTCCAAATGTTTTTTGGCTTCTTCTATTCTTTCCGGTGCATTTACTGTTTCAGGTCTTCTTTCGGTTTTAAACAATCCGTTGTCCACCTTAGAAAACGTTGGCTCAAATTTTCTTTTAATTCGTATTTTATTCCGCAGATTAATCAGACAGGTACGAAAAAGTTTATAGCTCCGTAAATGGCTCAATAAAGCATCCAAGTGCCTCAAATAAGTTTTCATAGATTTATCAAGAAATAAAAAATAATTGCTTTCTACAAAATCGGTATCGTTATTGCAACCGACCATTAGGATAATGATGCCCGGACCGTATTTGAGAATATTATTCTCTAAATTTTTAAAAAGTTAGGAAGAATTGATTCCCGGTACACCGCCATTGTATACTAAAAATTTGTGCCCTGAATAATTGTTTAACATTATCTGCAATTGTTCTGGGTAAGAATATCCTTTTGGTGCGCCTTCGCCGAAAGTAAATGAATCCCCCAGGGATGTGTTCATATCCTAACAATACTGATGTACGGTAAGAGTGAGAGGGGGGATAATTAAATTGGTTATCTTTATTATTGAAAACATGATAAGATTCAAACGTGTACCCGAACTTGGGATTGAGGCGTAGAAACAGCTCCAACAAGATAAAAATCGCCCCTAATCCAATCAACAATGAGACTATTCTAAACCACCATATTTTTTTCATATGCGACTTAAGGATATCTAAAAAAATGAGTGGCATGAAAGTATATCTATGTTAATCATACCTAAATGCCGACAACCGGTGCATATATTGTTAGCGAAACGATCTTTAATTTTGTCTCTTATATAATCCCTTGCCTGTTGATATTTAGGGCTATTCCAAATGTACTCAAAAGGCTGATCGAAGAAATTTCCGAAATCATCCTTTTCGTCTTCCACAGAACAACAGACAGAAACAGAGCTGTTTGAATTAATAGCAACGGCCTCCCAGGGCCAATTACAGAACGCTTCACCAATTTCTTTAAAATGTTCAAAGGTTAAGTCGCTATTTATCTCTTCCTGTTTATAATTGCTAAGCTCGGGATTCTGAGGTATCCAATCTTTATCCCCAATAAAAGCCTTGGTAATACCAACATGGTCAACACCCAGTTTCTCACCTATCTTCTTAACATAGTCAATTTCATGCTCATTATGTTTAAACACCAAAAACTGCCATGTGATATAAGGTTTCTTGCTGCCCAACTCCTTGCGCTTCTGGAGAAGAAGCTTTAAATTATCCATGGCTACCTTAAAGTTACCGCCTCTGCGATATTTGCTGTAGGTTTGCTGGGTTATCCCGTCGATAGAAACCACGATTTTATCCAGACCGGATAAAACCAACTTCTTGGCTGATTCTTCTCCCAGATGCGTAAGATTAGTGTCTATTTTAATGTCTGCCTGAAATTTTTTGGCGTATTTGACCATATCATAAATCTGTTCGTTTAAAAGCGGCTCTCCCCAGTTAACTAAATCTATGTGTATTAAATAGTGGCCTAACTTATCCAAAATGAGCTTGAATTCATCTAGGCTAAGCTTACCTTTAGTGCGCGCCCCTCTTTTTTGACCAGTAGGGCAAAACGGACAACTCAGGTTGCAATAGTTGCAAGGATCAATCACCAACCAATAGGGATACCCGAACAAAAAGGATTCTCTCTTTGCCTTTTGGGCATCGATTAGTATATAGTTTGATAATTTATCCCAGAACCCATGCGAATAAAGTGCTCTGGCCATAGATGTCTGTTTCTCGTTAAATTTAAAATCGCCCAATATTTTATCTAATGGCGCGCCCTTATACTTAATTTTACTAAGCTGCCCTAATATCTTGGCCAACTGCCTGCTTTCAAACTGGCTTAAATCGGGAAAATCAGCATCGCTTCTACAATTAGATATTGCGGTAAGTTGATCGGATAGCCCATCTAGATAATCTATCTCGTCTTTTATCTGGGCATGATTAAAACTATTACTATCCAAGCTATGCTCTAAATTTAGGCTGTTCTCTAACATCTCTCTTGCCTTGGCCAAATCTCCTATTCCTTGATAACATTGACTCAGTTTAGCGAATAATGTCTTGGTCATGTTCTCATGGTGAAGAGCATTAAGATAATTTTCTAAGGCAGCAGGGTAATCTCTTTTATAGAAAAAGTAATCCCCGAGCAGCTGCCACTTATCCGGTTTGTTTTTTAAAACGCCGGAGGTTTCCGGAACTCCTAAGGATAAGGCAAGTTGGCAGAATTCTTCGTAGCGGCGCGATCTCTCCGGATAATTATTCTCACCGTTATTCGAATCCCAGTAAAGATGATGGCCTCTACCTTTTATGTCAAATTCCTCTGGATGGTCATAGAGGTAGGTCCCTTTATCGATTACGCAAAATGATTGGCTGGCCAAAATGCTATCCATGTATTTGCGGTTCTCTTTTAAAAATTCTAGCGTCTGGTCAAAGTCCTGGCGCGTCTCAGTGGGGATGCCGAACATAAAATTAGCTTGAATTGAGATGCCTGCTTTCTGCGTATCCTCCAAGACTCGGCTTGCGACTTTAATGGAAAAACGCTTATTTACTTTATCAATCAGCCTCTGCGAGCCGCTTTCTATACCGTAACCTATCCATACGCAACCCGCACGTTCCATTTTCTGCAAGAACTCTTTGGTCATCTCCGGCCTAATCACGGCCTGGCCTGCCCATTTTATTTTGAGATTATTGGCGATAACCAAATTACAGAATTCATCCAGCACCTTTATGTTGCCATCCATCAATGAGCCGATAAAATAAAAATAATTTACCTGAGGGAAATCCTTTATATGTTGGGTTATTTCCTCGTAAATTTTGCTGCCGGATTTCGAGCGGAATTTCCCCCAGAACTGCCATTCGCTACAGAAGTGACACCGGGTGGGGCAGGATCGGCTATCAAAAATATCCAAACGGTGTGGCTGGCGGTACATGCGCGCAATTATATCCTCTTTGAAATCCGAGTAATCAGGCGCGGGCAAGCTATCCAAATCCTCCGGCCCCGCAGAATAACCGCCGTCAATAACATTGCCGCCTCTTAAAATCAAGCATCCTTTAAGTGAATCTATATTCTTTATGTCTTCGACCCGGTTGATTATTTCGAATAATGGTCCCTCGCCTTCTCCATGCACGACAATATCCACGCAGTCCTGCTGGATAAGAAAATCTCCCTTTTGCTGCCGGCTACAATCCGGACCGCCAAAAATAACGATGCGGCCTGGGTCGCGTTCTTTGATTCTCCGAGCAATCTCAAGGCTTGCCCAAACCGAACTAAAATGCACCGTAAAACCAATGATGGGAGAATCGGTTTTTAAGATTTTATCCACATAAAAATCAACTAATCTTTTATTTGCGGCAATAAAGGCGCTCACCAGTTCCAGGCTCTCCCAGTGGGTATAGTAATCCTTGTCATCCCACATCTTGCGCAAATTTTGCGAACTGGTGTGGTATAGCGCGTTGTTTAAATCAAAAAGATAAGCCCGGTGTCCTTTTTGACGCAACAGGGCTTTAAAAAAACACATGGTATAAGGAGGGCAATCCCTGCCCCAAGCCGGAGCTTGCACAAAAGCCAGCTTCATTTATTTTTCCTATAGAATTAGTTTTGTTCCAATATCGCTTTCTGGACTTCAGGCCTGAAACTAACGTGGGCGTTTAATATATTTACATTATCTTGTCTGCTGTTTAGACAGTACTTACACATAGCCAGAGGATTTCCCGATGCCAAATCTCTTCTTATCTGGATAAACTTATCGTTATTCCAGATAGAAATAATATCGTCTTTCTCCATCTCGCCAAAATGTTCACCAGAATAACAACACGGCAATACTGCACCTTCTGTATCTACATAAATATTCTTCCAGGGATCTGCACAAACGCTCCTTATATATTCGCTAGCCGAAAATCTGGGAGGTAATATCAAAGATATGTTTAACTCTTTGGCCTTCTCCATAGCCAGATCAAACATCTGATTGGTTACCTCCTGTTTAAAGAAGCAGGATAATTTAATGTGGGAAGATTTAAAAATAGTAAGATAGTTACATTGGACAGCATCCGCACCCAAAGAAGCAGCCAACTCTACAAAATTCGTCAGGTCTTCGATATTCAAGGTATTCACCACAAAAACCAATGTTATATAAGGAGACTGTTTATTTTTCCTTTTAGCGACCAAGATTTTTATCTGTTGGATAATCCGCTCAAATCCTCCTTTTATGCCAGTAAGATATTCATGTAAAGCCGGATTTGAGGCATGCAAAGAGAATTGTACACTGTATTTACTCCTAGTAATTCTTTCTAAGATCTTGTTATTTAAAGCTAAGCCATTGGTGGTAAGTATCTTGTTTTTATCTGGGAGTTTTTTATTTAGGTGATCTAAGAAATTTTCTATCTCAGGCACAAGCAGAAGCTCTCCCATGCCGCACAGGCTGACGTAGTCAGCCTGGTTTAATATTAAACCTAAACGAGGCTCAAAATATTCTTTGTACAACTTAAGGCCGAAAGGCTTGTATTCTCCTTCTAAACAAAAGATACAGTGAGCATTGCAACCATAGTTTGTACCTATGGTTACCCCTTGAGGAGTCGACTCAAGGATGCATTTCTTTTCTTGGTATTCTTCGTTATTTAACTCCACGTTGGATCTTATATGCCCTATCGAACTCAAGATGTCCTTGCGGTCTAAGAAGTTATCCACTCTATCCATATGCATGGTGAGGGCCTCTTTGATATCGCTCTGAATTTGAATTGTGCTATCAAGATTTCGTTCAGTATATAGCCTAGCTGCAAGCTTATCGCCATATCGAGACAAGGCCTCCCCCACTATAGGAAAAACTGTACAGACTAACCAACACGAACATTTGTTAGAATCAATGAAATCCCTTATTCTATTGGCCTCTTCGGAAGTCCATAAATCATCGAAGGATTTTTCTCGGATATTTCCTAATGTTTTATCTTTAAGTAGCGGACAGAAAAACATATTACCGTAGGCATCGAACATGGCAAACTTAGATGCGGCATTGCATTGATAGGTAAACTTTTTGCCCGTACGTTGAAAATCTACAAGATGCGCCCAGTAATAAATCTTGGTGAGAATATTTATCTTGTCGCTAACGCAAGTTAAGGAATTATGGAAACTCTCCAGATCTGCATTGCTTTTAGTAATTATTTTTTCAATAATCTGTGTTATGTATGCTTTTATCTTTAAATAGTCTTCCTCCTGCCACTTAAAAACTTCAGGGTCGCGGGCCTCTTTAGGTACGCCAAACTGGGCAAAGAAATCCAAAGCATATTTATCGGCAAATTCCCAACAGGGTACCAACTGGTCAAGGTTAAAAGGAGTAAGCACAAAGGTGGTGCTAAAGCTAATTTCAGGCAATTCCTCTTTAAAGCGCTGGACGGTTTTTAAAAAGCGTTCAAACCCACCCTCCATGCCTCTTATCTTCTCATAGATTGGGCCAATGCCGTCGAGAGAACTGCCTACCCATAAGGAATTTACCTTAGAGTTTTTCAAAATCGCTTTTGTTTTAGAAAGCACGATTTCAGTATTGGTGGCATTAGTAAGAATGCCTACTGAAGCCTGCGGCAGAGCCTCGCCGATTGACGTGCAAATCTCAACTAAATCGGGCCTTAAAAATGGCTCGCCTCCTGAAAGTACCACTGTTTTTACCGCTTTTAGACTTTGCGAGTTTTTGATTAAATTCTTAATCTCTTCTAAAGAAAGCTCCTCGTTTATAGTCTTGTTGTTCCGGTGATGGTAATCCCAGATATCGCAAGTAATACATTTACTGTTACACAGATAGGTCAGCTCAATATGCAGCTCTTCAGGATTTTGGGAAGAGGCCCTTGCATCTTTATCTTTATTGCGGTAGTCTACGGAGGCCTCTACAATTTTGTCGATTCTGGCCACAATATCTTCTACGGAAACCCTGCCTTTCGTTAAAAGGGCGGCAGGCTCTTCCCGGGGTTCAAGCGTAACTACTCTTGAATTGCTGGGGTATTCTGGTTTATCAATTTGTTTATTGCTGACAGGAACTTCCACTTCCGTAATATCTTGATAAATTTGATCCAGTTGATTGGCTATCTTATTCCAATCATACTTTTGCTCAACTAAAGCTCTGGCATTGTAAGCAATCTTAAAGTAAAAATTATCGTCCTTGAAAAGCTTAACTACATAATTGGCAAAATCGGCGGGCCTGTCTGCAATAAGTATGCTTTGACCGTGCACTGCATCAATGCCATATGCCCCTATGGTTGTGCAGACAACTGGCGTACCAGTAGCCATAGCTTCCAGAACCTTGCCCTTTATACCCGCGCTACTTCTAGGAGAGTTCACAAAAACTGAGGCGTGTTGAAGATGAGGATTAACATCGTCAACGGTGCCAACTACGTCTATGCCGTCTATTTGAGATAGTTTTATGATTGGTTCAGTCGGATCCGAACCCACCAGTTTCAATCTAATATGGGGAAGCTGTTTTTTAATAAGCGGAAGGATATGCTTTGCGAAATAAACTACTGCTTCCTCATTCGGAAAATGAGGATAATGCCCTATAAATATGAGACTTTTGTTTTTTGCGGTCTTATGAGTGAAATGGAAATGTTCTAGATCCACGCCCGTAGGAACGAGGGAAATATCAGCGAAAGGAGCAAATGCTTGCACCAGGCGGTCATCTTGCTTAGATAGAGTAATGACCTTATCGATGTTGCCATACACTGAATCATGATAACGCACCATTTTAAGATAATCGATAAAACCGACTAGTAGACTATGCAGGCTTTTTCTATAATAGGAATTTAAAAAAGAGAGGATGCTTATATCGTGCTCGGTATAGACTATAGGAATGTACTTTATATATTTAGTTAAGTAAAGAAGTTCGTTGGATTCTATATGAATTAGATCGATTGGCTTAGTTTCTTCGATTTCTTTTAGTTTTTCAATTAGGGAACTGCTGAACGAGTACTTATAACGCTTAGGAAACAAAAATTCGTTACTTGGTGTTTTGGTATGTATAAGGTGCATCTCTTTAAATACTTTCTTAAGCTCATCTGCGTACCGACTCTCATCTTCATGATGTATAAGTGACAAAAGTATGATGTCATACTTTTGCGATAATCGTTTATAGAGATTGTGTATTCTTAATTTTCCACCGCTGTTTAACGGATATATAAGGAATGGGGTTATCAAAAGGACTGTCTTTTTTCTGGCATGTACAAAATTGTTGCGCTTGAAATTTCTATAATAAAGCATGCACCTATTTAGAACCTTCTTATCTGATACTTTGATGTATTTTTTTTCATTAAACCTGTGCCAAAGGGCAAGAGGGAGGTAATCAAAAGCCCAAAAATAACCAATCAGAAAAGTTAACCTACTGCTGTGCCGTCCCTGGTAAAAAAACTTAGGTAAATGGTTAAAATGACTCAAGAGCATTCGAATATCAGTTAAATTTTTCCACATAAACAGCAATTCATTTTTAATCTCTTTATGTCGAACATAATTGAGGGTAGCTGCACCCTTGTGATACACCAGGCTTTTAGGCTCATATAAGACTTTCAAACCCCTCTTTTGAGCCCGATAGGAAATATCGATATCCTCCCAGCAATTTGGCCGATAGATATCATCAAATCCACCTAACCACAGAAAATCTCTTTTACGGAAAATCTTTGCGCCACCTACCGCGAAAATAGTAGGCGCAGTTTGTGCTACCCTATCGCCCTTACCGGTTTCAGCTTCATTCCACAGGTTCAGATAACCATTTTCAAACCGCCCCATATGCATACCGTAGTTAAACGTTTTTCCATCCCAGTAATACAACTTTGGGGCAACCGCAAAGACATTTTCGTCTTTAAAATGTTCTTTTAGGGGCTCCAAGAAACCTTTGGAGACCTTAATATCATTGTTTAAAAGCACAATGAGTTCACCCTTGGCATTTTTAACCCCGCGATTACAAGTTCTTCCAAATCCCAGATTTAAAAGGTTACGGATTACCCTCACCCTTGGAAAATCATCTTTTATGCATTTAGCAATATTGTATTTACTGGCATCGTCGATGACTAATACCTCATGCCTGCCTTGTCTAAATTCCTCTATCTCATAGATCGATTCCAAACACTGCCTCAATAAATCTATTCCGTTCCAATTGGGAATAACAATGCTAACGGACAATTCATCAAAAGGAACGACTTTTCTTTTCTTCTGGAAATGAACCAAAAATGGAACAAGCAATATCTCACTTAGATATTCGCAATAAAAAAGCAAAACTTGTAGCAACATAAAGGGACCCAAGGCAATAATAGAAGTGGTCCACATAATATCACTGATACGTTTCATTAAAAATTTAAAACCCAATCTTGAATTATATATAATTGTCCAAAGGGGCCTGAGGATAAAGCGAAATCCTTCGGATTGGTATATACCCTCCAGTTCTTTTTCTACCTCTTTTAATTTATTACTGATGACTTCTAATGTCGTGGTTTTCTCAAGAATAATACCATCTTTAATCAAAATGCTGTCTAAGCTTTCTCTAAGATGTGTGGTCAAATGAGACACCTCATCCTTATAATCCCCCAGCTCATTATGCAGTTTATCTATCTGGTTGGAGAGCTCTTTAATCTGCTGCTCATTTTGGAGTATAGTAGAATCTTTAAGCAAACCGGAATCAAGGCTCTCTTGGAGCCTGTTGGCAAAGATGGTGATCTCTTCCTTATAACCCCCCAGCTCATTATGCAGTTTATCTATCTGGTTGGAGAGCTCTTTAATCTGCTGCTCATTTTGGAGTATAGTAGAATCTTTAAGCAAACCGGAATCAAAGCTCTCTTTAAGCTTGTTGGTAAGGATGGCAATCTCATCCTTATAACCCCCCAGCTCATTATGCAGTTTATCTATCTGGTTGGAGAGCTCTTTAATCTGCTGCTCATTTTGGAGTATAGTAGAATCTTTAAGCAAACCGGAATCAAAGCTCTCTCGGAGCCTGTTGGCAAGGATGGTGATCTCTTCCTTATGATAAGTGAGTTCTTGGTTTAGCTCGGCAAGTTGTCTAGAGAGACCTTCGATGTATTTGTCTTTCTCTATTAGATTGGACTCTTTGATTAAGCCG
>Ga0315279_10006514_pt1 | contig 14735 bp, 18 predicted proteins | sample YL17G06_20_MG_FD_203694 | JGI IMG/M metagenome (GOLD analysis project Ga0315279, IMG submission 203694) | Sediment microbial communities from Yellowstone Lake, YNP, Wyoming, USA - YL17G06_20 | ecosystem: Environmental > Aquatic > Freshwater > Lake > Sediment | place: USA: Wyoming | collected... | reverse complement strand
TTGGGATGAGGTTCGCTCGAAGTAGTTGAGCCAGGGTCTCCGCATCGACCTTGTCCGTTTTGACCTTGGCTTCAGCGATAGCCCTCACCCTGAGCGGATGAGCCAGCTGTACCTCGAACCCTCTCTTCTCGATCCCCTCGTAGATGAACTCCCAGATGCCTGTTGATTCGAGGACGAACTTGGCGTCCTTGAATCCAGCCAGGAACCTGTCGAGTTCATCCCGGGTGGACGAGAACTTCTCATTGGAGAGAACTCGTCCATGTTCATCGATCACGCACGCTTGACAGAATTCTTTATGCACGTCCAGTCCTATGTACAGCATGGCCTACTCGCCTCCGATTCGTATTGAGGCACTGGGAATCCAACCTCGTTGCTACGAAATGGCGAGTGGCCTCTTCTACATACCATCCCTATGGATGTTATGCTGAGGCAGAGGGATTTGAGATCCCATCCTGCCAGTATATATGAAGTCTGCGGAAATCAAGCAGGATTTCGCCATTCGGAAGACCCCTTTTTCTTCTTTCCACCCTAGTTTGCCACTGAAATCAGCGGAGAATGATACAAATCCTTTCCTATCTTCTCGATTCCGTGTAAGCAACTGCTACAGCTCCAATCACAGCATTCATCACACCTAGCTTTCACTGTTCCGCTCAGAATCCGTGACGCCTGACCTCGGTTATCTCTTGCTGTAGCCCGACTTCTCTCTCTGTTCTTGTCTGACCTCAGCCTCGCGCAAGCCCAGAGCCTCTAGGTAATCCTGTTTTTCGTGAATCTTCGCAATTATCCGCGTGAGCACAGACCATGACATGAAGAACACGGCTACTACAGATATAATGACAGCAACAGCGGTCTTAGCATCCAAGTCGAATCCCGTTGATGGCGCCAGTACTAAGAGTGAGATGACCAATGAGAGCAAGGCAGGAGGTATGAATTTAAGGAGAGTCTCGCTGACGAGTCTATACGATTCTTGATTTGAAATCACCCGTTGTACATTCCTTCTCTCATCGTAAATCTCCTTCAATGATGAGAATCTGTTGATTCTGTCGATTGCGTGTTCCTCCAACATTTGAGAAAAGTAGTCTCGCATTTCCCGACTGGACGAATACAGGTCGATTGGTTCGATTTCGACAGGTCGGTATTCAATCCTCAATCCTCTCGATTTCGCCTCCATCATGAGGGCATCGGTCATCCCAGCTTCGAGTCTCGGTCTGGACATCAGACTGAGCGCCTTGGACGAATAGGCAATGAATTCAGGGGCTTGTTTCGCAATCACAATATCTGCTTGACTCTCTAGCAGAGGAAGGAGGAGGTTCGGAATTTCTCTCGGATTGTGATTACCATCTCCGTCCATTTCCACGATGTACTCGGGATTAAGCTCCTGCGCTCCTGCAAGTCCCACAGACAAAGTTGTTGCTCGGCCAAGGTTTTTCGCGTTTCTGATGACCGCGGCGCCAGCCCTCGACGCAGCTTCTGCTGTCCTATCCGTGCTTGAGTCGTCAACTACAATAACCCTATCTACCGCAAACAAGGCGCGACTCACAATTGCCCCTATGGTGAATTCTTCATTGAAAGCTGGAATGACTGCAATCTTCATCACTATCACCTGCTCGACTCAATCGCTACCTACCACGAGAGTACTCACCTCCCCTATGGTCTTTTCCGAAACGGGGTGGCAAGTCCATTTGACTCAGAGATTTCTAAGGTACTCATCGCGAAGAAGACCGAGCCATAGCGTGAGGTGCTCCCAGTCTGCTTCGCTTGGCATGTCGGTCCCATGCTTGCAAATGCGATTCTCTATCCCCACGATCTTGGGTATGACCACGCCTCCCTCCTTCCCCATGGACTTGCCTAGATCATAATGCCGAAAGTACCACAAGGCGACGGTTGACGCCGCCTCATGCATCGAATCGTCCTCTGGAGTGCCTTCATAAATCTCTTCTTCGAAGATCATTCCATAAAGATTCCTTAATGCTCCCTCCAGCTGCCCCAGCGTGAACAATGTCGGGTCGTGGAAGACCTTCTGCAACGCCTCATCCCTTGCCTGCGCGTACTCCCGATAGGACTTCCTGGCGTCGTGAGTCTTCATCACAAGCTCTTTTGCGTCGACCACCTTGATTGTCTTTGGCAGTAGCGCTCTGGGCGTCTCGTCATCTGCCATTACGATCAGGATGTCAACCTTGTGCTTGTCGTGGCCATGACTGAGGAAATTCGCGGGTAACCGTTCGGCCTCGATAACAACCTTCTTTCCGTGGATGACCCCAGTGAAATCATAACCAGCCTCATATGGCCCGAGTATCTCAGAAAGTCCAAGTCTTAGGTCATGATAGTTCTCCTTGATGTAGAGTTGGAGCCAGAACTCATTCATACCGCCCTTTCTAACCTCTGCGATTTTCGCCTTGAGTCTCTTTCGCGCGAGAGCCTTCGCCTCTTCGTCCATCTGCCTGAACATTGCTCCCCCTCCCTATGGGCTTTTCCGAGGCGAGGCATGCTCTTCACCTATGATGCGGCAAGTCCCACCTGCTCTCGAGGTGGTCCTCCTGGTTGAAGACGATTCTTTCTCTATTCTTGACCAGCAGGTCCGGCCTCGGCTCGCCGTCGCTTCACAGTGGCGACAGACAGGAGTCCCTAACGACAGCTTCTCACGATTACTTCTTGAGTTCCAGGCCTGACGCCATGTTCCTGACAATCTCCGTCCAGGCCTCGATTGCCTTGGAACGCGGAAGGCCAGTCGAGATGAAGGCCAGGAGCCCAAGTTGAAGCGCTGACAGACCCCGGGCGACTCTCACAGTATCGACATTCGGGGATATCTCTCCCGCTTTCTTTCGGTCTTCCAAGCATCCAGAGATCCCCTCCACGAGCTTTCGGTCGACGTCCCTCATCAGTTGCTTTGCGTTTTTGTCACGATGAGCCTCGGACATGAAATCGCACAATAGATAAGGGAACCAGCTGGGCATTGATTTGAGTAATCTGCCGAATGACCCCTCAGTGATCTCGATAAAACCTTTGTCACTCGGCGATGAGAGCTCACCTCCGAGCGCACTCTCAATGAAGGACTCTACGACAGCGCCGATAAGCGCCTCCTTGTTTTCGAAGTGCTGATACACTGCTCCCTTGCTGACACCAATCCTCTTAGCTATGTCATTCATCGTGGTCTTGCGATAGCCCTTCTTGGCGAACTCCGCGCTCGCCGCATCCATGATACGCTTCTTCGCCTGCTCCTTGTATTCAAGAACCACCTTCGGCATTCTTCCTCCTGAGATGTAGATGTAATCCTCTTTATCATACTTGAAACTGACAGATGTGATAATTGATATACCGTGAGTCACTTTACTAACCCAGAGACAGATTGGCTGGCGGTAGTCTGGGCGACGAAGAAGAGTCTTCGAAGAGATCCTGTGGTGCGTGCGGTCTCAGGGTCTCACTGGCCGAGAATGTTTGTCCTCGTTGTGGGAATGTGTTCCGCAAGGATAAGGGAGAATGGGACTGGAAGCTCATTCCGAGGCAACGCACACTCAAGAAGATCGGATCGAAGAACGAGACTGTTGAAGAGGCTGGTCACGATTGAACGCCGGTTCCGTTAGGAGATTGAGATTGTGGCTTCTTTCTAGCCGCAGTTGGGTCCCAAATCGGTACTGCACCGGAACCGGTTCACCCTTTTGCTGACACCATCTTGAGAGGTTCCTCGATGTGCTTTAGAATGGATCTCGTGCACGAACTACTGACGAATCTTTGTGAAGACCTCGAGAGACAGATAAAGCCGAATCTCAGGGGGTCGATGGGGAACCTCGTTCATGACTATCTGCCCCAGGTCTGGGTCTTCGAGACCGAATGCGGCGCATGCACCCTCTTCCTGGACACCGAGGGCAACGCTCGAGTGTTTCCCGGAGTCGACCGGGACGTGGACGTGACAATCCATTGGAGGAAGGATGCTCTCGAGTCCACTCTTGCATCGAGGAACCGTGATTCCGTCTCGGCCGGCGACTACCCAGACGTGACCGTTCATACTGAAAAGGGAAGGGCCGCCTTCAACTATCTCAGGAAGGAAATCGGGCTCTAGTGATCTCATCCGTGTGGGCACATCCCACATGCTCTCGTCATGATCCTCTCGGTTGAAGACGGCCCGCTCGTCATTCCTCCCCTATGGGCCTTTCCGAACGCAAAAGAACATTCGACTCCGTCCAATCCCTACTCCCAGAACTTCCTTTTCAGGTCGGCGAGATTGTACGGATAGCAGCTTTCGTATGCCCATTCAACGAAATCCTCAACCGAAGAGAACCGATCCCCGTACTTGCCCCTCATTATCCGCTCAAACTCATTCTTGGATAGCCTGCCGAATTCAAGCAGTCTATGATGTGTCGGGCACAACGGTATTGTGTCCTTGCCTTCCTCACCTTTTCTCTTCCTTCTTGGGAAATGGGCCCACTCTGTGAAGCGTCTTTCGCCACAGACAAGACATGGGACGTCCAGCCCTTTCCCCTTCGCTCTAGGCTTTCTGCGCTTGCACGGTCTAGACATAACAACTTCTGCAGGCATCCAATCCCCTCGCTAATCCCGCAATCGCCTTTCCTCCCCTATGGGCGTTTCCTAGCGGTAAGAGCCATCACCATTGCCATGACACCAATTGTGACAAGCATGACCGAAATCAATGAACCGAACTCGGGGATTGCCAGCGCGGCCTCAGTCAGCAGATGGTTCAAGGCTCCTGCAACGGCTTCGACGGACTCGTTCAGTGATGCGAGTGCGCTTGATTTGAAAACTGGATCTAGCCAACCGTAATGTGCATCCATCCAGGTGTTGTTCTTGATTGGGTCGAGACCGAATGTGATAGTATACGCAAGACCCATTGTGGCATCGTAGGCAGATGAGTCGAACAGCGAAATTCCTGTGGGCGTTGCGAAAGATCCAATGTGGGAATTGAACCAAGGTTCGTAGTCGCTGGTGTGATGGACTTCCGCTCCCCAATCAGTGCCCGCGCCCATGGTGTGCCCGAAGACCCCAACATCCGCAATGTAGTGAGTCATGGCACCGATGTAGAGGGCAGCATTGCGTAGGTCCGAGCTTCTCAGGTATGCGAGCGCCTGAGAATACATGGCCTCGGCGCGAATTGCACTATCATTTTCCTGGACCGCTCTAGTCTTGAAGTAGTAGACGTGATGATTGTAAGTATCTCCGAAGTTGCTTGAATTGTCTGGCCATTCAGTACCATATAAGTATTCGGCGTGGTAGGTGGTTCTCAGGAAAGCGACATCAAGAACTTGCATGTCTAGCGCCTTGTCAGCTATCCAGTCGTGAATGCCATAGTCGGGATTCGATGGGTCAGAGGAGTAACCGCCATTACCCCATGCCAAGACCTTTGGAGAAACGCCAAGAAGTAAACCTAGTGCTAGTATCGCAGGAATAGACAACTTCGCGACGGAGCGAACAGTCTTTCGGGTGCAATTCACAGCAAATTCCTCCGACCCATCATCTCTTTCCATCCCTATTTGGAGTCTCACTGCTTGAAGCGGGTCTACGTAACAGTCTGATGATTCGGAAAGCAATGTCACCAGTCTCAAATGCAGATCGCCCGTAGCTCGCGTCGCGCCCTCCAATTCTGAGACGATTGTTCACTGAAACCCACGAATGTCTTGAACTACAACTTCTTGCGGAATCTTCGAAGATCATCCTTCGTCTCCAGAGTAATCCGCTGGACATCAATGAGTGTTTTCATTGGCGCTGCGTGGACAGACCTCTTCGCATCTATGTCCCAGTTCAGTTCCTTAAACCTTTTCCTAATTTCCTCCTTGCTCTTCTCATTAGACATATCCGCCACCAAATCCCACTCTCATTCAGATGGACCTTCGTCGTCTTCACTCTTCAAGTTCTGGTCCATCTCCGTCTTCAGATTCGGGTCTACATCTATCAGAAGACTCCGGAATCCAAGAGCCTTGTTCTTCCAGTAATTCGCCTGCTCCACGGTTTCCGCCAACTCCGCGCTCAATTTGTCTACACCCTCTTCGCCTTGGACCAGTTGCATGTCAATCTTCTTCCCGGTCTCGTCAGATATGATCTTAGCAGTTCGGTCCGATGCTTGCTCCATGAAGTAGAATGCAACGATAGCGACAATCCATGCGCTGAATATGCCTGCCAGGGTAGGGACGTCTGCGAACTTACCTACCATACCTATCAGCAGTATGATCATGAAGCCAACGATAATGGCCATAGCTAGTACGAACCTGAACAACTCTTTGCAATTCCACCACTTGACTTCTGCTTCCATTTGGGCGGCAGAGACCCCCTTGCCGTTTCCTCCACATAAATCATCCCCTGCCCCATATTTGAAACTTTCTCTAGCTCACATGCTGATAACAGATCCACATGCTGGTCATGGCCCGGAATCTTCCCGTAATCGAAGTTGGGTCATATCCTACGGGTAGAAAACGACGGACCGGAAAATACATCTTTATACCGGCAGGAAAGGGCAATGAATTCCCTGTCTCTGTCCCTTTCTCAGTGATGCACGAGGGTTCTTGTTTGAACATTGTGTGAGTGTCCCGCCTGCTGAGTATTGGGTCCGAAGGAGCCCAAATCTGTACAGATCCAGTATTCATTCTGCGCTTTTCAATGCCCGTCTTCGAATCGCCTTTCCTTCCTCATGGATGTTGTGGCGAGGGACACGGAGGCACTTCAACATAGAGGTTTTTCTCAAAAGAAGGAGTGTCTGCATTTTTCGTACGCTTTCTCAGGCATTTTCTCACTTATTCGGTCTAGATGCAAGAGACGTCTAGCTCTTCTGTACGCGCAGGTCGTGTCGTGCAGTAACCTGTTTCATCCGGTATTGGAGCCTATTCGAGCATGATTGATTCACCCAATCGAACACGGTGCTTCTTGACGACGCCCTGCTTGACGAGGTCCTCGAACATGAGCTGACCCGACCTGCTTTCCGATGAGAGGCGTCGAGACGATCTGTTCGTAGTCTCGCTTGACATTCTCGATTGCTTTGTTCCATGCAGTAGGTGTGTGAGAAGACAGTAGAACTGCTCGACAAATCCGCAATCAGCAAATTGGTGGCGTCACAAAGAAGGACCATAATCGAATACAATGCAACGAAGAGAGAGACATACAGACAGAGAATAGATCTCGTGTCTGGCTTGCTCCAGAAAGCAGTCATCCTTCTGCTCACATTAGTGGTTGGGCTTTTAGTCGGTGGGCAGGTTCTCTGATGGAGCAATCCCTCGCTGGACAATTCCCAAGGTACTAGATTCCCTGCGAGTCATCAAGATGGATTCTCGTCACAGGTCTTTCGAGACCCTTTCTCTTCTTTCTGTTTTCGCTGTCCACAAATGCAAATAGATATACGATCGCAGCCTTGACCAATCTCATCAGAGAGATTGTGTCGGACAACAAACGGTCGTACGTCGTTGAGTCCTCAGCGTCCTTCAAGGTTGGGACAGCCCAATCCTCATACACCAATAGTCTGCGGTGAACCAGCGCATGTCTAATGGTCCTTAATTCCCTGAATTCGGCACTATTCAGGTCTCTAGCTATGTCGTATAGGGCATAGAGAGCCAAATTCTCTCTCTCAACGACTTTCATTCTAGGTTCGTCGTTCGAGTCATTCCAGATGGACCTCTTTCCTTTAATCTCGTCAAACGCAATCTTCTTGTCTTGGAGGCCCATATCAAGGAACCTATTGATGAGAATCGCTATCTTGTCGAGTATTCCATAAGCTTGCTTGAATGAACTCTTCAAGTAACCAGCGTATATGTTGAATACACTGTAGTCGAGAGTGTTTACCAAAGTAGTCCTCTTGGAGATACTATCAAAGTCAGGTCTCCTGTATTGTGACTCTACAAGCATCATTCGTGCAACCATGTAGTCTTCCTTTATCTGGTTGAAGTACTTGAACAGGTCATAGGCCTTCTTCTCTTCCTCCAGTCCGCCAATATGCGATAGGAAAATGGGGTCGACGATGGCAGCTTCGCATTCGTGGTCAATCACATGGAAATTCAGGAAAAGACGCCTATCACTGCAGAATCGCACATAGAATTTTTCAAACTCGGTCATTCCAGATGCATCAAACTTATCGTGCGTAAGGTCCACTTTCAGAACTTCTGGATTATCAAACTCCTCTCGGATTGACCTGGCAACTGCATCGAAAGTTGATTTTGCATATGAGTCTAGTCCACCCGCTTCCTTGCCGTCTTGAAGAACCGACGCTAGAATCTGGTACGCCTCGATTAGGGTTGGTACCGTATATCCTTCACCGCATATCGAAGAGAGATTGCGGAGGGCCATGGCCTTGTTGCATTTTGCCATGGCGTGTGTTGGCTTCGCTCTCAACGCATCATCATATTCCAGGAGGGCTTCCACAGACCTTCCGAGTGCGTCCAGAGTGTTGCCCAAATTTGTGTGTGCGCGGGCGAATAATTCCGAGTCCTCCTTTCCCACAAGCTTCGTGGTTTCTCTCTGATACTTCTTTGTTTCCTGGAGATAGGAGTCACGGAACAATTGCGCAACTCTCTTTTCTCTTTCCATCTTCATAGTGTAGAGATTGCTGTACCCGTTTCCCAATGCAAAGCTGATTTGTGCCCGGTAAGGTTCATAGGAAGCTTCCTCCCGAAACCTCACCAGTTCTGCCAAAGCACTAGTGAGCACGCCTTCGTTCCTAGTATATGCCCCAATCTCTGATAGGAAGACAGTGGTATTGAGCATGACGATTCGGTCTTCAGGGAATCTTTCACGCAGCAGATTAGTTCTGTGAAGTGCTTCGTGAAAATCACCCTTTGAGATAAGAGAATCGATGGCAGACATCTCCAAGTTCAGGTCATCAGCGCTCATTCTGTTCTGCACCTCAGATGAGGAACGGATTTCTGACTTCTCCCATATCTACATTGTTTCTGATAGTTCCACATGCATTGCCAGCTGGAGATTGACGACCATTGGTGCAATCTCGCTGCGGATTCCTTCGGTAGACTCAATCCAAGTCTCGAACGGCTTGTCCGAGTCTCCTAGAGCGCCTAGGGGCGATTCCTCTTCTTTCTACCTCGGCATAGCATTTCAGGTAGATAGGGAATCTCACCATCTTCTTTTGAGTTCTATGGCGTGATGGTCAAGCATAAGTGATTGTCGACATCTGTGATCAGAGATTCTGTTTTAGAGACCGGCACGCATTTCAATCTCTTGGTCAACTCTCGCAGAAGTTCTCCGCTTTCAGACAGTTCGCTGATGATTGTTTCGCTCCTTTGAATAACCTCGTCACCTCCGTTCTTCGAGTATTTCTGCCAGTCCCTTATGATTTTCTGAGTCTCTTCTGATGCTTTCTTGGCCATGTCAAGTCTTTTCATCAACTCCTGAGATCTATCTCCTTTGACCCGGTTTTGGAGGAATTGAGAATTCCCCTTCGGGTGCCGAGGTGTACACTTTCTCGAGATGAAGTTCAACACGCGGCGGTCCGATAGAAATGCGGAACATTCGTTCATCGCGTATGGTGCGGATGTCGAGGATCCCGTTGTCGCCCATTATCCACATTTCCCCTGCGGATAGCATCCTCGGCATCGTGTCCACAATTGCTCTGCATAGTTCCTCAGCGCATACAGGACGGCCCTTGAGCTCGAGGGTCGCAACTGTCCTGGTATAGCACTTGAGCGGTATCTTCGTCATTCAATTATCCCTTCCGTGCCATCTTCGGCCTTTTCCTCTGCCTCCTTGCTGCCCTTCTTGCTACCTCCTCGTCGATGACCTCGGCGTCCCAGTTCCGGTCGTCGAAGAAATCCCTGATAATCTCATCCTTCATTCGAGGATGCTCCGGGCAGGTATGGGCTTCAAGCTTGTCGATGTGAACGACGGACATTTCGAAGATTTCGTAAGCGCGCCATCCCGATGAGAGCAATTCATGAACTGGTCCTTTTTCGGTCCTTTCGCAAACACAACATTTCCAGATCGCCATATCTGGTTCCCCCCTCTCTGGAATCAAAGTCCATCGAGACAAAGGTTCAGACCTCCTAAGGCCCTGCCTGCATGTTCATGCGTCGCTGGGCGAGTCTGGCTCTCAAGACGGGCGGGAAGTCCCGTATCATCGGTGAGACCATCAACAGCGCGGGTTCTGTCAATGGAGTGGATGCCATTCCAGAATGTGCAACATGACTGAATGCTAGGAACATGAAAGCCTAGGAAAGCCAGCTAAATGGATCGAAATAACCGAGGAAAATGAAGACCAGACCTGCAGAGGCCTTGACAGAAAATGCTCCATAGTGCATCGTGATGGCATCTTTTAGTCCGGACAGCAGCAATCCAGCCCCGAACACGATTACCGACCAATGTTGCTCTCCCAAGGCCCAAAAAACAAAGGAAATGAGCAATGCTCCTCCGATAATAATGGAGCTCATGACCGACAACTGTCCTTGAGTATCCTCAGCCATCGTGCGAATTCTTTTCACTCCCCTATGATCTGCCTCGCCTCCTTGAGCTTCTCGGCGGGCTCTCTTCCTCCGAGCATACTTTTCTGCTGCATAAGACCTTGCACATTATGCAACCATGATTCGCGCTTATGAAGGGTATGCCCACTCTTGCGTGGGTCTGAAGGGATTCGAACCCGAGAGATGCCAGCGATTCTCCATTGCGCTCAATGCTCGACTCTGATCTAGCTTTGCTGCGACGTTTCTCGAGCTGAGATTCGAATTGCGGTCTGAACATCCTCTTACTCTCCTCCCCCATGGATTTCGATGCGGTGCGCTCCCAGTCTTTTGCGCCAACCCATTTCCACAAGTGGTGCTTTGCATGTCTCGATTTTGACAAAGGCATTGACGTCTGCTTGCGCAGGCCTCTTCGAGTAGTGATGGAGTTTGGCTCGTAAGGCAGACGAAGGTCTCAAGAATGTTTTGCGGCCAAACGCCTTCGGACTTTGTCAATGACGGGACTTCTTCTTTCCTCGGAATCGAACCTATCAAGTTTCTGGATGAAAGCCTTTGCATCCTCCGAACCTAGATAGGCATTCTTACCTGATAGGAACGCTTCAACATATTCCTTTGGCACGCGATCAATTGCCAGCCTCGTGTATTCCTGAGCCATCTCAAGAATCGTCTTGACTGGGAGTAGTTTTAGTGGAATGCCGACATCGCCTACGAACGCATCGATTTCAGCGAGAGTCTCTGGATTCTGCATGTTGAAATCGTGTGCTACCAGCACGTACGCAGGAACATCCGCTACTTCGAGGATGTCGTCTTGAAGATACGCTCTAGCATACTTCTTCAGCTGGTCTGTTGCCTTCTTCAAAGGAAAGTATCTTGCCGTTTTCAAATCGCCTTTGAACGATTTCACCCCCAAAGGGTAGTATCGTGGTTTTCGGTTCGTCTTGTAAAACAGTCTAACAACTGCATCATCTTGGTTCTTGCCACCTATGGGTCTGGCAGGAAGAGGCGTAAAAAGAGAGAGAACGATGCAGACATTACGCTGAAATCGGTTCCCGATTGCGCTCTCTGAACCTTTCCCCAACTGAACCGAAAGGGGAGCTAGTGTTGTCAGCAATTCGTTCATCCTATTCCCAATATCGTCGGCGATGTCCAATTCCTCAAAGTTCGCACCGAGGTACTTCGCCACCCTAGCTGCCGAAACCACCCGATCATGCATTTCTGGGACCAATGTGTGAAAATCCAGTTTCCCGATCAATAGGTCTTCGGCTGTGAGAAGCAGGGCCTCCGCAGAATCTCTTGTGTAGTGAAGAAGGAGATCTTCGAAAGAAGGTGCGATGATAATAGACAACGAAGTCTCTGGAGTCCGAAAAGACCCTCTCAGTGAAAAATAGTCTCTGAGTCCAGCCGTCTTTGCCAGCACCTCAACCCCAATCTCCATTCCTCGAAACTCTCCCACCATAGGCAGGGCTCCTCTCTGCTCCCTCATGGTGACAACGACGCCCTCCATTCCTCGCCGGAACCTCCTCTTCAATTCAGCCACGGCGAGTCTGCGATCTAGCGAAAAAGAAACTTCGGGATAGTCTCCTGCGTGCCACATCTTCCTGCAGGGCGGGCAGTAGGCGCTCTTCGCGCCAAATGCAACTCTTACCTCGGATCCACATCCTGGACAGGAGAACTCCGTTAACGGATCTGCCGAAAGCAAATCATCTGAAATCGTATTGACGCTTCTCAGTTCCAGCTCGCTGAGGCCTAATTCGTCTTTGGCCTCGACATTGTTGATGCTTCTTTGGGAGGATGCCTGCCAAAGTAGAATTGCAGCTAGCGCTCTCTCCGGGGACACCCTATTGGAATTCATTTCACTAACCTTTTCAGAATCTCGTCACGATCGGAAAACCGACTAGGGATCACAATCCTCCCGTCAGCCTCGATCTTCACTTGCTCACTTGTTTCTGTTTTCTCGAACCGTATCTTCGAACCCGTCGCCAGGAAATCAAGGCCGTACGTGTCTTTCAAAACGTCGATTGATCTCTCAACATTTTCGCCAGTAAGAGTTAGCCTTTTCGTACCTGGTATCTTCACGTCTTCTACGACTGCCTTCTTCGATCTGATATCTCCAAAGCGATTCTTTCCGTCATCAGGCTGAGTCACCACAAGTTGGACCCTGCTTGGATCATCGAAGATGGCAGCGGACAGCTTCTCCATGCAAGCCAAGGCCTTCTTTTTGCTACGCCCGCGAAAGGTCGCGCAACCTAAATCGAACCTAAGACTCACTGTAGACTGACGAACTTTCTTGTGAGTATGCGCTTCTCCCTCCCAAAGTCTGTCTATGTGCGAATCCGATTCATACTTGATATGGAGTGTGACTTCTCTGCCTTGACTGCTCGCTTTCAGCACTCGAATTCTTCCCTCTTCCCGATCCCAGCTTTCATTGAGATAAGAATTGATTGTCGTCAACGCAGCATGCGGTTCATACACGTTTATCTTTGTTCTCCTCGGAATTCGAAAGACGTACCCAGAGAACCGACTCTTGAGCGCGTCATACAGATCAGCCATCGATGCAAACCTCTCCGGATCTCTTTGGTAAAACACTTTGGTCAATTCAGCCCTGTCTCCCTTCATGCCCGTCTCGTCCTTGAGTATCTTCACCGGAATCCTTTTGGAAAGCCTCAGAAGCTCATCTGGGATACCGATCGACAATCTCTTTCCTCCGACTTCGAATAGTGGTGGCATGTATCTTATATCTTCTTCTCAGCAGCCCTCATCAGAAGCATACAGCTCATGCGCCCAGAGAATTCTCTGGCCGTGTTGAGATGCTAGTTTGAACATCTCAGAGCGGGAGCCGTGAGAGGGCTGCCAGATCACCCCGGTGACCGAGGACCGCAAGGCATTTGTTGCCAGCAAAGAACCCGTCACGCCGCCCCTAATCTCTGTCCCGTCTGCCTTGCTCGTTTACCCACAACCAGTCTGATGTGTCAGCATCGCACTTGCGATTCATCCCACATCTAACTCGAGTAGTAGATTGGATTTGGGTTTAGATTTGCATACTACCTAGGACCTCTACGGAATACTTGCCCGCAAAGAATACTGGCAAGGAGCAAGTCGACGGCCATATCTGTTCCCTAGTCGGCATCTTTGCGGATTGGCAGTTGCTCCCTGCGGTGATTCGCGGATGCTCACAGCTCTCCGACATCAACAGAATCCGCCATCTTCTTGAGGGACCGCCTGAGTTTTGCCAGATCGGCCCGCAGGTAATCGTGCCGCTCTCTGAAATAGTTCGGGCTACCTGGCCCAAGGTCCTCCCGGATCGTGCCCGCACAGAAACGAATCTGCCCTCTCAAGAAGTCAAGGCCTTTCTCGTCGATTCGCCCCGCCGTCATCGCTGACTGGATCATCTGCTGCGCTTTCTCCATCCACCGGGTGAGGACCAGGGTCTCCATCCCGTCGAAGCCCAGGCCGAGGTGCTCATCCTCACTGTCAAGGTCGCCATCCGCCGCTCTCTCGAGCCTCTTCTCCATCAGCAGGTCATTCACTTCGCCCACCTCACTCCTCTCGTACTTCCTCCACACATTGTACACATCGTCTTGATGGTCAGCCAGTTTGCGAAAGACGCTCAGGGCTTTCCTGTCTCTGACCTTCCTGAAATAGAAGAGCGGGTAGATTTGGGCGAACAGCTCCTTGTCTTCTTCCCGCGCATCGTCGAAGGAGTGCCAGATCCTTTCTTCATCGTCCTTCCCAAGATGTGTGACCGCATGGGCCACCTCATGTGCCGCAACGACTCTCTTCAGAGTTTCGACATCCAGGTCGAGCCCGGCCGCGACTATCTCGCACATCTTGTCGTACACGATGACCTCTCTCTTGTCCGGCAGGTAGACTCCCATCAACTCCATGATCGACGATTCGTCGTCCAGCACCCCGGGCCTTCCCGGATTCGCTCCCGGTGGATCGAGCTCGCGGATCTCAGCTGCGGACCGGATGCCCACCAGTCTGTCCTTGCCGGAAAGAAGCTTGGCCTTTCTCAACCTCGGAATCACGTCGTACCTGATGGCGTCCATATCATGGCGCATGACCACGGAAAGCGCGTCGAACCCGAGAGTCGTGAACCGAGAGATACGAGTGGAGGGTTCCGTGAAGTCACTGCAGGCACTCAATCCAGACGACTTACTCATCCCATCCACCGACTCAGGGCTTATGTATTTCATTGCTCTCGCGCCCTTATATAGATACGGACGGAGGCATCTTCTCCACTATGATAAAATCGCAAGACGGTCAAGGCCTCCATCATATCATATCCGCTCAGATGCCGAAATGTCGCCTCTGTTCTGCGCAGAGCCGCACCGGAGATTG
>Ga0315279_10006512_pt1 | contig 14736 bp, 12 predicted proteins | sample YL17G06_20_MG_FD_203694 | JGI IMG/M metagenome (GOLD analysis project Ga0315279, IMG submission 203694) | Sediment microbial communities from Yellowstone Lake, YNP, Wyoming, USA - YL17G06_20 | ecosystem: Environmental > Aquatic > Freshwater > Lake > Sediment | place: USA: Wyoming | collected... | reverse complement strand
GTCGCGCCGATTAAGATCAAGTTTCCTTCTTCTACATCAGGCAAAAGCGCATCCTGCTGGAGTTTGTTGAATCTGTGGATTTCATCTAGAAACAGAATGGTTTTTGTTTTATGATGCTTGATCCTATCTTTGGCTTCAAGACTAACCTTACGGATATCGTCCACTTTTGCAACCGAGGCATTCAACCATTCAAAGTGGCCTTTGGTGGTGTTGGCGATCACCCGGGCGATGACGGTTTTGCCGGTTCCCGGCGGACCATATAGAATGACCGAAGTCACTTTATCGGTTTCGATCAGCCTTCGCAGCAGTTTTCCCTTGCCTAAGATGTGTTCCTGCCCCACGATTTCGTCAAGGATTTTAGGGGCCATGCGGTAGGGAAGTGGCGCGAGATTTGCGTCAAAGAGGTCCATCAAATAATTATATCACATAAAGCCAAGTATGATATAATTCAGGTGATGAGATTCAGCCTAACACTTCAGGATAAATTCGGCATTTTTATCGCCGCTATCGTTTCGGTTGTGATAGCCGGACTGTCCTACTTTTTCTTTCTTCAGCTTGATTCTTCCGTGATGGATTCCGTGCGCGCGGAATTGGTTGATGTGTCAAGTTTGGTCTCTAATTTTATCGATCCCGATTCGATACCGGTCATTATTGCCGGCGGCGAAAAATCAAAAGAGTACAAGGATTTAAAAAAATACTTAAGAAAAATCCAGCTTATAAATAAAAAAATAAAGAGTATTTATGTAATGGTTAAAACAAACAAGGAAAATGTCTGGAAATTCGTGGCGGACGGGGATTTTGATCTGCAGAAAATGGTGCATTTAAACGAAGAATACAATATCTCTAACTATCCGGAAATGAAGAGGGCTTTTTACGGCCCGATCGCGGATCAAAAGATGAGCCGTGATATTTTCGGGCGCTGGATTTCAGGCTATGCTCCTATCTATGATCGGCACGGAAAGGCGGTTGCTATTGTTGGTGTAGATATGTCGGCTGAGGATGTGGGAGACGCGCGCGAGCGCGTTAAGGAACTGGCGATCATGGGTTTTGCCGTTGGCCTGGCGCTGGCAATTGTTTTTGGCCGGTTGGGGGCCATGGCCATTGCCAATCCGATCATGGCGCTAGTCAGCGGCGTTAAAAATATTGAAGAGGGAAAATACGGCTATAAGATAAACATCAGGCGAAAAGATGAAATTGGAAATCTGGTCGACAGTTTTAACCGGATGTCCGACAAGTTAAGCGAAGTGGATAAGCTTAAATTTAATTTCCTCTCAATTTTATCCCATGAGCTTTATACCCCCATTACTCCCATTAAAGATTCCGCCTCCCAGCTTTTGGAAAGCGGGACGCTTTCGGATGATGACAAACAGCTTGCGGCAATTATCAACCGTCAAATCAAAAAGATGCAAAGCCTGATAGATGAAATTTTGGACTTTTCCTGGCTTGAGATCAGGGAATGGAAGCTTGATCGCGAGCCGGTATCGCTTGGCCATGCGGGCGAAGAGGCGCTGGAACAGCTTAAAAGCCAGGCTGAAGCCAAATCAATTAAATTAAAGTTAAAGCTGGGATCTGATCTGCCAACCGTTATGGCGGACAAAAAGCGCGTAATACACGTTCTTAAAATATTGCTTGACAATGCTATAAAATTTACCCCCCAGGGAGGCGAAGTTCTGCTTGACATTAATCGAGTTTCAGGTGGGGTGGAGCTGGTCGTTGCTGATACCGGCATCGGGATCGCTAAAGAAAACTTGGAAAAGATTTTTACGAGCTTTTACCAGGTGGAAGACTACATGACGCGCACAAAAGGGGGAATGGGAGTGGGCCTGGCTATTGCAAAACGCATAGTTGAAGCGCATAACGGATATATCTGGGCGGAATCGCAGGGGTTGGGTGAGGGCAGCCGCTTTGTTTTCCTTCTGCCGGTGAGCTGATTACATAGCGCTAACGGGAGTCGAACCCGTGTTTTGGCCTTGAGAGGGCCACGTCCTAGGCCACTAGACGATAGCGCCCCAAGATTATTAAAATTGTTCCTGTTTGAATAGCTGTTCGCGGATAAATATATTTCTTACGGTCGATTCCAGACTATAAGAAAGTATAAATAAAATTATCAATCCTATCAAAAACCACCAGCCGAGATTATGATGGCGGATCCACATAACAGACACATATATGGTAATAATCATCATGGCAACCGTCAGCGTAAGCCCGGTCAGGATTAAAAGAGTGGTAACCAACATGGGCAGGATCGGCCTTAAAAAAAGCACCAGCAAATAACATGTGTTCGCCCACACCAGAAGCAGAAGTAAAAGGTTGAAAACCGTAAAATGTTTTTCTTCGATTTCGAATCTCATAATGCCATTATATCATCTCGTATATGTCAAGGCAAAATAAAAGTGGAATTTTTTAATTAACAATTACTCAATTAACAATTAACAACAATGCGTGCTTCGCACATTATAATAAATCCGAGCGCAAGCGAGGATACATCGTTGTTCATTGAGTCATTGTTCATTTCAAAACTCTAGTAAGGCCAGGAATGATTGATTAAAATATAATTAAATCGTATAATTTGGCGCAGGGAGGGGAAATCCCTGCCCTAAAGGTTAATTCCAACTGGAGGTTCAGAAAAGCGTCTATTTTAAACAAGTGAGGATGAGTAAAATGAAAGCAAAAGTTTTTCTTTTTTGGATGGTATTTTTAATAGGCGTTGGATATGCCGCTGTTCCAGGTAAAATGTCTTACGAAGGGAGGTTGACGGATTCTTCTTTAAATCCTATCACAGCGGCAAAAGTTGTGGAATTTAAAATTTACGATGCTGATACTGCCGGCAATCTTATTTGGGGTCCAGAAAGTCAAAACATAACACCTGATAATCAAGGCGTCTTTAGTGTTTTACTTGGCGGCATAAGTCCTATTACGCCGGAAGTTTTTAGCGGTCCTGCTCGTTATTTAGAAATTTCTATTGCCGGGGAAACAATAAGCCCTCGCACCCAAATTGTTTCCGTGGGATATTTCTTTATGTCAGCCCTAGCACAAAGCGTTGAAGATGGCAGCATCACCCGCAGTAAAGTTGCTTCCGGCCAATTTGTTAAGCAAATTGTCGCGGGATCAGGCATGACTGTTTCCGGTGATGAAGGAGGGGGATGCGGTATTGTGACTTTGACTGCTACTAGCACCGGCGGCGGCTCTGCGGTCGAAATAAACACCGGCACCGGACTTATCGGCGGGCCAATTACCGCAACTGGAACAATTTCAATTGACTCAACTGTTGTTACAGCTTCAGGAAATCAAACCTTAACCAATAAAACATTATCGACTGGATCTACTTGGAATGGAAATAAAATAAGTGAAGCTTACGGAGGCACCAATCAAAACACATATTCGACTGGAGACATTCTTTATGCTTCATCTCCAAATACTCTTTCCAAATTATCAATTGGAAGCAATGATCAGATATTAAAAATTACTGGTGGTGTGCCGTCTTGGGGCGCTGCGGGCGGAGGGGGAACCGTAACTCAAATTGATTCTGGCAGAGGTTTATTAGGCGGGCCAATCACATCTTTTGGAACACTTTCTATCGACACAGCAGTTGTAGTAACAACTTCTGATGCACAAACCTTAACCGGCAAAACTATTTCTGGAGCCAGCAATACCATTAATAATCTTAATGCCGGCAACATTTCATCCGGAACACTTGAATTGGCAAGAGGAGGACTCGGAAACGACACATCGACAGCAACACAGGGAAGTGTTTTATACAATGATGGCTCAAAGTGGGCAGCGCTTGGTCCAGGAACATCCGGTCAAATTTTGAAAACAAACGGGGCAAGCGCGAATCCCGCTTGGACATCCGCTGGAAGCGGGACAGTTACCCAGGTCAACACCGGCACCGGACTTACCGGCGGGCCACTTAGTACGACTGGAACAATTTCGATTGATACCACCGTGGTTCCGCAACTCGGGGCTGCGAACACATTCACCGGCACCCTAACGATAAGTGGAAATACTTCATTTACTGCTGGAAAAACCATAACCATTGGCACCACCGGAACTGCCCCGATTGCTGGAATTGCTGCCGTTGCAAAAAATGGCTCAGCAACAGTAACCACTACCGCCGTTACCGCCAATAGCATTATTTTAGTTACCGGTCAAAACGGCGACGACGGAGGAGCTTACATATCAGCAAGAACTGCCGGAACAAGTTTTGTGATCACTCGACCTAATTCTGGTACTGCCGGCAATATAAATATTGGCTGGTTGTTAATTAATTAAAACCTGGATGAAATCTTTTTGGATAATATCATTGGCAGTATTTGCGACTCTCTTCGCGGTATCGGCACAGGCAGGCATAAGCTCCAGCGCCAGTTACAGGATAACCGCCGAAATTTTAGATTCGGGGGGCCTGAGCGGCAGTTCGGCTTCTTATCGGCTTCTGGGAAAGGCGCGGGATCATAAAATAGGAATTCCTTTAAGCGCAAGTTTTATAATCGGCGAGGGCTTTTTGAAAAGCGCATATTTTGCCCGGATAATTTTTGCGCCAATCGTAACAGGAATCACCCCCGCCAGCGGAGTTAATACCGGCCTGGTGAATGTTATTGACCTGGCCGGAGCTAATTTTCAACCGGGTGTCAGTGTAAAGCTAAGCAGGAGCGGCCAGCCTGATGTTAAAGGAGCAAATGTTTTTGTGGCAAGCTCCAGAAAAATCACCTGTACTTTCGACCTAACCGGCGCCGTCGGCGGCTTGTGGGATGTGGTAGTTACAAATGAGGATGGCTTGAGCGGGACATTGTCTTTCGCGTTCAAGATCGAATCGCCGAATTTGGAAATTGTTAAACCGGTTGAAAGCGAAAAAAATCCATTCAACCCGAGCACCGGGCCGACTGCTCTCAAATATTCCTTGAGCAAAGATGCTGATGTAACTATTTACATATTTAATATCCGCGGCGAGAGAATTTGGGAATATAGGGCTGCGGCGGGAAGTCAAGGCGGAAAGATAGGCGAAAATGAAGTGCCCTGGGATGGAATCACAACTTTTAGAGATTACGCAAGCTCCGGAGTTTACATCGTCCATGTCACCGCTATGGTCGACGGCGGCCTTAAAACATTAAGCAAGACGAAAATAGCTTTAATAAAATGACAAACAAGCTTCTGTTTTTGATTTTAATTTTTGCGTTATTTTTTCCCGCTCACCCAGTTAATGCCATTGTGGTAGGAACTGCGGATGATTCAACTGTGGTTGGCGGCGGTGCCCGGCCGTTGGGGATGGGGCGGGCATTTACGGCGGTAGCCGACGATGTTGACGCTCTTTTCATTAATCCGGCGGGAATGGCCGGGCTCAAAGGGCCGTCGGCTATGACGATGTTTACTAATCTGATGGGCGATGTTTATTATTCTGAATATTGCGGAGCAATCCCTTCTCAATTTGGAACGCTGGGTTTGGGATACATTACAACCGGCGTCAGTCAGATTCCCACCAAAAATGATCAGGGGCAAATCGTTCCGACCGATTATTATGATTCGTTGTTATTATTCAGCTACAGCACGCCGCTGGCGCGCTATTTCGGCTACGGGCGCAATGTTTTTGTCGGATTAAACTATCGGCTTTATAACCGCGGCTATTCCGGCGGAGTAAATCAGTTTGCTTCGGGCCAGAGCGCCGATTTCGGGATTAAATTCGTATTATCGCCTTATTTAAATTTTGGTTTAAGCCGGCAAAATATCCTGCCGGTATCACTGGGCGGCGTCCTTCGCTTCAGCAGTGGAATAGAAGAATCATTATTGGGGCGGACAAAGATCGGCATGGCGGTAAAGCCGGTTTACTTCAAAGGCAACTTGCTTCTGGCTTATGATGCCGATCTGCCCGCCCAGAGCACCCGGCCGGTGACCATGCATCTGGGAGTTGAGTATAAAATTATAAAATCTTTAGTCATTCGGGGAGGATTTGACCAGAGCATTGACGCGGCAACCCTTTCAAAAACCAGCTGGAATCCAACCTACGGAATTTCATTGCAGGCCAGCGGTTTTCGCATTGACTTCGCCTATCACCAATATTATAATGACCCCGAACTAGCGACCAGATATCTTTCGTTATCTTATGTTGGCGAACCGTGGTTGGCGCTAAAAGGAGGTCCTTCGCCTTTGCCGGAAACATTAGAGAGACGAGGGCGTCAATGAAATTTTTAAAAATATTTTTTTTCGGCTTTATAACGGCGGTTATTTTTGCGCAAAATTTTGTTTACGCTTCTCTGGGCATGCGCGAATATCTGCCCGGCGATATTGTCCATATTGTCATTGAAGCGCCGGTCGACACCAACCGCATAAAGGCAATTATGCCTGACGGAGAAGAAATTAACCTGATCTATGACGGACATTTAAATATTTGGAACGGCTACTGGGAAGTTCCGGCTGGATTTAAAAAAGGAATCTATCAAGCCAGGCTGGCTGCCAGCGACGTTGAAGGAGTTTCTTTTGAAGGGTCCAGCTCTGCTTTTTACATAAGCGAACCGGTTTTAGCTTTGATGATGAAAGTTGCTCCATCCGAAGAAGTCGCCGGCGAAGAAAGGCCGACCGAGAAGGAAAAAATCGCCAAATCAGTTGAGCCGACCGTGATTAACCCCCCGGTTAAAATAGCGGCAAAAAAAGTTAAGCCCGGGAAAGTTGCCCGGATTGTCCCCAAAGAAGATATTAATGTTGCCAAGGCCCGTTTGATCGCTGCCGCCAGGTCATACCTGGCTCAATTTGAATATGAAAAAGCCAAGGCGGAATTAAATGCGCTGTTAAAGATTGAACCTGATAATAAAGAAGTTAAAACGATGCTTAACCGTTTGGAAGCGGTAATTCGAACGAGAGAAATCCGATAATGAAAAAAGGAATAATTCTTTTCCTGTTTTTTTCTTTATGTTTTCAGGCCTTCAGTTTCGGGGAAAAGCCATCGGCGCAGAAATATTTTGATCGGGCAACCACCCAGTATTTAGTCGGGGATTTAAACGCCGCCTTGAAAAGCATTAATCTTGCTTTAAAGATTAAACGCAGCTTCCGCGCGGCGATAAAGTTAAAGCAAAGCATAATGCGGGAGGGGAATCTGCGGGAAATGGGTTTAATTGAAGCCGACCCGCTGGCAAGCAATGAAGTTCTATCTCCGGTTGCTTCTTTGGCAAGCAAAGAAGTTCGACCTCCAGCTGCCCCTTTGAGAACCGCCGCAAGTTATCAAATCGTTTGGTTTGGATTTTTTCTTGGAATTTCTGTTATCTTTTTAGCTATTTTGGTGATTTTTGTTAGAAGAATTTTTGTTTCGAAAATAGAAATAGAAGAGGAGGAAGAGGAGGGCGAATTAAAAATATTCCAGTCAATTTCAGAAGAGCAGAAGCTCTGGTATAAAAAATTGAATTGGGGAAAGAATCCTTTTACTCTCGATGTCCATCCCGAATTATTTACCGGTTATGAAAAGGAAGTAAAAGAAGTGCTGGGGAAAATTAATGCTCACAGCGGGCATATATTAATTACCGGCCCTCTCGGAATCGGAAAAACCACTTTTTTGCGCTGGCTGGCGAACAAACTGCCCAAAACAGAATATCATACGGTTTATATCCCGCGCCCCTCGATTGAATTTAACCAACTGCTTCAGCATATATTTCAAAGCCTGGGATACAGTCATGATCAGGCAAAAAAAGAAAGTAATTTTTACGAATTGACCCAGCTCCAGAAAAAAGCAAAAAAATACCTGATTCTTCTGCTGGATGAGGCGCATGAATTTACAATTGAGATCGAGAGGCCGCTCCGGACCCTGGGCGATATAGACGGCGTAAATTTGGTTATGGTAGGATTGCTGGAAACAATTGACAAGTTAAAAAATGAAATTAAGCCGCTTTATGACAGGCTAATTTTAAAAATAACTTTAGACCATTTAGAGTTTGAAGAACTTAAAGAATTAATCAAAGTGCGAGTTAACAGCGTCGGAGGAATGGGAACTCATCCTTTAACGGCGGCGGCTTTAGAAAAAGTGTACCAGATTTCTAAAGGCAATCCAAGGACGGCAATTAAATTATGCGATAATGCGGTTACCCAAGCAATTGATCGGGGAGAAGAAATTATTGGGCCTGAAATTATAAATTTAGATAATGAAACTTGCAGGGTTTAGGTTATCAGGTTATCCGGGTATCAGGAAATCCGGGACTTGATAAAGGAATTGCCAAACCTTAAAAAGTCCCCGATCCCCAGATGTCCAGATCTCCTGATATCCTGTCCCAGATAACCGGATTACCGGATGCCCAAACAAGAAATCGGTGTGTGTGTTGAACGGCTAGCATAATTATGATAAAATAAAATCCCGAGATGCTCATATATATTTCCACTTTTCTTATATCTTTGATTATTACAATGCTTGCCACTCCTTTGGTTTTAAAGCTGGCATTGACAATTGGAGCGGTTGACAAGCCCGAAGAGCGGAAGATCCATACCCAGGCGATTCCCAGGTTGGGAGGGCTGGCTATTTATGCGGGCTTTGTCCTGGCAATAATTTCAGCCATATTATTGGCCAGGTTCTTGGGGCGCGGACTTGAAGGATGGCACCTTCTGGGAATACTAATAGGGGGAACCCTTATTTTGATTTTAGGGATAATCGATGACTTTCGCGGATTAAAACCGCTTCCTAAATTCGTATGGCAAATAATAACTTCCGCCGTCATCATCTACTTTGGCGTTTCCATCGGGTTTGTCTCAAATCCTTTAAACGGCCTTTTTGTGATCGGCTGGCTGGGCATACCTTTAACCCTGTTGTGGCTGGTAGGCATGACCAACGCCATTAATTTGATTGATGGACTGGATGGCCTGGCGTCGGGAGTTTGCGCCATATCGGCCGGCACACTGTTTTTTGTTGCCCTGCGCACCCATCAGATCAGCGCCGCCATTATCATGCTGGCTCTCTGCGGCTCAGCACTGGGCTTTTTGCGCTATAACTTTTTCCCGGCAAAAATTTTCCTGGGTGATTCCGGGAGTTATTTTTTGGGTTTAATGCTTGCCGCGGCCTCGATCATCGGTGTTTTTAAAACCACACTGGTCGTGGCCCTGTTGATCCCGATAATGATCCTTGGAGTGCCTATTTTCGATACTATGTTCGCTATCGGCAGAAGGTTTAAGGAGGGGCGCTCGCTTTTTTCCGCCGACAATAAGCATATCCACCACATGCTTTTAAGAGCGGGATTCACCCAGAGAGAGGCAGTGCTTGCCATTTATGTCGCCTGCTTCCTTCTGAGCATCGGCGCCCTGCTCATGGCACTGCAGAGATGATAAACAGGAAAAGATTAATGTTCGTGTTTGGTACCAGGCCGGAAGCCATCAAGATGGCCCCGGTAATCCTTGAAGTTGAAAAGCATCCGGATATCCTTCAAGGCGTTGTCGTTTCAACCGGACAGCACCAGGAAATGCTCCGCTCTGTTATGCATATTTTCGACATCCGCCCGGATTATGACCTCGGCATAATGGAAGAATCCCAAACTTTGTCCAGGATCGTGGTCAAAACTTTGCAGGGCCTGGAAAATATTATCTTAAGAGAAAAACCGGATATGCTTCTGGTTCAGGGGGATACTTCAACCGCATTTGCCGCGGCGCTTTCGGCTTTTTACCACAAAATCCCAATCGCGCATGTCGAAGCCGGTCTTCGTACAGGCGATAAGTGGAGACCATATCCGGAAGAGATCAACCGCCGGTTAATCTCGGTTGTGGCGGACCAGCATTTCGCGCCCACAAGAAACGCTTTCACAAAACTTGAAAATGAAGGGATTCATAAGGAATCTATCTATTTAACGGGGAATACGGTCATCGATGCTTTGCTTATGGTATCAAGCAGGAAGTTTGACCTTTCAAAAACCGGCATAAAGATTGACCCGAAAAAAAAGCTGATTTTGGTAACCGCGCATCGGAGAGAATCCTTTGGCGCGCCATTGAAGGAAATATTGAGCGCGATCGCCCGCATTGCAAAAAAATATGATAAAGAGGTTCAGGTTGTCCTGCCAGCCCATAAAAATCCAATGGTACAGGTCACAGTAAAGGAAGGATTAAAGGACATTGAAAATATTGAGATCATAGAACCGCTGGATTACGAACCATTCGTGCATTTAATGAAGGCCTCTTATATAATATTGACTGATTCCGGGGGGATCCAGGAAGAAGCTCCCTCTCTCGGCAAGCCGGTGCTTGTACTAAGAGAAAAAACTGAAAGGCCGGAAGCGATCGAAGCCGGAACCGTTAAACTGATAGGAGTAAAAGAAGAGGATGTCTTTTCTGAAACGGAAAAACTTCTTTTGGATAAAAACGAGTATAATAAGATGACTAAAGCGGTAAATCCATACGGCGATGGCGCCGCATCGGAGAGGATCGCGCAGGCCATACTGCATTATTTCGGCTTTACCGACAGAAGACCGGCTGAGTTCAGGAGCGTTTGATCTAAAATGAGAAGAATACTTGTTGTGGGAGGTAAAAGGTTAGAGGGAGAAGTTGCTGTCTCCGGCAGCAAGAATGCCGCACTGCCCATTATGGCGGCGGCGATCTTGACCCACGGCATGTCCACAATAAAGTCAGTTCCCAATCTTTTAGACATCCAAACCATGATCCGCGTTCTTCGAGCGCTTGGGATCAGGGCGGAATATTCACAGCCAAATACAGTCAGGACCTGGGTCAACAATTATGTAAAGCATGTGGCGCCCTATGAGCTGGTGACCAAAATGCGCGCCTCTTTCTTTGTCATCGGCCCGCTGTTAGCGAGAACCGGATTTGCTAAAGTGCCTCTGCCCGGCGGCTGCGCCATCGGCTCGCGTCCGGTGAACATGCACTTAAAAGGCCTTGAATCTTTGGGCGCCAAGGTGGAGCTGGAACACGGCTTTGTGATTGTTAAAGCAAATAAATTGAAGGGAGACCGGATTCTTTTGGATTTTCCATCTGTCGGGGCGACAGAAACCATCATGATGGCCGCTTGCCTTGCGGAAGGTCAGACCATAATTGAAAACGCGGCGAGGGAGCCCGAAATTGTGGATCTGGCGGACTTTTTGAACAAGGCCGGCGCCAGGATCGAGGGCGCGGGCTGTGAAGTCGTAAAAATTGAAGGGGTTGCAAAATTAAATGCGGTTGAACACAGTGTTATTCCTGACCGGATTGAAGCAGGAACGCTGATGATCGCCGCCGCGATCTCCAAAGGCGAGGTATTGGTAAAAAATGTCAATGTCGCGCATATTGATTCCGTAGTTATCAAGCTCAGGCAGGCGGGAATTCTGGTGGATATTGAAGGGGATAAAATCAGGATTCGCGTGCCGGATAAATTGAAGGCAATTGATATAAAGACCCAACCATTTCCCGGATATCCAACCGATATGCAGCCCCAGATGCTTTCTTTAATAACGCTTGCCTCCGGCACATCAGTTATAACTGAGACGGTTTTTGAAAATCGTTTTATGCATGTGCATGAGTTAAAAAGAATGGGCGCTGATATCCGGCTTGAAGGTCAAAGTGCAATCGTGACCGGAGTCCAAAAACTGGAAGGCGCTCCGGTCAAAAGCCGCGACCTCCGCGCCGGAGCGGCCTTGATGATCGCCGGGCTGGCGGCGGAAGGTGAAACTTTAATCGAAGACATCGACCGCTTTATTGAGCGAGGTTATGACGGGCTGAATAAAAAACTGATAAGTTTGGGGGCGGATATCAGGGAGCTTAAGAATATTTCGGAATACGATGAGGATTAAAATCAACGGGGCGGGCAAAGATGCCAGTGCGATTAAAAAAAGCGTTATTGATATTCTTAAAAAGCAAAAGATGACAGGTTTTTTGAGCATTACATTGATCGATGACCGTAAGATGAGAAGTTTAAATAAAAAGTATCGCGGCAAAGACAAAACGACGGATGTGCTGTCGTTTGAAATAAATGAGGAGGGAATACTGGGCGATATATACATTTCCCTGCCGCAGGCAAAAAGACAGGCGAAGTTGTATAATGTTTCAATTAAGGATGAGCTCATCCGTTTGGCGGCCCACGGGACTCTGCATGTATTAGGTTATACCCATAAGGAGATGGAGGAATGTGGCTTGAGCTGATAATTTTAGTAGTTTGTATTTTCGGATCGGCTTTTTTCTCGGCAACTGAAACCGCTTTTACTTCACTCTCCAGAATAAAAGTTTCTCATATGGTTGAGAAACGCCTTCCCGGATCCGGTTTGGTCAAAAAGCTTAAAGAGGAACCAGCTAAACTGCTCTCCACGATTCTGATCGGCAACAATATCGTAAATATCGGAGCGTCGGTCCTGGCAACCACCATTGTCCTCCGCTTTACAGAAATACTTGGCTGGGGCGGGGTCGGGGTGGCGGCCGGTATCGCAATCGGGCTGATGACATTTTTCCTGCTTGTTTTTGGAGAAATCACCCCAAAGACAATTGCCATAAGGCATGCGGAGGGGATGGCTCTTTTTACTGCCTGGCCGATTTATATTATCGCCTGGATTTTAACCCCGGTCGCCTGGATTTTAGCGGTTATTTCCCGGCCTTTAATACATCTTTTTGGCGGCCGCGTGCCGGAAGGCGGGCCTTTTGTTACGGAGGAAGAGATAAAATTATTAATCGCCGCCTCGGTAAAAGAAGGCGTGATTGAACGCGAAGAAAAAGAGATGATCTCCTCCATTTTTGAGTTTGGGGAGACAACAGTAAAAGAAGTGATGACGCCTCGCCCCGATATTAAAGCGGCGGAAAATTCAGCTTCAATTGAAGATGTCGTTAAAATAATAATAGAGACCGGCCATTCCCGCATCCCCGTGTACCAGGGAAACATTGACAATATTATCGGCATGATCTACGCCAAAGACCTGTTAAACTGTGAAAGGGAGAATGATTTAGGGCATTATTTGCATAAAGCTATTTTTGTGCCCGAGGAGAAAAGGCTGGACGATCTTCTGCGCCAGATGCAGGAGGCAAGGACCCACATCGCGGTTGTGGTCAATGAATACGGGGTTACATCAGGCATCGTGTCGCTTGAGGATCTGGTGGAGGAAATTGTGGGTGAAATTCACGATGAGTTCGAGCATCGGTTGAAATTGTCGGGCAAAATAGGGGATAATAGAATCGGTGGTTAAATGGAAGAAATTAAAAGACCAAAATATATATTTATAACCGGCGGGGTGGTATCTTCTTTGGGAAAGGGTATCACAGCCGCGTCTTTGGGCCGTCTGCTCAAATCCCGCGGGATATCCGTCACCATCCAAAAGCTTGATCCCTACATCAATGTCGATCCCGGCACGATGAATCCCTACCAGCACGGCGAGGTTTTTGTTACAGAAGACGGGGCGGAAACCGATCTAGATCTTGGGCACTATGAAAGATTTATTGATGTAAATTTGGGCAAAGCCAATAATGTGACCACCGGCATGGTCTACTGGTCGGTTTTAAACAAAGAAAGGCGCGGCGATTATCTGGGCGGCACGGTCCAGGTTGTCCCGCATATAACCAATGAGATCAAAGAGCGCATCAAAAGAGTAACCCGCGAAGATCATTTTGATGTCGTTATCTGTGAGATCGGCGGCACGGTGGGCGACATTGAGGGACTTCCTTTCTTAGAAGCGATCCGTCAATTCAGGAAAGATGTTGGTCGTGACAATTGCTTAAATATCCATGTAACGCTTGTTCCATTTTTGGGAACAACCAAAGAATTCAAGACCAAACCCACACAGCATTCGGTCAAAGAACTGCGCGCTATCGGCATCCATCCGGATATCATAATCTGCCGCAGTCAGGAGCCGCTGACATTTGAGCTTAGGGAAAAAATATCCCTTTTCTGCGATGTGGCAAAGGACGCGGTCATATCACTTTCTGATATGGAGTTGCTCTATGAGGTTCCCTTAGCGCTTGAGCGGGAGCGGCTGGATGAAATCGTGGTCAAGTACCTTGATCTATTATCAGAAAAAGCCGATCTTGAAGAATGGAGGGCGCTGGTTGAAGGAATGAAAAAAGTGGAGCGCACCTTGAAGATCGCGATCGTTGGTAAATACACGGAATTGCGGGATTCTTATATAAGCATTGTCGAATCCTTAAAGCACGGAGGCATTGCAAACCATTCTGCGATTGAAATTTTATGGATCAATGCTGAAAGCATTGAAGCGGCGGAAGATATTGACGCGGTTTTAAGAGGCGTGCAGGGGATTTTAATCCCCGGCGGATTTGGCATCAGGGGCATCGAGGGCAAGATAAAAGCCATTAAATACGCAAGAGAGAATAAAATTCCTTTCCTTGGCTTGTGCCTTGGTATGCAATGCGCGGTGATCGAGTTCGCAAGGAATGTTTTAAAGCTTGAAGGAGCGCATTCATCTGAATTTGATCCTCAAACCAAATTTCCGGTGATTGATCTTTTGCCCGAGCAAAAAGACATAACCGAAAAGGGCGGAACAATGAGATTGGGCGCCTATCCCTGCAAAGTAAAGAAGGATACGCTTTTATTTAAGGCCTATAACGAAGAACTGGTGAATGAGCGCCACCGCCACCGTTACGAATTCAATAACCAGTTCAGGGAAAAATATGAAGAGGCGGGGATAATATTTTCCGGCATTTATGAAAAGGCCGATCTGGTGGAGGTTATCGAACTAAAAGATCATCCCTGGTTTTTGGCGACGCAATATCACCCGGAATTTAAATCCCGGCCCAACCGGCCCCATCCGATTTTCAGGGATTTTGTAAAAGCCGCCGCCGCGCGCCTGGCGGAACAGGAAACTTTAT
>Ga0315279_10006511_pt1 | contig 14738 bp, 11 predicted proteins | sample YL17G06_20_MG_FD_203694 | JGI IMG/M metagenome (GOLD analysis project Ga0315279, IMG submission 203694) | Sediment microbial communities from Yellowstone Lake, YNP, Wyoming, USA - YL17G06_20 | ecosystem: Environmental > Aquatic > Freshwater > Lake > Sediment | place: USA: Wyoming | collected... | reverse complement strand
CCCTGTAAATAGCACCCTTTCCAATTGTGAAAGCGTTACGGTCATTATATCGCCAGAGGGACCCATCTTAGACCCTATTTCACCTGCTTTTGATGAGGATGGGATCATCGAACTCAACTGGAATGATGTCGAGTGGGCAGATGAATATTATATCTACAGAGAACTCTCACCTATCACCTCTGTAGCAGGTCTGACGCCGAAATGGCATGTCCCCCAAAGTAATTATACCGATTTCCTCTCGAATGATGATACCTACTATTACGTAATCGTGGCGGTAGCTGGCTCGGTAAATAGCACCATTTCCAATTGCGAAAGCGTTACGGTCTCCATTTCACAAGGAATTCCGGGATTTGAACTTGTATCCCTATTAATCAGCGTGCTGGCGCTCGTTTATCTTGCTCATCGAAGAAGGCTCTATCGATCTATTTCCTAATCCTCTCCTTTTTTTTTGTTTTTTTACGGTCGCGAATTTCACTAATTGCGATTTAGAGCATTATTTCTATGAAAAAATCTATTCAGCCGAGCCCATCGCTCGCCCTCGGCATACTTTACTGCTCATTTCGACAATGAAGCGGAGTGGAAAAAATAGGGAGAGGTTTATTAATTAAAATTTTAAAAGATGTTGGATTAAACCGAGAAGACTTTTTAAATTATTATAAATTGGTTGCATTAACGTCGTAGAATATTCACCACACCTGCGGATCCTGTTGCGCCCCTGCCTAAGCCTATATTATGCTGCAATCCAATCTCGGCGTCTGCCACCTGAACTTTACCCGCGGTCCCACGGAGCTGCTCGTAAATCTCCGCAATCTGCGCTACGCCAGATGCTCCAATTGGATGCCCTTTGGCAATTAATCCCCCTGATGGATTAACTGGAAGGGAGCCTTGGAGCGTGGTGATTCCCTCTTCGATCATCTTATGTCCTTCGCCTTTCTCACAAAAGCCGAGATCTTCGTAGTCCAACATCTCAGTCACGGTAAAGCAGTCGTGGACTTCTGCCACTTGAATATCCTTCGCCGTAATGCCCGCATGCTTGTAGGCTTCGTTTGCGGCGACAACGGTGGCTGGGAACCCGATAAAATCTTCATCGAGACCCCGCATCCAGGAATCTACCCCGCAGCCAGCGCCCTGCCACCAGACTGGCGTATCGGTGTATTTCTCGGCAACATCGGCAGAAGCAATAAGGACACAGCATGCTCCATCAGTGATGGGGCAACAATCTAACAATCCGAGAGGATATGCGACCATTGGCGCTTTCAAGACTGCGTCAACTGTGGTTTCAAATTGATACATGGCATTAGGATACAGACTACCATTATGATGGTTCTTAACAGAAATTAAAGCGAGATCTTCTCTTGAGGAACCGAATTCATGGAAGTGCCGAGTTCCTCGCAAGGCGAAAAAGGCTGGCATCGTTCTGGCACGTGCCTTCCAAATATCTTCGGTGGCTGCTTTTCCAATGAGCCCTCCGGGTGTATCGCTCATCTTCTCCGCGCCGCAAACCAGAGCCACCTTATAAATTCCCGCCTTCACTGCATAGCACGCATTCCGGAACGCATCGCTCCCGGTCGCGCAGCCGTTTTCATTATGGCTGATGGGAATCCGAAAGAGCCCCGTAGGCACGGATAGCGTGACCCCAGATCTCTCCCAAGCAATGCCAAACCAAGCGGCTTCAATTTCCTTCGGGTCAATCCCTTTATCTACACTCTTTAAACAATTAATATAGGAATCCTCTATCATATTATCTAAACTCTTTTCATACAGCTCGCCGAACTTAATCATTCCGGCTCCAATCACAGCAACGTCTTTATGCATCTGCTATCACTCCCTAAGCGGTCTAAATTTGAATGAAGGGGTGCTAATCCCCTCCGAATAATAAATTTCACGAAAATCCAATTCGACACGCATACCTATCTGCATGTCCTCAGGCTTGGTTTCGGTGGATATAGCATAGATACGTCCTCCGGGCGGATCTAAATCAATAATCGCCAATGGAAGGGGTGTTTCAAACACGGGCGGGAGCGTATAAGAAATAATATACGTGAACACGGTCCCTTTATTACTGACCTTCACTTTCTCCCACTGATCCACAGCACCGCATTTCAAGCATATTCGATGATATTCTGGATAAGCGATAAAGCCACATTCTTTGCATTTCATTCCTTCGAGTTTCAAATTTATTGGTAATTCTCTATATAAAAGAGGGGTCGACATTTTCATCTACTCCTTTTCATTTATTTTATTAATTAGATTATGAAATTACTTTGGTATTTCGGAGCATCTTCATATAATTGACATATTCTTTGTATTTAAGGAATTTCTCCACGGGCGTTGCTCTCTCCTTCTTCTCGAGAATAGGCGGTTTGACGATCCAACTGAGCGCATCTGCTTGCCCAGAGCCATACGATATTGTTAGGATTGTTTCCTCAGGTTGGGCGTTGTCTAATACCTCGGCTAAAGCCACAGGAAGGCAAGCTGCACCGAGATCTCCAAACTTCCCGATAAGAAAACCGGGGGCGGTCAGCCTTTCCTTGATCGCCTCTTTAGCAACTCCCAATTTCTCAAGGGCACGTTGAAACCATTGTGCATGGGGCTGCTGCAATACTATATGCTGAAAATCGTTTATCGGGCGCTCAACCTTGCCAAGAAGGGCTTTCCCTGCTTTTACCACATGATCAATATATCCGTAATCACGAATAAAGCGCCCCTCACCAATCCGGGGAAATCGTTCGTTCAAATCCCGCCATCTATCTTTCAAGCCTGTCATATAGGATGTCATCGCTTCAATATCCGCAATAGTTCCCTCAGTTCCTAGAATCAGCGCACCAGCCCCAGCGGCAGAAATGTATTCCGAAGCCGGTTCTCCTATATTTGTTCCCACGCCTCCGACAAGAATATCTGACCCAATAATTAATCCGTACTTAATCCGTTCGAGTTGTAAGGCGTCCCAACACATTTGAATTGCCATTGTAAAGCTTCTTGGGGAGCCATGTAAATCGGCTATATTCACATTCGGATTCATGTCTGCAGCAACTGCGATATCTTGCGCCAAGGAACCTTCTATCATGCTTGAATTTGAGCAGAAATAAACTGCACCTATTTCGTTAGCTGGAATATCTGCATGCTGCAACGCATTAACAACGGCATTCCGCCCCATGGTAAGGGTAGTTTCATCAACTCCAGGAACTGTCTTTTCTCCAGGCAATTTTGCCTCTTTCTTATTCCAAGCTTCCGCTATATCTGCGAACTTTATTCTATAATAAGGCAAATAAGCACCATAACCACATATACCAACAGTACCGGGCATTCCTATTACTCCACAAATTTATTTCACAATGAAAATGTTATTTAAAAACCTCTTTATTAATTATGATTGTGATTCTTTTATTTAGAAAATAAATTATTCCACTAATATTTAATCCAGCACATAACAAAATTAAATCGGTCTCAATATGATAAGTAAAATTCCATGGCTCTCCTATATTAAGAGTACGGAATCTCCATTGGGCGTTCCAATTGATACAAAAAGACTTATTGAATTCATAAGATTAACTCAAAATCCTGATGGTTTCTATAACTCTCTAGAAGAAACGTTTTTTGCGATAATTGGGCAATTAAAGCTTGACCAATCTTCAGAACTTAACCAAAGTGCAATAATCTCTCACGTATTGAAGCATCGACTAATTTCGGGAGGATATTCCTCTAAAATTGAAGGCGAGATCGCAGATATCGAATCCACCTTCTATGCCCTTGGACTTTTACATATTGCAGGGTTGTTTTCTGAAGATGTAAGCACGGAATCCATTTTCTGTCCTGAATGTGGAGAGAAACAACTTTTTAAAAGTCAATTATGTTTTAATTGCAATGCTCAAATTACGCCAGAAATTACGGATTGTACTATTTGTAATAATTCTTTTCAAAAATCTTCTACTACAGAGGGAAAGTGGACTAATTTATGCGAAAATTGCCAAAGCGGATTTCTTCAAGACCTTGAATATATCCAGAACATTCAAAAACAGGGATTTAAAGAGGAAGGCAAGAAACCTTCTTATAAGACCACTTTCTTTGCCCTCAATAGTTTAATGATTTTAAGCAGTTTTGATAACATTACAAATTTAAAAAAACTTGTTGAATTTCTCCAAAAAAACCAATATTCTCTTGAAATAGAACGAATATTTCAAGTATTATGCTATTATCTTCTAAAAAATGAAGAAACAATAGATTTTCTACCTCTTTTAAAAAATGTTACCGGTCTTCAACATAAAGATGGTGGATTTGGATTTGATACTAAGACTTCTGGGATTTCTGATACCTTTTGGAGTATTGTAACATTTCATTTAACAAAAAATTTAGACTTACTTCAATTAGGTCCAATTTACCAATTCGTTTCAGGGTTAAAACGGGAAAGTGATGGAGGGTATAGGGCAAAACTGATGGATCCTAAATCTAGTATCATGAGTACTGTACAATCATACCTAATTTTTCAGATGATTTCTGATCCCTTATATGAGCAAATCGAAGAAAGCATTCTGAAAGAGGCATCACTTGGGAATAAAATCTTTCTTGCGCCTCTGGCTGAACGACATTTAGTCTCAATTAATATTATTGAAAGTGTAGCTTACCAGCTCCTCTCAAAAGAATGGTTTTCTGGTAAGATATTGGACCAATTAGATAATTTCCAGGAATACTTGGATAAAAGTAATGTATTAACGCAAAAAATTGGTAAAGGGCTAATAAAAGCAGCCATGACTCAAACTGAAATTAATTTAAATGAATTTAGTAAAGGAATCGATCTTGCGAATGCCGAAGAGCGTGTGAAAACGGTTATTATTGATTTTCTTGCAAAAAAGCATATATCAGGTGAAATTCGTAAAATAAAGAAAGTTTTTATATTTCAAGATGTTAAGCTCCCTCGAAAATTCATTCTTTTAGACCAAGAGGTTCCAGTTGATCTCTATTTTGAAGAAAAAGCACAAATTCCTGCTAAACGCGAGTTTATCGAAACCCACTTTCAAGAATTACTCACCTTATTAAAAACCATGGAAGAGGAGATTTCGCAATTAATAGAACAAGGTGAAACGGACAAGGCTCGTAAAAAGCTGGAATTCGAATACTCTAATTTTCTTAACAAAATGGAAAAATATGAGAAAAAATTAACCAAAATTCCATCAGAATTTAAATATATCGCTTTTCATGAAATTATATTTGATTTTTTGGAAGAATGGCCTTCTAATAAAAACGCTTTAACTATGTATCTGGGGAAGATGCAAGAAAAATTAACGGAAAAAATAGAATTAAAGGAACAATCTAAGGTACATGACGCGCTTCTCTCAAAAGAGCAAAGAATCACAGAGAATTTCGGGGATTATATTCGGATTTTTTCTGATAAACTTGATTTAACTACTCAAAATTTTAAAACTGCTTTCCAACAAGAATACCATAATCATCAAGCCGCTGAGGCATACCTTACCCAACTCAATGATAATATCAACGCCCTTTCTCAAGATATCTCGGAAAAAAAAGAGCAATTCGAGGGCTCTCTTGAAGTATCTCAAAAACCAGAAACACTCAATGAATCCCTGGGCAGCTTAAATTCCAAAATTGAACTTTTAAAAGCAATAGCAGATGAAGCTGCGAAAATTTTGAAATTACGAGAGGACCTACCTAATGAATTAGATTTTTCAATAGATTCCTTTAAAGAAAATCTAACGAATGGTCAGTCTCTCATTAATGAAAAGATTGCGAATAAAGAATTTGATGAAGCTTCGAAAGAATTAGAATCTCAGGACGAGATTTTTAAAAAATTTAAGATAGATACTCGCCAAAAATTAGAAGCCGATATCAACCAAAATAAGGCTACCTTTTCTCATTTTATCGTTTCTTTTGATGATTTAAGAAATCAACTAGCTAGCAAATTGGATCAATTAGAAAATGAATGGACTACTCAGAAAGAAGAACTTGTTTCCAAATCTCTCGAGCAAACTGAACTCAATAAAAAAATTCAATTAAAGAATAAAATGAATGAATTCACCTGTTCCCAATCCGATAAATTTGAAGTCCTTAAACAGCAGATTGAAAAATCAATAAAGCAAGAAAATATTGAAAAGGCAAAATCCAACTTAGAAAATGCTATATCAGAATTTATTCAGGCATCCACTAATTTTGAAAATGAAATTACTGAATCTGTAAAAACTATTTCAAAACAATTTAAAAACTTCAAAAAAACTATGTCTGAAATTATATTAGATTGGAATAAAGAAAGGGGTTTTATTCAAAAATCCATGCAAGTATTATTGGACCAATTAAATAATCTAATTGCGGAAAAAGATTTGCTAACGCAAAAGAATAAATTAGAGTTAATGATTAAAAACCAAAAAATATTATTATCTGAACAAATCTCTACCCTTCTCCAACAATACCGAGATTCTATTGAAAAAAATACACTGAATCAGGAAACTCCGCTTTTGAACATTATCAAAAATATTCAAACAAATTTAAAAAAAGGCATCACACAAATTAGCCTCTATATAAAAGAAACTTCTAGAAAGTTCGGAGAATTTTTGGAACTTGTTAAGACGCCGATGAATTCTTGGCAACAAGAATCAAGTTTGATACCCGGTACATTAGAAAAGATAGAAAGCAATATTATTGAAAACATATTAATTCAGAGGATCTACTTCATTATCAAGGCCTTTCAAGGATATAAAGTCGAGCTAAAGTATCTCGCGAAAGCGATCAACTTGAAATACTCTCAATTAAAAGATAAGCTCGTTTATTTACTTTCTAATTCAAAATTAGAGGGAACTTTGGATCCTATGAATGATATGCTCACCTTATCTACTTTAAAACCTATCACTGAAGCGACTCAGTCTTTTTTAGAAACCATAGAAGAGGAAATAGGACAAATTCTCCAAATTGATTTCATGAAAAAAGAAGAAATTCCTAAAGAAATTGAAGATAAAAAACAGAATACACTCCAGCTCCGCTATTTATTAGTCATTCACCGCATAATTGGCGCAACGCTATTCCATCGACAATTCGGAACTTGGGAAATTGACCCTGATTTAATCAGCGGATTTTTAACTGCAATCCAAAGCTTTGGTTCCGAAATAAAATCAGAAACTGCTCCCATCAGAAAAATGGCGTATAAAGGATTTGAAATTCTACTGAATCAGGGAGAATCAGTTGTTGCTGCATTAATCGTCGACGGGGCTACTTCCGAATGGCATGAAAAGAAGTTGGCGCTTTTTACCAAGGAATTTGAGGGCGAATTCCATGATAACTTAAAAGCATGGACCGGCGAATTAAATCAATTCAAAAGCGCCGGATTAATGATAGATCGGATTTTTGAACTCTTTCGCGCATTCACTTAATTCAATTAATCCTTTCTAAACGATCAAAGCAAAATATATAATTATCACAAATAAAACCAAAATCAAGATTCCGCCTATCAGAGCAAAGATATCTTCTGCGCCCATAAAGAAGCTTCACTTCATACTTTTTTAAATTTAGATCGAGTAACTCAAATATAAAAATTTCTATGCAATTAATGATTGGGTTGAAATTACTCCTTGTTGATAAGGATTTCAGCGAGTTTTTCAAAAACGTAATCGATATTTTCGCCAGTTTTTGCAGAAGTTTCGATAAAATTTAGGTTCAATTTGTCTGCTAACTCCTTTCCATCAAACTTATTAACTTGCTTCGGTAAATCCACCTTGTTCCCTATTAGAAAACCCGGAATCGCCGCCGTTTCTAGCGCTTTTCCCATATCCAAATACCATTTCTCCACATTTTTAAAGGTTTTCGGATTGGTCACATCGTAAACAATTAACACGGCATTGCTGCCCACATAGAAATTACTTCTAATTTTGCTAAAAAACTCTTGTCCCGCTACATCCCAAAGCGATAGCTTTATCAGCGTGTCATTATCATATTCCAAATTCTTCAAAGATACTTGGACTCCCATTGTGGGAATGTATAGTTCTCGGAACGCCTTATCCACGAACCGCAAAAGTAAAGTAGTTTTCCCGACTGAAGGATCCCCCACTACCACGACCTTAAAAGTGTATCTTTGGCTATATTCCTTCCTCACTTTTGTTTCTATTTGAAACTTAGTAACTTCATCCTTTTGGCAAGTTTCAATATATATTCTTAGTTGATCAAAGAGATCTTTAAGAAATTCTGTTATATCTTGTTGATTTTTGATTGGTTCAGCTAAACTATTCATTGGCTTAATTGTATTTTCGAGATCTTCAAGACATTTGTAAATGAATGGCGTGTATTTCTCATTAAAAAGGACTGAGAGCGTGGCAACTAAGGCGCCGCCTCGAGCCTCCGCATCGGCGATTTCAAAGACATGTATGAGTGCGGTCATATGGAATTTTGGTAAAGGTAAAACGGAAAGATATTCAGGTATATCTCCGGTTTCTCCTGCCAAAATAGAAACCGCCTTAACGGAAACCTCAGTAAGCATAATATTATCCAAATTTGCTGGATACCATGAAATCGGATCAGGACCCTTATCTCCAAAAAGAGATACAACTATTCCCTTTAGAATATCTGATTTTGGTTCTTGCATTCTTTTCTTCCTCTGGTATTTACAATTATGATAATGGTTTTAATCTTTTTTATTCCTAACTATGACCGCTTCCTATAACGATAAAGTTAAATCAAATATTTGGTTATCCTTCATAAATATTTCATTTGAGGCTAAAAATAAAGAAAATTGAGTGTGAAAATTTGGTTAGTCAAAAACTTAAATTGGTCCTTGCTGCTGTGATCATTATTCCAGTGGTTATAACTGCCTCTGTCCTTATATATATGTATCTAAATCCCGGGTGTTCTGGGGAAACTGCAGATATAATTTCAGGTCCCACTTTTTTTAACCACAATTGCACGGATATCTCAAAAATTCCTGCTCAATATATCTATAAAGTCCAAGACATGGTAAACTTCCATTACGCACATCGTTCTCACGGAGAACAGCTCACCATAGGCCTTGACCAGATAGAAAGTGCGAACAATACCTTTAGCGTGGCGATAGAGGATTATACCCTTCCTACGGAATCTGGCGCACTCTGTATTATGAATGGCCAAAGAGGGTATCATGGGAATGCAAATAATAGCTATGTAGATCCTGAGTACTACTGGGCTGGAAATGGCTTGAATTGGACACAGGATGTCCTCAATAATAATGCTGCGATTAATTTCAGTATGTGGACTTGGTGTACCGAATTAGATTGGATGGACGAAAACCAAGTCCAAGGTTATCTGGATAATATTACCCTTTTGGAAAATCAATATCCTGATGTAACTTTTATTTACATGACTGGAAATGCACAGGCTGTTGGCGCAGAGGGATACAATCGCTTCTTGCGGAATCAACAGATCCGTGAATATTGTAATGCGACTCATAAATGGCTCTTTGATTTTGAAGATATCGATAGCTGGTATAATGGACACCAGTGCACTTACCTCTACGAAGGTGTTTATGTTCCAGTAGAAAATCCACATTTCCATGTACCGAATCATGAAGGTCCAGGGCACACTACTTATGAAAGTTGCCAACTCAAAGGGGCAGTCGTCTGGTGGATGTTTGCCTACATATTAGGATGGAGACCATAAAACCATAAAATAATAAATAAATTTTCTTTTTTTTCACGTAGATTGCTTATTTAGCAAAGGGTTTTAATTCACGTCCGCAGCGAGGGCAGGTTTTGTATCGACGGATCCACTGCTGTAACTCAGGCTGATGTGCTGCTGTATTGCAGTAAGGGCACCTCACTAAATTTTCGAGAATGAATTTATGGCAAAAAAAACACCGTTCGTTTTCTGCCATTCAAAAGCTCCATGCTTACTTCATATGGTTTAATTTGACATCAACCGGAATTCCACGCCGGACTGACATGCTAACGACACAAAATTTTTGAAACACGTTAAAACATTCCAAAAGATTTTCCTCATCTTCCGGATTCTTCAATTTCACATCAATGGTCACATAGATATTGGTTATATTCAATATTTCGCGTTCGTATTCTTCGTACCATACATGATGCATTTCCGATTCAACATTTACCACCATTTCTTCAACGGCGATATTGAACTTTTGAAGGCAGAATTGGAAGGATGTACCTTGACAACCGGCGATGGAAGTCAGTAGAAACTCGGCTGAGCTTGGTCCCCGGTCATCGCCGTGGAATGTCTGTGGTTCGTCCATAGTAAATTCTGAAAATTCCTTTATCTTCACTTTAAATCCAATATTATCTATTAAAGTCGCTTTTACATTGGTCGGCATATATTTCACCTTTAGTTTTATAAACTATTTACTTGATCCTTATTAAGAAAATTTCCTCGTGAAGAGGTTGATGTGAAAATGAAATTTTTAAACTTCCAGCAAGGCGGGAAAATCAAATGTGGTATTCTAATTGAATCAGATCAAATTCTTGAATTAAAAAATATCTTTCAATTTTTGGGAAAAGATCCCTCTTTGGTCGAATCTGATGTTAAATTTTTCTATAACTACTATGCAATAAAAGATCTCATTGGAGAATTTGTAGAAAATGCCAATTTTAAAGGTATCAAATCGATGCGCCTTTCTGAGGTGAAACTTCTATCGCCCGTCCTCCATCCATCCAAAATCGTATGTCTAGGGATGAACTATAAAGATCATGCCCTAGAAACGGGCCAAAAGTTACCGAAACTCCCCCTGCTCTTTACAAAGGCTTCAACGGCTGTTATCGGGATGGATGAAGCTATAATCATTCCCAAGGTGCGCAAAACAATAGCAGGTTCCGCAGAGCAGATTGCAGTGCTTGATTATGAGGTGGAATTGGCGGTTATTATTGGTAAAATATGTAAAGGTGTCTCTATTGAAAACGCGCCAAATTATATTTTGGGTTATACTATCTTAAACGATGTTTCAGCTCGAATGGAACAAATGAGCGATAAGCAATATTTTCGCTCAAAATCTTTTGATACGTTTGCTCCTTTGGGCCCTTGGATTGTGACTTCCGATAGCATCGGAGACCCCATGAATTTACACCTTGAATGTTCTGTAAATGGAGAACTAAGGCAAGATTCCAATACCAAAAATATGAATTTCAATGTTTATGAAATTGTAAGCTTTATATCTGAGGCTATTACATTGCTTCCCGGAGATATTATTGGCACCGGAACACCTGCAGGAGTTGGTGCTGGCAGAAAACCTCCTCTTTCATTAAAAGCAGGAGATATGCTCGAAATGAGCATCGAAAATATCGGCTCGCTACGGAATAGCGTTCAAAATTAATAAGCAAGAAATATTATCATCTTTTTAAATACAAAAAACTAGGAATATTTTAATCAATGCGATCATTATAAAAGTGATAATTTTCTTAGTAATAAGAACCTTCTCTGATTAAAAAGAGCTGGTGATTTCCGTTAAAATTACAAAGTTCAATGAATTCTTGGCAGCCGTATTCCCAAAAACTGCTGATACGCCCTATACAAATACACAGTTACTATTAGAATTTACTGTCCAGTCAAATAAAGAAGAATTTTTGGGAGAATACCTTACAAATTTGCTGGAAAACAATGTATATGTATTTCTTATTACCCAAGAAGGAAATTCTTCTTTTTATATTCAAGATAGTTCAGATTTTCATCTGATAACCATTGAATTAACCGTGTCCGATTCAGCACTTACCACCTATGAATTTAAAAAATTCGGGCAAATCCCCTTGAATGAAAATAAAATTCTCTATACCATAAATAATGTCCTTCAAGAACTAGAAGAAAATAATCCTCTTTTTATCCTCTTTGACTCGCTCTCCGATATTATCCTTTGGCTTGAATTTAGTACTACCTATAAGCTCATGCGGAAGTGTATGTCTTTTCTTCGGAAGCGAAACAACACTTCATCCCTTTTCTTAATTAATAAGACCAGCCATTCTCCTGAAATCATTTCTTCTTTTGAAACTTTATTCGATGCCGTCTTGATTTCTGATGACAATAATGAAGCCAGACTTCTAGGCACGCCTAAATATCGCCATATAATTCAATAAGATAGATTCGTCAAACGGGCACAACATTTTTTACCTTCAAGATTCGTTCTTTTTCAAAGAGATAGACAATTTTAACTAATTTTAATGTTCAAAACTCAAGGTTCTAACATGGCTACCACTCCTAAATTTGCTTCCGCAATCATTCTGTTTAAATTTATTTCTCATAGCAATACTCTTGGAATGAATCCGTGCAATTTCGTTTTATTTATGATTCAACGATCAAAAGCAATGAAATTTCTTGGGGGAGTACATGCTTTTCCCGGTGGAAGATTAGAGGAGGACGATTGTTCAGAGGCAAGTTTTGCTCGATGCAAAGGATTCGACAAAAGTAAAGCCCATGAACTCATTTTAGATAAGAAAACCTATCATACTGATGTGAATTATAGCTTAGGTTTCTGGCTTACAGGAATTCGTGAAGTTTTTGAAGAAATTGGAATTCTGTTTGCGTATGACCAAAACCTAAATCTTGTAGATTTATCGAATCCGACGCAAAAAGCGAAATTTGAAGTTTATAGGAATGAACTATTACAAGACAAAATTCTATTTTCTGAGATTATTGCACAGGAAGACCTATTTTACGCCATTGATAAATTATACTATTTTACACACTTTATCACACCTGAACTTTCACCGATTCGATATGATACTCGCTTTTTTCTTGCCGAAATCCCCCCAAACCAGTCTATCCATCACAACTCATCTGAAATCATTTCAACCGTATGGGCTACCCCCACCAAACTCCTTGAAAGTTACCGGACCAAAGAAATTAAACTCATCCCGCCCCAATATGCTTGCCTATCTAAGCTTCAGAAAATCGCGGATATTAAGGCCTTTTGTGTGGAACTATTGCTTAGATGATGTACTACCATTTGAAAAATAGGGAAATTCATCTTGTCCCTGAATTTTAATAAGGTAATAGCACATTTAGCAAAATTTATATTATTACTAGGATTTTATAAATAAAATTAAATTTTATTATTACTCTTATGTAAATAAATTGAAAATTATACAAATTCAATTGTTTGCATAATAAAAATTAGGTTGAAAACGATGCTTGCTGATAAGATTAAGGCATTAATTCGAGATTATAATCCATGGTGGGATGGAAAGGAAATAATTGTTCCTCCCTATAAAAGATACATCTTCTCGGTTATATCGGATTATTTAAAGCCTAAACAGATCATTACCATTGTTGGATTACGTCGTGTTGGAAAAACTGTAATTATGAAGCAAATTATCAAACAATTATTAATGGAATTGCAAGAAAAAAAAGAGGTAAATAATCTATTTTACTTTCTTTTTGATGATCTTCTAACACAAAATCCAACAGTTCTCGAAGAAATAATCGAATATTTCTTAAAAACAATAGCAAGCGAACAAGGGCGAAAATACATTTTTTTAGATGAAATTCAAAAAGTAGCTAACTGGCAGGATATATTGAAACGCTTTTATGATACCCGAGAAGATTTGAAATTTATAGTTTCGGGTTCCGCGTCATTAAATATACTACAAAGTAAAGAAAGCTTAGCAGGACGAATTTTTGATATATATCTACCTATCTTAACTTATCGTGAATTTCTTGAAATGAATGATATCAAAATCGAAAAGCCCAATCTTAGTCTTTCTGAATTAAGAAGTGTATATGATGCTAATTTGCATAAAAAAGTAATACTAGAACAAATGCTCTTGGATTATCTAATAAGAGGACCATTCCCTGAATTAGCTCACGAGAAGAATGAAGAAATTATTAGGAATTATATTAAAAGTTCAGTAATTGAGCATATCCTTCTCGGCGACATTCCTCTCGCGTATAATGTTCGGCGAAAAGATATTTTATATGCATTATTAGAATACTGCTGCAAAGAAACCTCAAACTTATTGGATTTAACTTCTTTAGCGAATATTCTTGGTGTAAATTATCAAACTATAAAGGAATATCTCTTCTATCTTAAGGATGCCTTCCTTATTGATCTACTCTTTAATTATTCAGAGAGTATTGCAAAAGAACTGCGAAAAAATAAAAAAGTACATATTGCGCATCCAGCGATCACCATTGCTATATTGCAATATTCAAAGAATAATCTTCTCATAGAAGAAATTGTCAGTAAATATATTGAAACAGTAGTATTTCAACACGCACGTCTTATGGCAGACAGAATTTCTTTCTGGCGATCGCCTCAAAAAGATGAAGTTGACCTTGTAATTGAAACTATACCGTTACTCCCAATTGAAGTTAAATACAAAAATAAGGTAAATTCACAGGATATAGCTGGATTGATCAAATTCCTACTTAAAAAAAATCTTACTCGTGGTATTATTGTAACAAAGGACACATTGGATGAAAAGGAAATAAAAGGCGTATCAGTCCTTTTTGTCCCTACTTGGTTATTTCTTCTTGCGATCGTGTAAATAAGTTACATTATGAAAAATCACCATAAATATAAAAATAAGTAAGATTAGTGTAGTGAATATCATACTTCAAATGAAGGAATTAGAATGAAGAGAAAATTATCGTTCCTTTTTATTATATCCATTTTCATATTAATGCCCTTTGTAACTATCCCGCCTGTTATGGCTATTCAGTCTTTTTCCGATGTTAATTTTCAAAAGCCGCATAGCAATTATACGGATACCCCCCCCACTTATGTCGTAAACTCATCCCCTGAACAACCATGGAAGAAAACGGATGTAGATTTT
>Ga0315279_10006510_pt1 | contig 14739 bp, 9 predicted proteins | sample YL17G06_20_MG_FD_203694 | JGI IMG/M metagenome (GOLD analysis project Ga0315279, IMG submission 203694) | Sediment microbial communities from Yellowstone Lake, YNP, Wyoming, USA - YL17G06_20 | ecosystem: Environmental > Aquatic > Freshwater > Lake > Sediment | place: USA: Wyoming | collected... | reverse complement strand
ATCTCAGCTGCTTTCTTGGCGATTGCTTCGATTTCTTCTTTCGTCAGTGCCATGATCTAATCACCTCCTAAGTACCTTGTATCGCTGTTTTTATTGCTCATTTTGGGGAATGATAATGTGTGCTTTAACCGTCAGAGCAGGCGGATGAGTTTTAGGGATCACATACTCGTCAGACACCAGGTAATCAGCAGAAACTTCTAGAGCTTTAGCGATTTTCGCGATCGTAATCAGCTTTGGTTGCTCAATATCGCCGCTTTCTATTCTGCAAATCGTTGGCTGTGGGATACCCGCCGCTCTCGCCAATTCTATCTGACTCCAACCTTTCCTCTGTCTCAAGACTACTAGCTTTTTTGATAACTCCATTAGTCAACCTGCCACCAAACAACAAAGCTTCTATTCAGCCTAGACTTATGTGCTCACAGAATTAACACCAGCGCGAATTTCATCAAAAAATGGGGTCCTTCTTTGTTCGACCGAAATTGCGGCATAGAGATACATTGCTGCTGACCAGGTCTGCCAGTCTTCCCCCCGCGGAGTACTGTCCTGAGCACGGAACCATTCATTGAAGCCGAAGTCAACCTTAGGTTCACGTGAAGGACGAACTAGCTCGGTTAAAGCAATTAGCTTTTCTTCTGCCAGACGAAATCTACCGGTGGCAACGATGGCTGCAATGTAGAACCCACAAACGAAGGGCCAGACTCCGCCATTGAGATATTCCCCCGGATGGTTGAATTTCCGATATCTGGGGTACCAATCTGGATCCTTTGGGCGTATGTAAGGCCAAAAATTCGGAGGAAGGTTAAGCACCAGCTGACCCTGTTCCCGCAGTGCCTGGCATTCACGCTCAATCCATGAAACTATTTGTTTTGCCCTTGGGAGGTGTGCCAGACCAGATAGTATGGCTAGACTATTACCCAGAAGGTCAAACCGTTCATCACTGTAGATTTTGTATGACCAGGTGGCAAAATAAGGCTTGCGGCGTAATACGAGACCTTCGTGGGCATGACGGTTCATAACTCCACCGCTGATGGTGAACCTATCCATCATTTCCTCGAGTAAATCGGCTCTTTCAAATTGACCGTAGAGTCGGAGATAGCTGTAGACTATGGTATTCACATAAAGACCAAATCCCAGAACCCATTGCTCGTCTCGCCAATCGCTGGTTGGTAGCTGTGCCACTATGACACGGTCTGAAGGGCTCTGGTACTCCATCCAGACCATCGCCTTGTGCACTGCTTCCCCCAGAAAGTCCTTTTCACCAGTGAACTTTCGGAAAAGACCAACAACAAGAATAAAAAGGGGGGTGGTATCGCTGGTGGCTCTTTCTTCAGGGTCGTGAACCAGTGCTGGAATCAGACCCAACCGGCTTTGATTCTTTGCCAAGGTCACCAGCACACGCCGCAGAGTTTTGATAAGCCTTTCATTACCAGAGACAAGAATACCCAGTGATGAAATCAGAAGGTCGCGGGTATATGGTTCGGGATAACCCCATCCGGCTGTCCGGGGGAGTGACCGGTATGGGCCGCGAGCATTGTGTAGCAACACCTTCAGAGCCGCTTTTTTAGCCTCCTCGACTTGAGCCCGTTGTTTTGAGTTCATTTTATGAAATCCCCAATCTTTTCGATATAATCTGTAAAAACTTCTTGGCTACCAGGCGGTAATCGTAGTTCTCCACTACCCGCTTTCTGCCTGCTTCTCCCATCTTCCGCCGGAGTTCAATGCTCTGCATCAGGTCCATCAAGTAGTTAGCAATATCATGGACACTCGCCCGGTAATCGATGGTACGAGGGTTCGGAAACGCTACCCGGTGCCCCGGCTCCCAGCCTGACTCCTCTCCGACAGTTATCTCTCGAATCATTACTTCCGTGGCGATACTTGCCAGAAAGGCAGTCTCATTGTGTACCAGCGTTTCTTTCATTGCCATGGCGTTGATGCCCAGTACCGGTTTGCCACAAGCACCTGCCTCAACCTGGGGCATCCCAAATCCTTCTAAGCGGGAGGGGGCAGCATAGATGTCACAGGCATTCATTAGGTAGGGCATGAAATTCCGCGAAACGATATTGGTGGTGTAAACCACTTTTTTCTCAATGCCCAGAGTGGTAGCTAGCTGAAGGTCCAACAGATTCTGCTGTAGGGTTCTGGGCTGCGGCCAGACCTTGCAGACGTATTTCCAGGGAGGTGCTTTGGCATCAATTATCGCTAGGGCCTGCATCACCTCCTGGGCACCCTTGGAAGCAGCGTCTCCACCTACGGTGAGAATCATAATCTGGTCGGGTGTTACACCGAGTGCTTCACGGACACAGGCTACCTTGGGGTCAGTCTTATCGCGAGGTATGAACGAATCGGTATCTACCCCTACCGGTAACACCTCTATATTATCGCCGCTAAGGCCATCGCGGATATACACCTCCTTTACCCATTCCGACGTAACCAGGATGAGTGGCAATGCCCCGAGAATATCCTGGTAATTAGCTAAATAACCATCAGCCACGAGCCAGGGCACAGATTGGGCGCCATATCTCTGAGGGTGAAGCACTAGATGTGGCGTGTGGCCCCAGTAACCTACCCCCACCACCACATCAGGCTGGAACCAGCGGTAGTACCACTCCTTTTCCTGGGCGGATTCCAGATGAACGGCGTATGAGTCCACGCTTAGCTCTTTCAGCCCCCTGTAGAGCAGATCTCCTTGAGTGGCTAGGCCACCGGGAGGTGGTGGATATTCGTACTGAACTAGAACTTTCATCCCACCCTCCTTCTGACTTCTAGCCATTTTCTGAATTGGCTGGGGTAACGAAAACACCAGAAAGCTTCTTCTCTCAAAACGATACTTGACTCGTAGGTCTCAGGGGCAAAACCATATATATCAGCAATGATGTAATATTTTCTCTGCCATACTTCTTCAGGTAACTGTATTAATAGGTGAGCAGTCTTTATAGCTTGAGGTGGGTCATCCTTGCCGCCCTTTCCGCTATCGGCATAGGCGAACATCCAGACCTCATTTGTTCTGATAAGCCCTTTCTCCCAAAGAGTGATAACTGCCTTGCTTGTTTCTTCGTGGCGGCGATGGCGGGTGTATTCCCCATAAGGGCCATGGGTCAGGATGAGGTCGAAGTGTTTTGCCGGTAGTAGTGAGCGGAGAGTCTGCTGCACCTCACTCTCGGGAAGGGGCGTCTGCTCCGGCCCGTCGTCAAGCTCACCCATCACACCCGCCGCACCGAGTTCTTGGGTAGCGTGCAGGAATCTGGGCCGACGGTCAGGATCGCTTAGGCGACAGAGCGACGCCACCGTCCACCGCCAGTCCGGGTGCATCAGCACCGTGCCGCCGGCCCAGAGCGTCTCATCGTCAGGGTGAGCCACCACCAGTGCCGCTGTGACAGATTGTTTCTTCTTCATCTCAATCCCAGGTTTGCCTTGCTGGCATGACTGGTCAGCCGGGAGCTTCAGGCGAGGGAAAGCCGTGCCATTAGATATGAAATCGTTGATTCTGCTCCCTGGTTCAAATTGATTTCCTTTCGACCGACCCCATCATAACAACCACCGGTTGTCCGGTCGTAGACAACCTGGTTAAGGCTGTTGTCTCCCAGAAACCAGTAGAAAGCCCGGTACATCAATCTGGAGTATTCATCATCCCCGGTCACGGCGTAGCTAGCACTAAGAGCATAGACCATGGCCCTAACCTCTTCCGACTGCTGGTCAAAGTAATAATGTTTGCCGTTCTGGTGATACCAGCCGTCCTGTCCTATAGGCATGTAAATGTTATTAACGAAACTTTCCTTAATCAGGAAGTCCAGGGTTGTCTTGCCTACGGTCAAATACCTTTCATCCCTGGTGGCACGGTACCCCAGAAGCAAGGTTTCAGGCATGACTCCATTGGAATAGGTTAGATAACTCTCAAACCACTGCCAATCAGCGTGGCTGGCAGCTTGATACAGCTCAACCAATCGGTCACAGTGGCTCCTCAGTGTTCCTTTCAAGTCAATCCCCTCTATTTGCACCTTCCTATCTACTAAGATACAGAGCGCTTTTATGCAGCGAGCAATCGCCCGTGGGGAGCTGAAAGAGATGCCACTCTTCATCCTCTTTTGCAGGAGGTTAAAAGCCCTCTGCCTGATAGTCTTGGGGAGCGAACCGCCTGTTGCTGTCAAAGCAAGGGCATAAATGGCACGTGCGTTGGTTTCCTCAAGATTGGTCTGGCTGTTGCGAATATCATCCAGCGTTCTGTTGCCTTTGACAAAATTTTGAAAGTGGCCGTCGGGCTTGATGACAAAGCCAATGAAATCCAGATAGGTATTGATTAATCTCAGTAGTTGTCTTTTTTCTCTGGCCGTGGATGGGTTTTGAGTAGGTGCTCCCAGTTTCCCGTAGTATAACACCGCCACTGTCAGTGCGGAGGCATTATCGTCCAGTGTGTAACCTGACGAAACATCACGCCTGCTCAATTCGGCAAATTGGACAATTCCGAAGCTATCCGTGAGATGAATAAGGTGGTTCAGCTTTATCCTGGGTAAGTTCTTCTGATCGATTATCCCGGTCAGGCTCGGAGCATACTCCGAAAAAACCTTGGCATACTGAAGGGCAACATTGGGCCAGGTCATATTGCGAGTGCGAAAATAGGCGTTCTTCCCCAATTGCAGTCTGAGTTTCTCGTCCTCCAGAAGCTGGAGAATAGCATCGGCGTATGCCTGGGAATTTCTGAAATCAACCACAATGCCGACTTCATCTGTCACTACTTCTCTAGCCTGAGCGAACGCTGTGGAAATAACCGGTCTGCCCATGCCGAGGGCATAGGATAGAGTTCCTGAAACCGCCTGATTCGGCTCAAGAGATGGTGAGATATATATGTCGGTTGCCTCCAGGAAATGGAGTAGTTCGCTCAGAGGGAAATACCTGTTATATAACTTCACGTGGTCATAAAGGCCCAGGTTGTATATTTTTTGAATGATAAAATTACGGTAACTCTCTCCCTCATCCCTTAGAACGTTAGGATGAGTGGCGCCAACGATGATGTAGACAAAATCAGGAAATTTCCTGACTACCTGGGGCAGAGCGTCGATGACGTATTCCAGCCCCTTACCTCTGTTTATCAGCCCAAAGGTCGAGAGAACCACCCTGTCTGAATAGCCAAGTGTCATCTTGGCCTGTCGGGATGAAGTATACGGCTGGGAATGGATACCATGGGGAATCACTTTAATCTTTTTCTGTGGGATAGCATATTGCTGGGAGAGTATCCTCCTGGAGAGGCTGGTCATGACGATGATAGCGCTGGTAATCTCTGCCAGGGACCTCACCGTACTGTAGAGTTCTTCATTGGGGTCAGGCAGGACTGTGTGGAAGGTAATCACCACAGGTTTTCTCAGCGCCCGCACAAAATGAATCAGATAGGAGCCGCGTTCCCCGCCAAAGATGCCAAATTCATGCTGAATGTTGACCAGACAGACTTCATCCATCTGGTTTATCCTCAGGGCGGTTTCAGCGTATTCTTCCTGGTTATCCTGGTTTATCTGGAAGATAACCTTCCGAGGGTAGCGGTAACCGAGAACATTGCTGGAATTCATGGCGGCAATCCTGGATGCAACCGCTGGTGTCAGCATCTTGTCCATGGCATGAGCGAGGTCTTCGATGAAGGTGGCAATACCACACACGCGAGGTGGGAAGGTGGAAAGGTAAACGACGGAGAGTTTATTGGCTGCCCCCAAGCGAGGGGGTTTTATTTTGTCCAGTTTCATTTTGTATATAGCAAGTCCATCCCTGCGTTTATTCTTCGCCTCCATCATGTCCAGTGAATACTTTTATTATAATCTTTCCCGTGAGCTTTGTCATATACTGTTTAGCCATCGTGTGATTTTTAAATCCTCAGGTAATGGAGGTGTAGCTCCCCGCTTTGAGCAGACAAAGGATGCCACACGGTTGGCATAGTCATTGATTGTCCTAAGGTCGCTACCTGCCAGCATCCCCAGTGCTAGGGCAGCGGTAAAAGCATCCCCACTGCCGACAGCGTCGACTACTTCAGTTTTGTAGCCATCATGGACAGATATCTGCTCCTGGGAATACAGACGGCTTCCCCCTGCCCCCTTGGTTATGGTAGTGAGTTCAAGATTGAAACGTCTAGAAAGTTCGCAGAGAAGCTGCGGTTCGTCACCTTCCATTGAAAGCAGACGAGCCAGCACCTGCAGCTCTTCTTCATTGACCTTGAGAACGTTACATGCCTCCAGTGACCATTCGATAACTTCTTTTGAATAGAACTTCTGGCGCAGATTGATATCGAAAATTCGAAGGACATTCGAGGGGACTTGGCTGACGAACGCCTGGATAGTGGCACGAGAAACCTCGGAGCGCTGGGCCAAGGTGCCAAAGATAACCGCATTGATACTTTTACCAAGCTCCATTAATTGTTGACTTTTCGGAATAAAGTCCCACGCAACGTTCTCCTGAATTGCAAACGATGGCTTACCTTCAGCCTCAACTTTAACGGAGACAGTTCCGGTGGGATGTTCCGTATCGCTAGCCACATACTGACGGCTCAGAGACAGAGCATCAAGCCGCTCAAGCATTTCGTCACCTAGACTATCAGAGCCTACGCAGGAAACTATCAGCCCCTCTCCACCCAGGGCACTGGCATGGTATGCGAAATTAGCTGGGGCTCCTCCCAATTCTTTGCCAGTTGGGAAGATGTCCCACAGGAGCTCACCAATGCCAACAAGTGAATATGTCATTTAGGCCTCAATGCATCTGCAACCGGCACGTTCCAATACCGCCTTGCCAGAGATTGAACTGAACGTTCGGGTGGTCAGCCAGCAGCGACATCGGCACAGAAGTATCAACGATTCTTTTCGAAATCATCAGCGTGGTCAGGCGCATCCCGAAAGGATTGTCGTCATCCCCAGGATGCCAGATGGAGACCTTCTCTGCCTTCCACGTTTCCATAGGGCCGACGCTAAGACCCTGATTTGGAATGTTATGTACCATGCCACTTCCTGATGTGCGTGCAGCTTGGATAATCGTTAGAGGATGCAGGTCAACAATGCGTGTTCCGAGGTTTCGGTATTCCTCCGGTGAAGGTGGATTGTTTACATATCGTCCTTCACGTTTCGGCGGGTCGTTGAAGGCCCAATGCTTGACATCACCCTGGCCACCCTGCATAATCATGCAACGAGCTCTGTTCCAACTCTTAGTATACTCGCTTGAGTTCACTTTGGGGAAATGTATATTCTCCGGGGGCATACTAAGGTCATCACGAATTCGGTTAAAGCACAGCTCCATGTCTGTCCTTGCTAGGCTTAGCGGGAATTCGAGACTCACCTCCTTCCCGCCGACAACCCACTCGTCCATGCCCCAGAAATGGCTGTATTTCAGGTTGATTTCCAGTTCATTGACCAGTCTGGCGACCAGAGGCAGCTGCTCGGTGGGCCCTACTGGGCCACAGACCCCAGCAGGATTGTCCTCAGTAGCCTGCTGCCAGCCGGCAACATACTCCAGCGCCTCAGCCAGATAGAATTCCTCAAGGGTATCGTAGAACCTGACAGTGAAACCTTCGCGGCTTAACCCTAGCAGGTCGTCGGCAGTAAGCCGTGCAGCTTCATCTAGAACCTTTGGGTCCAGTGTGGTGTAGTCCCACCAATCTGGAGCTATTTTGCTCAGTGGTCTCATCTCCTCTCCTTTCCCCTCTGTCTTCACCAGTACGAAGACATTTTAGAGGGGATGCTCGAGGCTGTCAAGCTTGCAGTATGGTCTGCAGTGTGGTCACTCGCCTGGATACTATGCTAAAATTGGAAGATGAAACCTAAACCAGGGATTCACTCAGCACTATTTTGGTATAGAAGCACTAACAGATAAGAGGCTATTACGGTTAAGGGGAGATTACTTGTGATTAGTACAACTGGTGAGTCCGGTAACAGCCAATTTTCAGTGTCAGGCACGCCATTACAGGTTGAAAAAGACGGGAAGAGGACTGAGCTTATTCCTACCGAGGAAGCTGAGGAACGTTTCAGGCAGATGATGGAAGAGCCTTTAAGCCAAGCCGTAGAAATAGGCTCGGCCGAGATTGCGGTGGGAATTCCCTTTTACAATGAAGCTGATACTATTGCCTCAGTAGTGCAGACAGTAAGAGAAGGGTTGGAGGAGTTCTATCCAGGGCAGAAATCAATCATTGCGGCTGTTGGCTCGCCGGTGGGTAGTAAATGCCTTGAGGTTGTAAGGGAGATTCCCCAAAGTGAGGTAATAAGACACATAGCCTTTTTGCTTGATGATGAAAGAGTAAACGGCAAAGGTTGGGCTATTCGTGCCGCTATGGAAATTGCCCGAATAGCCAGTGCTGATTTGGCTATCATTGAGGCCGACCTCATAGGTGTGGAACGCAATGGTGAGATTACGGGACTGGCTCCAGACTGGATACATCTTCTGCTTGAGCCAATCAAGAGAGAGAAGATGGACCTGGTTGTTTCTCACTTCAACCGTCACTATCTTGAATCGCCTATTTCGACCCAACTGGTTTACCCCCTACTTACCGCCATCTATGACTGTCCTATTCATGATGCCATGGGAGGGCAGTTCGGGATTTCTCACCGCCTGCTGCGTACCTACTTGCAGGACTCTTTCTCTCAGCAAAGTGCTGAGATTGGTGGCTATGGTATAGATGTATGGCTGGCAACCAAGGCTGCTGCCAGTGGCGCCAAGATATGTGAAAGTAATTTGGGGCTAAAGATCCCAGGTACATCGGGGAAAATGGAGCTTAAGTTGCATCATACTTTAGAAACGCTGTTTGAGCGTATTGTGGCCGACAGGGAGCGGTGGGCACAGAATGAAACAGTGGCAGCCACGCCTTTGCGGCACCGCTTAGCTGCCTTTGGTGCCAGGAAGGCACTTAAGCCAGAGCGAGTACAGTTAAACGCTCAGCAGTTGTTGTCAAAGTATCAACGCGGTTTTAACCAATTTCACGGGGTTTACAGTGCTATTTTACCTTACGATACCTACCAGCAACTGGAAAAACTGGCCGGCAGTGATACCGATGGTTTCTCAGTTTCTGACAGTTTGTGGGCTGGGATTGTTTATCATTTCTTGCTGGCATTTGCTTTCAATCGGGAATTTGCTAGGTGTGACTTAATAAGCGCCATTATCCCTCTTTTTGAGGGGCGTCTGGCCGGGTTCACCTTTGAGACGCGATTGTTACGGACAAAGCTGACATCGCTTCAAAGCCGTGAGGCTGAGGAACTGGTATCTCTCAAAGCGGCAAGCCAAATTGAGGCGCTGGTAGAGGAATTCATCCTTCAGAAACAGGACCTTCTGGCCAGGTGGGAAATCAATGAAGAGGCGCTCAAGCCACCAGTGCCTAAAGTAACTTACCGAGAATTCATTCCCGGCGTGCATCTGGTAGTGCCATTAGAAGTCAGCAGCCCAGAAGGATATCCTGTTAGTGCCAACGCTATTTATGAAGCAATCTTTTCAAGATATGAGGCGGAGTTTGATGACTTCATCTACGGCAGTCTGGGAGTCCCTCGAAATGCCGATTCACCACAAATAGTCCAGCATATTCGTGATTTCATGTATAAGGTGGAGAGAGAAGTGGATAGTGTCTTATTACCTGGCAGCCTCTCAACAATTGAGGGAACACGCCGGGTAGTTGAGACCATACTTGACTACTTTCATCGAGAGGATGCTTTCGCCCTAACTCCAGAGATGGCTTACCGGATTCTATCAAAGAATCCTCCTTCTGGCTTGCTTACCCGGCTGGGCTACAGCGGCTTGCCTGCCCTTCTTAGGGAATATGAAGCAAATGATGTGATGGCATTGGCTAGCTGGTCTGAAGGACCAGAATACGAAGAAGGGGTATTGGCTCTACTCCGGCGGACTATTAAGCCAGAGCATTTCGAATCCGCCACCATACAGCCGGTGGTGGTCAGTCATGAGCAGTTTCCGTCACTGGTAGAAAGAAGAGAATGTGGTGGCCTATGCAAGCTAGCTGGTCGAATAGTGGTCACTAATCTGCGCAAGGGTACGAGCGGCCAGTTCCCCAAACTGCGCTACTTCTCCACTATTGCCAAGGAGATTATTGAAATGGGAAGGTTCGGCAAGATATGGCGGAGGTGGGCTAGCGAGAGGAGATATCTGGGAGACAAGGTGGCAAATTCCATCGAGGGCCACTGGGGGAGAGAGCCCCTCTCGGCCCACAACATCTTTGAGAATGGGCATCAACGTGTGCTGGTGCAGCGGGTGAAGGAACTGGCACAGCAGATTGTTGAGACAGCCGGTGATAATGCCGCACAGCTAGCTCTAGCGGAGGGTCTCCAAAAAGTGGCTTATTCTTACCATCTGGCCATGACGCTACCTGATGGTACATTTGTCCCTTGTTCTGTCTGGAGCTGGGCTAGCTATAGTTCTAAAGGAGGAGTTGGACTACCTACGCCTCTTTCGTTGCATGTGGAGCGGGATTGGTCTTCGCGTGACTTCTTGGTAGAGTACTTCAAGGCATCTGGAGGTAAAGAAGAAGCCATCGATGAGAAAATAGCGGAGCTTATGGAGCAAGGTAGAGAGTGGGAGGACTTAGCTCCTATTCTTCTCGGTACTGCTAAAGAAGCCGACGCTGTACTTCAAATTGAGTCTATTCCGCCTCAGCAGCCTTCGGCTGGAGCCTTGATACGTTATGAGGGAAACCCCGTGCTTAAGCCTATCAAGGAGCATTCCTGGGAATCAAAGTACGTTTTGAACCCGGGTGCCATAAGACTCAGGGGAAAGTTCTACCTCGTGTATCGAGCTATGGGGGAGGATAATATCTCTCGGCTCGGTCTGGCTGTGAGTGAAGACGGATTCAAGTTTGACGAAAGGTTGGGGAAGCCGATATTTGAACCGATGGGCAGGAATGAAGAAAAAGGCTGTGAAGATGCGCGGCTGACTCTGATTGGCGGCCGTGTCTTCATGCTTTACACCGCCTATAGCGGCACGCTTGCTCAGATTGGGATGGCTTCTATAGCCGTAAATGATTTTCTGAGATATAAGTGGCCAGCTTGGCGAAGGCACGGCATGGTTTTCCCCGGTTTCGCCAACAAAGATGGCGCTCTGTTTCCCGAACAATTCAGCGGTAAGTATGCCATGCTTCACCGGGTTGACCCGCACATCTGGATAACCTTTTCCACTCATCTGCGTTGCCCCTGGCCGAGGATAGAGCATAAGATACTGGCTGATTCAACATACGGAATGCTATGGGATGGGAAGAAAATTGGTGGTGGCCCTCCACCTATAAAGACCAAATATGGTTGGCTGCTGATAACTCATGGTGTTGACTATCTCCGATTCTATCGGCTAGGAGTGTTTTTGCTTGACCTGATTGACCCGACGGTTGTCATCTACCGCTCACCTAATGCCATTCTTGAACCCAAAGAGAAGTATGAAGAAGGTGAACCGGATAGGGACTGGGTGCCAAATGTGGTATTTACCTGCGGAGCGGTGCCCAGGGAAAACAAGAAGGATATGCTTGGCGCTGAGGACGAGCTATTGGTCTACTATGGGGCGGCCGATTCAGTGATTGGTGTGGCCACAGCCAGAGTGGGTGATTTGATTCCATCTGAGTACCTGAACGATTCACCACCGAATCCTAACGGCAATCGCCTACCATTTTAAGCATTGAACCTTCTTGGTTTTCTTAGGCCCAAACCAACTATATCCGATGAAAAGGTTACAACTCCTACTCCTTAGACGATAATAACACACATGGCTCAACAAGAGTGAACCAGTTGAAATAGGCTCGGACTACACAATCCGTCAGATTGTTACACCGTGAGAAAAGGCTAGTCTAAACCCGTTTATGAATCATTTCCTTCCTGTTTATGCTCATCGATAATTCTTTTCGTTTCATTAGCATATGAATCGGCTAATTGTCTAAGTGTCGAAGCGAGACGTTGGTATCCGGCATTCTCCACATCCTCGGCTTGTTTTTTATATTTCTGCGAAAGCTCCTGTTCCGGTTTTCCACTCGGATCTACCCAATGCGCCCCGCGAGAGTTGAAAATCGCCGTGACAAATCCATTTCGTATTTCCTCAGCATCCTTTGCATTAAGAACTTCAGCGGCAGCACGATTTATCCAGAGCCCATCATGATCAGGAGGACAATGGAATAGAACATGTCCAACATGTGTAAGAGCCACTTCGATGTGCCCAGATTCTGTACACGCTGCTTTGGTTGATTCGAGCCACAGTCTTAGATGCTCTTTGGAAAATCCACCATCGGGCTGTATGCCTGGCGGCGTTTGCCACTCACGAAGCAAGTGATACGCGTTAATGGCGAAGGCCTTTTGCTGTTCGGTATGTTCTTTCTCTGATTTAGGCTCCTTTTTTGAACGGTAAACAAGACGGATAACTTCACAGAAAAAGCTTGGATCGGTGGCTAATCGATTCTCCAATAGCTTCGGCGAAACACCACGGTCTCTCTCCAGAAGTTGTAAGTAAGCCCATTCAACCCTAAAAAGGTCATCGGGATTAGTATTGGGGTCATCTTGCAAGGCCTTGATAATATCAATAATGTAATAAACATCCATTGAAGAACGAGGCTCTTTCGAAGATACGGCTGAAAGTAGAGCCTGTATAGTACGTGTTTGATCCAATGGTTGCTTGTCATGCAAATTTTTATATAGGCAATTAATGGCCGCATTGGGTCTGCCATATTCAATTAGTTTATCTACCGCTATGTGCATCTCGCTATCTACCTGATAAGGATTCACACTAGCCTTGCTCCAATATTGCTCTTCAAATTCACCGAGCAACTCTTTCGACCGCCTCCAAGTCCCCGCAATAAAGGGTAAATAAGCCAGAAACTGCCCTTTATGGGAGGGTGACCAGCTTGTCATATCCACTTTGTCGACCCATGCCCATCCTTGACTATAATACCTACCACAGACATATCCGTTTGCAAGTTGCGCCAGATTCTTACTTTCCGCTTCTAGCAGATTTGGTAAAACAATTGAATCCATTCCAGAATCAGCAACGAATCCAAGAGAAAGTCCGACATTCCACGGAGATTCTACCATATTGGCAAAACGAACCACTGCCTCGCTTCCATCGATATCAAGGATCTCCTTAATCGCAAGTTGGCGGCGGTCTTCAAGCTCTTTCTGTTGTTCCTGCCAATTTCCCTTTTCTTCGAAGAGTTCAAAATCGCGACCATTAAACAGTCTGCGATAGAGATTCAATCTATTCTGTGGAGCAAGCGCTCTTGCGACGTCCTCGATTTTGGAAACAAATTCAACACTGAGTGCCCATTTTGCATCAGCAAACCGCTTATGTTTTGATACAAACTCTACCAAACCAGTCCAGAGTCCTATCCTTTCACTCTCTGGTTTACTAGTAATATCCTCTGATGAAAGGTATTCTAGAACTTTCTCGAAAGTAGACAGTGGTAAATTGTCAAGATGGTCAATCAGTTCATCTAGCTTACCAACATCATGCCTGGCCATTTCAATTGCCATATCGGCGTATAATGACACTTGGTCTGAGTATTCCTCCGGAGTAACAGTTTCCTTCCAATCATCTGGAATTATTTTACGCCAAGAAGGTTTAGAGGAACCTGAAGACATCTGATGCTGACTAGGCAATAGGCTTAACAGGAGCCTCCATGCCGCTCCTGGATTTTCTTTCTGGAGGGTCTGAAGCGCGACCTTTCGTTTTTCAATCGGCGCCGTTGTTTGAGGAAACCAAGGAAGGAAAATGGTTGTAAGCGAATTTGAAGGCCGGTTTGACCAATAGCCCCCCGGATCGTGAGACGTAAGTTCTCCAAGAATCACGGAACCACGCACCAAATATTGTTCATCCCAGGCAAGTGTTTCCAGTGCCCAGAGTAACCCAGTTAGATAATTCCTACCAATGATACCAGTCCCTTCCTGTGAGAAAAGCTCATCAAATGGACAAGGAGTCTGTTGCAACGTAGTTTCTACCACGCTCAAGAATTCATTGGGAACTGCTTCAGCTAACAGTGGGAGCAGGTTATCCAAGCTGCCCCAAAGCTTCCAGTCCGCAGTGGCAAAGATTTCTCGAATCGCCAAAACGGCTACCGTTTCAGTCTTGCCCGATGAACAATGGTTCAAAGCATTCGGATAGCTACCGAGAAGCGCCAAACTCTCAGCAATGCCCTTTCTCAGATGTTGTGAGTATTTCGGTACTTTACCATGAATACTTGCGGCATACCTTTCTTCTGAAGGTAAATCAAACTGGGGATCATGCTCTCTAAGGACGGTTAAGACACACTGCTTAAATATATCCAGATTTTCGTCAAAGAGTCTCGGACCTAGAGCCTGCCACAGCTCTTGCCGTTCGGTGACAGTCCAGACCCCATTTTTTAAGGTGATAGGGCTTCCTGGCTGTAGAAAAATCTTCCGTACCTTAGGAATCCATGTACTAAATTCCTCTTTTGCGAGCTGACTGGCTATTACCTTGTCTGCATCAGAGTTTTCATTCCATGAGCCCAGGAGGTTAGCAACTGCCAGTTCTGAAGCATATTGGACCTGACTCCAATCTTTTTCCTGCGAAGGCAACGGCGTTCTAGCAAGCTCTGTGGGTATGGTTTTTGTATACGGTCTCTGAAATGCGGACCGGATATCGTGCGTGTCAAACGCCACGTATTTCCCCCAGGGGTGTATCAGCTAATTCCCCCAGGGTCAGTGCCAAGTATTGCCCCCACCCTGGAGGCTTTTTGGATATTCTACACGGCTCCCACCTCCTCTGCAACAGCGTTTTTGCGGTCAGGGCGTAACATTGGCC
>Ga0315279_10006508_pt1 | contig 14742 bp, 9 predicted proteins | sample YL17G06_20_MG_FD_203694 | JGI IMG/M metagenome (GOLD analysis project Ga0315279, IMG submission 203694) | Sediment microbial communities from Yellowstone Lake, YNP, Wyoming, USA - YL17G06_20 | ecosystem: Environmental > Aquatic > Freshwater > Lake > Sediment | place: USA: Wyoming | collected... | reverse complement strand
TCGGAGCATCAGCCTTCGGATGCGGAATCGGCGTGTCGCCATCCAGGCCCTGATGGGGCCGGGCGACATGGTAGTACTCCTCGATGAACTCCCGCAGCAGCCGCTCCAGGTGGCCTTGACCCAGGACAATCACATGATCCAGAAGCTCTCGGCGAAGGGTGCCCCCGAATCTTTCGACGAACGGATTCTGCCAAGGAGACCGGTACGCAATCCGCACCTCCTCGATGCCGCATGAGTCCAGGAACTCCCTAACGCCGCTGCCATAGATGCCGTCGTTGTCGAGGAAGAGATATCGAGGCTGTTGGCCGTAGGGCATGGCTTCCCGCACTTGCTGAACCACCCAACGCATGGATGGGTTGCGCGTAATGGCAAGGTGAACGACCTTCCGGCGGCCGTAGTCCAAGATGATGAAAACATACAGCGTGACGAACCGAATCGTGTTGACGGTGAAGAAATCGATCGCCCAGGAGACGTCCATGTGGTTCCGCAGGAACGGTAGCCAGGTAGACTTGCCTCGAGGGTTCTTGGGCTTGACCATGTACTTGCGGATCGTGTCCGCGCAGGGCGAGTCGTACTGCAGAAGCAGGAGCTGGTCGCGAATCTGCCCGGCTCCCCAGAGGGAATTCTCGCGGCTGAGCTTTCGGATCAACTCCCGCATCTCCTGGGTGATGGGAGGCCTTCCGAGCTTTTTTCGGGACTTCCATCGCCAGTAGATCTTGAACGCGCGGGTATGCCATGCCTTGACCGTTGCCGGCTGCATCAACCGGGCGGCAGCCTGCCAGGGCGCCCAGAACTTGGACAGGACGACCCAAAGCAGCCGAAAGCCGGCGGTAAACCTGAACCTGGGAGAGCCCTTCTGCTCCGTCCGCCGTTTGCATATGCCCAACTGGCTCTCTGCGGCCACAAGCCGGGCCGCCAGGGACGCGCGGGTCTGGAAGAACGCGCTGACGAAACGCAAGACGTAACCGAGGAGTTCGCCGATGCATCCCAGGGTGTTCCTCAGGTTCTGGAACAGGTCGATGATGGTATTCATGCGGCCCTGATAGCAGAAGAAGCCTCCGATGGCAACCCGCCGTAAGTCCCGCCGTAAGTCCTTATGGCACCGTAGCGACCGAATTATTCGGGGGGACAAGGTTGTCCTTCGGTATTGGATACCGCCGAGAACGGAAGTATAATACGCACATTGGGTCTGGATTCCAGTCAAGTACGGTGACCGCGACCCGGCCAAAAACGTCAAGGCAAGGACCTAGAGTGGCCGCGGGATCTCTAATCTACGGCGTACAGGAGCATCGCAATGATCGAATTGCCCCCCGCCCCCCGGCCACAGCCCACTGCCAGCCCGAGGGCCAACCCAAAATCAAATTTCCTATCAGTTCTGGTTTTCTTGTACGCGAGCCTGGCGCAGGGCGCCGACTCACCGGGAAATCGCGTCCTGTGGTATGACAAGCCCGCCGGCGACTGGCAGAAACAGGCCCTGCCGCTGGGTAACGGCAACCTGGGATGCATGGTCTTTGGCGGCATCGAGGACGAACACATCCAGTTCAACCAGGACACCCTCTGGGTCGGCAGCGAAAAGGACACGGGCGCCTATCAGGCGTTTGGCGATATCAACATCGCCCTCGGCCATGCCAATGGGAAGGACTACCGGCGGGAACTGGATATCAGTCGGGCCGTGCATACGGTCACGTATGCGGCCAATGGCACGAAATACAAACGGGAGTACTTCGCCAGCGCACCGGCCCAGGTGATGGTCTTTCGATTCACCGCCGACAGGAAGAAAGCCTATTCCGGTACGATCACCTTGACCGACGCCCATGGTGCGGGCACTGTCGCGAATAACAACCGCCTTACGGCTTCGGGCAACACGGAAAAGCACCAGCACTATTGGGACCCCAATCGCTCCTGGGAAATGCCCGTTGTCCTGAACTACGAGTCACAACTCCTTGTTCTCAATGACGGCGGCGGCATTCGCGCTGACGGCAACTCCATCTCGTTCAGCGACTGTGACAGCCTGACGATCCTGGTGGCCGCGGCGACGGATTACCTGAACCAGCGTGCCAAGGGCTGGATCGGCGAGCACCCGCACCAACGCGTTACCGACCGCCTGGATGCCGCTTCAAAGAAATCGTTCGATGATCTTCTCCGGGAGCATGTAAAAGAGTACCAGTCGCTTTTCAATCGCCTGACCGTTGATTTTGGCGCGACGGACGGGGACAAGCTAAGGCTTCCGACCGACGAACGCATGCGTGCATACAGGGGCCAGAGTACCGGGCCCGCCGGCGAGATGAAGTACGAAGCCGCGGCTGTCGGCGGCATGGGCAATCCGGACCCCGATCTCGAAGAGTTGATGTTTCAATACGCACGCTATCTCATGATCAGTTGTTCCAGGCCAGGCTGCATGCCGGCCAACCTTCAGGGGATGTGGAACAACAGTAATCGCCCACCATGGCGCTGCGATTATCACTCTGATGTCAACGTTCAGATGAACTACTGGTTCGTTGACCAGGCGAACCTGTCGGATTGTTCCACCCCGCTTTCCGAATGGTTCTTTTCGATCCGCGATGTGCGAAAGGAGGATACCAACGCCCATTTCAAGAAGCGAGGTCTCGCCATGCACGCCGAAAACGGAATCTTCGGCGGGAGCACCTATAAATGGTCAGTCGGCGACGCGTCCTGGATTGCCAACAACCTCTGGGACCACTACCGTTACACGCTCGACAAGCATTACCTGGAGACACGCGCTTATCCCATCATGAAGGACCTCTTCATGTTTTGGGAGGACCATCTCAAGGAGATCCCGTCGCCGGACGGCAAGGGAACTGTGCTCGCGGCGCCCAACGGCTGGTCTCCCGAGCACGGTCCGACCGAGGACGGAGTGAGTTTCGACCAACAGCTTGCCTGGGACCTGCTGTCCAACTTTGCCGAAGCCTCGGAGGTCATGGGCGTGGATGAGCAGGACCGCAAGAAGGCCGTGCAAATGCGCGACAAGCTGTTGGGGCCGCAGATCGGAAAATGGGGCCAGCTCCAGGAATGGATGGTCGACAGGGATAACCCCAAGGACCAGCACCGGCACCTGTCGCATCTGATCGCCGTCCATCCCGGCCACCAGATCTCACTACTGACGACACCGAAGCTTGCGGAGGCGGCCAGGGTTTCCATGAATGCGCGCGGCGACGGGGCCACCGGCTGGAGCAAGGCCTGGAAGATCAACGTCTGGGCGCGATTGCATGACGGCGACCGGGCCTATAAGCTCCTGGGCGAGATGCTGCGCGGCAACGTCTACGACAACCTTTTCGATGCCCATCCGCCGTTCCAGATCGACGGCAACTTCGGCTACGCCTCCGGTATCTGCGAGATGCTCCTGCAGTCGCACATGGGCCAGATACACCTTCTGCCCGCGCTGCCCAAGGCGTGGCCTGACGGGCAGATCAAGGGCATCAGGGCCAGGGGCGCGTTTGCGGTCGACATGAAGTGGAAGGAAGGCAGGCTGGTTGAAGCGGCCATTCGTTCTGACAAAGGATCAGACTGCACCCTTCGAGCCCCAATGCCAGTCATTGTGAAACAAGACGGGAAACAGGTGAAGGTCAAGGACATCGAGAAAGGTGTTGTTTCCTTCCCCACAGAGGCGGGCAAACAATATCAGGTCGTGCCGAATGCCGGGGGGAACTGAGAGAAACGGCATGCCTTGCCGCTGCCGCGACCGCACGACAACCATAGCCCGGACCGACAAAAGACTTTGCCAAGGCTGTGCTGGAGATGAAGAATAACTAACCCACACCCCTACAGGCGAACCAAGTCTCAACAGGAAGAACTGAATGATGCCAACAAACCCCCCGCCCCCCCTGCACAGCCCCCTGCCTGCCCCGGTGGGGCCAGCCCGAGGGCCAACCCAAAACCAAATTTCCTATCAGACAATCAACCGAACTCCCCTCCCCCTTGTCCCGTCCTCCGATCCACCCATGGACCTTCTCAGCCGCCTTCACCGAAAAAGCAAATTCCCAGTATCTCCACTGACCTCTGCCCTGCTGGCCATGGCGGCCTCCTGGTCGCTCGGCCTGGCGGCCCCGGTTCCGGCACCGGCCGATTTCTGGGTCCGGGATCAGTCGGGTCGTATCACTCACGCTTGCACGGGGACCGAGCCGGTGGTGATGTGCCTGCAGGGGCGCAAGGTGGTCATGCAAGTTCGAGCCGATCGCACCGACGGTTTCTCCTATAGCACGCGGTTCTTCAACCTGCGTAGAGATGTCGAACAGAAGAAGGTCCTGTTCAAGGCCGGGCGCGAATCAAGTCCGGAGGTGCGCGTCAATGGCCAGCCCTTGAAGAGCGGGTTCCCGGCAGCGGTCACGTTCGACGGGTTGCTGACTCTAACCTATCCCGCAGCCGAGGGCGTGATCATCACTCGCACCGTCTATCCCTCGATGGCCAAGGCCTTGGTGATTGAAGAGTGGCAGGTGCGAAATACCACCGGCCGACAAGTTGCAGTAGCGGTTGCGCCCGCCCGCAAGGTCAATCTCGTAAATGACAATCTGGCCATCGTCTGGAGCTGCCCGGGGGTAACAGCCGCGGCGGTGAAAGCCGGGGGCGTGCTGTCGTTCTCCACCTTCGTGCAGGCCAGGTTGGCGGCTGAGCCTAACTTGACCGTGGACGTGGCGGCCGAACATGCCGCACGCCGGGCCTTGGCCGATGCGGCCTGGAGCGGACCGGGGCGCCTGGAAACTCCCGAGCCAGCCTTGGATGTGGCATTCGCCCTTCAGAAACTCCATGTCCTGGAAACCCCGATCGAGACGATCAAGGGAGTCATCACCCACAACGGCAGCCTGACTTATTCGCCCGGCATCTGGGCCAACGACCCGGTGGAGTATTCGAGCCCGCTGTTTCCCTTCTTCGGCGATGCCGAACTCAACCGAGCGAGCATGAAAATGTATCGCGTCTGGCAGGATTATTGCCAAGAGAAGGGCATCGTCCCCTTCCCCGGATCCTTCGAGGGACCGGCCCTGAGATTGACCCAACGCGAACGCGGCGACGATGCGATGGTGCTATACGGCCTGTCCAAATTCCTGCTCTTCCAAGGCGACCGCGCCGCGGCCAAGGAACTCTGGCCATTGATCGAATTCAGTGCCGCCTCGGTGCTGCGGCACACGACTGCGGAGGGCATCATCGCCTCGCGGACCGACGAGATGGAAGGTCGTTATCCAACCGGCACCGCCAACTTGAGCACGTCGTCGCTGGCATACGGTGGCTACCGGCTGGCGGCACGGTTGGCGCAGGCCTTGGGAAAGCCTGTGGCAGCGGAATTTGACCGGCGAGCCGAGGCCCTGCGCAAGAGCATCGAAGCGTATTTCGGCGCGGAAGTGGAGGGCTTCAAGACCTATCGGTATTATAAGGGAAACACCACTTTGCGCGGCTGGATCCTGCTGCCTTTGGCGATGGGCATCACCGAACGGCAGGAGGCTACCGTGGTCGCGCTGATGTCCGACAAGCTCTGGCCCCACCGGCTGGCGGGCGCGAATATTCTGGCGGAATCCACCCGGCCGACCGAATGGGGCCGCGAGACCTATTATGCCCTGCGGGTTCTGTTCAAAGCCGGCCGCACCGAGGACGCCCTGGATCTGACCCGCCGCGTGGTCAAGGCGCAAATTTTCGGCAGCAAGGGGCCGTATCCGGATGAGGACGCCATCGACATGCTCTGCCCCGGCTCGCTGTATCCCCGCGTTTTCACCGAAGGCATGTTCGGCATTGTGCCCACCGGCCTCGACTCCTTTGAATGCACGCCGTGGCTGCCCAAGGCCTGGCCGCGGATGGCGCTGCGTGACGTGCGCGCCTTCGGCCGGGCCTGGAATTTGTTAGTCGAGCGTGTCGGTGACCAGCAGAAGGTCACGGTGAGCAGTGGTGGCAAGACGGTGATGACCGGTTCGGGACCAGCGGGGAAGACTTATTCGGCGACCTTTCCCAATCGAATGCCCACCGCCCCACCGCCAAAGCCCGCCGGCTTTCTGGGTCTTACTTTTCAACCCGGACGCGGCGAGAGTTTGGCTGAGGGTAAAACAGACTACACCGTCGCGTTGCGCCCTGCTGGCACGATCAGGGCAGTCATGCTTTTTGCGAAGTTTCCCGACGCGACGCGCGAAGAGCCCGTGGAGGAGCTCTACAATCACCTCGGCCCAAAGGGCATCTCCTATATGGATCGCGCTTCGTACGGCAAAGTTAAGCTGATGATTGATCCAATCCTCCGGTGGATACCAATGGAGCATCCTTCCACCTGGAAGAATTACAACCAGAGCACATTCGAAGGGCATCGCACCTACATTCAAGAGGTTGCGCAGAAGGTTGCCACACGCGTGGACTTCAGTAAATATGACATCGCCTACATCGTCAGCGCTTACTCCCCGGGCTGTCCTATCTCCCCTACTTTCGGAGCATCAACGAAAGATGCCCCGAAGATTAACGGGGCTTTGATTCGTCATGCAGTCACTTTTGGAAACGACTGTCGCAATCCCAACTGGGGCTGGCAGACTTTGGCGCACGAGACCGGACACATCTTTGGTTTGCCCGATCTCTATAGCTTCGATAAGCCGACAGGTCGGTACAAAGATAGCATTCGGCACGTGGGTGCATGGGACTTGATGTCCTATCAGGCGATCGGTCAGGAGTACTTCGCGTGGCACAAGCGCAAGCTTGAGTGGCTCAATGACGACGACTTCTGGATAGCTACGCCAAGCGACTCGACCGTGACCGTCGCTCCGATCTATGAAAAGAAAGGTGTTCGTGGACTTGTTGTACCCATCAACACGAGTGAAGCCTACGTGATGGAGGTGCGTGCCAGGGATGCCAATCCCCAGTCGGAGTGCGGCGTGCTTGTTTACTATGTGGATCTCAAGCGGCCCTCCGGTCATGGTCCGATCAAGGTCCTGCCTGCAGCGCCGGATTCGGGGGATCCGGACCTGGAGAGAACCTACATTACTCTCTACAATGCGTTGCATAGTTCCGGTACTGTGGTCAACGATTCGTCAGCGCATCTGAAAGTAGAGATTGTCGGACGGGATGGCAAGGGGTACAAGTTCCGGGTGTCGCACTAACCCGGGCGCAGACGGACAGGCGGATGAACGAACTCGACGCCGCGCCGGGCAGGCACGTGTGGTATCAGTATTACGACAGCCATATCACGTACGGAGAAATAGGGGTCAGGAACAATCCCGCGCGCCTACAGGTTCCACCCGAGCCCCTCTGTTGGTCCTGTCCCCCCGAAAAACCCCATCTGGCTCTTCGGATGAGACGAACAGCCCGTGTCGGACCGGCGTTCGCGAGCAGAGTCGGCAAGTTCCGGGGCTGAAGCTTGATCGTTTGCGGCCAGATGCGGCCGTGAAGCGAAGGACGGGCCGGCGGAAGCGCAAACTGGTCGAGTCGGCCGACAGCAGAATAGCCCAGCCCCCCTGCTGCTACGCCGCCACTCGCTGATACCGATGGTGCAGTCCGCCGAGAATCGGCGTTGAGATCAGCTTGGTGGGCCCGGTGCTCGGAGCATCAGCCTTCGGCTGCGGAATCGGCGTGTCGCCATCCAGGCCCTGATGGGGCCGGGCGACATGGTAGTACTCCTCGATGAACTCCCGCAGCACCCGCTCCAAATGAGGACGGTATTCATGCGGCCCAGATACCACGAAAGGCCTCAGATGGCAACCTGCCGGAGGTCCCGACGGCACAATGCTCTAACCGGATTATTCAGGGGGACAACCAGCGGAGATTCGCCGATGCAGCTTCCATCAAGGCTTGCGGTGGCGTCATATCGCACCTCCCTGTGCGACAACGAGTTATGGAATACTTGACCTATCCCATACATCGTCACGCACAGGGCCTGCGCTCAAGCCATTCCCTCCCCCGAGAAGTTTCCGCGAAAAACCCCTCAGTTTGAGCCGGTTCGGCAGTTGACGCTCTCGGAAATAGTGGTATAATATGCTGTCCAACTCGGAGTTTGGCATTCCCGCGTTGGGGCCGCTCAGAAGTGACCCGGCAAGGGGGTGAAAGGAGCGAGGAAATGGTTAACTTCTGTCCCCCTCCGGCCACACCATCCGCCCCCCGGCAGGGCTGCCCGCCGGTATCAGATCCGACGCAGAATCCCATTTCTTGTCAGGTAGGCGAAGATCTTGGCTACACCATATCCGATACCGATAATAGGAATATCGGCATCCTTGAATTGACGGGTGTGGTTGATCCATCCAATCATGGCAGCCTTTTGAGATCGCTCAAGCCATGGCTTCTGAACATGGATTATGATTCCGTGATCCTGGATATACGGCAGCTGCGAAAGATTCACCCAGCCTCCATTGAGTTTTACACAAGGCTCCTGAAAGCGACGCACGATGACGGGTGCTCACTGGCGTTTGTGGCGGGCCACGGCGAGACAAAAGACGTTGCGCTGACATTCGACGGGGGCAGTGAGAGCCTTGCCACATTTGAAGACATGCTTTCAGCTCAGAAATCATGTATCTCACAGGCTCATCGAAAGACACGAGGGCTTATTGTTTACACAACCACCGAACTGGACTTCCAGAAAGGGAATGCAGCCTACACCGCCGGAAGAATAGCGACTCTCGCGGGCTACAGGCAAAACCTCGCTGTCGTATGCAGTGAAATAGGAAAATACTACATTAGCATCGAATCGTGCATCGAATCGGTGCAGGAAGCATCCCGAATGCAAAGGACCCATGCGGCGTTAATCCGGCCGGACAAGCGCGTAATGGATGCGAGGCGGAAGGTTGACTCTGACTTGCCGGTCTATAATAGCCAGGATGAGTTTATGGCTGCTGTTTATCCTGAGTTCTCAGGAGATCTCCCGATGAAATCTGAAATAGAGGGAGATGATGTGACAATAACTCTTCCCGGAGACCTCACCAAAGTGACAGCAAGACGGCTTTTGAGAATCCTTCGCTCTTACGGCGGCCAAGATGGAGGGGAGAACTACCTTTCGGGCTCAAAGATCAGCATCCATGCGCCGCCCCAGCTTGTGGCAAATGAAAGGCTGATTGCCATATTAAAGCAGGCCCTTAGGATAAGAAAATCAATCGGCGCTAGGTTTGGATTATCAAGGGATTACGTGATGCCGGAGGCTGTTGTTAATGTGCTAGAGAGGTAGTGCATGTTTTCTAATAGGCGTTTATGAAGCACTGCCTCCTGTGTTCTGGTCCACCGACTTCTCAACCGCCCAAATCCTGAACACTCATCGAGGGTTTGACGGCCGGCGGTTTCGTGATAACCTCTTAACTTATAAAAGCTAACGAGATCCAGGAGGCATGCCGGTGTCCGATCACTCCCTGCCAGACATCCCGCTGCCTTCCGGATGGGCCAAGAACGTCAAGTCTGCCCTTCTGCACGTCGTCTCTCTGGCACACTATACTATCGTAGCCGCCCGCGGCTGGGCCGCCAATAGCATCAATGTTCGTGTTCGGCTCTCCAGCGACAACGACCAGCTCAAGCAGGAGACCCAACTGCTCCGCGAGGAACTCCGCATCAAGGACGCTCGCACCGCCAAGATCGACCCACGCCGGCCTGCACCTTGGCGTCACCACCGTCGGACGGACGCTCAAGGCCAAAGACAAGAAACCGCCGCCTGGCAAGCCCGATTCCATCGCAACAACAGAAGACTCCAAACCGTCCGAGCGAGTCGTCACCGCCAAACGCCCCAACCACGTCTGGCACGTCGACCTGACGGCTGTGCCTCTTGGCGGCTTCTGGGTGCCCTGGCTGCCATTCTACCTGCCCCAGTGCTGGCCGTTCTGCTGGTGGCTGGCCGTGGTCGTCGATCACTTCTCACGGCAAGCCATGGGCATCGCCATCTTCCGCAAGCCGCCCGACTGCCAACAGGTCATCGCCTTTCTTGCCAAAACCATCCGCCAGACCGGAACTCCGCCCAAATACATCATCTCCGACAAGGGCTCGCAGTTCTGGTGCGAACGGTTCAAGCGATGGTGCAAGCGCCGCAAGATCCGGCCACGTTTCGGCGCCGTTGGCCAGTACGGCAGCATCGCCATCATCGAACGATTCATCCGGACCCTGAAGGATGAAGGGCTCCGACGCATTCTCGTTCCGCTAAACCATCGGAAGATGCGTGCAGAGGCCAACGCAATCATCGCCTGGTACAACACCTGCCGCCCGCGCACGGCCCTGGGCGGCCGGACGCCTGACGAATGTTACAGGCGCGTTGCCGCAGCCTGCCGAAGGCCGCGTTGGGAGCCCAGGCCAAATTGGCCCACTGATTCCTCGTGCGCCCTTCTCCAGGTGAACGTCCGGGGCAAGGCAGGCGCCAACCTGCAACTCGTCGTGGACTTCCACCAGGGCCGGAAGCACCTGCCAGTCGTCACGCTGAGGCAAGTGGCGTAACGGTAGGATGGCCGGCTTGTCGCCTATCGCACCAACCACCCTGCGCCCATGTTCAAATGGTGCCTTCACCGAAGGCTGTGCGGACTCCCTGATCGACACAACGTGGCTCATCAACTTGTCAAACCATCGTCATCGCAGCCCTCTTCGGCTGCTGAAACTACCCGAACTTAGCCGCACGCAAGTCGATGGACCACCACACCAGCCAGACAAGAGTGCGACGAAAGGCACAACATCCTGCGAGCATGCGGGACTACTCCCTGGCCCACATTGAAATCAGCTGCTGCATCACGTCGTGAGCCAGGAGTGCCGTAACGCGATCCAGCCTAGGAAACGAGTCGTTGCCCACGCGCACATAGCCGTGCTCTGTCGCCTGGTACTTCGCCACGAGTACGTACTTCTGCTCTTCCTGTTTCCAAGCAAGAGAACTGGCCTTGGCTAAGATGCGACCGGACTTGATCTCCTTGACATTGACCCGAAACTCATAGCCGGCCGGAGCTTGAGGATTGCGCCGGACCAAGAGCTCCATCAAGAGGTCGGCCTTATCTTTGATCGCCGCCATCTCAACCTGTTTGACGCTGGGCTGGGTCTGAGCGGGCGATGATCCGGCGTGGACATCGGAACTTGCCAGACGGAGGATGGTGCTGCGGTCAACAAGGACCGCCTTAGCCTTTAGGAAGGGTCCGAAGAAGCTGTCCTCCATCTGCCACATCCAGTTCTCGGGTGGGGCAGGACGGTCATCGGACACTCGTGTCTCCTCCGAGAAGACTCCATTCTTGCCCTTGACCTTTCCCGCGCTCGCGCCTACTCGCTCCGCGCCTCGCTCCAGTACGGGGCCGACCTTCTCAGAACCGCGCTCCACGGAGACTCCGGCCCGCTCCACCTCAATCTCCCCTTCGGTGACGAGCCGGTAGTTACTGCTCCACTCCCGGACGTCATCGCTCAACTCACGGTTCACGTAGACGACAATGCGAGGCTGCTTCTGGACCACATAGACCTCGGCGAAGTGCTTCCGAGTGCCCTCCATATCAGCCTCCAGCTTGGAGCGGCTTGTTTCTGGAACTGCCTGGGACTCGGACTCCGTGCCCCCCGTCCTTGGAGAAATAAAAGCCGGTGGTGGAACCTGCCCCTTCGGGGTCTCCTTCTCCAGGTACGTAGTGCATCCTACGGCAAACAAGCTGCCGAGGGTCACGAAGACCAGTGCGCCGAAAATGATCTTGTTGGTTGACATGTTATCGGCCCTCTCGAATCTCAATGTAGTAGTGGCCTATGCCGCGGACTTGCGTTGACAACTCCCGATAGGTTGCCACCGATTGGGCAGGTAAGAAGACACGCTTCCAGGCGGTCGGGCCTTCGGCTGGTGTCTTGTCGGCGTCAAAAAAGTGGGTCCGGCCCTCTAGCTGAATTGGCTGATCCGTCCTGTTACGCAACACAGCCCACACTTCCAGAGTGTCGGTTGGAGTCCGTCGGGAATTGGTCGCCTCTACAGCGATCCGTGACATTCTGCCCTTGTTGGGCCAGATGTATTCGGCGAATGCAGGATCGTAGACTTTACCATTCCAATTCTCGAGCGACTTGTCCAAAACAACAACCGAATCGTACCGAATGCCGGCCTGTGGGGCGCGCGGGTCGTTGACCCGGACAGCCGGCCCGGCACCTTCGGGAACGTCCACCGTGCAACCCACAGAGCTACCCAGGATGCCTACAAGTGCTATTAGTAGAAGCTTTCGTGGCATGGTTTGTTCTCCCGAAGAGGGCTATTGATACACCACGTCGTCGATCGCGGACTTGAGAATCTCGTACTTCTGGCTCCAAACGATGATGCCAGTGCCTCGCTCAATCAACTCAAAGATGATCAAATGGTACTTCGCTTTCTCCCCGGTGGCTCGGTTCGTCGAATCTAACGACATAATCTTTCCGCCAAGACGATAGTCCCACCCCCTCGGCTGTTGGGTCGGCCCCTTCGTGCCGGGCGTCACAACTTCCTGCTTCTCAAGGTCCGATTCCTGCTCGACCATTTCGGCATGGTGCCGCGCGAGGAATACAAGACGTCCATCCGCTGCCCGGTTCAAATCTGTGCGAAGACGTTCCGTCAGTATGTTCTTGTTATTGACGGACGAGCTCTCATTCTTGAGATACTCAGCATCAATGACGACCCTGGCTGGAGCTTTGCCAACGCCGACGACCTTGGGATTCGCAAGGATGTCCCGAGCCATTGCATCTGTCATGCTGACGACGTCTTGGGACTCCAGGCCGACGCCTCTGACTCGGCCAGGGCTACCAGGATCTTCATACTGAGTCGGTCGCCCCCGGCTTTCTTTAATACGGACAGTCTCAGTACACCCCGCAACGATCCCCAACATCAAGGCTATTGCCGCTAGGTCATGTTTCAGCATGGTTGTGGACTCCTAAAATGGCATCCGCCCAAGAACAACGAGCGGGCGATCTTTTCGCAAGCCGACCACGATAACGGTTCCCGAGCCCAATGTTGTCGCGGCCGTGTCGGTAGCTTCCAGGCGTATCTCTTTCCCCACAGCTTGGCGTCCCAAGACAAGAAGGTAGAGTTTCCCGGGCACGCAGGAGAGTTGCCTGATATCCGCAGAGGAATCGATGTTGCCTGATTCTCTCATTGCAGCCTCCTGGATCGCAGCTCCCAGGAGGCTCAAGCCGGGAATAACCTGCCCGCCGATTATGCCAATTGTGGCCGCCACCGAGCCACCCTTGTCTGTCTGCTCACTCGCTTCAGCCTTTCTGGCCAGCAGAATGTCCATGTGTCGTCCGCCGCGTGAGACCGCCTGCGCATAAACATCATCAGTGCAGAACATCGCCGTTGTTGCATCGCCGCAGGACACCTGAACCCCGCCGATTCGTGAAGGCACGTCCCGATAGGACAAGGCTGGCTTGCCGCTGCCATCCTTGCGTGTGACCTTTTGCGGGGCCATCCCCACCCCGACGACAACCACAGTTGACCCGGGCAACGCCTTGCTGGTGAGCGCTGTCCAATCGCTCAACCGATCGCCATAGCGTGCCTCACACTGTCGTGCAAAATCCTCGGCAGTGTCACTTCGCATGGCCCGCTTGCATAAGAGCAACAGGGCGTCGACCGCCATCCAGTCGCGGCGACTGGCCTGACCCGCACCAACAGCCGACTGCTCGGAAGCGTTCAAAAGGCAAGCGTGGGCGTTCTCGTAGTCCTCGTCAGCCAGGAAGAGCAATCCGCGGTGAAAGTAGACCAATGCTCGCTCATGGGGCTCGCCTTTGAACATCTTCGCTGATTCATGCCCCTTAATCGAACTAGCCCCCTTTTCAGCCTCCCCGCCAACGGAGATCCTCTGGATAGCCGCAAGCGACTTGTCGAGGGCATTCCGGGCAGTGGTCGCCCCGTTGGCGTAAAGAGCAAGAAGCCCGCAATCTGCGTAGAAGAGCGTCTGGTCTTTTACCGATTCATTCTCAACTCTTGCCAAGACACCCTCGACCAGATTCAATACCGGACGGTTTAGCTCCGATCCCCCAAGCACCACGACATCGAACTGGCGGCAGGGCTGCGTGGTCGATGTGCCACCTGTGGCCGTGAACGAACATTGGCTGGTGCTTGTCGTCTGCCATGCCCCCCCACAACCCGCCTTGAGCCACTTGCGAATCAGGCGGAGTATCCGAGGATCGGCGACCCGGTGCTCGATGAACTTGACCATCCATTCGTGGGAGAGATTGTCGAAAAAGCCACGAATGTCTGAATCGAGCACCCAGTTCACCTTCTTCCCCATCACGGCCACCCATAGCGAGTCCAGCGCATCATGCTGGCTCTTGCCTGGACGGAACCCGTAGGAGAAGCCCAGGAAGTCTTGCTCATAGATGGCATTCAGGACCGTCACCACGGCCTGCTGGACGATCTTGTCCTCCAGCGCCGCGATGCCCAATGGCCGCAGCTTTCCATCGGCCTTGGAAATGTAGGTCCTCCTGGAGGGCTGCGCCCGGTAGGCCCCTCGATGGACCCGTCCGTGGAGATCGCGCAGGTGAGTCTCCATATCGACTTCGTACTGCTCCCAAGTGATCCCGTCCACGCCGGGCGCCGCCTGCCTCTTGAGGGCCAGGAAGCTCTCCCGCAGCAGATCGACGGTCACGTGGTGCAGCAGGGCAGTGAACCGCGCACGCTTATCCGAGCGTGCCCGTCTTCGCACGCCCGCCAGTCCGTTCGACGCGACAGTCCGGCTCTGTGTCCGGGTCGCGGCCGTCTGGTGGGCGTTCCCCTTGATCGGCTCCCTTACCTCCCCTCTCTCCGCGGGTCCGGCTTCCGGGTGACTACGGTCAAGCCATCGGCCTTCGCCCTTGTTCGAGAGGTTCTCAGGTACTACGGAGCCGTCTGACTCCCCACGG
>Ga0315279_10006507_pt1 | contig 14744 bp, 13 predicted proteins | sample YL17G06_20_MG_FD_203694 | JGI IMG/M metagenome (GOLD analysis project Ga0315279, IMG submission 203694) | Sediment microbial communities from Yellowstone Lake, YNP, Wyoming, USA - YL17G06_20 | ecosystem: Environmental > Aquatic > Freshwater > Lake > Sediment | place: USA: Wyoming | collected... | reverse complement strand
CCATATCTTCTTCGGAATAGGATTGGCTTCGATTATTCTGTTCCTCAGACCGAAAGCGACTGCGAGGCTAGTGATTCCCGTAGTTCTGCTTGCAGGGATAGCGTGGGAACTCCACGAAGGCTATTGGCTGATGGGAGAACCGATAGATTCTTTGGAGGATGTGGTGCTGGCGATCCTTTCGGCTTCAACCTTTCTATGCTTCACAAGAAGGAACGACAGGGAACCCGGCTCATGATTTGATCAGTGCCAATGAGCGTGTTTGGGTTCTTGCAATATTGCACCGCTATTGGGTTGGAGTCAAGCGGCCCCTCCCCCCTCGTTGCAGGTTGAGATTACGGCATATTCGGGCTGAAATAGTCGAAAGAAATTCTAGAAGAATTCGACCTTCGTGTTCACCTATGAAGTAGAGTCGACAGACTCTGTGTGCCGAATAAGACTAGACCGCTTCGGGAAAGATGCATTCGTGCTAAGCGTGGTCGCCTATTTCCTGGGAGACGATCCGTGTGCCGCCTAGAAGAGTCAAAAGATCATTTTCTGCCCATCATCTAGAGACTCTTATACTTCGAAGGGGAAAATGTGGAACGAGTCGGCAAGTGCCCAGATGTTGAAGATTTCCGCAGTAATTCCAGCACACAACGAGGAAAGCACTGTCGGTGAGATTGTCCAAGGGTGCAGGCGATACTGTAACGAAATTATCGTGGTCGATGACGCGAGCAGCGACCAGACCTCACAGATAGCGAGAGCTGCCGGCGCGACGGTCGCCCGGAATCGAGCTAATCTCGGAATCGTAAGGAGCACGGAGATCGGCCTGAGATTGGCATCTCAGGAGATCATTGTGACGCTCGATGCTGACGGCCAGCATGATCCATGTGAAATACCTGTTGTCGTGCGTCCTATCGTTCAAGACCTTACCGATCTTGTCCTAGGGAAACGAGAACATGGTCGTCCTCTTTCAGAACGTATCTTATCGGCACTCACTAGCCTTCGGGTGAAATGTGAGGACGCGGGAACAGGCTACAGAGCCTTCCGAAGAGACCTAGCGCACGCGATTGGACTCTGGGGATTCTGCCTCTGCGGGAGCCTTGTACTTGAAGCGCAAAGACAGGGAGCAAGAATAGTCGAGGTCCCGATAACTGTCAGGCCGAGGAAAGCCGGGAAAAGTCACTGGGCTTCCCCTCTTTCGAGAGAAACAGTACACTGTAAACAAGCGATACTCCTGGTATGGCGTCTCGTCCTGTGAGCACGTGCACAATCATTGTGCACACACAATTGCTACAAGATCCACTATCTCGTCAAGCCGGCCAGCCCCGAGGAAGGAACGAGGCAGTGGAAGCTAGAGACTAACCCTTTCAGTCAAAGATTCTCCCTTTTCGGACTCAAGCGTCTGGCGCCACTTATGACCTATGCACTGTTACGTAGATACGGTAGTGCTCATAGTAGTTGATTTTGGGGGTGAGCTTGTGTTCCTTGAAGTGAAAGTCGTCTGCTTTGAGTTTGTGCTTCTTGTGCTTGAAACTGGGAGGTTCTCAGTCACCATAATTGGGAGGTTTTGCGTCAGTATCTGCGTTTGACGACGAGGTACGATGTACTATTACTTGTCGTTGTGATGGTTGAGCTTGTCGTGGTCGAAGAACTTGTTGAGGTTGAACTTGTAGTAGTCGAACTTGCCGTAGAATTATCTGCAATCTGGCCCAAGGGTAAGTAGGAATCCAGAACGGGCATGAGCATTTGTTGAGTCAGTGGATTATTGATGTTCCAATATGCGACACTAGTAGGATTGCTGATGTAGCAAAAATACATCCAACCAGAGATACTATTCTCGTTCATCGTCTGTAAGACTATGTCATACCAGCTTTTCCAAAGTGTCTGTCTAGTGTCCTTGCTGAACTCGGTGCTTATCCAAGGTCGATTCCAGCTATGGATTTTCAGTGCAACCCGGATAATGGTCCAAGCTGCGTATGTGGTGCCATTACCCCATCCCTCTTGAAATGCCTGTCCGTGCCAAGTGAAGCTGTCGTGCCAATATTTCCCGGTTGGGTCCCATGTATCCATCGGGGAGTAGTTGTGGGTTGCCCAAAGCACGTTTGGCTCGCTGACATCCATAGCTACATCTGTGATTGGCAACCAAGCGCCGTCTGTATCATCGATTAGTGGCTGGGTCAATTTCAAATGACTTGCTGTCTCCATGGATTCGATTGCAGAGATCACTTCTTCATTGAACGTCTTGTAGGCATTCCCTGCTAGAGACCTATCCAACACGAAGGGTTCATTTAGTAGCTCAAAGATCACATTAGGTGTGTTTTGGTAACGGTTGGCGATATATCGCCACGTGTTAACGAAACCAACTCTTGCCTTCACTGCGGTACCGCTGATGAGAGCAGTGTATCTTTGGTGGTCATCCGATATGTTCGGAAAAGCCCATGAAGGCGGAGTCCAGTAAGTTCCCCAGGCAGGGCATATTATGATGTACATATTCTCTTGCACTGCCCAGTTTACGACTTGATCTAAGCCATGGCCCAATGGGTATTCGCCTGTTGTGAAGTAGGATTCATCCATCCCCTGTAACGTTTCATTGAACGGTTGTATTTGCTTCCAGAACACTATTAGTCTAATTGAATTGAAGCCTAGACTCTTGGCCTTTTGAAAATCAGCTAATCCTATACCAGTTCCCTCTCCATAAAAGAAGTTCACGCCAAGAAGGCCAAATCGGGAACCGCTTTGGTCGTACACGTAGATTCCATTCGTGTGCAACCATGAGACCTGCCCTTGCGAGCCCGAAGCGTAAGCAACTTCGGACTTCGAAAAGGAGGAAAACTGTACGGGAATTAGGATTACCAACAAAACCCACAAGGTGAGTAGGCCAATAGCTCTCTTGATCGTCCTCTTTGCCTTCGGCATCATATTTCCTCGGTTGTCGCGCGTGAGACTCCAAAAGTAGCAAGTGCAGTGCGACACCTATCGTGGTGGTGTAACCTGCAAAACTGAACTCAGGTTACAGAACGAATAGAAGCCACTCTACTCGATATTTCCGTACATTGCAAAATCGCCAACTCTGATTTTCCGTTGGGTTTCCTTAGCCTTCTTGATTCGCCTCTGTCAGTGTAACAACGCACTGATTTCGTTTTGTTCCGTAAGTTCGCAAGGACTTCCAGTCAGAGTTCGGAAACTATCGAGTGATGTGAAACTGTCGCCTCCTCACTACCATAAACTGGCTCTTTATTCCCACCGCGCCTCCCTTGAACAATCTCGGTAAAGTAAGTACGCCTGCAACCTTTGCTCACATAGGCTCGAATGTCAATACGAGTTGCGGAGTTGTCAGTCTGTGGAATATTGCGAACTTGAATTGCTGGGATCCGCATAGAGGACCGAGTCGGGGGCTAGGTAGCACGCCAGGACTTAACTGATCGCATCGTTGCCGGCAAAAATCATGAACCATCTCGGACTGCAACGTGCCCGGAGGTCATAATTGTGAACGGTATGGTAAGTTATGTTTCACAAAAGTCTAATCTTGCGCCTCTAAAAAGAACAGACTGATGTGAGTCAATGAAGAAGTCATAGTTCGCTCCCGACGCGAGTTGACTTCTCCTAAGCCGCCTCACTAAGGCATGCCTCTCGAAGCTTCAACTCGAACTGTCCTAAACGAAAAATCCTCCTGGTCTTCTGAGCAGGATTTGTCAGTGTCATACCTTCTTCAGGCTCAAGAAGAAGCCGTTTACTAGCCACGCGGGTAACTTGTCTGCGAGCATACAATCGTACACGCAGATCTTCTTAGAACGGTTGAATGGGTAGACAAATGAAACAAAATCTGAGTGAACAACCGGTGAGGTCAATCTGAACCCTTGCTGTTCCATCGTTTGGACTAGTTGGGTGCTTCCGAAGCCGTGAAATGAAGATGATTTGCCAAATAGTCCACTTAGTAACAACCGAGGAGGACTCGCGTTCAGAAGGCTATACGGTCCAAAACGATTAACAGAGCTGAATAAGAAAAGTCCGTTCTTCTTCACGAGCTTGCTAATCGATTGCAGGGCAACATTCGGATTATGGATATACATGAGAACTTCGGAGCAGATAATAAAATCGAAGGAACGGTTCCTAAACGGGAGAAACTCTGCCCGGCCAAAACGAACCAAGCTGGAATTCCATTTCTCTTCGCCTTCTTTAGTATAGTTTCGCTGATATCAACTCCAACAAGCAAGCAGTTGTTCTTACCGAGGCTTTGCAGTACTCTCCCATCACCACATCCCATCTCCAATCCTCTGGTCTTCTCACTCGCAAAGTGATTCTCGAGTTCAATATTGAAGAAATGATAGCGCTTTAGGTCCACATATCGTTGTCTGGGGCGGCGCGACTGGCTCAATCATTACAACCTCTACGCCGTTCTCCCTCACAGGCACTTCGACAACCACAGGCTCCTCCTCGCCCGTGACAAGCCCACACTTGCTGGAACATCGGAACCCCGCTCGCTCTCAACGCCCTTGTCAGTCTTCAGCACCGTCATCGACTCAAGCCTTGCTGCCGCAGACCTGATCTTTCTTTGTATCGAGAACGAATATATAACCGCCTTCTAGGGTTACGATGCTGAATCAATGCTCAAATTAGATGAACATTCAAACTAATCCTTCGCCACTCGAACCGGTGCTTTGGCAGGACGCTATAGGCAAGACGCTGCTCTCCGCTGGTCTGGGGCAGGAACGTTGATGTTGCCGAAGGAAATGTGCATAAACACTAATCGTCTGGTTGCAATAATTCTTCCACATCAAACGCTTTCCAATGTTTGGTGGCCAACTCGCTGGAGAACATGCAATGAGGAGACAAGGAATCTTGGGGAGCGAGATATTGCCCTGTTGTTCGCTTCCACGCTTGGGTTGTTCACTTCACTAATGCAACGGCAGGAAACCGAAGGGCCATGGTGTAAGGGTCAGAAAACGTGGTTCGAGCAACTACCTCACTAGACATCAGACAATTAGCTGAAAGCAACCACAAGAAGGTACCTGAATTGTGGCCTGAGGTGTCTAAAGAAGAGTTTCAACCACAGCGGCGACTTCTTACATCGCTATTGCAAGCTTAAGTTCTGGTTCAAGCAGTTTCATACATTGATGTCACTTAGTCGGCTTTCAAATCTGGCCATCATAGCTTCATGAAGTGTGAACGAAGACTCGCCGCCGGCTTTTGCTCGCAGGTAGTGACGCTCTCCTTTTCCAATGCCAAACTCCCTGGCCCATGACTTAATGGCAGAATCTAGGTGCGAATCGTTCGATTGTCGAAGCGCTGCAGGGCTGGCGGCTAAGAAAAATCAATTTGTCTATGCCTTCCACTTATGAATCTGACAAGATCCGCCGCTTTCTGTTAAATGACTGTATCCCGTTTCGAAATCCGACCGTTGTACCTCGCGTCTGAATGAATTATTCATCTAACAGATCGATAAATCGCCGCTTAGTTTCAATATCGATGCGGTAACGGTAATCGTCCTGGGTGGAGCGCCCGTCATGCTGAGCTTTCTTGTGGCCATCGCAAAATGGTCAAGTTGTACTTGTCCTCTAGACTTCTGAACCAAAGTTCAAGTGAGAGGGCACGATAGAGTAGACGTGTGTGATTCATCACTCCATTGACATGCTCGTCAAAAAGCAAGCGGATTTTCTCGGCATTAAAAATACCTCTGGAGCTAGCACGTTCGTCCAAAAGGATTTCCTCAAAGTAATCTTTCTTTTCTCTGAGAATGCCCGCAAAACCGTTGATTGTCTTAGGTTCACCTCTCGCAAATCTCCTAATTATGGGGATTCGTCGACTAACCATTCTGACGAGGACGAGCACGTTTGTGACGCTGGGGCGAGAATATCCGTGAAGTGGAATCTTGCCCAATGTGGGATGATAAGCTGCGATCTCTTCAACGACGAGTTTCCGCCAAAGCTTGAGTGTGTTCGGGAGTCTCAATGCGAAGTCAACGAGGTCGTAGTCCAACAGAGTGTCAACCAGTTCCACTCGCCACCTACACGAATTTTGAGTATTGATTAGAACACGCCGAATGTATTCAGTCAAAAGGACAGACGTATTAACGTCAAAGATGGAATCGCTTTCCAGACCAGCCTCCGCGATAGCTTTGCGGAGCGATGTACCCATTAGAGGAGCGACTTTCTCTGCGAAATCGTCACTTAGGACTTCGAGTATTTCTTCATCGCTAGGTGCCCGAAAATAATTGTTGCGAATTCGAATGTAGGCTTCCTCTGAAGAAAACGACTTTCCAACTAGTCGCAATGTCAGGCGGTCCACAATTGGCAGAGAAAGCAATGCAAATGTAAAGAGGGAATAGGGTATGGGCAGAGCGAATATCGGGTTTCCGGATATGCCGTCCAGAATGACATCAATTGCGTTTCGCTCGGCTTCTTCGAGAATGACCATGTTCTGTGCTGTCATAACGGTTGCGTTTCCCTCAAGAAGCCACATTGACATTGCTGCGAAGTCAGGAATCACCTCTGCAGTGACAGGAACGAAGTGAAATTGGAATCCCCTCTCTTTCGCGACAAGCGCAGCTATTTTCGAATCCTGACTGTCAGAAACCCCGTAAGTGAATGAATGCACGATTTCTTTTGACGATGGGACGTGTGCTGCGATATTGCGAGTATCCAGGCCTCCGCTGAGTAGCAAGGCCGCCTTGTGATCCTTTGTTACTCGGGAAACCGCCGTCGAGACTAGCTCGTGCAGTTCAGCGCAATACTTCTTCTTCGACATGGAATGGTGAAGGGGGCCGATCCTTGGTCTCCAGTATCGGTTACAATTGCATCCTTGTCTGTCGAAGCGCAGAATAGTCGCTGGGGGAAGCAGGGATACGTTTTCGAAATAGGTTTGATCTCCAGGCAGAAACTGGAACTGCATGAAATCGGCAACTGCTTGAATGTTAAGTCGAAGCTTGTCCTTGGCTATGGGAATTATGGACTTCACTTCGCAGGCGAAGAATAGTGTTTCTGGCTGCGGTGACCAAAGATACATCTGGTGTTTGCCAAATCGATCATTTATCAAGAAAAGCCTTTGGTTCTTCGAATCCCAGATTGTGGTTGTGAAGTGCCCTTTCACTTTGTTAACGAATTCAGGTCCCATTAGGCAAAACTGGTGCGCTATCATTTCAGAATTGCTGGTCTTCTGAGGTTCTGGCTGCAGGTCACTCTTATTCACTATGTTTCCTTGGCAAAAGACGATTACGCCCATCTCCGCGGACGGTTGAGGGTCAGGGTTAAAAGTCGACAGATCGGCGCGACCCGCAACAAACGAATCTTCGTGATACCGATCTACAATGTAGTGGTCGCCATACTTTACCTGCTCTAGCATAGTTGGTAACAGGTCTTTGCTAAACGAATGTGAGAAGTCCACAAATCCAACAATGCCAGGCATTCTGAAGTTGACCCGCTTAGGATCTCGCCTATATTCCACAGGCAAATAAATGGTTGTCTAATCTATTCAAGAATCTGGTAGGATCCATGCAAGTGCATTTTCACAATCAGATTGAATGGTGCGGATCAACCAAGGTTTCTCATGGAGGTAGATGCTCCCGAACAGGTCATGGGCAAGTTTTACAGACATATTCCAAACAACTCTTGGATAGTCCTTTTGCGAGGTTGACATGTGGCTTTGGGAAAGCACACTAACGCTGAGAGAGGCGATTTCATAATTGAGACATTAGGCCGCTTCGCAAGGGAGGGTGAGGCTGAGAAGCACGTCACGATCTTGGACATGAGGTTTGCTGTGGGCAGAATCAGTAGGAAGATAGCCGCGTTTGGATACGAGTTCTGAGAATAGATATGAACGAATGTGGCATAAGGAAAGCCAGAAACATTTCGTGCTCCTCTAATTGTTCATCCGAATGCTGTGATATGCTGAAGGTGAATGCCTTCAAGCTGAAATTCGACATAGTTGTCTTGTCTGACGTGCTCTCGTACATCGATCATTCGTTGTCGTGAGAATAATGTCGGCCATACACCAAGCAGTTCAGACGATTCTAATAGCGCCAAGCATCATCGGAAATTGGTCTGTCTTCAAGGCCAGCCCCGCTAGAGGGCTCGCGTCTGCAAAACACGATTGACTCAGACATAGATCGAACCGCCATCGGAATAGATCTTGTTTTCCATTATGATAACACCAGTATGCGGCAAGCGAATTATCTCATACAAATTGGAGGTGCCCCACTCTGTAAACAGCCCATATCGAGCATTCAAGACGCTCAGATACACGTAGGTTGTACCATTAGAGATCGGCCATCTTCCGTCACCTGCCTTTAGGGCACTCAAATAACCCTCACATTTCAAAGGGAAACTCAGCTCTGTCGGAAACCCGCCATACGAAGTCAATACCTGTGATCTGGATATCCAGTCAGCGCATAGTAACCCATCATTCACGAAATGCGACCTGAGCCATTGAGCGCTCACAACATCTTGATCCACTGTCGCGTAACTGAAGTAATAGGCTTTCAGCGAGGCGTCTGAAGAATCCATCATAGCTCTTGAATCAAGAATGAATGAGGACGGCCTACTCATACCCGCGGCGTAGACCCATCCTGAACTGAAGAGAAAATAGGAAAACAAGATGAGCACTGCTATGACCCGTGTTTTTCCGAGTGTTCTAGACCTAACTACGTTCACATGGATACCAAGATATGATAACACACGTCGCGACACTGTTTCCATCGACTGGATGCCAAATGCAAAACAAGGCGCGATTAGCATCAATGCTATATGATACGTACGCCCAAAGTTCAATCCCTCGCTGAAGAAGGGCAAAATGACACTCGAACCCACTAGGGCGAATCCTGCAATCACTAATGGAAATATTTTCTTCTCAGCTTCATTCTTGCCCTTACGTATGTATACCAGAAGTCCCAGAACCAAAATCAACTGTACAAGATATTGCAGCGCGGCGTTAGTGAAATGAAGTGACTCTAGTGTGGTTGGAGCCACTACCGGTCTAGCCGCCGCACTGAAGAAGTCGAAGGCCAATCCCTCTTTTACTGCAAGTATGAAGCTGAGTAAACTGAACAATACGCTGCCACTCGTCGCATAGCCATACCAAATGATAAGAAAAATCAGACTGATGAGAAATGTCGCCCTAGAGCTCAATGCTACGTCTTTGCGCAAAATGAAGGCCGAAGCAGTTGAGAAGCCAATTATGACGAGGTAAATGATCGCGAGCGAATAGTGGGCGGTCACAATCCCAAAAGTCAATAATAAAATCAGGAGCCTCCCCGAAGTCCTGCGACGAATCTTGTTGGAGAGAAAAACCCAAAGCAACAATACGAGGAGAAGTTCGGCCACTTCTTGTCGGGCCAGCGCGATTAGTTCGATGTAATAGATAGGGTATGCCATGAAGAGAAAGACTCCTATGAAAGCTGACTCGGCGTTCAAGAGCTTTCGATAAGACATGTACAATACGAGTGGCACTAACGAAAATAGGAGTGGGAAGATGAACTTGAAGACTTGGAAACCATCAATCGCCGTAACCGTGCTTAGAATCGAAGGCAATATGGTTATGCTCAACACAGCATTGTAATTCTGCTGTATCCCTGGTTGCCACACTCCTTCCGCTGAAACCTGCAGGAACCTATTGTACTCTTGGTGAATGTCCCAGCCGAGGAGATTCGCTGAAGTTGCCGAAGCGGATAGCAACAATGACAGGCTTACCGTACACGTAAACACCATGAAAAGGCGGTCTCTGTTGACCGTTTCATTCTTCAGAGCAACGACGAAAACGGTCGTTCCTATTAAGAAGAAAACAACCATCAACAAGCTACGGCTTGAAAGGTATGCCGCCACAATCCCTGCGACAGGAAGAATAATGCACAAGAATTCAAGGAAAACCGTCGGACGCTTTGAATCGATTTGGCTCGACAGTGCAGAACTACCCTATCAAATCTGTATAGCACTCGGCTTTAGGACGTTCCGTGTGTGCATGCCTTCAAGAATAGCACGGTATGCCCGCTCCAAAGCCAATCCGACGGCTTGTTGAGAAAATAGTAGTTTCGCAAGGCGGCTGTTACGTTCGCCTAGACTCTTACGCTTGATTGGATCGTCAAGAAGGGCACATGTCGAAATTACCATCCCATTCAGTGAGTCACAGACAACTATTCCCGAATCTTGAAGATAGCGTAAGAGCCCACAGCATGCCTCTCTTGAGGCCACGACAGGCTTTCCAGCTGTCATTGCATCAACTAGTCTACTGTGCAATCCCAAGGTTCTGTCTTTCAAGGGGAGGATCACCAAATCTGATATTGCCAGATAATCAAACGGATTCGAAACGTAGCCGAGATTGAGAGTAAATTCGTCGAGATTGCCTAATCTGTACGAGCCCGGTCCAGCAATCCACAGTTCGACCGGATAACCACGCGCTCTCACTTCGCGGACGACTGCCATGAGGCGGACAGCCTCTCGGATGGCCCTGTCTAGGAAGAAATTCGCATGAAAGAATACTAGATGCTCCGGAATCCGATCAAGCTCCCTCCGGAGTTTGTCCGGACGGGCAGGAACTCGGTGGTCAGTACTTTCTTCGCCAGATTGGAACGAAACGCAATTGGGAATGGAGAATATGCTCCTGTCGTACCTTGTTGCCAGTAGCTGCTGCAATTCCTGAGTAGGGGTTATTATGCCATCAGAGAATCTCAACGCCAACTCCTCGTAAAGCAAGTAAATGACCCATCGAAAAAGCGGGCTTCTTAGCCCTGGTTCAATTTCCCGTGTTGACGCCTGGACGTGAAGGTCTGATACCAATGGCACGCGGAGGGAACGCTTGAGAAGAGGATAGATGAGGAGGTTCATACTGTAGTCGACAAAATGTACGAGGTCAAATTCGAATGTACGATGAGCGTCTTTCAACACTCGAATCAGTCCTGCTGCATAAGTAAGCGATCTCGCTGAGCCGGGTTTGCAGGAGAGTGAATTCATCCCGACATACTGAGCGCCAACTGATCTCACGAGGATCTCTTCTCGCAAATTCTTATTGCCAGACCCAAGCAAAATCACTTCATGGCCTCTGTTCCTAAGTGCACGGACGAAACCGAGGGTTCGAGCAGAAGTACCAGTCTCTGGCAAGAGCTCATAGGTGACAAAAGCTACCTTCAATCCATGTCAGCCTCTCATATGCCTCTTGGGAAAACTATTCATGGAGCTTGCAAACGGGCGAATCATGCATGAGAATAATCCAACACTCATCTATTGTGCGTCCTTAAGTAGTCTTCCGCTACCTCTGCGGCAGTCATTGTCTTGAGCTGGATTTTTTCCTCCTTGCATCGGGTCAAAAGATATTTGACGTTATGTTCCAGATTCTGCATGGACATCAACCCCCATTGGTTGGAGGACAGTCTCTCATTTACAACGTCGATTGGATGGAAGGATGTTACAATGTGCTTACAATAGTCTCCGTTTCGTTTATTGAAAGCGCTTTCAAAACCATTCCTATTGAACATAGGATGCTTCGCAATGTTAATGGCTTCATATTGGTTTGGCCACCGACTTGCTTTGCGATAGCGATCTACAAACCAACGAGCCCATCGGACGGCGCGAGGAGTTTTGGTCAGAGTAACCGGCATCTCGAGGACTTTGAATGCGCCATCAGACGTTTGCGCAGGACGGCGATAGTCTTCTCGAGATGGAAAATAGAATCCGGTGGGCGCTTCCCGCCAGTCAGCGCTTATTCCCAAGACGTCTTCTTTGTACATATATCCAGGATTCGCTGAGAAATCTGCCAGTATTCCCAACGACTCCAAGGTTTCCATGATTCCATTAGACATGGAGTTCCATCCAGTTCTAACGCTTGTAATTTCAAATTGGTCCCGCATAGAATTGAAACCGTTTAGGAGACAATTCCTCACGAAATCTTTGTCTTCCAACTCTGCGAGCCACTTACCCTTCCATCTCCACAAGTGAGGATGCCAGCCTATCTCATGACCCTTTGACTGGAGGGTCTCTAAGAAATCATGACTCGCCTTCGCACAGTACGCAAAATCCCCGAATGCTTCGCGCATATTCTCATCTGATCGAATGAGAAGAGTCAACTTGAATGTCTGACCGGGTGGCATTAGCGATTGCAGTCTCGTGATGAGTGTATTAAGAATGCGAACGGTCCATTGCCAATTCTTCGGCTGACCTTGCCTAGATGACACATCAAAACCCATGGGATCACAGTCGCATCCGATTACGAGGGCGATTGTGTCTCCGTTCAATGTCGTCCCGACGCTAGCACATCTGTTGAATTGATTTCTTTTGCTAATGAGGGTTACATTTATGGGGGCTATTGATCATATCGAGAAAACCGAGTATTACTGTGAAGTCACTCCGGCCACTTCCCCATAGAGCTGCTCGAGCCTGGGTGCGATTGCTTCTAGTGAATACTCGCGTTCGACTTTTTGCCTGGCATTGACTGAGAGTCGTTTGGAACGCTCAGGATTCTCGAATATCCAAAGTAGTTTCCCAGCGAGATCGTCTGCGTCGTCAAAACGGAAGATCAAACCATCCACACGGTCTTGTATCACTCCTGAATGCGCCCGTTCCGATACTACGACGCATTTTCCAAATGACATCGCTTCTAAAAGAGCTAATGACAATCCTTCCGCAGCAGACGGTAATACGAACACACTCGCTTCTCGGTAAAGTTGCACGACCTTCTCCCCTTCAATGTAGCCAGCGAATGTGACCTTTTCAGTCAAGTGAAGTCTTGAAGTCATGTCTTCTAGGGATTGTCGCAACGGTCCCTTTCCTGCAATTGTCAACGTCGCGTCTGGCACTTCGTCTGCAACTCTCCTAAATGCCTGAATCAACACGTGTGGCCTCTTCAGTTTGGTCAGCGATCCAACAAAAATAATATTATGCGCATTCAGAGATTGTTCGAGTCCTCTGTTCTTGTCTATTTCCACGCAATTCGGAAGGTAGATTGCATGATGACAGCCAAGGTTCTGAACTTCTTTCAGAATACCTTGACTAACTGCGATGATTAGACTTGCATTTTGAAACAGTACACGGCGCATAAGCCAACGGGGAATACGGCGTTTGGCAAGTATATTCATGTCTGTTCCTGTAGCCGTAAGAATGAGCGGTGCCTTCACTGCCCGTGCGATCAGAGCTCCTGCCAATCCTTGAGGAAGCAAGTAGTGAGCATGAACCACGTTAATCGGGCGGTTCCGTGCAATTGAAGGAAGCAGAAGAAAAACATAGAACAAATACACACTGGCCCGAACTACGGCACCAAACATACGCACGGGCGTAGATGCGTCAACATCAGCTCTCAAGGGTATCTCTATTTTACTAAATGCGTCTCTCTTTGAGAGTGAACCTCGCCGCTTCTTAATCAGAAGAACTCGCGGTTTCTCTGAAAAGTGCTCATAAACAGCTAGAATTCTGTGCAGTAGGCCGATGTCGAAATCGCAAACGAGGACTAATTGCGCAGTAGATCCCAAGGTCCTACGTCTCCCTCATTCGTCCCTTCATGAATTGCCGAAGGGACTCGATAACTTTGACTGCGGCTTTTCCATTTCCATAAGGATTTGACAGACTGGCAAGTCCAACGCGCGCATCTGCGAATGGTCGGAAGACCCAACCGCTCGCTTGATGTTGTTCGCGCTTAGACCGGTCACTACGTTTGCGCCCAGTTCAACAGTCTCCATCCATTCAGTTTTCTCGCGTAGGGTTATGCACGGTACCGCAAGCCAAAATGTCTCCTTCTGCACTCCGCCGGAATTAGTAAGAACCAGATCTGAGCGATTGATCAAAGATAGCATTTCATAGTAGCCAAGAGGTTGCTCAAGATGGATATTCAAAATACTTTCAATCATTGGAAGCAGCCCTGATTCGGGAGTGACCACTAGGGGAATAGCCTGTACCAAGATAGGTCAGTCCAACGTTCTCGATCTCCGCGGAGTCAAATATCCGAGGGCCGTCAAATACGATACATTGTGGTCCAACGAGACTTCGGAGAAATCTTGCATGAATGAAGCGGAATTCCGGGTGAGGCGTCACTACCACAATGGCATCTGCTCCCTTTAGCGCGTTTTCTATTGACGATACTCTATTCAATTGCTTCACCGCCGGAACATGTGCATCGTACACGGTTACTGAGGCACCCAACTTCACGAGTTCCTCAATGAGTGGTATGGCAGGGCTGTATGTCATATCCTCGGTGTCTGCCTTGTAGGCAAGTCCGAGCACTGTGACCTTCGCGCCTTTGATTGGTACCCCATTTTTCTTGAGGGCCTGAGCCATCAAACTGACCGCATGACCACTCATAGCATCGTTAACTTTCCTCGCGAGTCTGATTAGTTGGCCATAGTCTTCGGGGACACCGCTGATCAAGATGTGCGGATCTTTCGGAAGGCATGGTCCTCCAACGCCCAATCCAGGCTTGTGGATCGCAACCCGAGGATGCGTGTTAGCCAAGTTGATGACGTCATTCACATCCGCACCCAAATGCTCAGCGATCAGGGCCAGCGAATTCGCGTAAGCTATGTTCACGTCTCGAAACGTGTTCTCTGCAAGCTTGACTATTTCAGCAGTAAGAGGGTTAGTGGTTATGACTTGTTTGCAGACTGTCTTGAAGAACTCGGCTGCGATCTTGCTGCTGTTCGGGCCAACGCCACCTATGATGCGTGTATTGCTCGCTAGCTCCTCTAAGGCGTGCACGGGAGTTATTCGCTCCGGACAGTAGGCGATGAATATCTCCTCATCAACCTTGTAGCCGACACGTTGCAGTTCAGGCACGACGATTTGTGACATCGTGCG
>Ga0315279_10006506_pt1 | contig 14745 bp, 11 predicted proteins | sample YL17G06_20_MG_FD_203694 | JGI IMG/M metagenome (GOLD analysis project Ga0315279, IMG submission 203694) | Sediment microbial communities from Yellowstone Lake, YNP, Wyoming, USA - YL17G06_20 | ecosystem: Environmental > Aquatic > Freshwater > Lake > Sediment | place: USA: Wyoming | collected... | reverse complement strand
TCAGCTCCGCCATGGGGACTCCCACTTCCGCCTGCTTCAGCACCGCCACAATCTGCTCCACAGAAAATCGCTTCCGCTTCACGGCAAAACCTCCTCTTCGATTCGTAGATTCTGCCGGAAACTAACTGTCCAAGTGGATCAAAAAACCCGGGGCCGCCCAGGTGCCCGTTTTCTGTTGAATTCTCAAGAGAATCGGGTATAGTTGGCGTGAGGACGCCTTGTTGTCACAGGTATCTAACGAAGGTCTTGGAACTATGTGTTGAGCCTATGTCCCTTTGATGGAGAAAAGGTTTCGGGAGACGTGAACCCACGTGCGTGCCCCGTCTCAAGGACGTGGCCCAGGCCCATGGTAGGTGTCTGGCGTGTTGCTCGAGGATCGGAACTATTGGATCGGGGCAAGCTAGGAGGGTGTCAATGAACATTCCAGTTGACAAGAGATTTGGAATGCTCAAGACCTCGGCTGTCGCGGCAGCATGTCTCACCTTGATGAGTTTCCTCGTCGCCTGTGGGGGTGGTGCGGGCTCCGCCAATAGCAGCCCCTGGGAAAAGGCCATCACTCCTCCGAAGCTCACTGGCATTTCGCCCGCTACCGGCCCGACGACGGGTGGGACGACTGTGGCCATCACGGGGACGGACATCCAGAAGGGAGCCACCGTCGTATTTGGGAATGTGCCCGCGGCGAAGATCAACTCGGTGACTTCAACCAGCATCGAGGCGGTAACGCCCGTGCACAATCCTGGCAACGTCGACGTCAAGATTACGAATCCCGATACTGGAACAGACACCTTACTTGCAGCTTTCGCGTTCGAGGGGAGTCCCCCGCCCATCGGCGGCCCCGCCCCGACTGTCAACAGCGTCTTGCCGAATTCCGGACCCGTCGTCGGTGGGACCGTTGTCACCATCACCGGGACGGACTTCCAGAGCGGAGCGACGGTGACCTTTGGACAAAGCCCAGCAGCGGCAGTTGTTTTCAGCAGCGCCACCCAGCTCCTAGCCACCACTCCGGCCCACGCCCCAGGCACTGTGGATGTAATCGTCAGAAACCCGGACACCCAGAGCGCGACGGTTTCCGGTGGCTTCACTTATCAGCCGGTGCCGGCTCCCACCATCATCAGCCTTCTGCCCACCAGTGGCCCGGAGGCAGGTGGAACGCTGGTGACCGTGTGGGGAACGAACTTCCTGGCGGGGGCAACGGTGTCTTTTGGCGGGGTGACCGCGGCTTCTGTAACGGTTACCAGCGCGACGCAGCTTGGGGCGGTTACGCCGCCCCACGCTACAGGAGTAGTAGATGTGCGGGTAACCAATCCCGACGACCAGTTCGCCACGCTGGTGAGCGCATTCACGTACGGAACTCCACCTCCAACGATTACCGGTGTCTCGCCTAATTCCGGCACAATAGCCGGTGGAACCTCGGTGACGATAACCGGGACAGGTTTCCAACCGGCCGTTCCGGGTACTACGGTGACCTTTGGCGCCGTGGCTGCGATCGGGGTGAATGTCCTGAGTTCAACGAAGATACAGGTCACCACACCGGCCCACGCGGCGGGCGCGGTGGATGTGAAGGTCACCAATCCCGACAGCCAGTCGGTGACACTCCCCGGTGGTTACACCTATGTGACCCGCCCGATCATTACCGGGCTCTCCGTCGATTCTGGGCTTTCCACCGGTGGAACGCCGGTGACGATATTCGGCTCGAACTTTGCCGGGGGCGCTACCGTCACCTTCGGTACGTTACCGGCGCCGTCAGTGGATGTGGTCAGTGCGACGCAAATCAATGTGACGACGCCGGCCCAGCCTGCGGGAACCACCGTAAGCGTAGCGGTAACCAATCCCGACACCCAATTCGACACTCGCGCCAATGCGTTTCGCTACGGTCAGGTTCTGTTTTCGGACGGGTTCGAGTCCGGGGATTTTTCGGCGTGGGACTCTGCGTGGGCGTCATGCACGGTTGTGGGGAGCCCGAGCCCGGTGCACAGCGGCGTAAAAGCCGCCCAGATACACTACCGCATCTGCGGCTTCGGCACACCGCCCCAGCCGACATTGAGTAGTGTCACCAGTGGGTCGCTCCCCGCGTCCACCGTGTATGTAAAGCTCACCTACGTTACGCCGGCCGGAGAGACCACCCCGGGTACAGAACAGGGGAAGGGGCAAGCCGTGAATACGGTGGTTAAGGTCACCGGTCCGCCCGCTTACACCAACGGGATTCTAAGCGCGACGGGCTACAACGTGTACGCGGCGAACGCCTCTGGCACCGAGACCTTGCAGAATGCTGGCGGGGTTGGTTGCGTGAGCGCCAACGCGGATGGGAGTTGCGTGCTCGGGACTGACTGGCAGGAGCCGGGTAGTGGGCTGGTGAGCGGCGCGGCAATGCCCACCCAGAACTTAGCCATTGCTCCTCCGAAGCCCAGCACATCTCAGACTGCAGGCGGCGGCTTGGGGGTGCGGACTTACTACGTCAAGTTGACCTACACGAATTCATCAGGTGAGACCTTCGCTTCCGCCAGCAGCGGGGCTGTCGCGGTGAGTGCTGGTAACCTGCTTGTCGTCTCCTCGCCTCCCTCCGGGACTGGATACACGGGATATAACGTCCATGTCGGCGCGTCCCAAGGCAGCGAAACCAGACAGAACGGGGGTACGCCCGTTTCTCTTGGCAGCTCATGGACGGAACCTGTTACTGGGCTGGTGTCTGGTGCTGCGTTGCCTACGTCGCAAACGGCCTGCGGGGGTACCCACCAAGACCAGAATGCCAACGTGTCAAAAATATTCAACAGTGGGAATGGGTTTCCGAATGGCCTCGAACATTTCTTTGTACGCGGATGGGTCTATTTCCCAACACCCCTTTCCACCGGCACGTCAAATGGCATTCAGCGGAAGGTCTTTTACCTGAAGGGGCCGGGAGGTGGCCCTTGTGGAGACCACTGTTGGGCCGTGGTTGCCACTTCCGACGCAGTGGTGGTTTACGGGCAGCAGAGGCTTCTACTCCGCGTAAGCAATGAGTACGGACAGGATACCGGGCTGGTCCAAGGCTACAACAATCTCGCATATATTGACTATGACATATGGTACTACGTGGAGCTTGAGGTTCTATCGAACTCCCCGACGCCCGGCTCGGAAGGCACGAACGCGCGAGGGAACCAGGACGGGGGTATCCGGTGGTGGATCGGCACGTCGCCAACCAATGTGACCCAGATCATGCCGCTATCTGCCCAGGCCTCCGACGTACGACTCAGCTACACGACTGGGATTAGCAAGGTAGAAGTGGGCCGGCAGGCAGACCGCCTGAATTTCCTCCCGGTGGACGAGTTCCGCTACTGGGACGACGTCATTGTCGCCGATGCCTACATCGGCCCTTAGGTTCCGTCCCCCCCAGTGGCGAGGGGGGTTCCTCTCGCTTCAAGGGGAAGAAGAGTTTGGCCCGCAGGGGGACGGGGAAAAGGTCTTAACTGGGATGCGGGGATTCTTCTCTGCCCCCTGAGGTTCTTCAGATCCGGTCGCGAACGGCCTCGCAGGGTGGTCGAAAGCCTTCCTCTACAAGAGCGGTAAGTCGTCTGAGCTGTTGCTCGGGAGTAAACTGCTCCGCCACGCGGCGACGGGCAGCCTCACCCAGTTGGGCCGCGCGTTTGCGGTCTTTAAGAAGTCCACCGATTGCCTCAGCGAGCGCTGCTTCGTCCCCCGGAGGAACAAGCAGCCCGTGGATGCCATCCTCAACGATTTCGGGAATCCCGCCGACCTTGGTACCGATGACCGGCTTCCCGCGCGCCATCGCCTCGAGCACGGCCAATCCGAAAGCCTCCTGCACGATCGAAGGCACCACGCACAAATCGGCGGCGCCGAGGAGCCGTGCTGCATCCGCGCGATAGCCGGCCAGGATGATATCGTCCTTTGACCGCAAAGAATCCCGCAAGGAGCGTAGCTCTGCGAAATAAGGCCCGTCACCCATGTAGATCAACACCGGACGCTGGGCATCCACACTCATCCCTTGCACGACTTGGTCAAAGGCGCGGAGAAGATGGGCAATCCCCTTTTCAGGTGTCGCTCGGCAACCACACATCACCAGCGGGCGCTCGTGTGGGACGGCAAACTCTTCCCGGACACGGCGCTCAATCCCCTCCTCGACAGTCACTGCCAGCATCCCATGCCACACCCTGACTACCCTGGCGGGAGGGAGTAGCGCCACTTCGATCTGTCGCCGCGCAACATACTCGCTCACCGCCACCACCACGTCTGCGGCAATTCCGGGAATACGGGCCCGGACCCACTTTGCAGCCCTCTTGAGACCGCGAGGTCGCGTCCGCTCCCCGCCAGTATGGTCGTGGACCAGGATTCTTCTGACGCCTGCCCACCGGAGTCGCAGATAGGCGGGTGACACCGCTGCCTGGTCGCTGAGGTAGACCACGCGAACGTTCTCGCGCCGAATCAAGCCCGTCGTGGCGCGGACCGATTCGGCCGTGCGGAGGGAGGCATCGAGTTCGATCGCGCGCGCCGCGCTTCCTTCCAGAGTCCGGGGCGGCGAGGGTATGGTTGGATAGGCGACAAGCGTCGAGATGCCGTGCGTGGCCAGGTGGTCGGCAATTTGGGCATACAGGTGTTCAATAAAGTCCCATGCGTAGCCGGTGTTCGCCGCGAAGTTGGCAACGCACAGGAGGGCAGGCTTGTCGTTTGGCATGAGAGCGCTCCTAACTCTTCGCTCTGAAGCTAGTTTGGATCAGCCGCAAGCTGGTAGCCGCGCCACCTGAACTTCCGGGCCACAATTCTCAACAATGTCCGGACCCCCCGAGAGTAATCCGCATGATAGCCAAAGAACCTGAAGTTCCCCGTGGGTATGCCTTTGGCCTTCAGGAATTGGCAGTGCTTACTGGCCGCCTCGACAGCCACCTTGACTACGCCGTCCAGGGAGGCGGTGGAGCGAGGCGGTTCGAAGTCGAACTGATTCCTGATGTACTGGAAGAGTGGCCCTTCGCCCACGGAAAGCCAGACCAGAGGCCACAGTAAGGCGAAGGGAACAAACACGTCGATCCGCCGGCCGTCCCTCGAGGGCTCGGAGCGCAGGCCGGAATTGCGCGGGCCGAAAAAAACTCGGAGTGAACCGTGGCGATAGACCTACCTTGAGCAGCCAACAGCCTTCCAGGCCCGCAGGTGCAGATCCTGAAGGAACGCCGTCCAGTCCGCTTCGCTCTCGCCCCATGCCAGCCGATAGGGCACCCCTTCGCGCTGGCCCGGGCCGGTAATCCCGTAGGCCACCAGCACCATCCGTCGCCACACTACCAAAAGGGATGTAAGATGTAAAGGGAGGAGTTGACGGGTAGAGGTGACGGAGTCCGGCAGTGTACAGCACCGAGCGTCCCTCACAGCCCCTGCAAACAGACAAAATTGGGCAGGACGTGACTGACCCGTCGGCTCCCTCAATGCAGAATCGATATTCCCTGGTCTTGGGAGGGAGTAGTGCCGTGGAGCGCGCAGAGCGAATCGCTAGAGCATTCCTCGCAAGCGGACGCGCCCGCCCAGCGCTGAGCGAACGCATCAGCTTCTTGATGCTTGACCCGGTCCATCGCAAGCCATGGCGGACTTCGCCATCTACGGTCGCGGCGTCCCCAGGAGGATGATTGATGTTATCCCGCTCGGGGTTGATGTCAGCCTCTTCAAACCCGAGTCCACTTCTTACGTTTACGAAGCCCTGGGGCTTCCGAAGGAGCGCAGGGTGATCGTTTACTCCGGCCACATGGAGCCGCGCAAGGGCGTGCGCGTTTTGGTTGAAGCGGCTATGGAGCTGCTGCTCCAACGCAAGCGCGCCGATGTCTGCTTCCTCCTCTGCGGCAACAAGGGCGAGGAGAGCGCCACCTTTGAACGGATGTACACCGGCGCGGGCATTGAGCATCTGATCCGCTTTGGAGGGTATCGCTCTGATCTGCCCGCCATCTTCCCCAGTTGCTACTGCGGTCGGATCCCTTCGACGGGCTGGGACTCCTTCCCGCGCACCTCGATTGAAATGGCGGCATCGGGCCTGCCCGTCCTCGCTTCCCGCCTGCAGGGCTTGTCGGAGGCCGTCCTCCACGAGAGGACGGGATTGCTTTTCGAGCTGGGGAATCCACGTGCCCTGGCCGGCTGCCTTGAAAGACTCCTGGACAGTCCGCAGCTTGCCGCGCAGTATGGTCAGGAGGGGCGTCACCGTTGCGAAAGCGAGCTTAACCTCAACACACACCGTGAGAGATTCGTGCATGTCCTGCGCAAACGGCTCGCTCCGCACGCGCCGATGGGCTCACCACCTTGAGAGGGTGTGGCGACGGCCGTATGCCGCCAGCTCTAAGGTGCCGGGTCCCTGGTAGCGGGGGATGTGGAGAGTGAGGTGACGAGCGCCGGAAAGGCTTCGCGGTAGAATTCCGGCAACGTTTCAAGAAACTCTCGCTTGATCCATTGAGGGTCGAGTCGGAACCTGGAGGACCCGATTTCCAGGCGCGTGGAAAGGAGGTCAAACCAATACAACAATCCAAATGCAAGTCGTAATTCCTTATCCAATCTCAGACCCAGCACTTGACAGTACTTCTCCAAGAGTTCATTGGCAGCAGGAATTTTGCTGTCATTCCGGGCAAAGGCTAGGGCCGCGTAGGTGGCGGGCAGGGTTCGGTCGTAGAAGTAATCATAATATAAGAGGTGGATGATGTCATTGAGAGACGCCACATGAAAGCCAGTTCGGTCCCAGTCAACCACTCCCGTCAATTTCTTTCCGCTATCGTCAAGCAGGACGTTCCCGGAATGGTAATCTCCGTGAGCGATGAGATGAGGCATCGAGCGACCGGAGAGAGCGTCAGCCACCCACCTTGCGAGCTGCTCCAATTGCGCCGTTCCCGTGCGGTCTAACAGAGAGGCCAGAGGTTCGACCATGTCTGCCAGCAGCTTCTCCAGTCGCTCCCGTACAACAGCTTCATCCGCTACAACGGCAGCGTGGAATCTGGCGAGGAAGTCAAGAGCCAGCCTTTTCCAGTGCCCGCTAGTCCCTTGATAACGCGCGAACTCGTTCCCCGCAACGCCGGGCAGAGCCGTCTCAACAAAGTACCGAATACCACGAAAATCACCGGACTCCAAGGGCTGGCTGATTTCAGGGAAGTCGCTATCCAGCCGCGCAACAACGGATTGAAGCTGCTTGAGGCTCTTCTCATTTCGAGAACACGCATGGGTGGCGGCGTTGGTCAAGGGAAGTCTGACCACCCAGGACTGGTGCATATCGGTCCAGTCCACCCTCACCACCACGGTGTCGGTGGTTGTTACCTTATATTTTGAAATGCGGCAGCCGGAAGAGCCGGAATCTTGCCATCCCCGCTGGGAGGCCAAGTGAGCGAAAAGTTCAGCCAGGAATGAGGGTTTCAACTCCGGCAACTTGGTGGCGACGATCCCGAACGTTGGTGCGAGAGTCGCTAGAACAAACGGGCGCATCCAATGAGGAACGTGTCTCTTAGCTCCATGCCGGAATGAATCCTGGAGCCCGGCTGGCTCCGAGGTGTCGAGCACGTCTGAAAATGTCCTGTAGTTAGGCAATGGAATATACGCTTTGGCTTTGGTGAACCCGGCGCGACGTAACAGACGGAAGCATCCCCACTGGCTGTACGTGTAGTTTGTATAGGGTCGCCCGAGTTTCCAGCGCGCATAAAGATTTGCAAGCCCCCGAGGCATCAACGAGAGAAAGGGTAGCAGGGTGTGATCTTCCGGCTCTCCCCGGAAGTATCGCCAAGCCCACCGGTTCTCGATTCCCATGTAGAGGGAACCGTCGGCCTTTAGCACGCGAGCGATTTCACGAAGAAGACGGAGTTGTTCATCCTCGACATGGTCGGGTTGTGATTGTGCCACCCACTCCAACACTCCGTTGAGTATGACCAGATCGAAAGACGCCGATGGAAACGGAAGGTACGGCGTGTCGCCTCCACGCACGGTTCGAATGTTGTCAACACCTTCGTCTATGGCCCGGACCCGAAGGAGCCTCAATCTCTCCAGCGTCAAGTCCATCGAGGTAACGTCGCAGCCACGTCGCGCTAGTGCGAAGGAAATCGCGCCCATGCCACATCCCATATCGAGGACTCGGGTGCCGGTTCGAATGGGAAGCAAATACATCCAGCCCGCGCGCCCCGCCTTTAGCGCATAGTCGATGAAGTAGCCGGGGGCCTTCAAGTCCGCCGCAACCCCACGGAAGGCCTTCTCCCAACCCGCGCCGGGAACAGCCGAAATGAGCCGATCCATCTGCGCCTGAGATATCTCACCATAATAGTAGTCGCGATTCCGTGCGAAACCAGGAATCCCCCCAATCACTTCGAAGGTACGTCGGCAACCCGGGCATGACAATACGGTAGGCTCCGCTTTGAGTTCGGTGCAGCAGTACGGACAATGAAAGCCGATTGCGCCATCGCAGTTCAGCATAAAGGTAGCCTTTGCGGCCTGTTTTCATCGTAGCACAATCACATCGCCATTCATCCGGGATTTCGTGGCTGAATTCTGACGGGAGAAGCAGCATTCGCCCTGCCGGCTCTAAGGGGAACCGTCACCCATTCCGCTCCCCGCGCGGATCGTGAAGGTTGTTCCAGCCCCGCATTACCCAGCGATTGCTTCAACGAATTCAACCGCGAAAATTGACCAGAAGGTCCTCCCTCTCGCGAGAGCAAGGCACGAAGGCTCGCCGATCTGCTAAAATCTCCGCTGCGGTTGAGGTAGTCTTCGAGGATCTTGAGGCATTGGCACAACACCACGGAAAGCCCAAACTCTTCCGTGCCTGCCGGGTCCATGCGAGCGAAAACCTCACGTTGAGTTGGCTCGGCATGGGGGAGCAGAATGTTGAGTGCGTCGGTGATTGGCACGTTCTTGTGTTAACCCGCAAGAATAAATCGTCGATCCACGATAATATGCGCTTATCGCACGACAGACTTGACGAAGGATGATTCAGTGCTCCTCTCGCCCACAACGCTTGATCTTTGGATTTCTTCGAAACTGGCCGGATTCTTAGGGCAGTATCCACTCTTCGACGCGGCTGTCCAAAGCGCCATCCGGCACAATGTGCTGGGAGGGGTCTGGTACGCGGCGGCGCTGTTTGTTGCCTGGGTGCTCGGTACACGGCCCGGGCAGGAGCCGACGAAACGCCGGAGCCTGACCATTCTCCTGGCAACGGCGATGGCCGTTCTTTTCAGCTTTCCTGCGGCGTATTTGATTTCCTGGCTGCCCCCTTCCCGATATCCCGGCTTGGCGGATCTGTATCCCGCCTACTTCGAGGGGAACGTCAACTTGAATTCCTTCCCCAGCCAGTCAGTCGCCCTTTACACGCCGGTGGCGGCAGGCATCTACTCGCTCCACAGGTTTGCAGGCATTCTGCTCTGGCTCGGCTTGCCTCTGCTGGTGGCCCTGCCACGCATGTACGTCGGAGGTCACTACCTGACCGACGTGATGGCGGGTCTCCTGCTGGGGATGGCGGGGTACATGGTCTCTCGCTACCTGCTGGAGCCCAGGCTGGGCGAGCGTTTGCAGCGGTTCATGGGTCGTCCGGGAGCAGTCCGCGTGCTCACCGAGATGGTGGTTTTTGCCTGGATCCTCCAGATTGCAGTGGGATTTCGCGATGCCGTGTGGTTCCGGAACGGACTGAGGATTCTCGTGCAGGCGGTTTTGAGGTCTTGAGGTAAACAGCCACTCGGAGATTCAGACGGGGCTCTGCCGCATTTCCCTGCGAGGAGTCCGAGGCCAAAAGTCAGGCAGGCCTGGCTGGAGTCTTCACTTGTCCCTCTGCAAGTTCAGGGGAGACAACGGACTATCCCGGGCCCGACCCATTTGGTAATGGGAAGCGGGAGCCGCTGCCAAAGCCAAATTGCCAGTCGATACCTTGGGTTCTGAGGATTGAGTTCAGGCAGGCTGTTTCCCTCCGGCAGCCAATAGTTCCAGTGAAGCGGGACTTCCTGGGAACTCCACTGCAGCTTGAAGCGATGCGGTCCTGAGCCAACGGTGGAGCGGCCGAAATCAAAGATTCGAAAGCCTCGCTCGGCAGCAAACCGCAGCATTTTCCAGTACATGAACATATTCGGGGCCAGGGAAAGATACTCGCGCAACGACGAACCCCATAGCGTCTCCAGGGTGTCCCGATAGGCGGTCATGAGTGAGACGGCAGCTGGTTTGCCCTCATGCCGGACCACAATGATGTGGGTGTCATCGGGGAAAGCCCGCAGAATCTCCCGGAAGAAGTTCTGGCCGTACACCGGGGTGCCCAGGTCACGCATGTTGGCGGCGAAAACGCTGTAAAAGTCATCCAGTACCGCCTCGCCAGCGAACTCAGCAGTCAAGCCGCATTTCGTGGCCTTGCGTATCTTGGTGCGCACCTCGTGGCGCAATGATTTCAGCATCTTGTCTTCGTCAGGTTCAGCCGCGAGCACTATGGCGACTTTGTTGGTTTTCGTGGGCAGGCCTAACTGGTGGTCTTGGCGATGGCGGAGTTCAAGGTAGTCTACTTTCAGTTTCTGGGCGAGCGCAATGGCCTCGTGAATCAGTGCCGTCTCAGCAGCTTTGCTTTCGGCGAGGACTCCGCCGGCATTTACAAAGGGCAGCGAGGTGAGAAAGCTCCCGAACATCCAGCTCTTTTGCCACACGAGCGGGAGAACCCCTTTGATCTTGCCCTCCTCCTCTGCCACGAGGTAGTAACCTGGCCAATGGAAACTGTTCTCGATGACGGTTTTCCAGCCCCAGCGATGATAATTGCTCGCTTGGACGTGACTCTCCACGAATTCCTGCCAGGCTTTCGAGTGCTCTCCGCCGTCGTCGGCAACGAAAACCCTCACGGTCAGCCCACCCTCCTTGTGGTGAAAATAGCTCCCGGTTGATTGATCACACTCTCCAATTGAAGGAGATAAACCGTTAAGGGGGCAAGCCAATCAATCGCTCCGCTGTAATCCCTATCGAGCAGGCAGCGAAGTAGCCGCGGAAGGACGTAGGAGCCCCGGACAAAATGAGAAGGATATCTGCCCAGGAAATGCCGACCCAATTCCCGTGCATACCTGCGGAAGTGACGGGCGTTTTGGACTTCGGGAGTTTTCGAGGCATAGGGGATCGTCGCGAAATGCGGGAAAGCCTTCGCGATGGTATCGGTGTGGAATTGTTGATCGAGAAACATACTTCCGGGAAGCGACGCCAGAAAGTCGTAAAGGTCATGGTCAACATAGGGGCTAAACACAATTGGAACTTCCTCAAACATGCAATAGGGGGCGAGAGCAATCTCCCGTCGAGTTCGGTTCCAAAAATAGAAAGATGCAACTGGATTAGGTGCATCTGCGTGTCTGGCAAGCTCTGGGATCAAGCGGCTCATTGCTAGATCGAGACTGAATCTTCTATATTGCGCGCGGGAGAGCAAGCGCTTCAGAACAGGCTCGCGTTCAAGAAGGAGGTGAGCTAACTCAGCGATGCGTCCCGAAGTAAACAGCCCGAGCCGCTCAGCGTTCAGGAAGAGGCCTGCTGAAAGAATGTCCCCACCAATCCCATCAAACAGGGCGTCCACCTTTCCCCTTAAGTAGTCGGCCAGGACCATAAAGTGCGGGTGTTCGTCAGTGCAGAAACTTGTCTTAACGTTCTTCCTGAACTCTGCCTGGAACTGGGACTCGGGCTGATCGAGGATAACGTGATTAAGGTCCAGAACTGCCGCAACCTGGGAAGCACACTCTGCCTCCGTGTTGTTGCTGGGGGGAAAGTGCCGCAAAGTGACACAAAATCTCGGCCGGTATCCAGCTTCGCAAAGTTCTAGAAGGATGTGCCGAGAATCTCGACCGCCACTGAGAGGTATCGCGAAGTCTTCGCTAGGCGGAATTCTTCTCCGGATCGCAGCCCTGAAGAGAGAGATATAGCCGTCGATCGCTTCGTTCCGGCTGTAGTGTGCCGCCCTTCCAATGGTCAGCCCGCCGGACACCTGGACCTTGCCATCGTCCCATCCCAGAATAGCATCAGGAGGCAGCGCGCGAATGAACCGAAAGGGAGTATCTTCGCCGACAAAAAAGCCCATCCTCAGGAATACGGCTAGACCAGCTTCGTCTAACTCGGTTGGTGCGCCTAATCCAAGCAATTTCGGGATGGACGTTGATATGCCGATTTCACCATCGCCGGTGAAGTAGTACAGTGGGAAGAACCCGTATCTGTCGTTTCGGACTCGCAGGCTACTCCCGTCCCAGGACCATTCCGCGAAGATCCCGTCGGGCTTATTGCCCTGGGCAGCTGGGAGCTCGTGGCCTAGATGGCAGGAAGGCAAGCCTTCCGTCTCCCAATGTTCACCGACCTTGCGAGCACGAAAGTGCTTTTCGGTCATCAGGGTAGGTCATCTGACATAGCAGGTCTTGATATTAGCATGTTTCCTTTCTGCCATTTCGCTTGAGGCGGAACGAACGTGATGGCCGGTTTCCAGCTGCCATGGTCGATCGCCTCCCCTGCGTCAGTTGGACCAAATCGCGAACCTCTTGAAGAGATGCTGCTGCCAGGCCCACGTCATCATTTCTCATCTGACGAGGGTGCTCGATCCATTGAGAGAGAACTTCCATACGGCTTGAAGCGTCGATAAGTCTTGCGCAGTAACTCCCAAGTGGTCGCCGGTATTCGGGCCCGCACCCACTCTTTGGTTCTTCCCAGCGAGGCCTCCATCTTCAGATACAAAGCACCTTTGCTGCCGGGCAGGGCACACCGAAGGTTATGATAGGAGCGCAACTCCGCACCCCAGCGCAACTTATAGTCCTCGCCGCCTCCCAAGAAGTCGTAACAGCGGACTCCCTCCTGAACGAGGGCCTGAAGAATTTTTGCTTTCAGGACAATTCCCACTCCCAGCGACGAAAGGCCAGTATCAAAGCCTCCCTGGAGGAAATAATAGGCGTTGCTGTATTGAAAGCCAAGCTCCAGGGCCGCAGCGCGCCCGTCGACTTCCAAGAGCCAAAAGGCGAGCCACCCCTGGGCCAGACACTTCTCGGTCACTTCCGAGTAGAATTTCTTTCTCCGCGTTCCGCTGAAGGCTCGCTCCTGGCCCCGTGCCTGCCATCGGGCCGTATGCATGGCAAAGAGGAGGTCGAGAAACTCCGGCAGATCCTGGGCCTTGTCACATCGGCGTAGCCGCATCGCGTGAGTCCTCTCAAGCCGTCGCATCCCGCGAGAAATAGAGGAACGCATGTTCGCAGATAGAGAAGCCAGATAGCTCTGCCAATCGGACGGTAACGGGAGAACCGCGTGCGGCGTTTCCCTTCGCTGGCACGGCCAGCGATGTTGGCTATGCTTTTCAACCAGGAGAGGAAATACTCTCGACTCTGAAGGGATTGCATTCAGTTCCAGAACGTCCCATTCCGCACGGTGACCTAACAGCCAGTCGAGGAATGCCTCGACGACGGATCCTTCATTCCCTCGTCGGATGACCAAATCAAGGTTATCCGAATCGTACGTGCCATCTCCGACGAGGCGGAGAACTCGAAGCCAGAGCCCCGGCCATGCCCGGCATCGCATCCGGTACAACGGCGCGACGCCCACTAGGCTCCCGTCGCTTTCGAGGCACCCAAGAAGGAACAGCTCACGCGAGCTTCCGTACGCATTCCACCACGCCGTCAGCCACTCCCAAGTCAAGAAGATCGTGCGCGACGCGCTATCCGCTAATAATTCGTCCCAAGCGGGACTTACCCGGCGGATGTCGTCCCAGGATTCAAATCTTTTGACGCGCAACTGTTGCATTGGGGCTTACAACTCTAGGGAACGCGTTCGGGGAGGCGAGGTTCCTGCTTCCTCCTGTTCCTCAGCTTTGACAGTACATCCCAGTCATAAACTAACCTTATTGCCTTCCCCTGCGCAAGTTGATTCCCAAGCCAATCATCTTGCCAAGCTCGGGTCCGACCCGACTCCGAAGGCTCTAGGCAGAGAGACAGTGTCGAATATCCGGGGTGCAACGGAGGGGGCCCCAGAGAAGAAACCGGAAGAGAAGAAGGACTAACTCACCTGCGTTTGTCCGCTGCAAACGGTCCTGAGAGTCATCTCCCGCCCCAAGAGTAGGTGGTGGCAGCTGCCTCTACATTGGCTAGCCGTGGGCAAGTTCTTCGAAAGCGGGATTTGGTCAAAGTTTTTCCTTCTGGGACAGTCAGTTGAGAGTCCAGGAACCCGGAGTCACGGCGACCTCTCGCGTTGACGCAAATTTCTGGCCTGTGTTATAAACGTTACACGCGACGTGAGGCAGTGCTCTTGCGTCGCCCTGCTCCTCGGTAGCTCAATGGTAGAGCGTTCGGCTGTTAACCGAAGGGTTCCAGGCTCGAGTCCTGGCCGAGGAGCCAAGCGCAGCCAGGTTTTCCGTTTTTTGTCCCCGATGCGCACCGTATGCTCCCCACCGCCTCCGTCGCCACCACGGTCTCCACTTCTCACTTATGACGGGCCTTGCGGGCTCTGATCATACCTGAGTGGCTGGCTTGGTATTGGACGGGTGGAGCAGCGCAGGAAAATTGCGTTTCTGCTGCGTTCTGTCAGAGAATTTGATCAACACAACCCGACGTGGAGGCGAAGCGGATCACCGCGGGAAGCCGTCGCCGAATCCAAGCTCCTATTCGCGGCCGATAAGGTTATCAAAGAAAGCGGGTAGCAGGTCCCCAGAGGTCTTCTTAAAGCCCTCTTTTCTTAGCCATCGCTCTAGCCTTGCCGCAAAGGCATGTTTCCATAGGTCGTTCTGCTCTACGCCCAAGGCGCGCGCCAGCGCTCGACAAACTTGCCGCGTTGGGGGATCCGCCTTCTGCTTCT
>Ga0315279_10006504_pt1 | contig 14747 bp, 12 predicted proteins | sample YL17G06_20_MG_FD_203694 | JGI IMG/M metagenome (GOLD analysis project Ga0315279, IMG submission 203694) | Sediment microbial communities from Yellowstone Lake, YNP, Wyoming, USA - YL17G06_20 | ecosystem: Environmental > Aquatic > Freshwater > Lake > Sediment | place: USA: Wyoming | collected... | reverse complement strand
CCGGCGCCAGGGCTCCTGTCGCCCACGGGGCGGATCTCACCACCACCCTCCCGCTGTGCCACCGCCCCCAGGGAGCGGTCCCGCCACCGCAACTCCTCAGGCCCAGCCCCAGAATCAGTGGCTTCTGGGTCGGGTCATTCAATCCGCCCGGCGGGTGGGGCGGCCATCTCTCCGGAGGCTGCGGGCACCCGGCGCGCGGATCGGGGCTGGGGTGTCGGTGACGCGGCATCACGCGGACACGAAGGGTCCCCGGCCACGAACGCGCTGCCGGGTCGCAGCCGGAGGAGTCTCGGCGCACCGCGAGTCCTGCCTGCGGCGGGACGAGCCAGCGCCGAGCGGCCGCCGACCCGCCGGGCAAAACAAAAGCCTCACGCAGTGAAAAGGAAGAAAGCGACCGCTCAAGGCCCGACGGGCGAAGAAGAACCAGGCCACGCCAGTGGCAGAAGGTAAGTTCGCGTATCCGCACAAAACTCGAAATGAGGTTAGAATTCAGCTTCCGGAGGCACCGTGAGCACCGTCATCTACGCCAACGTGACCCCGTACGAGACCCGCGTGGCGGTCCGGGAGGACGGCTCGCTCGTCGAGCTCATGGTCGAGCGCAACCGCGAGCGTTCCGTCGTGGGGAGCCTGTTCAAGGGGAGGATCTCGCGCGTCCTCCCGGGCATGCAGGCCGCCTTTGTGGACGTCGGTCTCGAGCGCGACGCCTTCCTGTACGTGGATGACGTGGCCGAGGCGCTCGAGGACGAGGAGGTCGAGCCCGGGGAGTTCGCCACCACGACGCCGATCCAGGATCTCTTGCGCGAAGGCCAGGAGATCCTCGTGCAGATCACCCGCGAGCTCGGCTCGAGCAAGGGACCCCGGGCCACGTCGCACGTCACGATCCCCGGAAGATACCTGGTGCTGATGCCGGGTAACTCCCACGTCGGCGTCTCGCGCCGCATCACCGACCAGACCGAGCGGGAGCGGCTGCGGGCGTTGCTCTCCGAGATCCCACACTCCGGCGGCGTGATCGTTCGCACCGCCGGCGAGGGGCGTGAGCGCGCCGATTTCCTGGCCGACCTGGCCGTGCTGGAATCCATGTGGCGGCACATCACCAAGCGTGCCGAGGAGGTCAGCGCCCCGTGCCTCGTGCACCGGGACCTCGGCCTGGTGCTGCGCGCCGCGCGCGACCTCGCCGGGCCGCAGCTCGCGGAGTTCTGGATCGACGACACCGAGGGATACCAGCGCGTGGTGGAGTTCCTCGACCGGGTGCAGCCCGAGCTCACCGGCAAGGTCAAGCTGTACCGGCGGCAGCTCGACATCTTCGAGGCTTTCGGCGTCGAGGCGGAGCTCGAGCAGGCGCTCCAGCCAAAGGTGTGGCTGCGCTCGGGCGGCTCCCTCGTGATCGACCAGACCGAGGCGCTGGTGGCCATCGACGTCAACACCGGCCGCTACGTTGGCGGAGCCGATCTCGAGGACACCGTCTTCCGCATCAACATCGAGGCCTCTCGCGAGGTGGCCCGACAGCTCCGGCTGCGCAACCTGGGCGGGATCGTGGTGGTGGACTTCATCGACATGGAGGACGAGGGGCACCGCGAGGCCCTGCTCGACGAGCTCAAGCGGGCGCTGGCCAGCGACCGCGCCCGCTCGCTCGCGGGGCCGGTGGGGCCCTTCGGGCTCGTGCAGCTCACCCGCAAGCGCACCGAGCGCTCCCTCGAGCGTGCCCTCACCCAGCCCTGCCCCACCTGCGAAGGCCTGGGGCGGGTCAAGTCGCCGGAGACGGTTTGTCTCGAGATCCGGCGCGCCCTTCTGCGGGAGGCCGCGCAGGGAGAGGTCAACGACTTTGCCCTCCGCGCCCACCCCGAGGTCATCCACCTCCTGTCCGGCGAGCTGCGCGGCATCCTGATCGAACTCCGGGAGCGCTACGGCATCAACGCCCGCACGCAGGAGGCGCCCGATTTCCATCCCGCCCGGTTCGAGATCTCGTGAGGCCGCCCATGCTTGCGCGGACAGCCTTTGGTTGCGACTTGACCCGGTGAGGGGTAGACTCTCGCGGCCAGCGCGGAGAGGTGCTGGAGTGGACGAACAGGGCTGCCTGCTAAGCAGTTGTCCGGGGTAAACCCGGACCGGGGGTTCGAATCCCCCCCTCTCCGCCAGCCCTCCCACCCCGCCACCCAGGCGATAGGCAGTAGGCCGTAGGGAAAACGACGCTCAGCAGGTTTCAGTCGTGGGGTTGGCCGGTCAGTGCAGCTTGGCGAGCAAGCCCGCGAGCATCTTGGCGATCTGCTAAACCTCATCAAGCAGGGGTGCGGTTTCGTCGTGTTTCAAGTAGCCCAACCTCTCGCAGAGCAGCAGCTGAGTTTCGACCTCAAGGAGCGACCCTCTGCCGATCGAGAGATGGTGCCGGTAGTCGCCGGTGGACTGGCGCCCGTACCCCTCGGCGATGTTCGAGGGAACCGAAACCACCCCCCGCCTCAGTTGTGCGGTGAGCCCGAATTTCTCCACCTCCGGCAGACGCTCGGAGACGACGTAGAGGGCCTGCGCGAGCTCCATTGACCCCTGCCAGACGGCCAGTTCCTTGTAGTTCCGGACCCCCGTCATCCTCGCCCCGTTCTTCGGCTACAGCCTCTCCGCTACGGCCTACCGCCTATCGCCTGTTTCTGCTCGATCTTGGCCCAGGTGTCGCGCAGCGTGACGGTGCGGTTGAAGACCAGCCTGCCGCCGGTCGAGTCGGGATCCACGCAGAAGTAGCCCAGGCGCTCGAACTGGAAACGGTCACCGGGCTTAGCCCCCGCGAGCGTCGTCTCAACTCGACACCTGGTCACGGTCTCGAGCGAGCCCGGATTCAGGAACGCTCTCCAGTCCTTCCCTTCCCCGACCGCATCGGGGTCCGGCACCGTGAGGAGGTGGTCGTACAGGCGTGCCTCGGCCTCCAGGGCGTGATTGGCCGAGACCCAGTGCAGCGTGGCCTTGGGCCGCCGGCCGTCCGGGGCAGACCCCCCGCGGGTCGACGGGTCAAAGGTGCAGCGCAGCTCGACGACGTTGCCGGCGGGGTCCTTCACCACCTCCTTGCAGGTGATGAAGTACGCCGAGCGGAGGCGGACCTCGTTGCCCGGGTACAGGCGGTAGAACTTCGGGGGCGGCGACTCGCGGAAGTCGTCGCGCTCGACGTAGAGCACCTTCGAGAACGGCACCTTGCGGGTTCCTGCGCTGGGGTCCTCGGGGTTGTTGGCGACGTCGAACTCCTCGACCTGGCCCTCCCGGTAGTTCTCCAGCACGACCTTGAGCGGGCGCAGCACGGCCATCACGCGCCGGGCGCGCCTGTTGAGGTCCTCGCGCAGGCAGTGCTCGAGCAGCGCGATGTCCACCATGCTGTCGCGCTTGGCCACCCCGATGCGCTCCGAGAAGTCGCGGATCGCCTCCGGCGTGTACCCCCGGCGGCGCAGGCCCGAGATCGTTGGCATGCGGGGGTCGTCCCAGCCGCTCACCACGCCGCTCTTCACGAGCTCCAGTAGCTTGCGCTTGCTCATCAGGGTGTGGGTGAGGTTCAGGCGGGCAAACTCGATCTGCTGCGGGTGCGGCTCCGGGAGCTCAAGCTCGTCGATCACCCAATCGTAGAAGGGCCGGTGGTCCTCGAACTCGAGCGTGCAGATGGAGTGGGTGATGTTCTCGACGGCGTCCTCGAGCGGGTGGGCGTAGTCGTACATCGGGTAGATGCACCACGCATCGCCCGCGTGAGGGTGTGGCGCGTGGAGGATGCGGTAGATCACCGGGTCGCGCATGTTGATGTTGCCGGATGTCATGTCGATCTCGGCCCGCAGCGTGCGGGCGCCGTCTGGAAACTCACCCGCCCGCATACGCCGGAAGAGATCGAGGCTCTCTTCCTTGCTGCGCTGCCTGTGAGCACAGGGCTGGCCCGGTTTCGTGAGGGTGCCGCGCAGCTCGCGAACCTGGTCGGGCGAGCAGTCGCAGACGTAGGCCTTGCCCTTCGCGATCAGCTTCTCGGCCCACTGGTACATCTGCTCGAAGTAGTCCGATGCGAAGTAGAGGCGGTCCTCCCAGTCGAAGCCGAGCCAGCGCACGTCTTGCTCGATCGAGTCGATGTACTCCTGCTCCTCCTTGGTGGGGTTGGTGTCGTCGAAGCGGAGGTTGCAGGTGCCGCCATACTCCTGGGCGAGCCCGAAGTTGAGGCAGATCGACTTGGCGTGGCCGATGTGCAGGTAGCCGTTGGGCTCAGGGGGAAACCTCGTCGCCACCTTGCCGCCGAACTTCCCCATCTTATTGTGCTCATCGATGATCTCGCGGATGAAGTGGGTCGGCGGTGCAGCGGCGTCGGATCCCCCACCCTCCTGCCGCGAACTCGCCCCTGCTTTCGGTTCCTTCTCTTTCATGGCTTCTCGTCCTCGCCTCCGAGCGCGCCAGGGCCTCGGTCAGCCTTCATGGCGCGCAAAGTCTCGGCGGCCCGGCGCAGCCGGCGCCGGCAGATCTCCTTTCCGAGCACTGCCATCGTCTCGAACAGCGGCGGGGTGGCGGCCTTGCCGGTGACCGCCACGCGCACCGGCATGAACAGATCCGAGGTCTTCCAGCCGGCGGCATCGCAGTAGGCACGCATCGTCTCCTCGATGCGGGCCGGCTCCCATTCCAGGAGCTGGTCCAGGCTCTCCTCCAGGAGGCGCTCCAGGGCCAGGGCGGTCTGCTCGGGCGTGCGCTTCTTGGCCACGAGCTTCCCCCGTGCCTCCGCGTCGTACTCGAGCTCCCCGACGAAGAAGAACCTCGCGTACTCGACGAACTCTTCGAGCCTCTCGATGCGCTCGTGTGCCAGCGTAAGCACCTCGAGCAGGTACTCGTCGCTCAGCAGGTCCCCGCGCAGTCGCCCGAGGAGCTGCGGCACCGTGAGCTTGCGGATGTACTTGCCGTTCATCCAGGTCAGCTTCTCGAGGTCGAAGACGGGCCCGCCTAGGGTGACCCTGGAGAGCTCGAAGGTAGCGATGAACTCATCCAGGTTGAACTCCTCGCGGTCTTCGGCGATCGCCCACCCCTGAAGGGCGAGGAAGTTGAGCAGAGCCTCGGGGAGGTAGCCGGCGCGCCGATAGTAGTTGAGCGAAACCGGGTTCTTCCGCTTGGAGATCTTGGACTTGTCCGTGTTGCGCAGCAGCGGCAGGTGGCAGAAGACCGGCAAATCCCAGCCGAACGCGCGGTAGAGCATGGCGTGCTTGGGCAAGCTCGAGATCCACTCCTCCGCGCGGATGACGTGCGTGATCCCCATCAGGTGATCGTCCACCACGTTGGCCAGGTGGTAGGTCGGGTAGCCGTCGCTCTTGATCAGAACCTGATCGTCCACCAGCGTGTTGTCGAAGCGGAGTTCACCCCGCAGCAGGTCAGAAACCACGGTCTCGCCTTCGCGCGGCATGGCGAGCCGAACCACGTGGGGCTCGCTGGCGGCCCGGCGTCGCTGCCCTTCTGCTGGCGGGACCTCCCGGCAGTGGCCGTCGTAGCCGAGGGCGTGGGCGACCTTCGCCCTGCGCTGCTCCTCCCGCAGCGCCTCCAAGCGCTCCTTGGTGCAGAAACAGGGGTAGGCACTGCCTGTGGCGACCAGCCTTTCGGCGTGCTCGCGGTAGATCTCGAACCGCTCGCTCTGGCGGTAGGGCCCGAAGGGCCCGCCGACGTCGGGTCCCTCATCCCACGAGAGGCCGAGCCAGTGCAGCGCCTCGAAGATCATCCGCTCGGAGGCGGGGTTGGAGCGCTCGCGGTCGGTGTCCTCGATGCGCAGGATGAACTGGCCGCCGTTCTTGCGCGCCCAGGCGTAGTTGAACAGCGCCACGTAGGCCGTTCCCACGTGTGGGTCGCCGGTCGGGCTGGGCGCTATCCGTGTCCTCACCATGTCTGCCATGCGTGCCCCTTCGCTTCGCCTCGTTTCGCTCTCGCCTCGTCCGGAAAGTCTAGCAGCCGCCGAAGCGAACCGGGAGGACACGAGCGCCTTGCGGCCACTCCGCCACGGGCCGTGTGCGCCTTTGCTGCCCCTCACCCGCCGCCCGGAGGACCTCGATCAGGTTGACACCCTGAGCCTTTTGCCTAGAATGATCGTCCTCGCCGTGCTGGGGAGTCGTCCAACGGCAGGACACGCGGCTCTGGACCGCGGTATCGGGGTTCGAATCCCTGCTCCCCAGCCACTATTTCTTGCGGGGGGTCCCGCGCTCAACCCAACCACGCTTGCCTACCATCCTCGGTGCGGCTTGAGGCAAGGTTCTTCCTCAAGCCTCGAAACCCAGGTCTCAAGCCCAGAACGGGTAGAAGCAGTACCACTGGTCGGGGAACTCGCGGATGCGGCGCTCCAGGATGCCCGCCCACGCCTGCATCGCTGCGAGCGCACGCGCCTCCACGTCACCGTTTCCGGCGACCGAGAGCGGTTCCTCGTGGATCACGTGGAACCGCCGCTGCCCCGTCAGCAGGAAGAACGTCGGCAGCACCAACCCACCTGAGCGCGCCGCGAGCATGAATGGCCCGGGTGGGAACTTGGCGGTGGCGCCGAAGAACTGGACCGGCCAGCCCTGTCCGGAAAACTCGCGGTCGCCGTGCGCAGCGACAATGCCGCCGTTCTCGAGGATGCGCAACGCGGGAACCACCGAGAAAGGGGACGCGTCCACCGGGATGCCGTGCACGTTGCCGCGCAGCCGCATACGGGTGCGAAACTCCTCCGCGGTCGCGAACCGGTCACGCCAGTACAGCACGTGCACCGGCTCAAAGTGGGTGCCGAGCCCGACCGCACCCACCTCCGGGTTTCCCATGTGGGCGGTCAGGAGCAGCGTGCCGCGCCCGGACGCCCGCGCCGCCTGGAAGTGCTGCTCGCCCTCGATCGCCTCGATGTTCGCCTCCAACTTCTCAGGCGACAGCTGCGACCAGCGGAAGAAGTCGATCCAGTGGTACGCGTGCTGGTACCCCATCTCCCAGGCGAGCCGCCGCACCTCCGGGTGGTCCGCGGGCAGGCCGAGGATCCGGCTATAGTTGCCCTTGACCGCCCGCAGGTACTTGGGGCGCACGATGTTGAACGGGAGCATCACAAGGTTGCGGGCCATCCAGTACATGAGGCCGAGCGGCCAGCGGATGGACGCCCACACCAGGGTCGGGATCCAGAAGCCGAAGTAGAGCCGGTAAAACGCCTGAAGGATGCGGGGGGAGCCCGCCATCTTGAACTGCACGGCGGGGATTCTATCAGTGCGTGACGGGGTCGGAGAGGAAAACCAGCAGCGCGCCGCCCTCCACCCGGATCTCCGTGCGGTGGCCCTGGGCGAGGTTGGAGACGCCGGTCCTGCCGGCCAGGTCGAGGGGCTCGCCGGCCAGCTCCCAGTGCAGTCCATTCGTCCACACCCGCTCGCACCGCCCTACAGGCATGAGCGAGATCCCTTGCCCGGGGGCGGTCGCGAACTCCGTCCTCCCGAGCACCGGCACGACGCGGTGCCGCTCATCGCGAAGCTCGAGTGAGCCTCGCGACGCCCAGCGCGCCAGGAGCGCCAGGTTCTCCAGCGCGTGGTCGAGCCTCCCGCCAGTGGCGGCCAGCACGATCACCTGCCGGGCGCCGCGCTCGTCAAACGCGAATTCGAGCGTCTTGTGAAGGTCGGTGAACTCCTGGTCGGCGCGCAGCACCATGCGCTCCTCGCCGATCCAGCTCCGCACCCCGGGGCGGATCGAGTCGAGGTCCCCCACGACGGCTTCGGGTCGCACGCCGATCCTGGCGAGGTGGTTGGCGCCGCCGTCGGCCGCGAGCACGCACTCCGCCCCGCGCACCATTTCGACGAACGAAGTACGCCAGCGCCACGGCGCATTGGCAACCACGACCGTTGCTCGCATCGGCCCATGCTACACGCTAACAGCGCCGACGGAGGAGCACCGACCGGGGTCACCAGCCCGCCGGGCTCGCGGTGGAATTGAACCACCTCCTCCAGCATTAGCGAAACCGAGGGGCGATGTCTTCCACCGAGCGAACGAGGGTGTCGCAGGCTCTGCTAGTCGGCGATGAGGTCGTCGTGGTGTGGGGCGACGGTCACGAGTCCTACTACCCTGGCGCGACCCTGCGCAAGGCGTGCAGCTGCGCCGCCTGCAAAGGTGAGCGGCACCTCTTCGGCCGCGCGTCGTTGCCGATCCTCAAACCGCTGAAGCCGGAGGCCTTCGTGCCTGTCGCGACCCACCTGGTCGGCAACTACGGTCTCAAGGTGACCTGGGGCGACGGCCACGACCACGGGATCTATACCCTCGACGACCTCCGAGCGAGCTGCGCCTGCGAGACGTGTCGAGCGGTGAGAGCCGGCGACTGATCCGCCGTCTCGCGCCCGCGTGCACGCAACTGCGTCAGCCCGACCGCCACACGGTGCGCGCCCGGGCGATCTCGCGGCCGTCGCTCTCGCGCAGCAGGCGGTGCAGGAAGGCCGGGGATCCCTCCGGGGCTCGCTGCGTCTGGACGAGGATGTGATCGCCGCGAACCGCCTCGGCGCGAAACTCGATCTCCAGTTCGGCCAGCGCGGCGTCGAGCACGACCTCGTCGGGGAGGGCCTCGAGCGCCCACGCGATTACACTCACGTTGTTGGCGTGCCGGTTCATGTCCAGGTCAGCAAGGCGCACCACCAGGGTGGTCTCCCGCTCGGGGCTCGCCGGTCCCGGGATCTTGTCGAAAGGGTCCACCAGAATGCGCGCCGCCGCACGGTGGTCCAGCGCCGGCAGCGCCTCGAGCGGGCGCGTCGGCCGCCGGCTTTCAAGGTCGATCAGGAGCCACGCAGAGGTTGCGGTGCCCAGCTCGCGTCCTTGCGCGTCCGTGAGGCGAAACTCGCGAACCCCGTACAGCCTGAGGACTCCGGCGTGCCACGTCACGATACGCACATCGTCGTGCCACCCAGGCAGGCGATGCAGCCTGAGGTGGAGGCGCGACAGCACCCAGGTGAGCCCCTTTGGCGCCAGGTCATCGACCGCCCAGCCAAGCGCGGTGACGTGGTTGCCCGCGGTCTCCTGCAGCCAGTTACACACCGTAGCTACCGAGGCTCGTCCCGAGACATCCACCTCGTACGCCCGCACCCGGAAGCTCTCGGTCCAGACCGGCGGTGTCTGCTCCATCGGCACTCCCCCCAAGGCGGCGATGATAGTCGGTCCCAGGTACGGCGCCGCGGCGAACGGCGGGTAGCCGCGCCGCCGTCCATGCAGGGCTTCGGCGTATGGCGGGTAGCCGCGCCGCCGGGGTTCGGCCAGCCGCAAGGCGCGCGAGCGGCCCGCACCGGAGTGTAGCCGGAGGCTACATGAGGATGCGAGGCCGCGAAGCGCAACAACGCGGATGGTCGGAGACCGGCGGCGCCTAGTAGGCGTGGCGGTGGCGCAGGAAGCGCACCATCGTCAGCCACATGATCTTGAAGTCCAGTGCCAGCGACCAGTTGTCGATGTAGTAGAGATCGTACGCGATGCGCTTGCGAATCGAGGTCTGCCCGCGCAGATCATGAACCTGCGCCCAACCGGTGATCCCGGCGCGCACGCGGTGGCGCGACATGTACTCGGGAAAGCGCTTGCGGAAGCGCTCGACGAACTCCGGCCGCTCCGGCCGCGGGCCCACCAGCGACATGTCGCCGCGCACCACGTTGAGGAGCTGCGCCAGCTCGTCGAGAGAGGTGCGCCGAAGCCAGATGCCGACCCGCGTGGTTCGGGGGTCGTTGGGGACCGCGAAGCGCGGCCCTGTGGACTCCTCCGCGTTCTGGATCATGGTGCGGAACTTGATGATGCGGAACGGCTTGCCGTCGAGCCCCATACGCAGCTGTCGGTAGAAGACCGGCCCGCGGTCCTCCAGGTAGATCAACAACGCGATCACCGCCATCAACGGCCAGAGCACGAGCACCGCGAGCGCCGAGAGAAGCAGATCCACCAACCACTTCAGGAAGGTGTTCCAACCGGCGAGCGGGATCTGGGTCAGGTTGATGACCGGGATGCCGTCCAGATCCTCGACCCCTGCGTGCAGGGTGTAGTACTGCAGGAGGTCGGGGACGACCCTCACGGCGAGCAGCAGCGGCTCGGCGCTCTTGAGCACGCGCACGGTCTTGTGCTGCGACCCGAGCGGCAGAGCCACGTACAGCAGGTCGACCTTGTGTCTTCGCGCCACCTCCTCCAGCTGATCCAGCGTCCCGAGCACCGGAAAGCCGGCAAAGCGCGCGTTGGCCTTGCCGGGGTCGTCGTCCAGGAACCCGACCACGTCCAGGCCGAGCTCCCGGTGCTCCGCGAGCTTCTCCGCCACCATGCGGCCGAGCTCCCCGGCGCCCACCACGAGGGCCCGCCGGCGGTGCCGGGAGGAGGCCCAGATGCGCGCCATCACGCCCCAGAACACGATGCGCGCGATCACGACGAACACGACGTCGAGCACGGCGAACATGCCGAGGACGAGACGGGAGTAGGTAAACTCTCGGTAGAAGGCGAGCCCGGCGTTGAGCACCAGCACCGCCACCACCACCGCCACGGTGACCGCGAACGCCTCCTCCACCCGGGAGCGCTGGGGCCGTCCCTGCAGGAGGCCACGGAAGTAGAAGACCACCGGCCAGATCAGCGTGATGATCGGGAACAGTGCCAGGTAGGGCTCGAAGGGAGGTATGCCCTTGGTGATCGGGTACACCTCGACGTTGAAGCGCAGGTGGTAGGCGAGGAAGAGCGCCAGGTACGTGGCCACCAGGTCCACGGCCACGAGGCCGGAGCGGTTGATGCGGAGCTTCTCGCCGATCATGAGGCGCCTCGTGCTGGCAGCACGCGTTCGAGCAGGTAGGTGAACCGGCGGCGGAAACGCTGCCGGGAGAAGCTCTCCGCGCGCGAGCGCAGCGCCGCCGCGTCGAAGCTCTTGGCCATCACGGTGCCGCAGGCCGAGACGAGCGCGGCGACCGAACCGTCTGCGGCCAGCTCGCCGTGTTCGCCGCTGATCACGATGTCGGCCGTGCCCGACTGCTCGAGACCGACGACCGGCGTCCCGCACGCCAGCGCCTCGACCGTAGCCATGCCGAAGTCCTCGACGTTGGGCACCAGCAACAGGGCCGCCGAGCGGAACTCTTCACGAAGCCGCTCACGTGTGACACGCCCGAGGAAACGCACCGACCCCGGCACGTTCCACGCGAGCCTCCGCCGCAGTGGCCCCTCGCCCACGATGTGCAGCGGCAACCCCAGCTCCTTGGCGACCGCGATGCCGACCTCCACCCTCTTGTACGGAACCAGGGCGGCCACCATCAGCAGGTGCGAACCGTGCTCTCCGCCCGGGGAGAAGAACTCGGTGTCGACCGGCGGTGGGATGACCTCCGCCTCCCGGCGCCAGTAGCGCTCGATCCTGCGGGCGACCAGCCGGGAGTTGGCGACGAAGTGGTCGACACGGGCCGCCGAGACGACATCCCACGTCCGCAGGCGCTCCAGCTGCGACCGCAGTATCGGCCGCAGGATTCCAGGCACGCGACGGATGTAGTCGTCACGCTGGTCCCACAGGTACCGCATCGGTGTGTGGCAGTAGCAGACGTGTGCCGCGCCGGGCGGCGGGATCACGCCCTTGGCGACGCAGTGGCTGGACGAGATGATGAGGTCGTACCCGGAAAGCCTGAATTCCGAGACCGCCTGGGGCATTAGGGGCAGGAGCGGCCTGTAGAATCTGCCGCCCAGCGAGAGGCGTTGGAGACCGGAGGTCCGGATTGGGTGGGCCGTCACCTCCCCCTCGATCGCGCCTTGCCGGTGGAAAAGCGTGAAGATGGGTGCGCCGGGGAAGAAGCTCGCGATCTCGGCCAGCACGGCCTCGCCGCCTCGCATCCCGGTGAGCCAATCGTGCACAAGCGCTACCCGCATCACGACTCCTCCCGAACCGCCCTGTACACATCGAGCGTTGCCTCCGCCGCTCGCCGCCACGAGAAGTCGAGTGCTCGCGCCCGACCGCGCTCGCGCAGTTGGTGCTGCAGCTCGGGCTGCTCGAGGAGACGACGCACCGCGGCGACCAGCTCCACCACGTCTCGCGGGTTGACCCGCACGACGCTGTCTCCTGCCACCTCCCGGACCGCGGGGATGTCCCCGGCCACCACGGGAACGCCGCACGCCATCGCCTCCAGCACCGGCAGCCCAAACCCCTCGTAGAGGGTGGGGTAGACGAAGGCCGCGGCCCCGCGGAAGAGAGCCGCCAACTCCCCGCGCTCGACGTGCCCGAGGCACCGGACCCGCTCCGCGAGCCCCATTGCGCGGGCGCGCGCCGCCAGCCGGCCGTCGGGGGAAAAACCGCCCACCATGAGCAGGGGGGGCACCGGCCCCCTTCCGTCGTGCACCAGCAACTGGTAGGCCTTGAGCAGCCCTTCGGCGTTCTTGTGGGGCTTGTGGTTGCCCACGTGCAGCAGGTAGGGCTGGGCGACCCCGAGCCGAGCGCGAGCCGCATCGTCCGCGGCCGGGTCGCCGCCGGTCAGGAACTCGGCGTGGACGCCGTGGGGGATCACCCGCAGGCGGCTCTCGCTCGCCCCGAACAGGCGCTTGAGGTCTTCGGCCGTGGTACGTGAACCCGTGATCACGCGTCGGGCGCGCCGGACCGCGGCGCGGATCGACATCCGCGCGTAGGCAAACCCCAGGGAGCTCGGGAGGAACTCGGGAAAGAGCACGTGGATGATGTCGTGGACCGTGACAACCATTCGGCGCGGGAAGAGCCACGGCAGCACGTAGTGGGGAACGTGCAGCAGGTCGACGTGGGCCCGCACCGCAGCGGCGAGCACGGTGGCCTGCTCCCGGAGCGAGTAGCCGGGGGCATCCACCTCGATCAGGCGCCAGGTCTCGGGAACCTCGGGAAGGAGGTCGCGGCTTTCGCCCGCGACCAGCAGCACGATCCCCCCGGGTGGGTCGAGAAGCACCAGCTCTCCGAGGAGTCCCTGCAGGTAGGACCCGATCCCGTAGTCGTCGAGCTTGCGCGCGTCAATCCCGAGCCGCCCCATCGCCCGGCATTCTAAGCTCGCCCGGCCCGGAGTGCCCACCCGCCACCCGGGAGAGCAGCTCCCGCCATGCGGAAAGCGGCCCGTCCCACCCGAGAGCCGCGGCCCGCGTGCGGGCCGCCTCGCGCAGCTTCCGCCGAACCTCTGGGTCGAGGGCTTCGTCCAGCAGCGCCGCCAGGGCGGGGGCGTTCCCGCGCGGAAAGTGCCGGGTGGCGCCACCGGCCACTTCCACCAGGGCCGGCGCGTCCGAGGCGACACACGCGGCCCCGCACCCGAGTGCCTCCGCCAGCGGCAGGCCGAACCCCTCCTCGTCGGAGGCCAGGACCACGAGCTCGGCGTGGCGCAGCAGGTCGCGGGCGTCTTCACGGCCCACGTACCCCGGCAGGTGGACGCTTGCCCGGCGGGGGTGGCGGGCCAGCGCCTGCTCCAGCCACCCTCCGCCCCAGCCCCGGCCGCCGGCGAGCACCAGCTCTGGAGCGCCGGGGTGCTGCCCGAGCAGCATCCCGTGGGCGGCCAGCAGGGTGGCGATGCCCTTGCGGGGCTCCAGCGTCCCGAGCTGCACCAGGTATGGCCTGCCCCCCGCAAAACGTCGGCGCGTGGACTCCCCCTCGCCGTCCCCTGCGCCCGGCGAGAAGAACGAGTCCACCCCCGCGGGAATCACAAGAGCGCGCTGCGCCGCCCGCGGCTCAACGCGGTCGATCGCAGAGCGGGTCGCCTGCGAGATGCAGACCAGCGTCGCCGCCCGGCCCAGCGACTCTTCGAAGTACGCGTTGAAGCAGAAGCGGTTGGCAAGCGTGTGCCGGCCAGGGTGGGAGCGCGGCGTCAGGTCGTGCACCACCAGCACGTTCGGAGTGGCGAGGCGCCGGGGGAGCACCCCCAGGGTGCCCACGTATACGTCCGCGCGCCCGACCAGCATTGGCGCAGCCACGGTGTGCAGCCAGAGCGTGCCGGGGAGCCCAACCGTGGGGGCGAGCACGGCCGCTCTGTCTCCCAGGTCCTCGAGGCCGAGCCGGGCGACCCGGCGCGGGAGGCAGAGCAGGAAACGCCAGTCCGTCGTGGCCACCAGCCCGCGCAGCAACCCCTCGAGCCAGACCCCCACCCCGGTGCGGGGGCCGATCAGCGAGCGGGCATCAAACGCGATACGCATCGGCAAACCGCTCCGGCAGGCCCCCTGCCCGGCGCAGCACCGCCGCGGTCGCGCGCGCCGTCTCCTCCCACCGGAAGCGCTGGGCACGCTCCCGCCCGGCATTCGACAGGCAGTCACGCAGAAGCGGGTCAGTGGCGAGCCGCATGATGGCCGAGGCGATCTCGGCCGGGCTCGCCGGGTCCACGTACAGCCCAGCCTCCCCTGCCACCTCCGGCAGCGAGGAGGCCCTCGAGACGATTACCGGCACGCCGCAGGCCATCGCCTCCACCACCGGGAGCCCGAACCCCTCCAGCAGCGAAGGAAACACCAGCGCCTCCGCCCCGCGCATCACGCCCGACAGCGCCTCACGTGCGAGGTAGTCCAGGTGGCGGATGCGCCCGCGGACCGGCGAGCGCTCCAGGGCCTGCTGGGCGGCCTCCGCGTGCCACCCCCAGCGACCGACCAGCAGAAGCTCCCCGGGGTACCCCTGGGCGACTGCCCGGGCGAAACCCTCCAGAAGGTTGACCACGTTCTTGCGCGGCTCGAGGGTGGACACGAACAGCAGGTAGCGGGGCGGCAGGCCGTAGGGCGGGTTCGAGCCGCCGGCGAAGAAAGAAGGGTCCACACCCTCGTGGATCACGTGCACGCGCCGTGGGTTGACCCCGGCCAACCCCGCGAGGTCGCCAGCCGTCGCCGCC
>Ga0315279_10006502_pt1 | contig 14747 bp, 15 predicted proteins | sample YL17G06_20_MG_FD_203694 | JGI IMG/M metagenome (GOLD analysis project Ga0315279, IMG submission 203694) | Sediment microbial communities from Yellowstone Lake, YNP, Wyoming, USA - YL17G06_20 | ecosystem: Environmental > Aquatic > Freshwater > Lake > Sediment | place: USA: Wyoming | collected... | reverse complement strand
CCATAGGACATCCCGGTTTTCCCGGAAAACAACAATTCTCTGGAACTTGCCCCGCCAGAAGATACGGACCATCTGCTTGCCGCCGCGGAGCAGCGACAGGGGGGCTGCGCAGGACAAGCGGATGCGGGGAGGATGGTCCTTGAACAAAAAAATCCCGGCGGAAGAGAGGCTCCAGCGAAATTCTCCCGTCAGACCCTTTTCCGGATACCAGAAACCATAGTCATGGTTCGTGCCCTTTTCTTTCGACCAGCTGACAGGATCCAGCGAACGCCAGCCTATGACATGCCCCAGCAGGGACAAGGCCAAAAGAAAGATGACCCCGGCTGTGCACCAAAAACGCTTCGGCCGGGGGAGTGAGCCGTTCATGGTTTTCGTGGCAAAAAGGATGAAAAAGAGGAGAATGCATTCGGGAAACCAGAGGAAAAAATTGAACATCAGCGCCAGGCCGGCGCCAAGCAGCAGGAACCGCTGACTCCGGGTGGAAGCACGGCCCAGGTTCCATAAGAAAACCATAAAGACAACCAATCCTGCAAATCCAAGCTCGTCGAGGATGAGCAGGTATTGATTGAGGGGCAAATCCTCCCAATAAACCTTTTTATAGTTGTCGTATTTCAGGTAAAACAGAAAATTCCCGGCGCCCACGCCCTGGAGTGGAAAACGGCGGACCAGGGAAAAACTGTTTTTGATCATCATCACCCGCCCAAAGGTCAGGTTGTCGAGTCCCTGCATCAGGTTGGGTGTGTCTTTTAATCTTTGCAGTCGATCAAAGGAGTGATACACACGGCTTTTTAACGTTCCCCCGGCGGCAAAAAAAAGGATCACCAGGGTCGAAACGAAAATGGCGCGCAGCCAAAGCGGGATTTTCCGGGAAAAGAGGACATAAACAAATGCGGCCAGAACAAAGAGAAGGGCGGTGCGGCAGCCGGAAAGGGATATCCCGGCCAGTGAGGTCAAAAGAAATGGCACGGCGGCAATCCGCCGCCAGGCCTTTGCGGTTTGCCAATCGTCGATCAATGTCACGGCCTGCCACAAGAAGACCAAGCCGGAAAAGAACCCGAAAGCATTGTAATCGGAGAATCCGCCGTTCACATGTCCCAACGATTCCAGCCACCACTTCTGGTGGAGGAAACCGGGATAAATGGTCTTTTGAACCAGGGCGAGGCCGACCGACAGGCTCAAACCGAGGGAAAGGGGCGGGAGAGCTTCCCGGACGGAAAACCGGTGGTGACCGACGAGCGCCACGAGAAGGGGGGAAAAGGAAAAGAGGAAAAGGGTGGCCACCGGAAATATGACCCCGAAAGAGAGCCGCTGCCCCTCGGGAGTGATGGGCGTGTCCCGGAAGAAAGCCAGGGGTGAATGGATGAGATTGGACCAGCGCAGGAAAACAAACAATACGGAGAGCCAGAGCAGCGCCAGAAACAGGAGGTATATCCGGCTCCCTGGAAAAGCAAATGACAGCTGCTCCTTTTTCAATAAGGAAGCCGCACCCATCCCGGCCAGGGCAAACAACGCCATCGCCATGTAGTTAAAGGGATAGCCGTTGAAAAAGAGACTGGGCAGGGAGTTGACCAGAGGAAGCAGGAACAGGAAAAGATAAAGGGACTTGCGGCCGGCCAGGAGGTAGGAAACCGAACCCAGAAGAAATAGGGAAAGGGGCAGGACGACAAAGCGCAGATGGATGACAATGGCGGCCGCCGCCGCCAAAAAAGAACCCCACGCCAGCCAGACGTAAGCGCGCGAAAGGAGCGAGGTTCGAGCGCGTGTGCAAAAATCCTTAATACGCACGAGGGTTCTCACGCCGCACCCGTTTTCTCATCGGTAATTTATCTTTTTCCCGGCAATCGTGTCAACTTGCCCTAAAATTGCCGACGGGTTTCTTTTTTCTGGAATTCCGACCCACGTCCTATCGGCAATTTATAGGACGTGCGCTTTTAACCCGTGAGAGCCTCGTGAGCGCCGTGAAGCGCCGGCTGTCTCTCGCCTTTTCTCCGTTATTGGGCTAAAATAGGCCGGTAGGCTATCGGGTTTCTAAGGGAGCGTCCAACGTGAAGGTCGCGATCATCGGAGCCAGGGGGCAACTCGGACGGGAGCTCGTGAAGGTCTTCGGTCCAGGCTGTACGCCTCTGGACATCGAAGACATGGACCTCCGTGAACCCGCCGGGCTCCGCCGGGTCCTGGAGATGTGCGACCCCTCCGTCCTCATCAACACGGCGGCCTACCACAACGTTCCGGAGTGCGAGAAGGACCCCGAGCGGGCCTTTGCCGTCAATGCCATAGGGGTCAAGAACCTCCGGGACATCTGCCTCGCCCTGGACCTCGCCCTCGTCCAAATCAGCACGGACTACGTCTTCGACGGGCGGAAAAACGTCCCCTATACGGAGGAGGACATGCCCAATCCGCTCAACGCCTACGGCGTGTCCAAGCTCGCGGGGGAGTTCTTTGCCCGGCAGGTCCCGGTCCATTACGTCGTGCGCCTCGCGGGCCTTTTCGGGGTGGCCGGGTCCGTGGCCAAGGGCGGCACGAACTTCGTCAAGCTCATGCTCGAGGCCGCCCGGACAAGAAACCGCGTGGCCGTGTCGTCAAACATCTTTTCCAGCCCGACCTATGCCCCGGACGCGGCCGTCCGGATCCGCGAGATCATCGAGGCAGGCTCTCCTCCGGGTGTCTATCACGTCACGAACGACGGGGCCTGCAGCTGGCATGATTTCGCGGCCGAGATCTTCAGACGGACGGGCGCCGCGATCAAGCTCGAGGAACGGATCGAAACGCCCGAGCTCGAGGGCGGTCTCAGGCGCCCCCCCTACACCGTTCTCCGGAGCCTCAAGACCCGGCCGATGAGGTCCTGGCAGGAAGCCCTCGGGGAATATCTGAGCGAAGAGGACGCGGCTTAAAAAAATTCGAATAGGATAGCGAGAATGACGCTCATCGGCGGGAAAACGGATGATTTCCGGAAGATCGCCGAGATGAGCTCCGTGGCTCTGGTCCTGCCGTCGTCCATCGCCGTGGGCCTCTTCTTCGGATATGTGCTCGATAAGTGGCTCCACACCGACCCCTGGATGCTCCTCGCGTTCCTCGTTTTCGGCATCATCTCCGGCTTCACGAGCCTGTTCCGGGCCCTTCGGAAGTACGAAAAAGAAGAAGGCGGCAAGAGCCGCAAGAATTGATGTATACTAACCCTTGGAAAGGCTGAGGTCATGGACATCGACCCGATCGAAGAAAGGATCCTGAGAAGGATCCCCTTGGAGATCCTGGCCGCCGGGGCCGCCGCCGGTCTCATCGCCCTGCCGTTCTTCGGCGTGACGAGCGCCCTTTTAGTCCTCACCGGGGGGACGCTGGCCTCGCTGGGGTTCTTATGGATGAAGGTTTCCCTGACCCGCTTCCTCCAGAGGGAAAGGAAGGCCGCTCTCAGGTCCGGGGTGCTCATTTACCTGGCCCGGTTCGTGTTGATTCTGGCCGTTTTTTCCTTTATAATCTTTCTTTTCCCGGGGAAGATCCTCGCCTTCGTGGCCGGGTTTTCCGTCCTAGTGCCCGTATTCTTGGTCGAGGGCGTCTTCGCCCTCCTGCGCGTAAAGACATGGAAGAGCTAGAACACAGCCTGTTCCTCGTCGGACTGTTCAATAAGGCCTTCGGCAAACCGCTGGCCGCGTTGCTCGGGCTCTTCGGGGTCAAGGTCGCCGATCCTTCCCACCTCGTCCCGGACTACATCGTTATGAGCATTATCGTGGTCGTTGTCCTGGGCCTCGTCTTCGGGCTGGCCTCGCGGAAGCTGAGCCTCTTCCCCTCCAAGCGACAGGCCGCGCTCGAGCTCATCATCGGGCTCTTCGAAGGCCTGATCATGGACACGATCGGCGAGCAGGGGAAGAAGTATCTCCCCGTGATCGGCTCGGTCGGGATCTTCGTTTTTACCTGCAATATGCTCGGGCTCATCCCGGGCCTCATGTCGCCCACGAGCAAGCTCAACGTGACGCTGGGTTGTGCCCTAGTCGTCTTCACCTACTATCACTGGCAGGGGATGAAGGCCCGGGGTGTCCTCAAATACCTCAAGACCTTCGCCGGCCCCATCCCGGCCATAGCCCCCCTGATGCTCCCGATCGAGCTCATCAGCCACTTCTCGCGGCCGGTCTCCCTGTCGTTGCGGCTTTTCGGCAACATCTTCGCCGAGGACCTGCTCATCCTGATCATGGCCTCCATCATCCCCTTCGTCCTTCCCCTGCCGTTCATGGTCATGGCGATCTTTACGTCCCTGATCCAATCGTTCGTCTTCGTCCTTCTCTCCTGTATTTACATCGCGGGAGCCGTCTCCCATGAAGGAGAACATTAATCCCTTAAGGAGAACCAAGATGTCCAAAACTATGAAATCCTTCGGGCTCGCGCTGTTTTTCGTCACCCTGGCGGGCGCCCCCCTGCTGGCCCAGGACGCCACCGGCAGCGCCGCCAAATTCGCTCTCTTCAAGCTGTCCCTCATCTTGGGCGCGGCCGTCATCACCCTGGCCGTGTTCATCGGCGCCTTCTGCCAGGCCAAGGCCATCAGCGCGGCCTGCGAGGGCATTTCCAGGAACCCCCTCGGCGGGCCGCACATCCGCTTCCTGCTCATCTTCGGGCTCGTCCTGATCGAGACGCTGGTCATCTACGCCTTGCTGATCACGATCATCATCCTCATGGTCCAGTGGAACAAGTATCCGGGGATCTGAACCGCGTCGGATTGACCAACCGAAAAATTTGATGGCCGCCCCGCTCTTTTCGATCGTCGCGTCATCCGTCAAGAGGTTCAACGAAGATAAGTGCTGGACCTCGGCCATCGTCATCTCGTATTTCACGTTCCTCTGCGCCATCCCCCTCATCGCCCTGGCCGCCTACGTCACGGCCCGCGTGCTGGGGAGCTCGGAGATCGTCTTCCGCGGCCTGAACATCTTTACCGACGAGTTCTTTGCCAAGCTCGACCCGGGATTTTTAACCAAGATCCGGGGCCTGGGGCTGAGCGTCACGAACCTGGGGCTGTTCGGGCTCGGGGGGTCGTTTGTCGCGGCCAGTTTCCTGTTCTCGAACCTCATCTCCTGCATGAACCAGATCTTCAGGACGAAGTACCACAAGTCGTTCTTCTACAACCGGCTCATGGAGTACCTCCTCATGATTATCATCGGCATCCTCATGTTCCTGTCGCTTTCGATCACGGCCGTCTGGACGGCCCTCCAGCGCAGTCTCCGCGAGAGCGCGGTTGTCGCCGATTACATCAACCCCGGCGCGCTGGCGCTCTTCAACAACTTCTTCATCCAATACTTGATGCCCTACGGCCTGACCTTCCTCGTCCTGTTCACGCTCTACAAGTTCATCCCCGAGGTCAAGGTCTACACGAAAGGAGCCGCGATCGCCGCGGCCGTGGCCGCCCTGTTCTGGGAGGTCTTCAAGAGGATGTTCGCCTTCTACGTGGCCAATTTTTCGGCTATCGGAATCGTCCTCTCCAAGCTTCTGGCCGGGACGCTGACCTCGATCATCTTCTTCCTCCTCTGGATCTCCTTTTCATTGGTCATCCTGCTCTGGGGGGCGGAGCTGGCCGCGGTCCTGAACGAGAGGAGGACTGCCCATGCCTCGTGAGACGGGAGCGGAATTCACGGTCCGGGAGCTGGCGGAAAGACTGGGATGCGCGTTTGAAGGTGACGGCAATGTGCGGATCAAGGGTGTCGCGAGCCTGGAACGGGCGGGAGCGGGCGACCTCGTTTTCCTCGCCGCCCCCAAGCTCAGGCCGAAGCTCCTCGCGAGCGGGGCGTCGGCGGCCATTGTCCTGGAGGGGGAGAGCGGCGGCTGCGGGCGGATCCCGGTCATCAAGGCAGCGGACCCGCATCTGTGCTTCGCCCGGGCGGTGGAACTGTTTTATGAGCCGTTGAGACCGCCGCCCGGCGTTCATCCGTTGGCCGTCGTCGCGGCGTCGGCCCGGATCGGGGAAGGGGCGTCGGTCGGCGCCATGGCCTCGGTCGGCGAGGACGTCGAGATCGGGGCGGGAGCGGTCATCCATCCGCTGGTCTCGGTCTATCCCGGGGCGAAGGTTGGCGAGGGATCGGTCATCCACTCCCACGTCTCGATTAGGGAGGGGGTCGTTATCGGGAAGAGGGTCACGATCCACAACGGCTGCGTCATCGGCGCCGACGGCTTCGGCTACATCAAGGGGCCGGACGGACGGCACATCAAAGTCCCCCAGGTCGGGGGGGTCATCATCGAGGACGACGTCGAGATCGGGGCGAACACGGCCATCGACCGGGCCGCCCTGGACGCGACGATCATCCGGAAGGGCGTCAAGATCGATGACCTGGTCATGATCGGCCACAACGTCGAGGTCGGCGAGAACGCCATCCTTGTCGCTCAGGTCGGGATCTCCGGAAGCTCGAGAGTCGGCCGGAACGCCATCCTCAGCGGCCAGGTCGGGATTGCCGACCACGTTTCCATCGGCGACGGGGCTATCGCGGCCGCCAAGTCCGGCGTCTCCAAAGACGTGCCGGCGGGGACGATGGTCTCCGGAAGCCCGCACCTCGACATCCAAGAGTGGCGGAAGTTCTGGGCGGCCGCACCCCGGCTCTATGATCTGATCAAGGAATTCAAGCGCCTCAAAGCGCGCGTCGAAGAACTCGAAAAGAAGGATTAGAGGTGCATGGCGACGAGCTCCCCGATCTTCTTCTTCGGGACGACGCCGACGATGGTTTCCTTGACGTCCCCGCCTTTGAACACGATCAAGGTGGGGATGCTCATGATACCGTAAAAGGGGGGCGTTTTTGGATTGTCGTCCACGTTGACCTTGACAACCTTGAGCCTCCCCGCGTATTCCTTGGCGATCTCTTCGACCGCCGGAGCGATCATCCGGCAGGGCATACACCATGGAGCCCAGAAATCGACGAGCACGGGAACCTCGGACTTAAGGACCTCTTGCTCAAACGTGGCGTCCGAACTTTGAACAATCTCTTCGGACATGATTTTCTCCTAAATATTCAATTCCAGCTGGTTCTCGTGGGCGAGGGTACGCTCGTCCTCGATCTCCTTGAGGAGTTCGGGCGAGACATCGCCGGTCGGGTAGATGCCGTCGAAGCAGGCCGCGCAGAATTCCTCGAGCTTCGGATTCTCGAGCTTGACCGCCTTCTTCAGGGAATCGAGGCTCTGGTAGATGACCTCGTCGGCGCCGATCCGCTTGGCCACGGTCGCCTCGTCCGCGCCCCGGGCCACGAACTCCGTCTTCGTCTGCATGTCGATGCCGTAAACGCATGGATAGCGGAGCGGGGGCGAGTAGGACGCCAGGTAGACCTTCTTGGCGCCGCACTCCCGGACCATCTCGATGATGGCCCGCGACGTGTTGCCGCGGACGATGCTGTCGTCGACGAGGAGGACCCGCTTCCCCTTGACCTCGGAAGCGATCGGATTGAGTTTCTGGCGCACCGAGTTCTTCCGCTTTTCGTCGGCGGGCATGATGAACGTCCGGCCGATGTAGCGGTTCTTGACCAGCGCCTCGCTGTATTTGAGGTCGAGCCGGCGGGCGATCTCGATGGCGGCGTCGCGGGCCGAGTCGGGCACGGGCACGACGACGTCGATCAGGAGCTGGCGCTTCCGGATCTCGGCCGCCAGGAACCGGCCCAAGTTGATCCGGACCTTGTAGACGTTGGCGTTGTCGAGGACCGAGTCCGGCCGGGCGAAATAAACCCATTCGAAAAGGCAGGGGGTGTGGTGACGGCCGGCGAGCCGGCGGGCGTGGACCTTGCGGCCCTTGTCGATGAAGACGACCTGTCCCGGCTCCACGGTTTTTATGCCGCCGAAGTTCATGAGGTTCAGACTGACGGTCTCGGAGGCGAAGGCGTATGACGGGATCAGGCCGTCGTTCCGGACGCCGTAGGCCAGCGGCTTGATGCCGTAGGGATCGCGGAAGGCGACCAGGCCCTGCCCGGCGATGTAAGCGACGACTGAGTAGCTGCCCTTGGCCTTTTTGTAGACGCCTTCGACGGCCTTGAAGATGTGCTCGGGCCGGAGGTCCCTGGTCTTCTGGTCCCCGAGCTCCTGAGCGAAGATGTTCAGGATGACCTCGAGGTCGCAGTCCGAGTTGAGCAGGCGGTGATATTTCTCGCAAAGCTCTTCTTTGAGCTCCCTGTAATTCGTGACGTTGCCGTTGTGGGCCATGATGATGCCGAAGGGGGAGTTGACCTGGAAAGGCTGGGCGTCCTCGCCTCCTCCGCCGCCGACCGTGGGGTAACGGGTGTGGCCGATACCGATCGTCCCCCGGAGGCGCTGGATATTCTCGACGGTGAAGATGTCACGGACGAGGCCGTTGCCCTTCTTGGTGTGGAAGTGGCCGTCGTACGTGATGATGCCCGCCGCGTCTTGCCCCCGGTGTTGGACGGCCAGCAGGCCTTGGTAGAGGTCGCGGACGATGTGATCATTGCCCCAGATTCCGACAACTCCGCACATATCCTTATTATAGCAGAATTAACGCGGCGATAAGCTCTTCGGGCGTCACCGCCGCCGTCCCGATCTTGCCGACCACGATCCCGGCCGCCGCGTTCGACAGGCAGGCCGCCTCGAGGATGGTCGCCCCGGCCATCAGGGCTAGGGCCGCCGCCGCGATGACCGTGTCGCCCGCGCCCGTGACGTCGAACACCTCCTGGGCAATCGTCGGAATGTGGACGGGCTTCCGGCCTGCCTCGAAGACCGACAGCCCCTGCTCGCCCCGCTTCAGAATGAGGTACCGGCTCCGGACGAGCGACAGGATCTCCTCGCCCGCCCGCTCGACCTGGGCGTTGGTCCGGCATTCGTGGCCGACGATCTTCTCGGCCTCGACGTGATTCGGCGTGATCAGGGTCACCGGCGAGAACAGGCCGATGTTCTCGACCTTGGGGTCGACGAAGACCATGATGCCGTTTGCCTCGGCGTGCGCCAGGATCCCGCCGACGAGACCGGCCGTCAGCATCCCCTTGCCGTAGTCGGAGAGGACGATCCCGCCGCATTCCTCCTTCCGGAGGAGGTCGAGGAGGCGCTCCTCAATCTCCGCGGGGACGGCCTTCTTCTTCTCGAGGTCGACCCTGACGACCTGCTGGTGGTGGGCGATGATGCGCGTCTTGACCGTCGTCGGACGCCTGGGGTCCAGGATGATGCCGCGTCCGTCCGGAACGTTTCTCCGGATCCATCGGCCCTCCACGTCCTTCCCGACGACCCCGACCAGGACCGGTGCGGCGCCCAGGCTCTCCAGGTTCCGGCAGACGTTCCCCGCCCCTCCCAGGCACAGGCTGTCCCTCTTGACCTCGACGATCGGCACGGGCGCTTCCGGCGAGATCCGGGAGACGCTTCCCCACAAGTATTTATCGAGCATGATGTCTCCCAGCACGACGACCTTCCGGCCCTTGAACTTTCGGACGATGCGCTGGAGTCTCGCGGGATCGACGTTCATCATGACCTCAGTCCTTTCTCAGGAAGATCGGGTTGGAGATGATCCACGGGATGTCGGCGGCGAGCGCCGACCGCTCCTTGAGAAAAACTTCCACCCGGTAAACGCCCTGCCCTTGCGCCTCAACCGTCAGGATGTCGTCGCGCGTGGACGCGATCGTCCGCCCGTCGTGGACGAGGTGGATCTCTGTCGCGAACGAGAACGGCGCCCGCGCCTCGAACCAAACGGGCTCGGCGGCCCCGGTCCAGGCGCCGGCCGGGATCGTGTCTCCCATCCGGAAGGCCGCGCCTCCAGCCGCCGAAGCATTGAACCGGAACCCCCTGGCCCCGGCCGCTGCCTCGATGGCGTTGAAGAAGCGGCCCTTCCTGAGGGCGGCGTAGACTTGGCCCGCGGCCGCGTCGAAGCCGTCCTCGAGCGGTTTGTCGAGCAGGACGTGGAGATGGAGGAGGGAGAAGATGGCCCGGTAGTAGAGGTGGGCGTCGGCGCTGAAATAGCCGTAGACGGCGGATGTCGCGGCCCGCTGATCCCATTTCTTCAGGTTGATCTCCGGGTGCTCGAGCATCCTGATGAGCGGAAGACGCGAGCGGAAGAGAAGAAGCGGCAGATAGGGCAGGACGCGCCCGACGTTGTTCTTGAACATCGTGTCGGCGTTGATGATCTCGAGGCCCGAGTAGACCGAGACGTCGCCCCACGACCATTTGACCTTGGAATAGGGGTGGGCGATGATCGTGAAGCCGCCGAGCGCCTGGACTTCGGGGACGGCGTCCTCGGCCGTCTGCGAGAAATTCCGGTCCGGCGTCCGGAAGCCGAGGGCGACCAGATGGCCGCGGTTGACGCTGAGCTCGGACCCGGCCAGGACGAGGACACCGTCCTTCCGGCCCTGGCTCCGGAGGCTCTCGAAGTTGGGGTTGCCGTGGTCGGTCAGGATGAGGAAATCGAGCTTCTCGCGCGACGCCTGGGCGGCCAGCTCATCGACGGACGCGTGGCCGTCGGAGAATTTCGTGTGGACGTGGTAGACCCCCTCGATCTCGAGGGCGTTCTGGACGGGTGCGGGGGGCGTGGCGTTGACGTAGGGCCGCGAGCCGAGCGATTCGAATCCCAGCCAGCCGAGGTAGAGGACGGGGATCGCGAGGACCGCAGCCAGGAGCTTCTTTTTCATCTTATTTAAAGGGGGTCAGGTCTTAACATTTAACTTTTTTGTAAAATGTTAAGACCTGACCCCTGCTTACTTGCCGCGAACGGCACGGTCATCAAGAACAGGAAGAGAACCAAGACCTCGGAGTCGCCGAAGTTATACTCGAAAAGGCCGCTGACAGCGAAAGCCGCCAGCCCGGCCAGCGCGGCCGCCGCGAGCGGGGTGACGACCGGGTCCCTTCCTCCGGCGCGCTCTTTGCCCTTGCCCCGGACCCTGACGAGCTTCGCCAGCTCCAGGAACGTCCAAACGACGAACGCCAGCCAGACCAGGAGCGCCGGGATCCCCCTCTCGGCCGCGATCTGGACCGGCGTGTTGTGCAGATGGACGTTGCGCTTGGCGTCCTCGGACAGCCCGTATTTCGGGTTCTGGAAGACCATGTCCACGGTGTCCGGCCCCGTCCCGAACAAGGGATAGTCGCGGATGATCTTAAGACCGGCGTGGAAATACTCGACGCGGATCCGGTTCGAGAACCCGTGCAGGGTGAAGATGCTGAGGGCCTTCTGTTTGACCGGGGCCGGGCTGGCGAAAAAGACGATGACGATGATGACCGGCACGGCGAGCGCGAATTTCGGCCTGTAAAGAAAGACGAGGACGCAGAGCGCCACGGCCAGCCCGATCCAGGCGCTCCGGGTCAGGGTGAGCTCCAGCGCCGCCACCGCCGCCACCGCGCCCGCTCCCCACAGCCAGCGGGTCTTCTTTCGCCCGAAGAACAGCATGGCCAGGGCCAGGGACACGAACAGAACAAGAAGCCCCGCCTGGGTCATGTAGTGGCCCATGAATCCCTTGATCCTTTCTTCGGGCGCGGCCTTGAAGACGAAATGATAGAACGAATACCCCATGCTCACGGCGGCCGACATGAAGACCGCCAGGTTCGCCCTGCCGATCTCCTCGATCGAATTGAGCGACATGTAGGCGACGGGGATGATGAGATAGAGGGCCATCTGTCGGAGGTTATAAAAGCTGATCGCCTGATTGACGGAAAAAGCGGCCGCCGCGATGGATAGGGCCGAATAGACGAGCAAGGGAATAAAGAATGTCGGGACCCGGAACGGCCGTTTGTCCTTGATGACCCAAACGGCCCAGAGGACGATAGCCAGGAACAGGAAGCCCTCGGCCAGGCTGATGGAGATCATCGAAAAAAGCAGACTCGCGGCCAGCACTTGCCCGGGCAGGGAGAACCAGATGTCCTTTGAAAGGTCCCTTGTGAATAATTTCATGACGCGTCTTGTCTCCCGCCAATTATAACATCACAGGCGTCGAAGACCTCTTCCGGTGTGATCGTTCGCATGCAGCGGATATCTCCGTGAACGCACTCCCTCTGTTTGCACGGCCGGCAGTCGAGATCCTTCTCGATCGTCCGCGCTTCCGCCCGCGGCTTCCAGGGTGCGACATGCGCGGTCACGTTCGGCCCGAACCAGGCGACGATGGGCGTCCCGGTCGCGGCCGCGATGTGCATCGGTCCGCTGTCCGGCCCGGCGAAAAGCGAGGCACGCGCGATGAGCTCCCGTGTTTCAGCCAGGTTAAGCCGGCCGACGAGAGAAAGCGTCCCGGGCGCCCGCTCCAGGACCGCCGCCTCGATCGCCCCGTCCTCTTGGCCGCCGATGAGGATGACACGGACGCCGGGACGCGTCTCGAGAAGGCGGACGAGCCCGGCCATGTTTTCCGCCCCCCAGTCACGGAACTTCGTCCCCGCCCCGATATGGAGGACGACAGGGCGGCCTGTGCCGCCGGTCGCGAGCCCGTTCTCGCCCAGGAACCGGCGGACCGTCGCCGCCTCCTCAGGCCTCGCCTCGGGGACGATGAGCCCCGAGACCTCGGTCACCGGGACGCCCAGCGCCCGGACGAGGTTCACGTGGTTCTCGACGCTGTGGATGCGGACCCCGGCCGTGCGGCGCGGGACGCGGACGTCGTAGATGAAGCTCCGGTACTTGACTCCGTAGCCGATCTTGATTTTCGCCCCGGAAAGGAGGGCGAGGAGGGAGGCGCGGGGGCCGCCGTGGAAATCGAGGACGGCGTCGTACTCCGCTTTCCGGAGGCGGCGGACGAGGGCGGCGAAATCGCGGCCCGTCTGCCCCTTGGGGACGACGATGATCTCGGCCAGGTCGGGGTTGCCCTCGACGAGCCGGCGGTAGGGCTCTTCGACGACGTAGACGAGCTCGGCTTGGGGAAGGGCGAGCTTGAGGGCCCGCACGGCCGGTGTCGTCAGGATGATGTCGCCGATCCGCCGCAGACGGATGAGAAGGATCTTATGGAAGGTGGAGGGATCAGCCTTTTGTTTCTCTTTCGGGCTCAATGGAGGCCTCGTCGATGAGCATCACCGGGATGTCGTCCTGGATCGGGTAGACGCGGTGGCACTCCACGCACTTCAGGCCCTGTCCGTCGGCCGTCACCTCCACGTCGGCCTTGCAGTAGGGGCAGGCCAGGATGGCGAGCAGTTCCGGGTCCAAAGCCATGGTGATTCTCCTCTCGATGTCTATCGTATCCGACCTTGCCGCCGGCGTCAATAAGCTCTCTAAAGATGCTATAATAAGCGCGTGAAATTCGGCTTCATCGGCGCCTACGATCCTTCCTATCCGCGGAACGCCGTCATTCGGAAGGGATTGGCCGCCTTGGGCGACGAGGTGGCCGAGTACCCGGCGCCCCAGAGCTTCAAGGTCTGGCTCCGTTACCCGACGCTCCTGGCCCGCCTGGCCGCCGGCTGGCCGCGTTCGGGCCCCCGGATCCCCCTTTCGAGCCTCGACTGCCTTTTCGTCCCCGAGTTCTGCCAGAAGGACGTCCCGCTGGGCCGCTTCCTCGCGACCCTCCTGGCCAAGCCGCTTATTTTCGATCCCCTCGCCCCCCGCTACGAGACCAAGATCGTCGACCGGAAGCGCCGGCCGCCGTCCTCGCTCCACGCCTGGTGGAACTTTCGGATCGACTCCTGGTCGTTCCGGCTCTCCGACCTCATCCTGGCCGACACCGGCGCCCACAGGGACCATTTCTGTGGCACATACGGAGTGCCGGCCGGAAAGATCGGTGTCATTCCCGTCGGCTACGACGACGAGCTCTTCGACCCCGAACGTCTGCCGTCCGGCCCCCGGACCAGGCTCTTCACCGTCCTCTTTTTCGGCTCGTTCCTGCCGCTCCACGGCGTCGATTCGGCCGTCGAGGCCGCCCGCGTCGTCCTCGGCCGCGACCCTTCGGTCGTCTTCCGCTTCGTCGGTTCCGGCCAGACCTGGGCCCGGGCGAAGGAACTGGCCGCGGCGATCGGCGCGGCGAACTGCTGGTTCGAGCCCTGGGTGCCCTATCATGAGATCCCGGCCCTCATCGCTGCGTCCGATGTCTGCCTGGGCGTCTTCGGCCGGACGGCGAAGGCGCGCCGCGTCGTCCCCCATAAGCTCTACCAATCGTTGGGCATGCGGAAGCCTGTGATCACCGCCCGGACCCCGGCGGCGGAGGAGTTCTTCACCCACGGCGAGAACATCCTACTCTGCGGCGAGCCTTACGCCGGAACCATCGCGGACGCCGTTTTCGCCCTGAAGAAGGACGCGGCCCTCGGCGAACGAATCGCTGCCGGCGGCTACCGCCTGGCCAGGGAGCGCTTCACGCCGATCGCGCTGGCGTCGGCGCTTAAAAATATGATAAAAAAGATGTGGCCGCAAGCATGAGCTTGCGTTTTAATGTTGTCGCGGCTTTTAGGCCGCGTGCGGGCCGAGGCCGGCGATAGCTATGAAAGACAAAAGCGCACATAAGATGTTCGGCGTGCCGGTGAGGCTCGGCGCTTTCAAGGGCCGGGTCCATCCGGACTACGATACTCCCGACTTCCTGCGCGCCCTTTCCGACTGCCGTGCCCTTGTCTTCGGCCCCGCCGCCCGCGTCCTCCTTGAAAAACGAAACCGGGTGGCCGCCGTTTCTATCCCCGTTTCCGGCCCGTCCATCATCACTCCTGCCGCAACGATCTCCGTTCCCGCCGTTTCCGGTCCCCTTTCCGCGACTGCGACCGCGGATCCCTGTATCGCTGGAGCCGCAGGTGCCGTCTCGTCCGCCGTCGACGCCGTCGTCAAGGAGTTCCGGGCCTCGGGTTTCAGGAAGATCAAGACGCTTGTCGTCTCCGGCAAGGCCGCAAAGGCCTGGCGCGGCGCGGCCGCCTGCCTCGTCCGCAGG
>Ga0315279_10006501_pt1 | contig 14748 bp, 14 predicted proteins | sample YL17G06_20_MG_FD_203694 | JGI IMG/M metagenome (GOLD analysis project Ga0315279, IMG submission 203694) | Sediment microbial communities from Yellowstone Lake, YNP, Wyoming, USA - YL17G06_20 | ecosystem: Environmental > Aquatic > Freshwater > Lake > Sediment | place: USA: Wyoming | collected... | reverse complement strand
TGGTTCGATTTGGCGCGTATACCCTCGATATCCATTCCTCGCCACTCCTTCCCGTCATGTGCCCGCGCACGCCGTCAGTCATCCAGGAAACCAACTGTTCCGTACCATAACGCCTCCGTCGAGGTCCTGCTCCTTGAGACGTCGTCGGAGGCCGGCATCCTATTGGCCTGCCTTGGCAGACCACGGCAGGCCACGCGGAGAGCTCATGCGAGAATCCGGATCGGCTCGACGACTCCGACCGTCTCGTGGTAATTCTGAATCTTCGCGAGGAATACCTCTGTTATGCGATGCCCCGCGGATATCAGGAGTCTTCCATCTTTTGCATGGACATCGCCGGCGAGAACGCTTCCCACATGGAGGTTGCGGACGTAGGTGAGAGAAATGGCAACCGGAGATCTCCTGTCATCCGCATTGTCCGCAAGAGCCATATCCGCAAAACACGCTTTGATCTTTTCGAGAATCCTTGGATCATAGCATCCTGTCTTCCCGCTCAGAACGGCACAAGCCTCTTGGGGAGATTTCCCCGCCAGTGTCATCTCATTGAAATCCGCGAGAATCCTTAGAATCCTCGATCCTATCGGGATGCTCCGTTCAGCCACTGAGTCGTCAGGGTAGCCGGTTCCATCGTAGTTCTTGGCCTGATAAAGTATCGCTTGCGCTACTGGTTCGAGGCGGGGAATGTTCTTCAGAATATTGTGCCCGATTTCCGGCACCCGCCTCATAAGCGCGTTTTCCTGCTCGGAAAGGGCCTGCCCCTTGCGTCTCTTCAGCAGAATCTCCGGCGGGAGGGTGATGTGTCCCATATACGAGAGCATTGCCGCCATCTCAAGGGACCAGGATTTCTCGATGTTCATTCTCTTGGCGAGAACGCGAACAAGATCACGCAATGCCAGAGTCCTCCCAAAGCCCTCGTCATCAAACATGGCCAAAAGGTCAACCAACGCTTGAACGCATGCCGTCAATGTCTTGTCAAGCAGTTCCCGTTCGGCCATAACCAGATGGTATTGCCCGATGCCATCTTGAAGAGCCGCTGAAAGATCAGATGGTTGGCAGGGCTTCATCAGAAACCGGAAGATATTTCCGCGATTGATCGCATCCATTGCCACGTGGAGATCGGCATGCCCGGTAAGCATCATCCGAACGGTGTCGCCGTTGATCTCTCTGATCCTTGCCAGGAACTCGATCCCGTCCATGCCCGGCATGTGCATATCGGAGACAACAACGCTATACGGGCCGAAATTCGTGAATTTCTTGATGCCGTCGTTTGGTCCTAAAGCCAAATCCATATCAAACTGCTTCCCAAGGGCCCTCTGGTAACCCGTCAAGACGTTTGCGTCATCGTCCACAAAGAGAATCGCGTTCGGCATTTTCTTATCCTCCTATAGTCGGTTGCATGTTTCTGCCCGAGTCTTTCTCATTGGCTTCATAGACCGCGCTCAATGGGCCAAAGGCCCTGTTCGGACACTTCTCCGGGCAATGGTGATAGGCGACAGCCTCGATTATCGAATCCGGCAGACCCCACAGCGCAAGCAGGTATGCACCCACCTCCGCATGGGTGATTCCAAGAACTTCTCTCTCCGCCTGCCATTGGCTGATCTTCTTCTCTTCCATAAGTGTCAACACCCTGACGTATGACGTTGGCAACTGCTTGATGAGCACCAGTATTCCGACGTCGTGCAGCAAACCCGCCAAGAAGGCGTCGTCTGAGATCCTCTCATCAGAGCTCTGCCGTTTGGAGATCCGCCGCGCCGACGCCGCCACGGCAAGACTATGCTCCCAAAGGCGCTCCACCGGAAAGCCGCGCATCTCTTCCTCATCAAACCGCTCAAAGATTTGCAGAGTAAGGGCCAACCCTTTGATTGTGTCAAGACCAAGCAGACCGACCGCCTGAGCGGCGCTTGTCACATGGCAGGGAAGACCGAAAAACGCGGAATTGATGATTTGCAGTATCCGGGCCGTCATCCCAATGTCCCTGGAGACAATCTCGGCAACTCTTGCCACCGATGCTTCCGGAGACCGCAGCTCCGTCATAATCTCAGCATACATGCTCGGCAAGCTTGGGAGAGACTGCATGCCGGAGATCAGGCCCGTGAGCGTGGAGTCATCAAGCAGTTCGCGCAGCGCCAGGGCGCGGGTCACCGCCGATTTAAGCGTCTCGGGTTGGCATGGTTTTGACAGGTATTGGTGAGCGGGCTTTACAGACCTCAGAACCATCTCGCGCTCTGAGTATCCGGAGAGAATGATCCTTACCGCACGCGGCGAGAGTTTGCTCACCTCGGTCAGCAACTGCGCGCCATCCATGCCCGGCATACGCATGTCGGAGACGACTACATCAAACGAGGACTGTGCCATAACCGCGAGGGCCTCTTGACCGGACGTGACAAAGGTCATGTCCCATTCATGGCGCAGGGGATGGAGCATTCGCCGCAATCCCTGGAGGATTCCGGGATCGTCATCAACAAAGAGGATTCTTCTCATGGTCCCGCTCCCTCCTGCGCTCCTAATGCTCGGTATGAAGAGGCAGGCGTATGATAAACGTGGTTCCTCTGCCCTCCTGCGACTCGAACCGGATGGTGCCGCCATGCTTATCCACAACTACCGATCGAGATATCGCCAAACCCTGGCCCGTTCCCTTCCCGACCTCCTTTGTCGTAAAGAACGGGGAGAAGATCTTGTTCCGGATGGACGCGGAGATGCCGGATCCCGTGTCGGAAACGGAGATTTCGACCCAGTCTCCATCCGCTTTTGTGCGGATAAGGATTCTTCCCTTGTTTGCCGGGGAATCTCCCACAACATCGGCGATCGCATGCGCCGAGTTCACAATCAGGTTCAAGATGACCTGGTTGAACTCACCGGGCAAACAAGGGACGGAAGGCAATGAACCATCGAATTCCGTAACCACGTCGGCCACGTACTTCCATTCATTCCGCGAGACTGTGATCGTGTTCTCGATCGCCCTGTTGATGTCGATATCCGTCTTCTTCTGGCTGCCTGGATGGGAGAATTCCTTCATCGACCGGACGATTCCCGCGACCCGCCCTATGCCTTCCAGCGATTGCTGGATCGCCTTCGGAATCTCCTCGATCAGATACTGGACGTTCGTCTTGCTCACGGATTCCCCCACGCGCCTTACTAACCCGGTGTCAACCGGCCCCGCCTTGGCGGCCCTCAGCAGCAAATCATATTGCTCCAGAACACCCAGAAGATCGGAGAAACTGTCCTGAAGAAACCGCGTATTATCACCGACGTATTGTATCGGCGTGTTGATCTCATGAGCGATCCCCGCCGCAAGCTGGCCGATGCCTTCGAGTTTGTGCGCCTGGACCAGCTGCGCCTCAAGCAACTTGCGCTGGGTAATATCGGCCCCTAGTATGAGAAAACCGGAATGCCCTCCGGTTCCTGTGGCTATTCTGTTGACGGTGAGCCCCAGAATACCCGCCTGTGCGTCCGTTCGGGTATACCGAATCTCCTCCAGACGCGTCGGTTTGTCATAGCCAAGGCTGACCTCGAGCTGCTTTCTGACCCCTTCCCAATCCCATGGGATGGCGCAATCCTCGAAGCGTTTTCCCACCGTCTGCGCGGCAAGGAGTCCGAATGTGCTTTCCGCCGCTGTATTCCATTGTGTGACCGTGCCATTCCCGTCCACGCCGATCAGAATCGAGGAGATAGACGCAAGCAGCCGTTCGGTTTGGGCATACGCATCGCGAAGAGTTTGCTCCGCACGTTTGCGTTTCGTGATATCCCGGGCAATGTGCATCGAACCCCAGGTCTTGCCGGAACGGTCCGTGAGAGGCGCCGACGTTATCTCATAAGGGCGTCCCCAGATTCCGCATTCGCTGGATGCAAACCCTGACTCTCCCATATCGCGGCTGAATGGACACAGCTCCACCGGATGATCTTCCCCGCAAAGCGACTCGTGGCATAAGCGGCCCATGAGATCCTCTTTAGGAACTCCTATGTGCAGCGCCAGAGCGCGATTGCAGCGCATGATCCGTTGCTCCGAGTCCAGGACAATGATCAGTTCCGGCGCGGCGTCAAATGTCGCCTCCCACTGCTCAGCCAACCCGGCCATCTTCCGCGCTTGCAGAAAAGCCGCGCGGTTAACAACCGCTCTTGCCACTGTGCTTTCGATGACCTCCGAACTGCTTGGCTTTTCGATGAAATCGAAGGCGCCCAGTTGCGTCGCCTCCACTGCCTTGCCAATGTCCCCGTACGCGGTAAGCACGATCAGCACCGTGGTGACAGAGCTATCGCGCAAGGCGGAAAGCAGTTCCATCCCGCTCATTCCCGGCATCTCGAGATCAATGAGCGCCACGTCGAAGTCGTTTGCCTTCAATGCCTCCAGGCCCGCATAACCGTCCGCTGCCGTTGCGCAGGCGTAGCCGGCCTTCGTTAGTTGCCTGGAAAGAGCCTTTCCTACATTCTCATCATCATCCACGATCAGGACCCGATCTCGGCTTTTCATGAAGGAACCTCCTGAAGCAAGTAACATCAGCGCGCGCGCGTTCTCGGGTGACATCCACCGACATCGCCGGTTTCCGGCCTCACCCGGAATCCGACTCTCCTTTGAATCCCCCAGGATCCTTCGCGCGTCTCTTCTTCATGCTGTCAGTCTCCTGTCCATACTATACTCCGGGTCGCCTGTTGGTGCTACAAGTGTCTTTTCCCAAATGTCTTTTCCCAAGTGTCTTTACCCGTGTCTTTACTCGCCGAACCGCTTGACCCGCGAGCCGACTTGTGATTACATGGCCAAGCGTGGTTCCGCCAACACGCGGAAGCGGGTCGAACTCGTGTGCATGAACACCGTGTTATCCGAAGGACAGGCAAAGGGTGACGGGTGTCTATTCCAAAAGGAGAAACGGACATGAGCCGGGAAAACAGGATTCGGATAAAATGCCGGACCGCCGCATGGATCTTCGCCGTGCTGTGCGGCGCACTGGTGGTCGCGGGTTGCGGCAAGAGCGAGAGTGGCCAAACGGCGACCGGCAAGCCGGAGAAACAGAAGATGCTCGTGATGGTGCCCAAGGGCGTGCACCCGTATTACGAGCCGTGCTACGAAGGGTTCAAAGACGCCGGCGCCAAGTATGGCGTGAAGACAGAGTACCAAGCCGCCAAAGCCTTTGAGGTCCCCCAGGAAGTGCAGGTCATCGAGAACCTGATCGCGCGGCGCGTGGACGGGATCGCCATCTCGGCGCTCGACGACCAGGGCCTGGGGCCGGTAATCGAGGAAGCCACGAAGGCCGGGATCAAGGTGATCTGCTTCGACGCCCCCGCGCCATCGTCCAAGGCAATGTGCTACATCGGCACGATGAACGAAGCCGCCGGCTACGCCGGCGCCGTGGAATTGGCCAAGATCATGAACAACGAAGGCGAGGTGGCCGTGCTGCAAGGCGGGCTTGCGGCGCCCAATCTCAACGACCGTTTCAAGGGATTCGAAAAGGCCATGCAGGAAAAAGCGCCCAACATCAAGATCGTGGCCCGCGAAGACACGCAGGGGCGCATTGACCTGACCGTGAATAAAACGGAGGCGCTGCTCACCGCCCATCCCAACCTCAAGGCCATTTTCGGCGTCTCGGCCGAGGGCGCGCCCGGCGCATTCTCGGTGCTGAAAGACCGGAGCAAGGACAAGCCGATCATCCTCGCCGGATTCGACGATCTGCCGGAAACCCTGGCGGGCATCAAAAACGGCCTGATCGTCTTCTGCATCGCCCAGCGCACCTACAAGATGGGCTGGCTCTCGGTGGAGAAGCTGCTCGACGCCATTAACGGCAAGCCGTTGCCAAAGGAGATTGACACCGGCGTGCTGATCATCAACAAGAGCAACGTTGACACTTACATGCAGGATATGAAGAAAGAGTTCGCGAAGTAGTTGCATGCAATCCTCCTCGCGGTTCTCGCCGCCATACCCGGTCGTATGGCGGCGAGCCCGCCGGGACGAACCGCCCGGGGACGAGGATGAAACGGGGAATCCTGCGCACATGACAACCGACACTTCGCCCAACCCCTTGCAACCAAACCTCTTTCGTTGGCTCCTCCGCCGGAGGGAGGCCGGGATCTTCGTGGCCCTGGTGGGGCTGATGGTGTTGATCAGCCTGGCCCAGCCGCGGTTTGCCACCAGCGGCAATCTCTACCTGGTTTTCCGCCAGGTCGCCTACACCGCCATCGTGGCGCTGGGGGTGTTCTTCGTCATCCTCACCGGCGGAATTGATCTCTCGGTCGGATCCGTCGTCGGCCTGTCCGGTGTGATATGCGGTTGGGTGATGTCCACCAAGCCGCCCTATGCGCCGTGCCTCGCGTGGCCGCCCTGGTTGGCGGTGGCCGTCGGCCTGTTGGCCGGCGCGATGGTGGGGGCGTTCAACGGCGCGATTGTTTCATACGTGGGCGTGACGCCGTTCATTGTGACGCTGGGAGCCATGGGCATGGCCAAGGGGTTGGTGCTTGTCCTGTCGCGTGGCGAGACGGTCCTGGGCATTCCTGAATCGTTCCAACGGGCCGGGGTCATTGATATCTGCGGGATCCCGCTGCCCGTCATAGTCCTGCTGGCGGTGGCGATCGTGGTGCACGTGTCGCTGACTTATACGGTCTTTGGACGGCGGGTGTATGCCGTCGGCGGCAACGAAGAGGCCACCCGCCTGTCCGGCATCAACGTCCGGCGGGTCAAGTTCCTCACCTACGTTGTCGCCGGCGTGCTGAGCGCCATCACCGGCGTCCTCTTCATCGCGCGGTTCAACTCGGCCCAGGCCAATGCCGGATTCGGGATGGAGCTCGATGCCATCGCCGCCGCGGTCATCGGCGGCACCTCGCTCATGGGCGGCCAGGGAACCGTCCCGGGCGTCCTGATCGGCGCGATGATCATGGGCGTTATCCGCAACGGCTTGGTCTTGATGCAGGTCTCGTCCTACTGGCAGGAGCTGATCATCGGAGCGATCATCGTCCTGGCGGCCATTCTCGACATCGTCCGCAGCCGGCGCAGGTGAGATATGAGCGACATCCTGGTCGAGATGCGCGGCATCTCCAAAACCTTTCCCGGTGTTCAAGCGCTCAGGGACGTCCATTTCGACGTCCGCCGAGCCGAGATCGTCTGTCTCCTCGGCGAGAACGGCGCCGGAAAATCCACCCTCATGAAAATCCTCACCGGCGTATATCCCGAATACGACGGCGCCATCCTGCTCGAGGGCCGCGAGGTCCGATTCCACAACACCCGCGAAGCCTTTGAGCAAGGCATCAGCATCGTCTTCCAGGAGTTCAACCTCTGCCCCAATCTCTCCGCCATGGAGAACCTCTTCCTCGGCCATGAAGTCCGCGGCCGCGTCGGGTTGCTCTCGTATCGCCTCATGCGCGACAAGGCCCGCGAAGCCTTCCGCAACCTCCGCATCGAAATCAACCCGGACACGCTGGTCCAGGATCTGGGCGTGGCCCAGCAGCAGATGATCGAAGTCGCCAAGGCCCTCTCGCACAGAACCAAGCTCCTGATCATGGACGAGCCGACCTCCGCCCTGGCCGACACCGAGATCCAGAACCTCTTCGACATCATGCGCGAACTCAAAAACCGCGGCATCTCCATCGTCTTCATCACCCACAAACTCGACGAAGTGCTGCGGATCACCGACCGCGTCGTTTGCCTCAGGGACGGCGAGAACTCCGGCAAAGTCGAAACCGGTGCGGTGAACGAGGACGGCCTGGTGGCCATGATGGTCGGCCGCGAACTCGACCATTTCTACACCCGCCGCAAAGGCGCGCCCTCCGACGAAGTCGTGCTCGAGGCGCGCGGCCTCAGCGGACCCCCGATGATCCGCGACGTCTCGTTCACCCTCCGCAAGGGCGAGATCGTCGGCCTCGCCGGCCTGATCGGCGCCGGCCGCACCGAACTGGCCAGGCTCCTCATCGGCGCCGAGAAAAAAACCGCCGGCACGATATTCCTCAGCGGCCGCGAAACCCCGATCAACCACCCCGCCGACGCCGTCGCCAACGGCATCGGCTATGCCTCGGAGGACCGAAAGCAACTCGGCCTCGTGCTGCCCATGACCGTCCGCGAAAACACTACCCTGAGCATCCACGGCAGGATTCTCAACCGGCTTGGATTCATCAGCGCCGCCAAGGAAAACAACGTCACCGACGACTACGTCCGCCAGTTGCGGATCAAGGTCTCCAGCCGCGAGCAGGTCACGCGGAATCTCAGCGGCGGCAACCAGCAGAAAGTCGTTCTTGCCAAGTGGCTCGCCATCCAGCCCCGGATCCTGATCCTCGACGAGCCGACCCGCGGCATAGACGTGGGCGCGAAAGCCGAAGTGCACAAAATCATCGCCGACCTCGCCGATGCAGGCGTGACCGTCCTCGTGATCTCCTCCGAACTCCCCGAGATCCTCAACATCTCCGATCGCGTCCTCGTCATGCACGAAGGCCGGCTTACCGCCGACCTGCCCCGCGCCCAAGCCTCCGAGGAAACCATCATGAAGGCCGCCGTGTCGTAACGGCGCCTGGCGATCCTCACGCGCTCCAAATCCCGAAGACAGGAAGACCCGCCATGAAGCGCTCCGTTGGGACCATGGGGAAACCATTTGACAAGAGGCCATGCGGCGGGTAGCGTGGAGTAACGGCGTCTGGTCTTCGCACCGACGAAGTACCTGGACCAGGATGATCTGGACCAGTTCCGTATTGGTTTTGCTCAATTGCCTTTCGAGATTTACGAATTGGCTCGCTGAAGACATGGGAGGTGAACCATGAAAGATCTGTTGAACCGGATATCGGTGAATCCAAACGTATGCTTCGGAAAACCGTGTATCCGCGGCACCAGGATATGGGTTTCTCTGCTGCTGGATTTGCTCGCCGATGGAATGCCGCCGGAGGATATTCTCAAGGAGTACCCGCAGCTCACGGTGGACGACTTGCGCGCGGCCATGGCCTACGGCGCGGAAATGAGCCGTGAGCGTTACGTTGAAATACCGATGGAAATCGCCCCATGAAGTTTAAACTCGACGAGAATCTCGGCCGCCGAACGCAGGATTCGTTCCGAAACGCGGGACATGATGTTGAAACGGTGTCCGAGGAAGCCATCCTGAACGCCGCTGTGCCGTAACGGCACTAGCCAAGGAACTTACCTCCTCCCGTTTTGGTTCGATGAAGGTTTCCCGACGACAAACCACCGTTCCAGAAGATTGAAGACTTCCTCCTGCATCTCGGTGTTACCGCTGCGGCTGGCGGCCAGCTCTCGCAGTCGTTGCGCGGCTAACTCGTGGCGCTTGTTGATTTTCTCCAGAAGATCCTTCGCGCGCGCTTCGTCTGTGGGGATCTGCACGCTGCCTGTTACCCCCAACTCTGCCATGCGGGCCAGGAGTTCCGCTTGGCCATGCGAATTGCAGACGACGTGGTGATGCCGCTTGCCGCCAAAATATACGGCGAGGGAGTCAAACAGGTCGCTTTCAGGCAAGTGGACAGGACGCTCACTCGGGATTTCAATCTCTTCGCATTCGCCGGCAGCGTTTGCCTTTACCCATTCGGCCAAAGGCGTGAGGTCGGTCAAGTCGAGAGCGTCCCAAGCGTCGGCGGCGTGGTCGGCGACGGCGAACTTCGACTGGCCTCCCTTGGCGCGGTCCTCCATCTTCTGGATTTCGGTCACGCGGATGGCGCGGAAGTGCAGGGCGGTCTCTTCGTAAAGGCGATCAATGAGGGCCGCGCGTTCGGCGGCGTCAGAAACGCCAAGCAGTTCAAAGACCGCGTCATCCAGCTCGCGGCGGTCGGGCTGCTGGAGTTCTCTCGCAAGCACCACGGGCCGGGATGCCAATTCCATCGCCCGTCCGTAGGAATGGCAGTCCATGAGGGCTTCCTCAATCATGCCCGTTACCTGACGTTTTTGCATTTGTGAAAGTGCGCGGATAAGCCGCTTGGCAACTTTATTGGCAGCTTTGCGAGGATCGGGCACATCTATGAGGTTCACGTCAACGACTTCGGTCTTGAGATTGCCTTCAGTCCCCGCAAATCGTCCGTAAAACGTCTTGAATAGTGCAAGCATGGTCGAGTTGAGCACCCCGACAAGCACTTGTTGCTGTTTGCGAGTGAGGTCACGCGCTGCCAAATCGTAGAGATTGCAGTTGCAGATAATGCTGTGCGGATTCGCGGGAATGATGTGCCGATATTGTTGCGACTTAGGCCAGAATGCGAAGCCCGGATCGACGAGCTTGGTCAAGTCGTACCACGGATCGCGCCCCGCGCAACTTGGGCGTTGCGGCACGGGCACGGCTTTGCTTTTGTTGCTGGCGAACGTTGCCTGCTCCCCATACTTTACGTAGCGGTATGCGTGAGTTCCCTTGATCGCAGACAGCGGGCCCGGCACAAGGAGCACGACGCGGTCCAGGTCCTTTGCTCGCACGAGCGGACGATCTACCTTCATCAGACTGTGAACTTCGGGAGCGATAAACTCGGGCTCAATCGGATGGAGCGTGCCCGCGCCGTCCTCGATGACGGCCAGAGTTCCATCCTCCACGGCACTCCGGGCAACACCGACGAGCTTGCGAAACTCTTTTGGGTTCTTATTCTCCTCAAGAACGCACTTCGCCACATCCTTAGCCATGAAAAAGGCATCGCAGCCACTAGTGATACCCCGGCGGATCTCCACAATCTCGCCCAACGGCACAAACCGGTCTTTAAAGCGTTCCATGATCTCGAAGTGCAGGTCCGGCGCTCGCAGATAGCGCCCCCATTTGCCCGCCACGTATTCACTGGGCAAATGCAGGATGAGATCGTTTCCATTGGCGATCTCCTCAAAGTCTTCGCCATTATCATCCTCGTCCTCGCCTCTCTCGCCCACGAGAGCACCCTTCAGTATGCCGCCCGCCAGGACCCCCTCATCCCACAAATCCCCCTGACGCTTGACCAGAATGCGCCAACGGTCGTCATGGACCTTGCGGGTGGTCCGCTCGATCGCATCTCGCACGTGGTCCACCGCCGTCTGGCGCAATTGCTCGCCTTCCTCCGATTCTTCGCCTACGCCGCCGGTGGCTTCGACACCGATGATTTCGGCCAGAGGCTTCTCGAACCGCACAAAGCGTACCGTGTTGTCACGGCGCTTGGCCTCATCGCCACAGCGTTCAAGGATGGTGATGCACGTTTTTACCCGTGCGTCCGGGAACCAGCGTTCCGTGGCACTTTCCATTATGGCAATGATTTTGAAGTGCTTTAGAATCCAGCGCTGGAGTGCAAATCCATAATCGGTGTCAAGCCATGGATCACTGGTAAGAAAGCCGAAAACTCCGCCTTCTTTGAGAAATTGCGACGCATGCAGCCAAAAGTAGCAGTGCAGATCCGAGCGCCCGGAGAGTTCGGTTCCCGAAAACGCTGCGTTTACCAGGTACGGCAGCCGCGCCTTTCTCACCTTGTCGATCTTACCCTGACTTACGTAAGGTGGATTACCGACCACCGCGTCTAGTTGTGGGAGCATTATGGGGCGTCTCTGCCCCGTCCCGTGCTCCGGGATCAGGCAGAACGGCTCGCCGGGCTTGTAGTCAAAGAAATCGCGGCGATCAATGCGCGGGTAGTTGGCTTCGTCGTTAATCTCGCGCGCGGCGAGATTAAGCGTAGCAAGGTGCGCCGGATAGAGAGCGATGTCGCAGCCGAACAGATCGCCCAACATTGAAAGGTGAGAACGCCGGGCATTCATCGCCCGCTTGCGGTAGTAAGCCCGCACGAGGAATGAACCGCTGCCGCAGGCGGGATCGAGGACTGCCGCGTCCGCCTTGCGGATACAGAAAGAATTGATGAGGTCCACCGGGTCGTGGCCGGTAAAGTGTTGGCCGAAACGGTGGCGCTCTTCCGGGCTGATGAGCTTCTGGAAAATCAACCCGACGATATCGGCGGGCACATCGCGGAAATCCACGCTTTCGATACTGCGCAGGAAACCACGCCAAGCATCAATAGAACCCGCGGGTTCGAAGAGCAATTCGTTTGCCCAATCGTGCGCTTCAGGGAAAAGCAGCGTTTCGTAATCTCCGCTGCGCTCAGCGGCTTTCTTGAAAAGATCATTCAGCCGCCGGAGAGCCTGATTGGGCGCCTTGATGCTGGGGCTGAGCTCAAGCTTCGGCAATTCAGGGAAGCGGGCGCGCAAAGCTTTGTAGAAGATGAAGCGGTTGGTCCAGATATAGGCCAGCGTTCGCGCGGCGTTATCCAGGGCATTGCGCCACTCCTCGGGCTGGTTGCGCAAAAACACCCGGTCCTGCGAAAGCAGCCAGTCCTGAAGTCGTCTATCGAAGGCTGATTTTGGCTCTGCTTTGCTGTGCATGTATTGCCGGAGGAGCATCACCGGCCAATTCAGGTGGCTTTCCAAGGAATGCAGGAAAACCTCATCGGGAGGGATCGCCCAATCCCGGCGGTGACCCGACACGATGTCCGAAAGGTCGCTGATGAGGTCCGGTAGAAAGCGCTTTTCGATGAAGTCGAGAGATTCAGCGCGGGCGACATCTTGAGGCGAGGCGAGGTTGAGGCGGAGTGGCCAGACCTTCACGCGACGGTCCAGCAGTGGCTTCTGCCAGAGGGACCGATCCCACAGTACAAACGTGTTTACGTCCCACGTGAAGAAGTACTGGGTGTTAGCCTCCTCTGCCTTGTCGCCCGCGTCTTTCACGACGTTTGCATCAAATGCGTTTGTATTGCCCGGCATCTTTACTTCACCCGTCAGAACCACGCGGTTGTTCGGCCCGTAGAAGCGAAGATCCTTCCTGGCACGCTTACTCCTGGAACTGCCCATACCTTCGACGCGGGCTTACACAAAAGGGCAGCGGTCTTGAATAGTCGCGAATATGCCATTAGCGGCGGACGCCATCTTCGCGCAGAAATCAAGTTCATGGATCGTTTCGGTCGCTGGGAGGGGCATGACTTGTGGTTTTGGGGACAGGCATCATATCTCTCCCCTCTTCCTCTTCTGCCTTGTTATTCTTTACACAAAGATGTACCTGTCCCCGTTAGTGCTTGTCATTCGCCGTGTCACCATGATCAAGATGCAGGATGTCTGGCAAGAACCACAGTACAGTTAGATAGCCCATCCACAGGAAGAAGGCAATGAAAAGAACTCCGAACGGAATCTGCAGGCCATCAATGGCTTGCCGGATCTTCTCGGCCTCTTGATACCCTACGGCTAGCTGTGCTCTCGCGCCGGCGATAGTGATGGCAAGGTTCCAGAAGAGCATGCCCGAGTACGTTATCACGGATATCAAGTAGAGCAATGGACCGATCTTACTGAAAGCTGTGTGGTGACGATAAGCAATGAAGGCGAGAACCGATATTGCTCCCAGGATCAGACTGTAGATGAATCCCTCCATGTCTCCTCCTTGCCCCACAATGTTTATGCAGTCTGTATAAAAGGGGAAACGCAGCCACTCTCTTTCTGTATGAGAAGTTCCAGTCAGCCCTTGTCTTTTCGCGTAATATCTTTCATCTTGCCTTCCCAGGAAACAGCAATATAACCCGTGAGGAGAATACAAGATAGTCCAGCGCCAAGTCAAGCCCAATTGTCCGTTTCAGCGGTTTCTGTCCGGGCCGGTAAGTAACGCGGCGGCCAGCGGCTTCCAGTCCACGGCGCAGGGTTGCACAGAAACTGCGCCGTCCTTGCCGCGCCTGGCTTCGCCCGCGAAAACCTGAAAACTGGCCACTTTCTCCGATCATTGCACCGGGGTTTTGTCTCTCAGGAGACTTCAAGCCATGCGATTTTGATGTCCTTTTCCACTTCCCTGAATTCCGGATCGCCGGTGACGAGTTCGGCTTTTTTCTCCTTGGCCAGGGCGGCGGCGAAGCAATCGGCGTAGGACATTCTCTTCGTGGCTTTGAAGACGGCGGCCTGCCGCGTCAGCGCCAGGTCCTCGCCCACGCCGACGATCTCGATGGGCAGCGAGGCGATCTCCTGGGCCTTCTGCTCCGCCGCCTCCTGAGAGACCGCGCGCATCGTGGCATAGTAGATCTCGCCCCAGCTCACGGCGCTCAGAAGCAGCCGGTGCCGCCCCTCGACCGCTTGCTGCAGGAGCCGCTCGACGGCCTCCGCCGCGGGCGCGTCCTCAAAAAAGGCCATGATCGCCCAACTGTCGAGTACCTTGACGGCCATCTCACAGCTCCCGTTCGCGATTGCGCTCTCACAGCTCCCGTTCGCGATTGCGCTCTCACAGCTCCCGTTCGCGATTGCGCTCTCACAGCTCCCGCTCGCGATTGCGCTCTTACGTCTCCCGCTCGCAATTGCGCTCTTACGTCTCCCGCTCGCAATTGCGCTCTTCCAGCAGCGTCTTCATCGCGCCCTTGCCCTTGAGCGACCCCCGAAGTCCCTTGATGTAGGCGGGGGTTATCGGCTTGATCAGGATGCCCTGGGGCGTTGCGATCACGTATGCCCGGGTGCCTTCCTTGATGTCGAATTCGTTGCGAAGGCGGCGGGGAATGACCACCTGCCCCTTGACCGAAAAGTACACCGTGTCCGTGGTTTTAGTCTTGTTCATGGAAAGAGTATACATCCGCCGGATTGTAAGTCAAGAAGAATCTTGTAGGAATTCCTGAGTCTTGTTGGCCTATCGCCTGGCCGCGAGCGAACCGAACCTGACGCTCCAGCTGCGGGGGCTGGACCCGGATGATCGAAAACACGGGTTGACCCGGGATGGCAAGCCCGCGGGGAGGGTCTTGCGAAATAGCATACTCCCTCTCTATTCCGTCCGTGTTTGTCCGTGCTTGTCCGTGTCCGTCCATCCCACGCTCTGATAGAACCGGCCAGGGAATCCATATCGC
>Ga0315279_10006500_pt1 | contig 14749 bp, 14 predicted proteins | sample YL17G06_20_MG_FD_203694 | JGI IMG/M metagenome (GOLD analysis project Ga0315279, IMG submission 203694) | Sediment microbial communities from Yellowstone Lake, YNP, Wyoming, USA - YL17G06_20 | ecosystem: Environmental > Aquatic > Freshwater > Lake > Sediment | place: USA: Wyoming | collected... | reverse complement strand
GAAGCTGGAAAACTGGCCCTAATCCACTCAGGAATTGACAACGCACTGGTCGGCAAGGTCTACGTCGGCTCAGAATCCAACCCATACGCCGTCAAACCCATAGCCGCGAAAGTTGCCCAAGTCCTGAAACTAGGCGAAGAAGATGAAGACGACGTACAGGGAGTAGACGCCGTAGACACAGAATTCGCATGCAAAGCCGCAACAAGCGTGTTCAAAGACGCAGCCTCACTCGTCAACTACTCAAAATCGAACATCCGAAACACCATGGTCATAGGCACAGACAACTCTCAAGCCGCGCCAAGAGACTGCCCCGGCGGAGAACTAGACATGTTCGTCGGATACGGGGCTGCCGCCTTCATTTTCGGAAAACAGGACATAATCGCAGAGATCGAAGGATGGTATTCCTGCACCTCTGACACGCCTGATTTTTGGAGAAGAGACGGTGAACCCTACCCAAGTCATGGCGGAAGATTCACAGGTGATCCCGCATACTTCAAACACGTTAGAAAAGCGGCCAAGAAACTGATGGAAAGACTCAACCTAAAAGTCAGCGACGTGAATTACTTCGTCGCTCATCAGCCAAACGCCCAGTTTCCAACACGAATCGCAAAAGAACTAGGGTTCAAGGAAGAACAGTTTCTGCCTTCTCTTCAAGTGGTGAAATTTGGCAACACTTATTCCGGTGCTTCTCTAGTCGGTTTGGCAGCTGTTCTGGATGTAGCAAAGCCTAATGACCGCATTCTAGTCGCCAGTTACGGTTCTGGAGCCGGAAGCGACGCTTATTCATTCATCACCACGAACCAAATCTTGGACAAGCGGCAACGTCAAAGACTAACAGTTAAATACCAAGCGGAAAATCCCTTCTTAGAATACGTGGACTACACAACCTACAGGCGACTGAAACAGGGGATGTGACAAGTCCTTAAGAAATAAGGAGCAACAGCTCAGTGACAAAACAAGATGAACAACCAAAAAGATCGTCATTCATAGGTCAAATGCTGAAAGTATTATACGCACCCCACAAGGTATTCAAAGAGATAAAAGAAAAACCCAAGATGATCGGGCCTATTCTCATATTGATTCTCTTCATTGCAGCGAACTTGGGATTCGCCTATGCCGTCATGTCTAAAACTTATGTTGAACAGATTTTGCCCACAGGCGAAAAACTTGACGAATGGACAGAAAACGCCACCCTGTGGACAAGCCCCTCGGGAGCCGCGATAAGAGAAAACTTTGATGACTTCATAAACGGAAGCTACTACGGAAACAGAAGCATAGAATTCTCAGCCGTCAACAGCATGCAAATCTCCATGCAACTAGACAACATTGGACCCGTGAACTGCTCCGGTCCAGACGGCTACAAGAATCTGTCCCTAAGGATAAAACTGACAAGCCCCATAACTAACCCTGAAAACGCATCGATCTATCTGTTCTCATCAACCCATTCAGACAACTTCTATTACAACCTGACACAGACTTTTTCCTCCTTAAATGTCAGCAACTGGAACAACCTAACTATCCCGTTGGGAAACGAAAACTGGATTAGTGGCAGTCCTAATGCAGATTGGAACGCCATTACAGGCCTAAAGACAGAGTTTGCTTGGCCTGAAGACTCAAACATAACACTGCTAGTTGACGGACTGTTCTTCAGAGGCATCTTCAAAACCCCGCTAGATATTGCTGCAACATCCTACCTGCTCAATTATTCATCTAACAGTCTTATGCAGTTCCTCGTTCAGTGGATAATTCTAGGCGGACTAATCTACTTAATGATCAGAGGACTGGGAGCTCAGACCTCCTTGAAACTTGTGCTGATTTTGATCGGATTCGCTCTCATGGTGCTGCTCATTCAAGCAGTGATAAACGCAGCCATTTTCTCAGCCTTGCCAAGGTTGTACTACTCGCTGGAATTCATTGGTGGAGTTCAAGGGGAAAGCGAGATCGCTTACAACAACATTTGGCAAGGAGTAGCTATCTTCCAAACCATCAGCATCTATCTCCGAATAGTAATCTACGTATGGACCGTTGGATTATGCACTTTCGCCACTCGATCGATCTCAGAGTTTTCATGGCGCAAAAGCCTCCTAATCGCAGCAGTCTCCTTCCTAGGTAGCCTCACGCTCATGAGCCTCCTACTTGGAGTCTAAGCTCAAAGCTTTGTGTCTCATTTCAAAAGATTCCTTGATCAACCATATCTCTCAAGACTGCCTTAGCCTGAGAGAGTTAACAGAACCCTACTAAGCAAAATTTATATGGTCGAAAGGCTGTTCTGCATGTAACTAGCCTCCACCAAAAGACAAAGTGTTCATACAAGACACACAGTTTTTTGGGCAGAAGGCTGGCCCCGCGACAAGGACGAAAGCTGAAAATGCCAAGAAGGCTACCTGAAAAAACAAAAATACGCACCAAAGAAGCCGAAAAGATTTGGAAGCCGAAGCACATACCGCCCAAGTAGACCTTTTATCCAATCATCACCTGTAAAAGAAAACCAAGAACTCGAAGTTGTCATCGATGACATCGGAAGCAGAGGAGACGGAATCGCGAAGCTTCAAGGATTTCTGATTTTCGTACCGAACTGCAAGATAGGAGAACGCGTGAAAGCAAGAATTCTATCTGTCGGTGGAAAATTCGCAGTCGCGGAAAAAGTAGCTTAGGAAGGAGTATAAAATTGAAGATTAAGGACTTACGAAACGGAATGAAACGAGTTAGTATTGAAGCCAAGGTTACAGAAAAATCTGACCCGCGCGAGGTTACGTCCAGATTTAAAGATCAGACATACAAGATAGCTGACGCAATCATCACGGATGATACAGGCAGGATTAAGCTGACCCTGTGGAATGAACAGATAGATCAAGTGAACGTTGACAACATAGTCAAGATTGAGAACGGTTACGTCACGAGCTTCAAGGGCGAAATACAGATGAACATAGGGAAATACGGAAAGCTGACAGTCGAATAAGCCACAGAACAAAAGGCACATGATGAAACACATTTCGTCACCATTGAATCATAAGAGGTGAAACAGATGGGAGAAAGAAATTTCATTCCAAAACCAGTTGAAATCGGACAAGAATATGATGTTGACATTCAAGAAACGAGTCGCAGAGGGGAAGGCATAGCCCGCATACAAGGTCTAGTTATCTTCATCCAGAACACGAAGCTAGGCGACCATGTTAAAGTGAAGATAACAAGAATAAGCAGAAGGTTTGCAGAAGCCGAAGTCGTTGGAAAAGGCGAGACTAAAGAAACAGAAGAGAAAACAGAGTAAGACTACAACAATCTACTTGACTCACAAAACATCTGACTCGGTTGCGAGATAGATAGTTCTTAATGATGATAGATTGATTACTGTGTAGAAGATGACTCTTTTTTTCTTTGTGATATGCAAGAATTCCTACTTGACAAAAATAGAAAAATATTGAATGAGGATAGCGCATTTAGTAAACTGTTGACTTCGCTGCCGTCTTGCTGTTTCAATATTTCATCTATATTTGTTCAGCCAGAGTTGTGAAAGTGTCGTGATGGCCTTCCTCATCTTTGAGGATTCCCATGAATAGGAACGCTGTAGTCTCATCTGTTTCTTTCCGAGCCAACTCGATTATCTGCTTGTACATTGTGATCGCTTTTTGTTCGTCCTTTATGTCTTGTGTGACCATTTCTTTGAGGGTTTTCCCAACGATAATCGGGTCTGGCTTTGTTGTGGGTATCCCGCCTAGATAGAAGAGTCTTTCCGCAATGGCTTCTGCGTGTTTCATTTCAGCTATGGCTATCTCTTCAAACGCGTCTTTCGTTGCGAAGCCTTTGACGCCGATCCATTGGACGTGCTGCCACATGTATTGCACAGCAACTTGCATCTCTCTAGCGATTGCGCCATTCAACATGTCTAACAATTTCTTCGATGCCATGTTTCTTTTCACCTATTCTTAAATGTAAAATGCAGTTTGTTCTTCTTCTTATATTAAACTTATTATGTTTTTGAAGAAAGCGGAGAAAAGGGTCGACTGAGCAGTTTTACTGTGATTCAGCGCAGATGTACTTTTTCTCTTTCAGTTCCAGAGGACATCCGCCGCCACAGACCTGCAGTTGCGGACAATCCTTGCATTTTGGCTCAACATACTCTCGCTTTCTAATGCTAACCGCAAGCGGATGGTTCCAGATTCTTTCCCAAGTATCTTTCAAGATGTTGCCAAGGCTTTCAAAGTAGCTCTGACACGGATATACATCGCCGTTTGGTCCTACGCACATATTAATCATGGCGGCTGTACAGGATTTAATGCCTAGACCTAGGCTGACTGGGTCAAAAAGGCAATATTGAGTGGGAGTGTACCAGAGAAACTTCAAACTCAGCTGATTGGCTCTGTCGCGGACTTCAGGCAGCAGTTCCTTCAACGTTTCTAAAGGTATAGCAAACTTGTCGCTTATCTTGCTGGCCTTTCCTGAATAGATAAGACTGTTACTTCCAAACGCGGCTACTCCTAGCTCCTTGATGAAGTCAACGGTCTCCAAGAAATCCGACGCGTTGTAGTTGCTCAGCGTGGTGTTGGTCGTCACGTAGATCTGGGTTAAAACTGCATTCTTGATTCCTTGGATGGTTTCTTTCCAGCTTCCTTCAGTTCCAGTCATCGCGTCGTGAATTTCCGGCTTATGCGATTCTAGGGTTATCTGGACAAAATCCAATCCAGCTTTTTCGAGGGTTTTCACGTATTCTTTGTCCTTGAGCCTCCTGCCATTGGTGACTAAGCCTGTTACAATTCCCTTGCTCTGTGCATGCTGCAACAGCTCAGGCAAATCATCTCGCAGCGTAGGTTCTCCTCCCGTGAAAGTTACGATGAAAATGCCGATTTCATGCAACTTGTCAATGATGGTTTTCCATTGTTGGGCTGTCAATTCTTCAGTTTCATGCGGACCTCCGGCATAGCAGTGAACGCAATTGTTTTGGCAGCGGAAGGTTAAAGCCAAGTCCATTCTAAGCGGCGCAGAATACTGCTGTGTAAAGGGTTCGACGCTTTTAACGTCGAGGAACGATATTGGGCAGACTTTCTCTGTTTGCGCTAAGGTGTTGACTGCATAGATGAGTCTTTCATGCTCTTTCTTTGCCATTTCTGAGCTAACGCGGTATAAACGTTTGATCTTCTTGACAGCCGCATCTGTGGGCAATCCCAGCATGAAAAAGTAAGCATGCACTGTTGCTGTTTCGTTTAGATAGAGAACCGTGTTAGCATTGATGACAAGAAGACCCCTGCCATCTGGTTCAACCCGAAGCTGAAGCGCCAAACCAGTAAACTTGCCCTTTCCGCGATAGGTGTAGCGGCCTTGAGGTATCTCTGGTGGATGGAAAACTTTGCGCAAGAAACTCATTTTAGCCTACACCTCCTCCTGCGCAGGCACAGGCGCAGGACACACAAGCACAAGCGCAAGCACATGCATGACACGCACAGACGCAAGTAGCATTGTGATGCACGGGTTCATGAGAGGCCCTTGCAGATGGCGGCGCTGAAACAATTGTGTTGGCGAATTTTTCAACATTGACTACGATGTTGTTTGCCGTCTGTTCCAGTGAGGTTGCGATGTTATTTGCGAAATCTGCACCTGGAATTGCTGGCGGTTTAGCTGCTTGCACAGGGGTTTCTATGTTAGGCAGGTAAGTTGGGTGCGGGTAATAGTGTTGGTAGCCGTACCAGTACCATAACCACATCGGATTCGGTTCGAAGACTCGGTCGCGGAATACTGTCTGTGTACGTGTTCTGACAGTTGGGTCAAGCAAGAGCCACAATAGCTGCTCGTCGTATGCATTTGAGGCGAGTTCTGGCGTGCCTGCCTGTTCCACCTGTTGCCATGCCTTTGCAACGACACTCTTGTAGTAGTCGATTGTGTCACGCCTACAGTATCCCCGCATTTTCTCTTCGACATTATCTGTAAGGGTCATGACTGCCTTTGCTAGTCTTTCTTCGTCAACTGTTCCGTCCGGTTTTATTGCGCCTAGGAAATCGATCTCATAATATCTTAGATTTGCTTCACGTGCTGTAACCTTTCTTTGAAAGTTAGGCATGACTTTCAGTTTGATTGATGGCTTTGTAGCTTCGACCCACACAGCTCTTTTCTTGAGAAGGCTGTAGAGGATTTCGGTGACTATCATTGTGGGCTTCATCTCAAGCAAGTATGATGCCTCAACGGCTGTTAAGCCGTGTCTTATTCCAAGAGTTTCCATGCTCATCGTCGGCAGTAGGTAGGGAGCTTTGCGAACAACAAAGACAACCACAACTAGAATAATGATTATCAGCCCGACTAACAGCAAAGGCCAAAGTTGCAGAAAATTCACAGAGCTGGGAGGCTGATAAGGCGTTGGCGAGGGTGTGTAATTAGGCATGTATTTCTTAGGAAAAGAAACACCAAAGGTATAATTTTGATTCGGTGAAAGGTTCTGCCTCTCCCAATAAATCCCCAGAAGACCTGCCTCATTCGACGTGTTGTTCCAATTCACGGAAGTCCGGACATCTTGCAAGGTGACGCCTTCAGGCAAAACGATCAAAACACGGAGATCCTGGACACTTGCGTCTGGCCACCAGCAGGGAATGAACTTCATTCCAAGGTTTCCGGCGTTTTGTGTGTCATTGTATATCATGTTGCCAACGTTGGTTGTAAGAGTGAACCATACAGTATGTCCAGCCGTCAAAGGCGAAGCAAGATTCACTCGCACCTTATAGTCGCTTCCTGAGCTTGCGTCGGACATTGACAACGAGTTACTGTATTGGTCAATGGCTGAACCCATGGTAAAGTCATGAGTGGGCTGACCCACAAGAACAGAGTTTATGTTGTCGCCAGAATCCAACGTTATGCTTATGTTGTAGAACAGGTCGATGGTTCCGTCCGGGTTTAGCCATATCTTCACCCATTCTTGCCCAAGATGATAGGAACCACTCCACGCCTTTGCATTACTGTTCAGAAGGACGAATAGGAAAAACACGACTCCCAGTATCAGCAATATGCGATAACTTTTCACCATTTCGGTTCCTCAGCAACCTCAAACGTATGTCCACAATACGGACACGTTGCGTAAGGAACTCCAGAAACAATCTTGATCTTGCCAGCATCGACAGAGGCTCCGCAGTTTGGACATTTAATCCCGACTGCTTTCATTTCCCCGGAAACTTCAAGCTGCTGAACTATCGTCTTGGGTTTCCTAGTTATGTAATAGGCTAGCACAGAACCAGCAATGAAGAACAGGATGGCACCAACAAACGACAAGATTGCAGTGTTCATTCGCGAGACTGGATTGGTCACTGATGAAGCTATAGCAAATATGATACCAAAAAACACGAGTAGGACACCGAAGAAGAAAAGAACGGCGATTACGATTGCGCCTAGGATTGTTTTGAGGTTCACGAATACGGTTGAAACAACTTCCTCTAATTTAATTTTGCCCCAGAAAACTACGAATCCAAGCACTCTTGAAAAGACAAGGGTTTGCGTTGTTCTCTACTAGATGTCGATGGAAACGCATGCGTAAATCATTAAATAAAAGCTGAGCACATGAGATTCTCAAGGAGTTAGCCTTGAAATGACGAAGAAGGAAGTCTCTGTTTCTGACGGCTTAAGACAATTGCCCATCAGACCAGTCTATTTGGTTTCGATTCAGCACGAGGGAAAGAAGAACATCATAAGCATCGGCATGTTCGCATTCTTCTCAGGAAAACCAACTTTGGTCGGTATTGGCGTAGCGCCTTCCAGATTCTCTTTTGACTTGATCCGAAAAAGCGGAGAGTACGTGGTCAACGCAGTTGATGAAAAACTCATGGATGCCGTGCGGGTTTGCGGCGAAAGATCAGGTCGAGAGGTAGACAAGTTTGAGCTGGCTAAACTTACTCCAGCAAAAGGACTTAAGGTGAAGGCACCGCTTATCGAAGAAAGCCCAGTCAGCATCGAATGCAAGGTCGTCAAGGAAGTTGAAGTTGGAGATCACGTTTGGTTTATTGGAGAAGTTCTGGCGGCCCACGTTCGTGAAAGCTACGATTGGAAGGGTGGACTACTACTCAAGTGGGTGGGCGAAGACGGATTCTACCACAAAGCAGGAGAAAACATTGGAAAATATTGAAAACTTGTTGATCGCTTGAAGAATCTTATTGGAGCCGGGCATAATGTTTGATATTTTGGAAAAATGCTTGGAGACAAAGAAGACAAGCCGACAGGATTTGGTGCAGCTACGTGGGCAAACACGGATAATGACAACCTGTACTGTCAAAAACGGCGTTGTCGAGGATTTTTCCAACATTACCCTGAACGGGGTCGGCGCCAGAGTTCTCGCAGAAGGCAGATCGTGGGGTTTTAGCTCAACCAATAGGCTTGACTTTGAAAACTTGAAAAAAACGCTAGAAAATGCGGTGAAATTAGGCAAGGCTGCTTCAGGATTGAAAAACCAGAAGAAAACACTTCAATCAAGCAGAGCGGTAAACGCGAATATATTAATGCCTATCAAGAAGCCACCTCGAGACTTTTCTACTGAAGAAATTGTGAAAATACCACTAGATGCGTATGAAGGATCAAAAGATGCTGGACCGCAAGTCGCAGACGCCAAAGCCACATATATCAGCATAGAGGACGACAAATATTTCCTGAGCTCTGAAGGAACGCGCATCCATCAAACCGTCACGCGTACGATGCTGTTTGTAGATGTCATAGCAAAGAGTGGCAGTTCGATTTGTCCTGCATCAGAGAATCTTGGTCATGCTGGTGGATTGGAGCTCTTTGATAAGACTCCGTCATGTTCTGTGGGAAAAGCAGTAGCTGAGAAAGCAGTGAGACTTCTGAAGGCAAAGGTACCGCCATCTGGAGCATTCAATGTGGTTATACACCCGACTTTGTGTGCAACCTTGCTTCACGAAGCTATCGGGCATCCGCTGGAAGCTGATCTGGCTATGAGTGGTGGCGGTTTCGGCAATCAGGTGGGCAGACTTGTGTCTTCCAAGCTGGTCACCATATATGATGATGGCAGCGTGAAAGATGGCTTGGGCTATTTCTCTTATGATGATGAAGGAGCCGAGTGTAAACATACAGTTTTGATTGAAAAAGGAATATTGAAATCATTCATGCATGACAGAACCAGCGCTGCGCTTGCGAATGTTCATCCAACTGGAAATGGTCACGCTTGGGATTACAGTGTTGAACCTTTGATCAGGCAGACAAACATCGGAATCGAAGCTGGCGACTATTCTCTGGAAGAGATGATAGAAGAGGTCAAAGAAGGCTTGTTCCTAGAAGGAACATTCGGTGGACAAGCAGATTCGAGCGCAGACTTCACGTTTGGTTTTCAGAATGCTAGGTGGATACATAATGGAAGTTTGGGCGAGGAGTTGCGTGGCGCGAACGTTGCAGGTAATGCTATCGAGGTTTTCAAGACAATAGATGCAGTGAGCAACGAAGCTGTTCTTCGCCCTGGAGCTTGTGGGAAAGGGCAGTTTGCTGTTCAAGGGCGCGTGGTTCCTGCGATTCGATGCAAGATCATGGTAGGCGGGACAGGAGGAAAATAGATGAGCCTGGACAAGAGTTGGAACAGTTTGAGTGACAATATACGTAAGGCGGTCAAGACTCTCGAAAAGAAGAAAGTGACACACGTGGAAGCGTTCTTTACTAGTTCTCAGATGATAGAGGTTGCTGTCAGGAATTCTGAGATTCTGACCCAAAACAAGGTAGACGACTCGGGCGTAGGCTTCAGAGTTGTTGTGCCAAGGAACAAGGTAGGATTTGCCTGCACTAATGATCTCGGTGAAGAAAGCGTTTTGGACGCTGGCAAAAGAGCCTTTGAAATTGCCAAGGTAAGCTCTGAAGACCAGAATTTTGCTCTTCCAGAGGCAGGTCAACCAGCAAAAGTAAGAGAATTGCATGATCATGAAATAGCTGAGATGTCTGTTGAGAACGCGGTCGATGTTGCAAAGAGGGCAGTGGATTCAGTCGAAGGCTTTGACAAACGGCTTACCGTGAAAGATGGGCGGATATTCTTTGTTTCTGGCTGGCGAGGAATCATTAACACTTTGGGCGTGGATTTTGAGGAAAGAGAAACTAAAGCAGGGATTTACCTTGGAGGAAGCGGCGAGCAAAACGGTGAGGTAACGAGTGGTTGCTACGACTTGGCACTGAGCAGAAAAGCCGATCTCCGACCGGAAGAAGTTGGAAAAAACCTTGCTGAAAGAATAGTTCAAATGTTCAAGCCTAAGTCTTTGAAAAAATTCCAAGGTCCGGTGGTCTTTGGATCTGAAGCAGTTTCCTACCAGCTATGTGATGCGCTTATTGACGCTTTGAAAGGCGGAAATGTAATAGCCGCACGTTCAGCTTGGACTAGAAAACTTGGGCAAGTTGTGACATCGGAGAATTTGACAATTACAGACGACGCAGTTCTTGAGAACGGATTTGCTTCAAGAAGCTTTGATGATGAAGGCTTTCCCTCACAAAACACAACGCTAGTAAGAAAGGGCAAGCTTGAAAGTTTTCTTCACGATGCATCTTCAGCAAAATCTATGGAAACTAAGAACACCGGCAACGCTTCGCGTTTTGCGGGCGGGTTCGAAATGGTTCACATGATAATTGGCAATGGCTACAGGACTAAACCTGAAATCTACCCTTCCAACATCGTGATCCAGCCAGGAAACAAAACTAAGGAAGAGCTTGTGTCCGAGATGACTGATGGTGTTTTGGTTGAGTCTATGGCTGGGTTCGTGCAAGGAGGCTCTGGTATGATCAGCTCTCAGCTTTCTAATGCCTTCCTTGTCAAAGACGGTGAGATATTGCACCCGATTAAGAGTGGGATGGCCTCAGGCGTGGGTTTTGACTGGTTCAAGCAAGTTTCCAGTATTGGCAAAGATGCAAAACAGTTCCAGAACGCACTTGTGCCCTCGCTTCAAGTGGAAAATGTGAAAGTGATCGGCTCCTGAGAGCCTTGAGCTTCAAATTTCCGAAGCACGTTTGCTTCGAATGCAACGGATGCGCTCTGTGTTGTGGCGACACAAAGAACAGGATTAGAACGATTCTTCTTCTGAAGCTTGAGGCTGACCGCATATCAAAGAAGACCTCGAAGCGCATCGAGGAATTCGCTGAGAATATTGAAGGTTCTGAACCTTATGTTTATCGAATGAGAAAGACTGCTGATGGGAAATGCGTTTTTCTTAGGGACGATCTGTGCAGTGTTTATGATGTGAGACCGCTTATATGTCGATTCTATCCTTTTGAACTCAAGGACACCAAAAAAGGCAAGTATGTTTTCGCATACACAGATGAGTGCCCATGTATTGGTAGGGGATCTGTGCTCAAAAGGGAGTATTTTGAGAAGCTTTTCGCTGAATCCACGAAGCTAATGCGAGAAAATGCAAGCAAAACCTAATATAACATTTTATGCCAGATTTCCTTATCAATTCCTTTCTCCTTCGCTCATCCAGAAAGCCTATTCTTTCCATTGCCTAGTTGAACATGGCGTTAGTCATAAAGTTATTTCTTTGGATTTCTTGCCGCTCATGCTGGTTATGTCAATCCTGCCAAAAACTGTGCTTTCTAGCTTCTCTGTTTTCAATTTTGCTGTGAGTGTTTCGGGGTTTTTGTCAAGTTGGCGTATCATACATTCTGCGGCCTGGCGTTTTTCTTCGAGCTTGCTGATCAGAGTTGCTTTGCCTTGAAAATGGGCTGAGGCATAATGGTGGTCGCATTCTCCTTCTGAATAGCCGTAGTCGAGGATTGCTTGTCCCCAGATAGTGTTGTTGGATTTGAGGTAGTCGAGTTTTTTGCCTTCTTTGGCGCAGTGGAAGTAGATGCAGTTGCGGTTTTCATCGTAGCCATGGCTCAGTGACACGAGGTATGGTTGGTTGTCCATGGAAAAGGCTATAGTTACGTATTTGGCTGATTTGAGTATTTTCTTGAGAACTGCTATGTCGGTAATTTCTTTGTCTTTCCGTCTTACGTGATAAGTCATGGATTCTGTTGCGTTTGAAGATGCCTATTAAAGTTTTGATTAATTTGCTTTCCTGCGAGAAGATGAAGCGTACACTCATTCAACACACTTGAGTGAATCCTCTATTTTTGTTTTGAATATCATGCTGTAAATACTGGACACATGTGAACTCTGTGCGGGTCGATTTTGCGTAAAGACCGCAAAATATTCTTTGGTGAGTTCTCTCACCTTTTCTTCATCATTTGCGTATTTCAAATGCAATAGCTCGTGTATCAATGCAGCCCTTGCCCGACTCCCAGCATACGATATGAACTTGTCTTTTCCAAACTCTTGCATGAGTTCTTGACACGACTTCAGTGTTTTTGGATAGATCTGGATTTTTCCCATACCAGTGTTGCAGTTCCCAGCAAGGCCATTGCCATTCTTCCTTCGAAACGGAAAAACTCTGACTTGCACGTCTCTAACCATCTGTTCTTCTATGTTTTCCTTTCGCAACATCCAACGAAGAAACTTTTGGAATGAAGGTCGTCTCAAGGTTCTAAACACAAAAGAAGCGTATTTCATGTAAAAACTAACGTGTTTCTGAGAGAATTTCTCGGGTTTTTCGGGGTTAACAATTATTTTCATTTTATTAGAGAGCGCGTGCGTTTCTGTCAACATAGACATTTACTAATTCCACCTTATGCATCTTCTTGGCGCAGAGCGTTTGCCAATAGACGCGCATAAATCAAGTGCTTAACTCATGCGCGCATATTCTATGTTGACCCCCCGCTCTTAGCTCTTTCCCAACAAAAGACTCCAATTCAAGTTTTGTGGTGAGATCGCTTAGATCAAAGCCCACGTTTGAACCCTCAGGCGCTGGCTATTGACTTTTTGTCAGTTTCTTTGTTTCGTATTGTTTAATGGGCTCATATGCGCTCCTAAGGAAAAAGTGGACTTGGACCCTTTTGGGTATGGGGACGGGGCAGCCCCTTTATTGGACCCACGCACACTGGGTGTAGTTGACTGCCTGGCTCTCGCCAGTGCGTGCTAAACTACAAGACATGAATTAAACTCCCAAGTGCGCAAAAACGCTCTGTCACAAGTCGTATAGCTTTTATTGGCAAGAAGGTTACTGATTGTGGATAAGAGCCTTGTGAGGAGGTGACTCGATGCCAAAATGCGGGCTTTGCGGTGCTGAAGTGAAGGAGCAGCCGAAAATCACTGCCGAGGGTGAATGCTCAGTTTGCGGAGCACGTCTGGCCACGACGAAATCGTTTCGGCGAGTAGGATCCAAACGATAGCGATTGACATTTGCGTAGAAGAGCCTCCTTGCGAATGTCCGCCAATATTCTATTCCAGCATTCAGTTCAGCGTAGTCGCGTCAACCGGTTTTCACATATAGCTCTGTGCTGCGTAGATTACATGATTCCATGAAAGCTCTTAACCCAATTTGTTCGGAAGATTCTTCAATAATGGGATCCACACATAGCGCGGAAGTAATGCGTATATTTTCCATATCGTTTAAGAATGCACTCTTGAAGCGCGCGGCAAGTATTTAACACCCAAAGAAAAGGAAATGAAGTCTGAGAACGAAGGTGGTGGTCAAAATGATATTAGAAGAAGAGGAAGAACTCAACGAAGATGAAGACTTTGAAGAAGGAGAACTTCCAGAAGAGTAGTGCGCGTAAGGCGCGTGCTTCTTCTTTTCTCCTTACTTTTTCAACATTACTCTTTCCATGTTTCCATTTTCTTTGACTTTTCATTCCTTTCAAGAATCGTTCTCTCTTGGCCTGCTTTTTCCAGATCGTTTCAAGCTAAATCTTCCTTCCTAGAATTACATAGTGAGAATAAACAAGGATTATGGCCTATCCGCTAAATGCGAAGTGAATGCTGTGTCTAAAACCGGAATCTTGGATACGGGAGCCGCGTGAAAATATCCTCAGGATGCTCTGTTGTTTAATCGGTTTATAAGGAGGTTTGCGCATTATGGGGCAGTAACGTTCTGTTGTTGAAGGACGAGAAGAACACAGCAACGTTACGATCAATAATGAAAGAAGTGACTAAAAATGGCGGAAAAATCGGGAATTGTTTTCATTGGAAGCAAACCACCAATGAACTATGTTCTAGCGATCATCACAAGCCTATCGGCGTCCAATGCTAAGGAAGTAATCTTGAAAGCACGAGGACAAGCAATCACAACAGCCGTTGATGTAGCTGAAATAACCAGAAATCGCTTCCTAAAAGACTTAAAAGTAAGCAAAATCGCGATAGGAACAGAGGAGATGCCACCAAGAGAAGGCGAAAACAGAGCACGGATGGTTTCAACAATAGAAATAACGCTTACAAAAGAATAGGAAAACCCTGCTGAACAAAGCATCAACCGGTAATATCCTCCTTTCTTTCAACAAAACACGAAATAGACGCCGACAAACTTTTTAATGCATTAATCTCTGCAGGGGCAAAACAAAATCCGCATGCGAAACCTTTCAATCGAATGCATTTGCATGTGTAACCCCCTCCGATTCCCGCTCAGCTTCACTGCCTACTAAACACTTTCCATTGTTTTCGGATACAAGCGCGTCCTACTTTACTACGATGAGGAACGTACAAGCGAAGGCGACAGGCGATTAACTATGAAGGTTTATTCGTAGAATATGAGGTTTAGTTCCTCCAAGCTTCCATGAAGCTTATGCACTGCGTCATAAACTTCTTGTTCTTTCTTGGCCCCGGTGCAAACAAGGTTCCCGCTTGCGAATATCAGTATGACCACCTTAGGCTCGTCCATCCTGTAGATCAATCCTGGAAACTGCTCCGGCTCATACATGGCTTTTCCAAGCG
>Ga0315279_10006499_pt1 | contig 14753 bp, 18 predicted proteins | sample YL17G06_20_MG_FD_203694 | JGI IMG/M metagenome (GOLD analysis project Ga0315279, IMG submission 203694) | Sediment microbial communities from Yellowstone Lake, YNP, Wyoming, USA - YL17G06_20 | ecosystem: Environmental > Aquatic > Freshwater > Lake > Sediment | place: USA: Wyoming | collected... | reverse complement strand
ATGTAAGCTTATTGAGGAATTGGCACAATGTCTCAACTCTGTTCTTCCGTTGCACAGCGGAACGTGATTTGTTCTTCCGTTGCACGGCGGAACGTGAGTAGGTTGATTTTGATTATGTTGATATGAAGAGAATTAGCTTGATTTATGTAGTTAGAAGACTATAAGAGGGTAGGACTGTCTCGAAAACGGTATTTTTATTGACAAAAACACATTTGTTAGCTTAATGAATTTAACTATCAGTGATATGACATGATATTTTACCATTCATGCCTATTTTACTGTGATTTTGGATTTCTACCTTTCCGAATTACAATATTCATTTATTTTATTTGACAAATCTATTATACTATGCTATAATATATTTTGAAGCTGCTAGGTCAGCGTTACAGGAAAATCGTGCGAAATCGTTTGTTCGACTCTCCTTCCTAATGAGAATCTTCCACGTTTGCACCTCTTTTTAATAACAAAAACTTGAGCGAAACTTCAATTTTTAGTCTGTATTTCAGCAAATACTGAAAACGGATTCAGTGAGAAATACTAGAAAGTATCTCTCTATCAGTATAATTAAGGTGTCTTCTGCATATATATTTAGCAGATTCACACCTGTCTATCGAATGAAAGGTTTATAAGCTAATGGGAAGAAAACTTTACGTTGGTAATCTAAGTTTTAGCACGACTGATCAAATGTTGCAAGATGCATTTTCACCTCATGGAGAAGTTACCTCTGCAACAGTCATTAAGGATCGAGATACCAGCAGATCAAAGGGATTTGGTTTTGTCGAATTCGCTCAAGATGCGGACGCACAAAAAGCAAAGGCTGCTATGGATGGCAAGGAACTTGATGGTCGCTCACTAAGGGTTGATGAAGCAAAAGAACCAAGAGAGCGTGAACAGAGATCCAATAGTTTCAGCTTTGGACGTAGTTCTCGCTACTAATCCTTTGTATGTTTCCTGTTTTCAGTTTTTAGCTTAGGCTTTAAACTGAAAACAAGAACCCTCATTATTACCCACCTACACTCATCCACAGTTAATCGATGGGTGTGCATAATTAAAGGAACACAGTCAACATATGTGAAATATTATGAAAAGGCAAACCATATATGCTGTTCATTAATAACGTCAACTGTGTCAACATCATCCCTATAGCCAAAAAACTCTTTACATTACTTTTGCCTTTTACTGGCAACTGTTTATGATTAGCTGTTGTGTCTAATAAACGACTAATAAGGTCAAACATAGTTCCATTATTGCCTTGCTATTACGCATAACCAAGATATACATTCTCTGGTGAACTGATGATAGGTTTCTCCTATTGCTTTCTTCACTCGTATCGCTGGAGTAGCAAGAAGAATGCCATTTTGGGCATAAGCTCTTATTTTATCAAAGTCTGTGTAACCATCGTCTGTTATAATGTAACCTGTATTCATATTCAGTATTGCTTCATCCTTGAGCTTTATGACTTCATGTTCACTCACTGAAGCTGTGTCTACTTCTAACAGGATAGGGAAACCACTGGATGTGCAGGTAGTGTGCAAACCATAAATGCGAAGCATCTTTTGATAATCATAAAGATAAAGAAACATCTGCTCAAGTTTGAATACGTCTGTTTTTATCAAAGGAAGGTTATTATCTACATCAAGCTTTAGATCAAATTTTTTTATTTCTTAGCTTTTGCTCAAATATCCGCAAGACATCTTCTACCATATTCTTTAGATTTACTTCCTCTAATTGCAAGGTTGCTCCTTTTTCTTCAAGCTCTGATAGTAATAGCAAATCATGCACAATATTTATTAGTCTTTCTGTATTTCTCTTAATAATATCCAGATAATGTAATTTTTCATCTTCATCAATTTCTTCTTCAAGCGTTTCTGCGTATCCCTTTATTGACATAAGTGGGGTGCGTAATTCGTGGGTTGCCACAAAATCTCTTTTAATTTTTTCCAGCTTTCTGATCTCCGTAATATCATAGAAAGTTATTACAAGCTCTTTTCTGGAATTAAGAAAAATTGCATTGCATAAAAAAGTTTTATCATGCAGTACCAGTTCTGAAGATTCACTTCCTTTTTTATTTGTCACTTTTTCTATCAATTCACCAAGATAAGGTTCCCTTATAACTTCCCAATAATATTTTCCATCAACAAGAAAAACCTGAAAGGATTTCCTGAAGCTTTCATTACTTAGCAGTATTTTACCTTTACTATCGAGTACCAGAATCCCTTCTTGAATTGTTGATACGATGCTATTAAGTTCCTCTTTTTGACTGGAAAGCTCCTCAAATGAAACCTCCATCTGCTCGGTCATGTAATTGAAGCTATCAGCGAGTTCCTGGAATTCGTCTCTATTTCTTAAAAAAACTTTTGATTTGAAATTTCCGATGGACAGGTTACGGATGGCAGTATTTATCTCTTTGATTGGTTTCGATAATATCCGTGAAAAGATCAATGCAATTAGTAGAGAAATAGCAGTCTTTTCATCATTGGTTGTGACTTCGTATTTCTCCGTATCTATTGTCAGAATACCGCCGATGCTAATTTTCTGTCCGTCGCTTTTTTGCTCACCTCTTCTTAAAACTGCCTTTTACATCATCCAATATTTAAGGTAATTTTCGAAAATATTATCACTAAATCAAGATACATAAGGTAGAAGCAAATCTCTTAGTCTGCGAGTAGCCCTAAAAAGATGCGCCTTCACTGTTCCCAATGAACAATTCAGTGTTTCTGCTATGTCTTTTAGTGATAAACCTTCGTAATGTCGCAGGACAAAAACTTTTCGCTGTCCTTTCGGAAGCCGCTCCACTGCTCTGAAAATTATCTTTTGTAATTCCCCGGTTTCCATCAATTGGTCAGAATTTCTGTCATCGCTTGAAATGCTATTATGCAAGTAAGAAATATCATCCAGCGTTTCCTCGTTGACTTGCTGTCTAAGATAATCTGTGCAGGCATTTATTGTAATCCTTCTCAACCATAAGACGAATGCTGAACCATTCCTCAAATTATCCAGCGATCTATAGACCTTTATAAACACCTCCTGAGAAATATCATAAGCATCTTCATAGTTTCCAATGAAACTATAAGCCAAATTATAGACCTGCTTCTGGTACCTTTTCATTATATCATCAAATGCTCCAAGCTCACCTTTCTTAAATCGTTCTACTAAAATAGCTTGTTCCAGTTGCGGTGTATTTACTAAGCTAGCGACTCCCATTTATCATCCCTCATCAGTATTAAAAATTATTTTTATCATCTTATTTATTATTCTATAACTACATTTATAGCATTTTGCAAGAACTTTGCCAATCTCATAATGGATTGAAGATTACAATTGAGGATTAGGTTTGAATCTCAGCCTTTTAATCTCCATCCTGTAATCTTTACCCTTACGTTGTTGCGATAATGACACATAATAGTTGCATAAATGATACAATATCCAACATCCATATTTAAGAAAAAACACAAAGACATAAATGATTTTTAATGTTATCTATATTAGTGACATTTTCGTTCATAAAGCATCTCCTGTGATGTGTTATAGCTTTGTATTACTATATTTTATCACAGGGGGTTATTTTTGTCCAAACTAATGTCCTAAGATCAGATTTCATTATTGACATTCTCGTCTTTATGCTATAAGATTTTAGAAAGTGAACATGAAATATTTTTTATCATAATCGTTAAAAAATGGATTCTTTTGCTTAATTCGGAAGTCTAAAGCCATCCGCTACATTTGAAAATCGTAGTAGTGGAAGGCTTCAGACTTCTAAAAGACCTATTTTTAACTTCGCCCCTTACCTTAATTATCTAACTTTGAGAAAGGAGTCTATCATGAAATACGTTGTTTTCTGTTTAGCTTTAATTATGGTAATCTCTGCTCCACAAGTATTCGCAAAGATTGACAAAAATACAGTTGCAGGAATGTGGCTGTTTGAAGAGGGGGCAGGCAACGTTGCAAAAGATACCTCTGGTAAAGGAAATGACGGCAACATTGCTGGTCCAAAGAAATGGGCAGAAGGCAAGTTCGGTAAAGGGCTACAATTTGACGGCAGTAGTGTCTGGGTTGAAGTTCCTGACAATGAATCTCTCGTATTGCCTGAATTATCAATGGTGGCATGGGGTAACATAAAGCCTGCTAAAGGAATCAGATGGCAGTCAATCATGATGAAAGGACAAGATCCTCGTAATTATCTATTGGTTGTTGATAAAGATACACAAAAACTCCAGATAAGTATCACAAAAGGAGCGCCCGGTGCATGGGGTGGTCCAATAGCAGGACCCGAAGTAACTGATGGTAAATGGCATCACTTTGCTGGTATTATCGGTCAAAAGACTGGTATGGTGCTGTATCTTGATGGACAAAAAGTAGGTCAAGAGGCTTATGCCAAACCCAGCTTAAACGCTAATCCAGCAGTGCTAAGAATTGGTGATGGCTCTGGTGGTGGTCATCCGCTTGATGGTGTATTAGATGAAGTTGCGCTATTCAATGTCGCTCTTGAAGAAGGAGACGTAAATGATATAATGAATAGCGGACTTGAAGTTGCTACTGGTCTGAAAGCTCCAGTCGAGTCTCAAGGGAAACTTGCCGTAACATGGGGAAAAATTAAGGGAGAATAAATGCTGATTGAATATTGACAATATGTCGTCTTCCTGATATAATATTAACTCTTGAGTGCAACTTGCGTATAAACGCTAGTACGACTAAAATTAAAAAATATTAATAGCTGTTTCTGTTTGCTATACATTAAAAAGAAGGACGGACTTAATTATGTACGCAATATTTGAATCCGGTGGAAAACAATACAAAGCTAATGCCGGGGCTGTTCTCAATATAGAATTAATGAAAGTGCCTGTTGGAGAGAAATTAGAACTTACAAATGTATTGATGATTGTTGACGGCGATCAGACTATAGTTGGTACACCAACGGTAGAGAATGCAGCAATAGTTGCTCACGTACTTGATTATGTGAAAGGTAAAAAGATAACAATTTTCAAATCTAAGAAAAGAAAAGGCTATCACCGCAAGATCGGTCACAGACAAAAGTATATGAAAATACAGATAGACGAGATCAGAACCAGCGGGGAGTCTGTGCAGGCATAAAGGAGGTAATATTTCAATGGCTCATAAAACAGGACAAGGTAGTACTCGTAACGGAAGAGATAGCGCAGGTAGAAGGCTGGGCATTAAGGAATCTACTGGTGCCTTAGTGCCTGCTGGAAGTATACTTGTCAGACAGAGAGGAACTAAAATTCACCCCGGCACAAACGTCGGTTTGGGAAAAGATGACACTCTCTATGCTCTGATTGATGGTTACGTCAAATTCGAGAGAAAAGACAAGATCAGGAAGAAAGTGAGTGTGCTGGAAGCGGTATAATCGAATAATTCCGAATATAGTCTTTTAATATATTTTTATTAACCACGAAGACGTTGAAGTTTACCATCATCTTCGTGGTTTTTTTATAACGCAAGAAGATTTATTATGTTTGTAGATAAAGTCAAAATTCACGTTAAAGCAGGGAACGGCGGAAATGGTTGTATGAGTTTCCGACGAGAGAAGAATGTGCCGAGGGGTGGTCCGAACGGCGGTGACGGTGGAAAAGGTGGTAACGTGGTAATTCAAGCCATTGAACACTTGAATACGCTCGTTGAACAATATTTTACCCAGCATTACAAAGCTGATAATGGCGAGCATGGACAGGGAAAGGACATGCACGGCTCAGATGGTGCAGATGTAATTATCAGGGTTCCTCCGGGAACGATTATCAAAGATGCAGAAACAGGTGAAATCTTAGCTGAGATGAAGATTGTCGGACAAACTGCTGTGTTGGTTAAAGGTGGATGTGGTGGGAAAGGTAACACACGTTTCAAAAGTAGCACAAATCAAGCGCCAAGGGTTGCTGAAAAAGGTGAACCCGGTGAAGAGAAAGAACTCGAATTTGAACTACGCCTGATCGCTGATCTTGGACTTGTAGGTTACCCGAATGCGGGTAAGTCATCTATTCTTTCCAAAATTTCATCCGCAAAACCCAAGATAGCTAATTATCCATTCACTACGCTATCGCCTGTGCTTGGTGTTGTTCGAGTGGACGAAGAAAAAAGCTTTGTCATTGCTGATATTCCCGGATTAATAGAAGGGGCGCACTCAGGCGTTGGATTGGGGGATGAGTTTCTGAGACACATAATGCGTACACGGGCTTTAATCCACGTAGTAGACATCGCATCTACTGACGGTCGTGACCCTGTAAACGATTATGAAAGTATAAACGAGGAACTTGCTCTTTATAATCCAAGATTAGCTGAACTTCCCCAGATTGTGGTTGCCAATAAGATAGACCTTCCATCTGCGGTAGAAGGGCTTAAAAAATTGCAAAAACACCTTTCAAAAGACTCAGATTACCAAATTATACCCATATCTGCTTTGACTGGTGAAGGGCTTTCGCAACTTATTTATTCAGCTTATGAGCTTCTCCAGAATAATCCAATCTATGAGGAAGAGGAACCCCAAAGCGAAGTCATCGAATATAACTACGAACCTGTTTATACTATTGAAAAGAAAGGCTCAAAGTTTTTCCTTTCTGGAAAGGCAGTCAGACGGGCAGTGCTTATGACTGATATGGAAAACGAGATGGCTGTCATTATGCTTCATAACAAGCTGAAAAAGATGGGGATTGTAAGAGCATTGGTCAGGTCAGGGGCAAAAGAAGGTGATAGAGTAGAGGTTGATGGCGTAGAATTCACTTTCTCAACCTGAAATGAGTTGCTACTTGAAAATGATCATAAACAAAACTAAAATGGCATAAAGTTACGGTCAAACTTGATTGTGTAAAATATCATCTCCAACAGATGAAAGCAGGTTAAAATGAAAGCGATTGCTATAACCTTAACGTTACTTTCGGGTTTACTCATCGTAAGTTGTGAAGAAGAACCTGTACGAAGATCGTTCGGTAAATCTTGCAGCTATTCTATCACCAGATAGTTCTAGAGTAGCTTTTATAAGGAATTTCTGCTATCAGGTTGTCAAGAATAGGTGGATGCAGGTTGATGTTGCTACTTTATATGATAAAGCTTTTATCTATATAATGGATTTAACAAACCATAAATTAACAAGAGTTACTGAGATAAAATATAGCGGCGCTTATACAAATATTTCTTGGGAAGGTAACTTTCTTGCTTATAATTACTATCATAAGATTAACGTAATCAACTTAGATGGTACTTACGGTTGTTTCGTTGATGATGATATTTTTACTAAATCTTCTTATGATTCAAAAACTCCCGTAGATAATTTCACCTTATCACCCGATAGCCAAGGGCTTTACTATCTACTTGGCTATCACAACTTACATTATGTTAATTTTGATGACGGTAGTAAATCATTTGAGATTAAACTGCCAGATTACAAAGGTTATATTTTAGATATGGTATGGGATTCAAATCAGAATTGTATTCTCTTTATTTCATATAATGAGGTAATTTTTGGCAATATTGATACAGTTTACCAAATTAATCCAGATGGAACTAATTTTAGAGAATCAAAAAATCTTTTAGAAGCATATTGTCAACGTAGACTTGGATGCTCTAATTCAAATCAATTAGATGATTTGACTAAGAACATTTCTTATAAAGAATGGGGAGTTCCTGCACCGGATAAGTTTAACTAATCCTCAGGGATGGGTGATTATTTCATACAAGAATAACTCAATAGTTCTCTGCTTCTAATTTTTAGAGGGTATGGATGAAAAAGATCGATCGCAAATCAATGTTTGAAAACGTAAAAAGGCTGGTAGTGAAAGTCGGTACAAGCACGTTAACCTTCCCTGATACAAGACTTGATCTTGGTAGAATAGGCAGTCTTGTAAATGATCTGGTACAGGTAAAAGAAAGCGGAAAAGAGGTTGTTCTTGTTACTTCTGGAGCCGTTGCCACAGGTATGGGAAAACTTGGCTGGAAAAAACGACCTGATAATATACCCGGTAAACAAGCCGCCGCCGCTGTTGGGCAGGCGCACCTCATGCGTATATACGAGCTAATTTTTGGTGAATATGGTCAAAATGTAGGGCAGATACTTTTAACAAGAGGTGACATAAACGATAGAACACGATATATAAACGCAAGTAACACAATATCAACACTGCTACAATACGGTGTGATACCAATAGTCAACGAAAATGATACCGTAGCTGTGGACGAGATAAAAGTCGGTGATAATGATACTTTATCTGCTCTCCTTATAAACTTAATCAAGGCTGATTTGCTTATCATTCTCTCTGACGTTGATGGATTTTATGATGATTCAGGAAAAGTCATTGACGTTATACCTGCGATCACTCCGGAGATCAGAGCGATGGCTGGAGGCGAGGGAAGCGAAACTTCAGTTGGAGGAATGATTACAAAATTAAATGCGGCAGAGATCGTTACTGGCGCCGGTGAAATAATGGTTATAGCCAATGGACAGAAACCCGGCATTATCTCAAAAATTCTCGAAGGTGAGAATGAAGGTACAATATTCCTTCCAAAAAGAGATAAGATGTCCAGTAGAAAACGCTGGATCGCATACTCAATCCACTGCAAAGGGACAATCAAGGTAGATTCTGGCGCAAAAAATGCTCTCACGAAACAGGGCAAAAGCCTCTTACCATCTGGCATAATTGAAGTGACTGGTGATTTCGATTTCGGTGATGCGATTAAATGCGTTGACGAAGATAATGTGGAATTTGCAAAGGGATTATCAAATTATAGTTCAGACGAAATACAGAAGATAAAAGGCAAAAAAACAAATGAAATTGAATCCATCTTGGGTCAGGTTTACTACGAAGAAGTGATACACAGAGACAATCTCGTAATCCTCGAAAAACAGGAGTGATAAAAAATGGAATTTATGCAGATAGTTGAAGATCAAGTCTTTCTTCATAGTCCCGAAATTCAAGAACAGATAAAACAATCAGAGGATGACATAAAATCAGGAAGATACATGAAATTTGATGCAAATAAGATTGATGAAATGCTAGATTGGTTACATTGCAGTGATCGTAGAAAGCTGGAGAATCGAAGCTAGTGTTAGGGAGATCAGTATGAAAACGAAATCTGAAAAAACCGAGGATTATTTAGTTTTTATAAGCCATTCATCAAAAGATCATTGGGTTGCACGGCAAATAGCTAGTCTAATTGAGCAAAAAGGCAAGAAATATGGTATAACAACTTTTCTTGACGAAAAAGATATATCTGGGGGTGATCTAATTCCAGAGATAATCCGAAAAAACATTCAAACATGTAATGAGTTCCTTGTGCTACTGAGCCATTATTCTATAAAAAGCAACTGGGTTGTAGCAGAATTGGGTGCCGCTTGGGGACTTGAAAAACGTATTACTGCTATTATTGATAAAATAACCCCAGATGAAATGCAAGATATAATATCACTATATAAAGCAATTGATCTTAATGATTTTGATCAATATATTGTAGAGCTTATAAATCGAGTCAAGGAGGCAAAGAAATGAATGCGATTCAAGAAAAGAAAAGAACACAGATTCTTCGTGTCTTTCTAAGTCATTCAAAATCAGATGAAAAAGATATAAAAAAAATTCAAAGTATTCTGCATAAATATTATAATTTACGGGTATTTACATCTGAAATGCTTAGTGCAGGAGAAGATTGGAGAACAAAATTAAGAGAAGAGATAACCCAATGCGATATTTTCATAGTTTTGCTATCACCAAACTCTATTGAATCAAGTTGGGTTTTAACTGAATTAGGAGCGGCATGGGGACTTGAGAAACTGATTATTCCAATTTTCACCCAACCAGAGATACTATCTAAGGTTCCTGTGGAACTAAAAAATACCGAAAGTTTTGACATCAGTTATCTCGAAGAACATCCAGAAGCTTTAAATCATGTAATCGATCATTATAAAGAAAGTATTTAGCGTTAAACTGGCATCAGGAGATAATCATGACATATATAATTACTGCTAAGTGTAAAGAATCTATCATTATGGCTTCAGATCAGTATAATAGAATCCGAAGCTATAGACGAAATAAAAAACAGAATCAACAAAGCAAGTGAACAGAAGCCCTGGCTCATAGGTGGTGCTATTGATATATTAAGGATCAAGCAAGATGGAAGTTATGAATTCATAGAAAAGAACAATAATACTTTAAACTAAAACCCAAAAATATGTTACACATTAACCATATCAAAGAGATTTTTCGTCCGTATCGAATAATTATTATAGTTTTCATATTAATAGCCTTTTTCTTGAGAATCCCTATTTTACAGATTAGGTACTTTGACCCTGACGAATTCCAGCACCTTCACGGCGCACGTCAGATATACTATGGGGAAGTACCATACCGTGATTACTTCGATCATCACACCCCGTTCCTACATTTCATCCTGTCAGGGTTTTATCCAATCGTGGGCGAGGATATAAATATACTTTTTGTTGCCCGAAGCCTGATGCTTGTATTTACTACATTGATCCTGTGCCTTACTTTTATTTTGGCAAAGCAGTTATATGGGGTTGATGCAGGTCTATTTGCGACATTATTTCTCAGCTACGTCCTGATTTTCCTCGAAAAGACCATCGAAATAAGACCTGATCTTGGAGCAGTTACATTTTGGCTGGCTTCTATGATCTTTATGATAAAAGGTTTACAGAATAAAACATCATGGAAATGGTACTTACTATCTGGATTGTCAATGGGAACTGCGCTCATGTTTACACAAAAGAGTATGTTCGGATTGCCGGGCATTTTTATCGCTTTAGTATACCCATTCATTGATCGCCGTGTAGGTATCGCATGGAGACAACATTTAAGGCTTACGTTGGCTTTTCTTGTGGGAATAGCGACTCCTGTTATATTAACTTGTGTTTTCTTCCTCGCTCATGGTGCGTTGTGGGATTTTATCAACTGCAATTTCATAATGAATTCTCTATGGAAAGTAAGGTTCTCACCGATTGGGTATATAAAGCAGATGTTCCAGCAAAATCCCTTCTTCCCTGTGATGGGACTTGCGGGGTTGCTTGTAAACATCATCTGGATGAAGCGACGAGAAGAAATAGTAAAAGGCATTTTCGTTCCAATCTTTTGTACGATCTCAGTTTTGGTTGGTCTATTCATACTTCCTGTTCCATATAGACAATACTATCAACTGTTTATTCCACTTCTGGCAATATACTCAGGTTTTATTATTACAAAATGTATAGAATTCGATTTCCGTCAAATTGAAGTTAATCGTAAAACGATCTTCTCATTCTTTTTTGCGGGGATAATTTTAGGGCTTATAATTGCCAATCTTATTTTCTCATTAAACATGAGTAAACCTGCTTTGACGAATCTCAATAATCTTTTAAAATTCCTTCATCTGAAACCGAATATTCTCTACTTAATCATCTGGATACCATTCATCATATCTGCTGTGCTGACCTTTATATTTGGTAAGCGTAAGTATGCCTTTATGCTTATATCCATCGGCATAATAATTCATCCTCTGGATCAGATGATAACACAATTTTCGCAGAAGAATGATGGGCAACTTGCGAGTATACAATACATAATGACGAATACTGATACATCCGAAGCTGTATTGGATGGGTGGTCGGGATATGGTTTTCTGCGTCCACATGCTTATTATTACTTCTTCCTGCATGGAGAGATGCGAGCTATGCTCAACGAGAAAGAGCTTACGGATGATCTCATCAAAAGCGCGGAGGAGCGGAATACAAAAATAGTAATTTACGACGGAGATATGAAGTCTTTACCAAAAAAGACGCAAGATTATATAACAACTAACTTTGTACCAACAGGGCAAGGAGATTTATATATCCGTAAGAAATTTTAGCCACAAATTTAGGCATGGTTCAAAATTAAGGTAACATTTTTTGATATATCTTTGAGAACCGTTTTGGCTATCTCTCTAACAACATCACAAACCTTTAATCTAACTTTTACTTGACAACAAAAACGCTTTTGACTTATAATTCTCGTAGATTTCATACATACCAAATTCTCTTGGTTCATTTTTGTGTTGGGAGTTTTTTTACCCACATAAGTAAAGGATTGAACAAGTGGAGCAAATCAGTGAATTGACACGCCAAAGAATACTAAAACTTGACGAACTTAGAAAAGCTGGGATTGATCCCTATCCTCGTAAATATAACGTTGAAGATTATTCGGTAGAATTAATACAGAAATTTTCTGAGGTAAACGAATTCAACGAGGGACAGTTTCCAGTCAAGATGGCTGGACGCATTATGTCTATCAGAGAACATGGGAAAACTGCGTTCTTAAATATACAGGATACTACTGGAAATATACAGCTTTACATACGAAAAGATCGTATTGGTGATTGGAGTTTTGACGAAGTTTTTAAGAAACTGGATATAGGCGATATAATTGGTGTAGAAGGCTGGGTTTTCCGAACTAGAACCGGAGAATTGACTGTTTTAGCAGAAAAAATATCACTTCTGACGAAATCTCTCCGCCCACTGCCAGAAAAATGGCACGGTCTGAAAGATAAGGAAATCCGATACAGGCAGAGATACGCTGACCTGATAGTTAATCCAGAGGTAAAAAAAGTCTTTCTTACCAGAACCAAGATTATAAAGACTATACGTAAGTTTTTAGATAAGCGTAATTTTGTAGAAGTAGAAACCCCTGTTCTTCAGCCAATCTACGGTGGTGCTATGGCAAGACCTTTTGTCACGCATCACAATGCTCTTGATATGGAGCTTTACTTGCGGATCGCTGATGAACTTTATCTAAAAAGATTAATTGTCGGTGGAATTGACAGAGTTTATGAAATCTCTAAAGATTTCCGTAACGAGGGTATGGACAGAGATCATAATCCTGAATTTACAATGCTTGAGTTATATCAAGCTTATGCTGATTATAATGATATGATGGTTATTGCTGAGGAGATGGTTGCTTATACTGCCAGAGAAATCTATGGAACCACTGTTCTCAACTATCAAGGCGACGAGATTGACTTTACTCCTCCATGGCGCAGAATATCTATGTTAGATGCTATCAAAGATGCAACCGGTGTTGACGTAAAGAGTGCAAGCAATGAAGATTTGCTAAAGATAGCATCAGAACGTGATTCTGAAATACCAAAAACAATATTGCGAGGAAAACTCATTCACTTCCTTTTTGAGAAATTTGTGGAGTCAAACCTTATACAACCAACGTTTATAACTGACCATCCGACAGAGATCTCACCGTTGGCTAAGAAAAAGACGGATGATGAATCTCTTACGGAACGCTTTGAAATATTTATAGGACGTTTGGAAGTGGGAAACGCATTCAGTGAACTGAACGATCCGATAGACCAAAAGGAACGACTGCTTGATCAAGTTAAACAACGAGAAGCTGGTGATGATGAAGCGCAGATAATGGATGATGACTTCATCAGGGCGCTGGAGTATGGTATGCCGCCAACTGGAGGGCTTGGCATAGGGATTGACAGGCTTGTTATGTTACTCACAGACATGTCTTCATTGAGAGACGTCATATTTTTTCCACACATGCGTGATGAAACAACCAATGAATAGGAATTTAGGATTAAAGGTTATAATTTCCTTGGATGCAGAAATTCAATTCTACTTATAACTTTAGCCTATAGTATTTGACTCTCAATCTATATTCATAGTATATGGAGGTTTATATTATGGAGTCATTACTTTGGATTGGCATTGGATTTTTCTGCTGGTTTTTGGCTGGTATTGTTCCTGCAGTATATTCTAGGCTTTATTTGGTTAGCTTAATTGTATTCTCAGTAATGGGAGCTGCGAGCGGATTAGCGAATTTCATAGGAGTATCTTTTACAGATGATCCACTCGCGTTACCCATATTTTTAGCAAATTTCATCTCTGGAACGGTCGTTGGGGGTATCACAGCCAGCATAATTATTGTAATCAGTGGAGGTAACGTTGGAATACTGCAATTTATAGTATGTGGCTTACCATGTGGATTTGCAAGTGTTATTATGTTGGCATTATTAGCTTGGATCGGTGATAATCTGTAGCATAAAAGTTGCCAAAATACAAACATGAAAATTAATATAATGCCATTTAATGCCGGAGAATAAAAAATGGATGATAATGACAAAATAATTGAGGATTTACAATATTTGATTTCTCGCATAACTCCCAAATCTGATGCAAATAGTACCGATACTGCTTATAATCTTCTTGATATGTCAAGATTAGTAGAAAGGTTAAGACCCAAATGTAAAGGAACTTTAAACATACTCATAGAAATTATTGATCATCTCCTATCGACAGGATGGTATGGGTGGCTAAAACCGGTGCTTTATAGAATTGAACTAGAAGAAATTTTTGAACCTAGGCATACAAATACACTCATACGTGTGTTTGATGTGTTAAAATCACATCCTTATTCTTGTGATGCAAAATCTTTCTTTTCTATTAAGAGCAATTTTTATCTCTTATTTTCATTGCAAATCGTTATTAAGATTCTAGGCAAAACTGATGATAGTCGTTCTGTTGAACGACTTAATACTCTTATACAAAATAAAGGATTTTTACAGTCAATAGATAAATTTGTAAAATGGGCATATAATAAACGCATAGAAGAGGGAATCCATGATGAATTAATGTCTCCTAATTATATATAACCTTTGATGTGAAATGATTATGAAATTGTGACAATCTGAAAATTAAGAACATCAATGCCATAGAACCTTAATAAATAATGACGGAATGTGTATGATGTAACCTTAGCTATCACTCGTGTTGATAA
>Ga0315279_10006498_pt1 | contig 14755 bp, 12 predicted proteins | sample YL17G06_20_MG_FD_203694 | JGI IMG/M metagenome (GOLD analysis project Ga0315279, IMG submission 203694) | Sediment microbial communities from Yellowstone Lake, YNP, Wyoming, USA - YL17G06_20 | ecosystem: Environmental > Aquatic > Freshwater > Lake > Sediment | place: USA: Wyoming | collected... | reverse complement strand
ACCAAGACGGCTACAACGAGGGAAGACTCAAGGCAGCCAATTTCCGAGAGAGGTTCACTCTTGGTTATCCTCCTCAAAGCAGTGCTGATTGGGCTTGGGTTCAGCACATGCTTGCCTCTGCGAAGGAAAATGGGAGGGTTGCAGTTGTAGTCGATAACGGATGTTTGTTCAGGGGAGGGCAAGAGAAAGTCGTAAGGAGCAAGATTGCCGGCGAGAAAGACTGGATTGAATGCGTCATTCTTCTTCCAGAGAAAATATTCTACAACACTGGGGCTCCTGGTGCTATCATAGTCTTTAACAGGAATAAATCAAAAGAAAGACGAAACAAGATACTTTTCATCAATGCCTCGAACGACTTTGTAACCCATCCATCTGTCAGACGATTGAACACACTGTCAACAGACAACATAAAGAAAACAGTCGGCGCTTACGAGAAGTTCTCGAAGGTTCCGGGATTCTCCAGAGCGGTTGAGAGCAAGGAACTTGCGAAGAATGACTACAATCTGAATGTGTCTCTGTATGTAATGCCGATTCAAGAAGCAGAGAAGATCAGCATCGCTCAGGTCTACGCAGATTTGAAGAAACTGGAGGAAGTACGAAATCGGGTGAACAAAGAGCTCGAAGAGGTGTTGGTTCAGATAAAAGAGATTGAGTAGCATGGCCCAGATAGTCTTTATTGATACGGGTGTGATTCTCGACTATTTGGAGAATAGGAATGCAGCAGTGAAAAGTATACTCGAACAGCTTCTGTATCTGCACAAGAATGGTAGGGTAGTCCTTGCAACCTCGGTATTCAATATTGCAGAAACGATAGACAAGGAGTTCGACATTCACTTCGGCGGATGGGGTCTTACTCAAAAGATGTCGTTCGATGAGATAAGTAGGATGAGACGAGATCGGCGACTTTTCGCTGAAGTTTCAGGAAGGAACAAAAGCCGAGTTCAAAAGAACGTAGATAGGTTTGCCTCCCAGAATGAGATAACAGTATTCTCGCTACCTCCAGAAGCCCAACAATATGAGCAGCTTTACAATTTGATCTACAGATATCAACTGCAATCGCAAGATGCTCTCATTGTCGCCGCTGCACTCGCCAACAAGGCGACCTACTTCCTGTCTAACGATTTGGAGCTGGTTAGAAAGACGCGTGATGTATTGGACGGCTACAACCTTCGTGACGAAGGGTCACTCGATGCTTTTCGCAGAACCGTGCTGCAGGCGATATGATGACAAGCTTTGGTAAGATCTACAGACAAATGGAGTTCAGACAAACAGCAATTGGAAAAATCCCTACCGAATGGGAGATTGCGAGACTTAACGATTTATGTGAAGTTGTGGGCGGTGCGACGCCTTCAACCAGCGTTAAAGAATATTGGAACGGAGAGATACCGTTCGTTACTCCGACCGACGTAACCGAGCTAGAAGATCGAAATCTAAATTTCCTCAGCGATACGAAAGGGCACATCACCAAACAAGGCCTCAAGAACAGTTCCGCCAAATTGCTACCTCCTGGCACAGTGCTAGTGACAAGTCGGGCAACGATAGGATATGTTGCCATAAACGAGGTGCCAGTGGCAACGAATCAAGGGTTTGCAAGTTTGATCTGCAACAAGCAAGTTGACAATATCTGGATTCTCTACCTCATGAGGTTCCTTAGAAGCAAATTGGAAAGTCTTGGTGCGGGAAGCACATACAAGGAAGTTTCAAGAGGCACGATTAAGAACCTGAGTATTGCTCTGCCAACCAAAGCGGAACAGGAGAAGATAGGCCGAGTTCTTTCTTCGGTTGAAGAAGCAATTCAGAAGACCAACGAAATCATAGCGAAAACTGAACTTCTCAAGAAAGGCCTGATGCAGCAGCTCCTAACCAAAGGGATAGGGCATAAGGAGTTCAAGGATACTGAGATTGGAAGGATTCCGAAAGAGTGGAATGTTGTGGAAATTGGAGATGTAGCCCGCACCACGAGCGGAGGGACTCCAAGTAGGACAAAGAAGGAATACTATGGGGGGGACATTCCCTGGGTGAAGTCCGGAGAACTGAAGGACAATACCATCTATAATACGGAAGAGACCATTACTGACAAGGGGTTGCGAAATTCTTCAGCCAAGTTGTTACGCAAGGGCACATTGTTGGTGGCATTGTATGGTGCAACTGTTGGCAAGACTGCGATTCTAGGAATAGATGCGACGACAAACCAAGCCATCTGCGCAATCATGCCAAGAGAAGGCAAGTTTGAGTCCGAGTATCTGAAGTATCAAATAATCCTTAGAAGAAACCAACTAATCTCTGCGAGTTCTGGCGGAGCCCAACCAAACATAAGTCAAGGAATCATAAGAGCGGTCAGGATACCACTACCTGCACTGAATGAGCAGCGTAGGCTCACGAAAATGCTCTCCACCGTTGACACGAAACTAGAAAATGAAAGAAGTGAAAAAACAAAACTCGACACCATCAAGCAGGGGCTGATGGATTTGTTCCTTATGGGAAAAATTAGAATCAAGGTAGATTGAATGACGTATAGCGAGAAAGGCACAGTTGAAGACTTCATCATTCAAGAACTCAAGAAGCTAGGATGGAAGTACTTAACTCAAAAGGAAATGGAGGCGAAACGAAAGGGTAGACTTGACGAACCCCTGGTTCTAGAGGATCTCAGGGAGTCTGTCAGAAAGCTTAATCCCGATATACAATTTTCTGACGCTGATCTTGACTTTATGGCTGTCTCGCTGAGGACCATACCCTCGAATCTTGAAGGAATCAGAAAGTTTCTTGACATTTTCAGAAACGGAATGGTTGTCCCTATACAGAAGGAGAACAAGGAGAAAGTCGTCAGACTATTCGACCTGGCAAGGACACATACAGATAACAACGAATTTGTTGTCACGAACCAATTCAAGCTTGAAGGCTCGAAAGCTAACATCAGAGCGGACATTGTTCTTCTAGTGAACGGCATCCCTCTAGTTTGCATCGAATGCAAGAGTCCGACGCAGGAGAATGTCGATTGGACGACTGCCTACGTCCAGATAAAGAGATACGAGCGAGAGACCCCTGAGCTTTTCAAGTACGTTCAGTATTCGATAGCTACCGACGGCATCAAGACTCGCTATTTCCCTAATGGATTCAACGAGGAGAACAAAGATTTTCTTAGCGAATGGAAAGATCCGTACCCATTCAAAGCCGAGGATTTCAAAGACGACATTCTGAAAATCACAGTATACGGTCTTTTGTCAAAGCCAAATCTCCTCGACCTGATTGAGAATTTCACTTTCATCAGGAAAGAGACAGACAAGTCTACCAAGATAATGACGAGGTATATGCAGTTCAGAGCATCGGAGAAGATCTATCGAAGAGTAATCAGCACTCTAGGAAAGAGGGAAAACAGCAAGTTCGGTTTGATATGGCACTGGCAAGGCTCCGGGAAAACCTACACGATGGCCTTCTCCGCGTGGAAGCTCTACCACTCGCCAGAGACTGAAAGACCGAGCATTTTCGTGCTGGTTGACAGGAAAAACCTTGAAGAACAGATCGAGAAGGATTTTGGCTTTATTGAGGTGCCGATAGAGAAGATTGAGCACGTAGACGACCTGATTGAGGTCTTGAAATGGGGGAAGGAAGGAAAAAGAGGCATCTTCCTAGTAACCATTGAAAAGTTCAGGCCGAAGGAATTTGCGCGTCTGAAAAAAGAAAGCGGCAAGATAGAAATCAAAAGAGAGAACGTGATTGTTCTCGCGGACGAGGTGCACAGAACCCAATACGGGAAATTCAGAACGGTGATGAAAAGTGTTTTCAAGAAAGCCTTCATCTTCGGTTTTACGGGCACGCCTCTTTCTAAACCAGAAAGGAACACGTTCCAGAAATTCTGTCCGAGAGGAGAACTCTACCTCGATAGATATTCGATGCTCGACGCATTGAAGGATGGATTCACTGTCGAACTCTCTTATGAGCCGAAACTCCCTGACTATCATCTTAACCAGACACAGTATCGACAGTTCGTGAAATTCGAGGAGGAGGAGCTGAAGACACGATCGAAAGCAGAACAGAAGGAAATCAGGAAAAAGGTCAAGGTAATCGTCGCGTTTGTCAAGAAGCGGGAGCGCGTAGAGGCAATCACCGAAGACATAGCTCATCATTTCAAGGACATAGTCGAGCCCACCGGTCTTAAGGCGATGGTTGTAACCATAGACAGAGATGCATGTATCCGATACAAGAACGCATTAGACCAAATTCTGCCGTCAAATTGCTCAGAGATTGTGATGACGTTCAATGCGAACGATAAGGAACCAATTAGAACCTATTTTGACAAGCTATCTGAGAAGTACGCTACCAAAGACCAAAAGGAAATTCATGACAAAATTGTTGAGCGCTTCAAGGAAGGCAAAGAACTCAAGATTCTGATAGTAACTGACATGCTGATCACGGGATTTGACGCTCCTGTCCTTTGGACGATGTACCTCGACAAACCATTGAAAGAGCACAGAGTTCTTCAGGCCATAGCACGAACGAACAGACCGTATCTGAACAAGAAGTTCGGTTTGATTATCGATTATATTGGCGTCCTTGCAGAGATGCAGAAGGCGTTCCAGAAATTCGAAGCAAGCGAAGCAAAAGACATCCGTGTCGTAATTAGGCAGCTCGACAAAGAGAAAGACGAATTCAGAGAGCTGCTCCAGAAGGCTCTGAGGATTTTCGAGTCTGTGAAGAAGGAAGATACCCGAGAAAGTCTAGAGACTGCGATGAATGTTCTTGTGAATCCAGAGATAGCTAAGCAATTTGAAACTACTATGAGAGCGCTCATGAAGTCTTACGAAATGCTTAGTGGAGACGAGTTTCTTGAGCCGTATCTGTCTGACTACACATGGCTCGTCAAGATACTCGTTGCCTATAACAAGCGGTTCAAGAAGAAGGACGTGGACGAGCTGAAAGTAATAGAACTCTCGAAGAAGACATTCCAACTCATACAACAAACAATCGACGTCAAGGAAATCGAAGATACATATCCGACTTTGCGCATTGACGCAGAATATGTTGAAGCTCTCAAGAAGTCTAAGCCTAGAACAATGGGCGCTGCGATAGATGTCATTACCAACATCCAGCATGAAGTGAGGACGCATTCTAGCTCACCGTTCTTCCTCAACCTGAGCAGAGAAGTCGAAAGGACCTACGAGGAACTGAGAACAAGAAAGATCGACACTGAAGAAGCGGTTCGCAAGGCACTGGATTTCTCCGAAAAAATCACGCGATGGAAGAGCGAAGAGCATGAAATTGGCAAAGGCAAGTATCCTCTCTACGAGGCACTGAAGACCGTACTTCCGGACGCAGAAAAACAAAGGGCAATAGTTTTCATCAATCATCTCAAGGACCATCTTGAAAAATCGGGCTTGCTTTTTGAGGGCTGGCAACTGCAGAGAGATGTACGTCGTAAAGTGAAATCTGAAACAAGATTCCTCCTGTTGTCAGACTACAAGGAACACCGCGACAAGATCGACGAGCTCACTGAGCAGCTGTTTGGAGCGATGGAGGGAATGCAATGAACATGGCAAAGGCTGAAGTAGCAAAAGGGTGGCAGATTGAAGCTCTCTATTCTAGACTCTCCGACATTTACGAGCAGATAAGAAGAGAAAGAAGGATCGAAGTTTTTGGAACGCTTGATTTCGAAGTCGTGAAAAGCATTGATGGCAAGAAACACAGGATAGCCAAACTGAAAGGCAACAAAATACTGGTGCAGGTGAGTGCAGCGCGTTTGCCGAAGAGTGCTTTAAGGTACATAATCGCTCATGAAATAGCCCACACACTCACGAAAAAGCACACAAAGAGATTTTGGAAGATCCTGGAGGCCATTTATCCAACTTACGAAACGGGACAAACCCTTCTCATAAAATATGGCAGGCAACTGCAGGGCGATCACAGGCCGCTTCCAGATTAGACAGTCTCATTGCACTGAACCACCCTCGGACTATCCCGCTTGAAGACGAAGATGACCGGGGGCATCATCCGGAGTACGACAACAGAGCAGCCTCGAAAGGGGATGATCAAGAAGATTTTGACTGGGACGACGACGGAGACTGGGAAGATGACGACACAGATGAAGAGTGGTAGGGGTCGGACAGCAATGAGCAAGGTCGATGTGCTGAAGATCGACAAGGACTGCCATGTGGATCAATCGTGGATACTGGATTACGTTAGAGTAGTCAGATGCATTTGTCATATGAAGCGAGTCAACGTCGCATCTGTCGAAGTGAGTCACAGCAAGAAGGGCCTGCATTTCTACATTGGAATCCAGTCGAGAGTAAGCAGTGAGTTAGCTAATCGGTTACAGTGGCTGCTTGGAGATGACTGCCGCCGGGTCGACTACAACAGGGCACGGATACGCTCCCATTATCCTGACTGGAACAAACTCCTCGAGAGAATCGGACAGCGATTCCTGACTCTGTCGTTTCAAGGTTCCTGCAGGAACACGAAAAACCAAGAGAGGAGGGATAAGTCAAATTGAGCAAAGTTGAGTTTCCGTACAAGATCTTGGACAAGAAACGCAAGCCAGGCCTGAAGGCAAAGGCTACAATCACCAAAGTCCAGCTAATGAAAGCGGCAGAAGTCTTCAAGGAGAAAGCGAAAGACCCAGAACAACAATTGTACGCCATTCAGGGGAATCGACGGACGAGATATGCGAATCGCAACTTTCAGCAAACCGCAGAGCAACGAGATTTCGTCGAAGAGTAGACTTGCACAGTTCAAGCAGCGGTACAAGCGTTTCCCGACACTAGGAATGAAGGTCGATGTTGTGACGGACGATAACGGCTATTGGAGAATTGTCCTGTGAATGCATAGCGGTTTTACGACAACATCGGCACTGCTCCTTTTTTCATGTGCTCTCTCAACCACATGGTCACGCTGACTGTGACCGCCTGTAAAATGCTCAATCTCGTCCTTGGCATGAAAATCACAACTGAATCTGTGCAATTCTATGTTATTTTGCAGCCAATTCCGAAATACTGAAGTTCTCGGTCAAACTTGTCAGATATGGATTGGGTCAGTTGGACGCTAACGAAAGAAGGACGACACGAGACATTATCCAGAGGGACGCCGGAACAAGCACCGTTTCCCCAGAACCATCAGTTAGCGAAATGTCTGCTCAAGATGAACACTTCATGCGAATGGCCATCAAAGAGTCGATGGAATCGAAGGACGAGAATGACGGAAGAGTGCATCCTAAAGTGGGCGTGGTAGTCGTGAGGGACGGACGAGTGCTAGCGACTGCGTACAGAGGCGAAATCGAATTGGGAAATCACGCAGAGTACACCGCGTTAGAACGAAAGTTGCTGTCTACTGACTTGACCGGGGCTACTCTTTACACGACGCTTGAGCCTTGCACGAGTCGAGCGCAGAAGACACCATGTGCCGACAGAGTCATACTGAGAAGAATCTCAAGAGTTGTGATTGGTGCTATCGATCCTAATCCGGACATCATAGGTGGCAGCGTAGGCAAACTCAAGATGGCTGGTGTACAGGTAGGTTTTGCAAAACCTGACCTGGAGAATGAAATCAAGGCACTGAACAAAGCCTTCTTTGATCGGCAATCTGCGGCCGCTCATGCTGGATTCGACGTTGGACTGAACCTCAAATTGCTCCGGTCAAGTGAAAGGTTGCTAGATCCAGCATTTCTGTTTCCAATCACTCTCACACTCACCCTCGGATTTCTCTCATGGTACTTCTATTCTTTCGGGGGATCATCGCGGGCATCTTTTTGGTTTGGATTATCGGGAACAGTGGTGGTTCTCTTGAGTTTCGTTTGGGGACCATCAGCGATAGTATATGTCGTTACCAAGGTTTCTCTCTCACGATTGACAGAAATGCCTCGCGTTTCCCTTGAGTCACTCTTTCGCTCCATATGGAAAAGGGTTTTCAGAAATCGCGTGTTCCTGAAAGGAGCACTCTTGCTTGTGCTACTTGCGTTTTTCTTCACGATGACTGACGCCGAGTTCGCGGTAGTGAGCCCACGGATAAACCACGTCGTTACGCAGAACTCTCCCTGGTACTTTGTCACGGGTAGCATCTCGAACTACAGGGTCACAGTTCACGTGAACAAAGTGTACTTCATTGACTCCCCTAGACTTTGGCTCATCGGGAATATAGCGATACCCAACCCAAGCAACTACAGTTACGCACAACCGAACTATCCCTGCTATTATGGCTCCGAATGCAGTTCCAGTATCACTGCCACAGTTGCGGACTCGAGAGCGCAGCTAGTGCCTGTTGCTGATGAATCCGGCAGAATTCGATCATTTGAAGTGATCCTAAGCCCTACCTCAGAAACGTATACAGTGGTCTTATCAGCGCAATATGATGACTACATTCACGCCAGTCCTATCGTCGCACATACCGGAACACCTTTGCAAGTCGGTGATCTCTACTACCAAGAGATTGACGTGACACTCACAAATCCACTTAGCGGACACTTGTCAATCAGGCAGCTGCAAATAGGGCAATTCAATTCCATTCTTGGTGTTTCTTGCACCCGAGACAATATTGCTGAGCAATGCACCAATAACTCCACACAGCAACTCTTCCTATGGCCGCAGGAGCTTGATCCAAGTCAGACATTGCATTTCGCAATCAACGTCACATACTCAATGATGTCTGGGTGAGGGTCTTGCGAATATCAACCATGATCTACGCTTCTGTTCTGGTCCTGCTAGTGATCGGCATTGTGTCAATTTACGCTTACACGAGTTCACCATACTATGCCATCGTCAGGATAGGATTCGACGTTACCATTCTTGCTTACCCCCAAGGCGATTACGCTATCGCAGGATTCGACGGTTTGAGTATCAATTTCACGAGAACAGCGTCCCAGATTGGAAGCAACCCGCCGACCGAGATAACATCCTACTCCGGGCAACTCCACAAATCGCTTAGCATTACTCTAAACCTTACTTTGACGTCGGCCACGAATCAAGTGGTATTGCCGACAAATGACATCACATTTACTAACCCTGGACGCTACACAGTCGTTTTCACTCACCTACTTGGAAATGTTCCCAGAGGCACATACTTGGCTAACCTAACTTACACCGAACGCGTTTTTGAGAAGTATCCTTATCAGATCTGGACCTCGACCCTACTCTACTTCGACGTGGAATAGGACGTAACGTGATCTGAGCTTTGTTAGCTGCGTTTCGGGTTTGGGGGGGGTGGGTAGGCTGGTGCGCACACACACACAAAATAACGAAAGGACGACGGTTCAAATTACGACGGTCGCACCAAGGGACACAATGGAGTTCCGCCTGAGGACCGGGCAAGCCATACATGGCCGGTGTGGTTTGATCTGACCCGCGTTTAAGACACACTAACTGTTGAGCCTCATCCAAATGTGTATCGTGAATAGTCCGTTTATGATTCTGTTTGCGGTTCAGGATTGATCTTGGTTGCTCGCGCTTCATGGCCATCTTATGGCTAAATACGCCAGACCTTTTCGTAGGCAATCTTAGCTAGAAAATCTGTCCGTTCCTGAATCTGTTTCTTTCCCCATTGATGATGTTGTTTCAGATAACTGTCTAGGTATACCGGCGAACTTCGCAATATTTTCATCTTGTCTTGAAATGATTTGTTCTTGAGCTTCGCATTTAGTTGATCGCTTACACACAGTAGATTGCCTATTCTAGCGACGTCCTCGTCCTGCAGTGATGACCCAGGCCGGATACTCTGATTAGCCAAATGCTCTATGGTCATCCGTTCCCACGCAATTGCAGCTGAGGAGAAATGTTTGGTTACGCCCGCAAGAATGTATTGCACTAGAGCTTTCCGGTTTGTGAACTTCTCAGAATACAAAATATCACGAAAGTTCGCCTCAAATTCCTGATATACAGGACGTCGATCACGTAATTTCTGGACGAGTTCCTCGATAGCCCTATTTTTGTTTCGCGGACCCTTGGCGTTTCGTAACTGCCGTGCGTGTAGTGCATACATGAAGGAAATGCCTCCTGAAGATCGTTGCGACGTGACAGCTGTGAAGCTAAAGTGAAAATTCTCCAGTGCACGTAGCGCACGACGGGCTTGCTTCAATGAAATCCCTTTGTCCTCATACTCGCCGAGAACTGAGAGTACAAATGGCATCTGTTGCCTAACTCGGAACAGGTTAAGGGCACTAAGAGAGTCGCACAGATCCCGTTGTTCGATCCGCCACTTACGCGCGGTTGGTTCATGAATGATGCGGTATAGGCCTGAGTCGGCTTCCAACGAATCGAGATATCTTTCAGCGTCCTGTTTGTTATGGAGGCTCTTCCTGATCTCTTTGTACAGTTTCTTCTCTGTTGTGTAGTCGTATCGCGAGAGCCAATAGTGGTGCAGAAGGCTGTTGATGCTGATGTCGGCTTCCGATGATTCGAAGCCTTGGATTATTTTGTTGAATCTCTCTTTAGGCCTATCTACATTTTGATTCGAAAGGGGAAGTAGCCGCGTCAAGTGCGTTCTTACGAGATCTGACACTGTCAGGTCTTTTCCTCGTGTATTTAGAGTCTCAAAGATCATGTAGGCGTCCTCTTCGTTTTCCAAGATTATGACAATTAGCTTGAGTCTAAGCAAACGGTCGCGGATCTCTAGGAGTTTTTTCTTAATAGTCTCCTTCTGCTTGTCCGAAGATAATGTAGTATCTTGCAGTACTGACTCAACTGATTTTTCTAGGTTATCGTCAATGAAGTCGTAGGCGACCTTCAATCGTGCCTCTTCATGTGAGCCGCTCCCCTTTTCGTGAGATCCATCAAATCGCTGGATATGTTCTTGAAGGAAAGGATAGGATGTCTCGGTCTGTAAGACGAACTGGTTCTTGTTTTCAATATCCGCTCTCTCTACAAGTTGGTGAAGGCCTTTAGCGAGTTCTTTGTGCCCTTGCGAATTCAAGAGGTTGCGAAGAGAGCACAGCAACATTGTAACGGTAGTAAGGCGTTGCTGGCCGTCAACAAGGCCAAAGAGATTCTTAGAATAACGAAACAGAACAATTGAACCTATGAAGTACTCCGCGTCGGAATCGACAATTGTATCCGACCAGAAGTCTTCGACCTCATTCCTCTACCAAGAGTACGGGCGCTGGAAGCGCGGGATCCGAAGGTAACCCATGCGAAAAAGTTCGTCCACAGTTCGGTCATTCGACTCTATTTTCACAGCTCAACTCGTCTCGTTATCAGAATTGTATGTGATCCCAGCTGTTAAGCCTTGCAAAGCGTACCGGCTGAACCTTCACGGCCATCGAGGTAACCGTCGGGGGTCGTCTTCGGGTAGGCTGGTGCGCACGCACACAAAAGAGGGACTGGTGCGAGATAGTAAGACTATGACGCTGAACCATATTACTCTGCTATCAGTGAACATGTTTTGTCTTTTTCCTCATGGCCTTGCATTCCCTCAAAATGTCCCGCGGCATCAGGTGGCTGACCGCGTCAATTTGATCGTAGGCCGTCGCTACGTCTCCGCCCCGAACACGGCCACGTCTTAATGCCTTTCCGACACTGGCGACGATAATTGCCAGAAACACGAGCTCATACACATCAAGTTTCAGGATTCTTCGTCCGTGTTCGTCCCAAACGGCCAGACAATCCTCGTAAATGACTTTGCCTCGTTCGCGAAAGGGGAACACGTAGACGCCAGACCGCCCCCGCTCTTCGGTATGAACGATCTTGTTCCTGGGAACTCTCAACAGGTTATACAAATGCTCGCAAGTCTTGTGGAGAAGTGGGTTGGCGTCGAATGTCTTAGGTAGTTTGCGTTTAGTCGATTTGTGGACGACTTCCAAGACTTTGAAGGCCATCACAAAGATCCAAGGCATCAGATACGCTACAAGTTTGACGGTTTCAGACGTTAGCCGTTGCAGTTCCTTGTGTGAGATGTGTCTTGGGAAATAGTCCGGCGGCATACCGAGATCCCACAAGCCGAAGTCGTTTGGAAAGCGGTCCAGCATCTCAATCTCATTCGCTACTCTTTCCCAAAACAACCCACGTTCCTTGTGCGACCAGCCAGCCACGTTTGCGACGTTTTTCGATTTGTACAGTTTTGACCACGACCCACTGCCTTGTCATCTGAACCTGATGCTTGGATCAGAGTATCTTCGAACTCACCGCATTGATCAGATCGTGCAAGTCTCTCAGAACCAATTGTCTTTGCGATCGTGCGTCTTTGATTGACTGGTCCATTTCTGCTCTCTGCAAGGCCCATTTGGATATCTCGTCTGCCAAGTGTCTCTCAACCTTGTAGCCGCTTATGCAGCAGTCAATATTGGATTCCTTGAGCAGAGGCCTATTCTGGATCATGCGCTCGACAGGTGTCTTGCCCACGAGAAGGCAACTGCGCAAATCCACCATTCCCATGAACGCGTGGTCGATGAATCCTCTATAGGTTACCTCAAAGCCTCCACTTCGATAATTGCCCAGATCTTGCGTCGGCGCGAAGTTCTGTATTGCTTCGCGGACCATTGCTTGGGCCCGTGCATTCGAAGCGTCGTATCGATCTTTATACTCCTTGATCTCTTTGTAGACTTGACTGGTCATCTTCCTCAGACTTTCATCCATCGCGAAAAACATTCCGTTCCGGCGCACGCCTTCAAGACCCATCAGGTCGAGATTTTCAACATCTTGAACCTTCTCAAGGAGCAGGCCAAGTTGACCTAGGAGAGGCCTGTAGATACCTTCTATCAATCTTTCATTTCTCGCCCGAGTCTTTGAAAAGATGTGGCCCAATACTGCGCCAAATGCTGCTCCAAGAAGCGCGACAATTGCCCCTGCCAAGATTGCATCCATAAGTTCGTTCATCATCGTTCACTGGCAACGTTCTGGGGACGAACTTTGCTTAGGGATGAGTGCAATCATGTCAGCTTAACCGTTGCGGCCAGAGAATTCTCGCTCTGGGCCATCGTGCAATTCACCACGGAATATTGTCATCAGTATCGCGTTGGGTCGTTCGAAGAGCTTGTTCCACCCCTTCAGCCCGGACCTTATCCTAGCCCGATTCCGGTCAACGCGGCCGCAATCATCTCCCAGTAAGAACTGCAACTCGTTCGCAAGCTCCGCCCGGACGGGCGAAGCTATGTCGATGTAGAAGTGGAGACCCTTGTTCTCGCTGTTGCAGATCTGTATCTCCTCGACCTCTACACCCTTGGTGCGACCGTCGTAATTTGAACCGTCGTCGTTTAGGTATTCTGTGTGTGCGCACCAAGTGACCCGACGACGAACGTCCTCCAATAAGGTCGTAACTTAAAGAGAGCCCAGCGTCAATTCTCGTTTGGGCTGAACGAGATGGGGTTGCTAGAAGCTCTTGACTTTCACAAAGATTTCTTGAACGACAGGGCCGGACGTTCCGTAGAAGTCGAGTATCGTCTCCACAGTTGGGGTGAGATTTTTCCCTCTTTTGTTGGAGACCGAGAGCATTCAATCGCTGCGCGATTCATTCTCACCGAGTTCCCCTTCAAGCTATTCAGTTCCTCAACTCCTTATGACGACCCGCTGCCACAGAGATTATGTTTGACTTTTCAGGCTCCTCACGAAGAACGATGCCATTCGAACAATTTGCACCTATCAGGATTCTTCTCGCATGAAATAGCAAAAGAATTCGCGGCCTTCTTGTCGCTCGTAACTCGCCGTCGGATCTTTGTTGATAAACAGATCCGTTATGAAGGCCTACCAGTTGAGGATGAAACAGAGCTTTACAGTCCGTCACACGTTCAAGAAAGACAAAGGCTGAAAGAGATTCAGCCGAAGGAAATCTACCGTCTCCTAGATAATCTTCAGGGCATGGACAGGAGCATTGCCAATGGCTTCATTCTTGCCACGCGACTGTATCATTCGGCTACTGATGTGATGTATACAGAACCCGAGTTCTCATATCTTCTGCTGGTTACGTGCTTGGAAGCAGTGTCATCTGCCGTCTTCAAAGATTTTCAGATAGCTGACGAAGAACGATTTCTGGATTCAAGGTTTCCCGGATGGGATAAGATCTGTAACGCTTTGCCTGTAGAGTGGAAACAGAAACTAAAGGATTTGTTGCTGAAAAATGAGCCCCATACGTTTGGGAGGCTCTTGAAATTCGTCACTAAGAATGTACCGGCGCACTTCTTCTCAGATGAAAAAGATGACGCTAAGCCGGACTATCATGTGGCGGTAGTTGGGTCTGGGGAAAGTCTCAAAGAATTTGCACAAAAATACGGAATTGACTATGTGGTGGAGGCGGATCTAAACGGCAGAATGGTTGCTCGGAAATATGTTGTGCGATCCCCCCAAACGATTACCGAAATGGAAAGAGTGAACACGGATGATCTAGAACAAGCACTTCGGAACACATACGACGCTAGGTCTAGATTGATACACGAGGGAACACGATTGCCGAAGAGTATCGTGTTTGGTCTGTCTAGAGGATTGCCCATGGAGGCTCTTGCCGAGATGCAAGAAAGAGAGGAAAGCAAGAGGAGTCACATGAAGATTCCACCCCTTCTCACCTTCGAACGTTTGGTGAGCTACTCAATGGTGGAATTTCTCAGCAAACAAAAGTAATCTGACACATCCGTGAATCTCTCTGCCTGCATCGATTGAATCGTCGTCCGTCGTCGCTTGGAGTAGTGTGTGTGGCTCTAGTGGTGCGAGCGTTCCAATTTGAACTCCCGTTTTGTGTGTGTGAAAGGATGAAAAGCTTCAAGTCCCAGTGTGAGTCATTTCTCGTGGTTGGCAAGCCCGAAGAGACCCTGACCAATATCGGCCGGGTGTGTGAATGGGCAGCCTTCCAGAGCGGC
>Ga0315279_10006497_pt1 | contig 14755 bp, 10 predicted proteins | sample YL17G06_20_MG_FD_203694 | JGI IMG/M metagenome (GOLD analysis project Ga0315279, IMG submission 203694) | Sediment microbial communities from Yellowstone Lake, YNP, Wyoming, USA - YL17G06_20 | ecosystem: Environmental > Aquatic > Freshwater > Lake > Sediment | place: USA: Wyoming | collected... | reverse complement strand
GGCCCGTCGTGCAGGACGAAGCGCGGGGCGCCGCGCCGGCGCTCGCGAATCCGCTGGTAGAGCTGCTCCCGCTCCCACCGTTCCAGCATCTCCGGCTCGCGCTGCGGCAAGTTGGCCTTCATCGGGAAATCGGTGCGCGGCAGGTTGACGGTATTCTTCAGCTCGAGCGGGGCTCTCATCTCTGCTCCGTGGACGAAAAGTAATCAATGATTATACACTGCGCCGCCGGGCCGCCTGCCGCGGGGCATTGTCCAATGCAAGATGAGCCTGAAACAGCGGGCGCTGGGGCATTCCGCGGGGGATCGAAATCCAAATGCAGAACGCCGAGGCGGTGGGACCGGAGCAGATCCGGGCGTCCCCGCTGACCCGCCGGCTGCGCGGACATCACGACGTTCGGCGCGTAACCTGGGGCTGAACTCCTCGGCCGCCCTTCAGGGTTTCCGCCACTTCTAGGGTGAGGCGCTCTTCAAAGCCGAGTTGGCCGACGTTGGGGTCTTGCTGCTGCGCGCGGAAGGCATCGGCCATGCCGTTCAGCCGCAGCGCATAAAGTTTCTCGACGGTGGGTTGTGTGAGCATCGTCTTCTCCTTTTCTTCCTCTTCCTGTTCGATGAACCAGGAGGCGAAGCAGGCCGTCAGCGCGGCAAGCGGCCGGCCGATTCCCGCGTTGGCCTGGAAATGTTAGAAACATGCGCCGCAATTCCTGTTCTATCGCGCCCTGCTGCATCATGGAGCATGCGCCCGAAAACCGCGCCCGGCGCGGCTTTCGGCAGATCCTTGGCTCCCGGGGGCGGCGCTGCCGAGGTCTCCGGTTGGGCGGGGAAACCGGTGCTGAGACGCGAGGCAGTGTTCCTCGTATGTAGCTGAAAAGAAAAGGAATTGACTTCTTGACCGCGTTCCGCATTAGAGAGTACAAATGGTGTCGGGTTCCGAGAGATCTGGAAGGCGAATCAAGCATTTCGCCGAAGGTTGCGGATCCCGGATAGCCGGTTTCAGCCGCAAGGCCGGAGCCGGAAGGACCTGAAAGGAACCTGCTGACGACCGGCCCGCATGTAAATGAGGGCCGGCAGGAAGCCAGGGGGAATTTCAGCCGGCCGGTTGGAGCGCCCGCAAGGGTGACCCAGCCGGAAAAACTCAGGGAGGAGCCGGACGGGCGGCGGCGATTGCCGAAAGGCAGCGCCGACGAAGATCCGGGCAGGTAGCGCAGGCTGGTTCAGGGCCGCAAGCTCTGGATCGGAACTGCGGGGACGGCCCGGGCACCGAACCCCGCCGGAAGGCGAGGGGCAGGGACAGCCGGCGAAACCGCTGGGCGCCTCTATGTTGATCGGCCGATCGGCATGGGGGTCGGACGGAAGGACTCTTGGCCGCCAATCCGGGGGGCTGGAGAAGCTCGTCGGAGCGGATCGGCGGGAGAAGATCCGGCGGCAACCCGTCAGGGCCGTAAGGTTTTGGCGGTGCGCTGTCGGGGATACTGCGGACGGCAACCCTGGTTCCGATGCTCACTGCGGTCCTTGTGGCCGGGTGAGCCGAGCGTTGACAGCGATTGGGAGCGGGGGAGAACGGACGCGGAACTTCAGGCGCCTATCCCGGGAGAACCGGGGTTGGAATTCCGGGAGGTCGAGGACCGAGGCGGAAGAGGAGGTTCGCACGAGAGGTCACTCGGAACCTATTTTTTTCGGCTTTCGGCCACCTGCCCTGATTCTTCCACTGTTTTTCCACAGCATTTCCTCAGGCCTTGAATGGGGAGATTTTTGCCCCGGCGCGCAAAAATCGGCGCAATATTCGCGTTTCCCTGTTACACGTTCGAGTGCTTTTGTTTAATCGCATTGTGCCCCGTGATGCAGCAGGGGAGTGAAAGCCGCACGTGTCGGCGCTTTCGGAGGATGTGGAAATTTAGACGGCGGTGTTGCGCGAGGCATGCTCGCGGCCCTGAAAAATGCCTCGGCCGCGCAGCCGTGATTATTTTTCTGTTCATTGAAAATAAAGCAAATAAAGTTCTTGACGCCCTAACTTCAGCGGGAGTACAAACATGGCCGGGTTCCGAGAGATCTGGAAGGCGAATCAAGCATTTCGCCGAAGGTTGCGGATCCCGGATAGCCGGTTTCAGCCGCAAGGCCGGAGCCGGAAGGACCTGAAAGGAACCTGCTGAGGACCGGCCCGCATGTAAATGAGGGCCGGCAGGAAGCCAGGGGGAATTTCAGCCGGCCGGTTGGAGCGCCCGCAAGGGTGACCCAGCCGGAAAAACCCAGGGAGGAGCCGGACGGGCGGCGGCGATTGCCGAAAGGCAGCGCCGACGAAGATCCGGGCAGGAAGCGCAGGCTGGTTCGGGACGCAAGTCCTGGATCGGAACTGCGGGGACAGCCCGGGCACCGAACCCCGCCGGAAGGCGAGGGGCAGGGACAGCCGGTGAAACCACTGGGCGCCTGAATGTCGGTCGAAAGATCGGCAGGAGGGTCGGACGGAAGGATCCTTGGCCGCCAATCCGGGGGGCTGGAGAAGCTCGTCGGAGCGGATCGGCGGGAGAAGATCCGGCGGCAAGCCGTCAGGGCCGCAAGGTTTTGGCGGTGCGCTGTCGGGGATACTGCGGACGGCAACCCTGGTTCCGATGCTCACTGCGGCCCTTGTGGCCGGGTGAGCCGAGCGTTGACGGCGATTGGGAGCGGGGGAGAACGGACGCGGAACTTCAGGCGCCTATCCCGGGAGAACCGGGGTTGGAATTCCGGGAGGTCGAGGACCGAGGCGGAAGAGGAGGTTCGCACGAGAGGTCACTCGGAGCCCATTTTTTTCGGCTTTCGGCTGACGGCCACCTCCCACCTGGAACCTGCCACCTGCAACCTGGAACCTACCGGAACCTGGCGGCGATCCGCTGCCAGATGCCGGGCGGCGCTTGCTCAATCTGCAGTTCCGCCTCGAACAAGCGATTTTCGATTGCGTACGTTGGGTATTCGTTGAAGATGCGCTCGGCGAGCAAGGGGCCGAATTCGCCGGCGACCAGTTCGTATGCCTTCTTCAACCGCGGCGGGCGCGTAGTGGCGTTGTGAGCGTCGGTAGCGACGAAATGGACCAGTTGACGCTCCAGCAGCCAGCGGCAGAACCGGGCCGCACGGCGGCCGAAATCCCCCAGCAGCGATCCGGCGGTGATCTGAACCAGCGAGCCGGCCTGGACCCACTCGATGATCTCCGCGCCTGAATTCTGCAGCCAGGCATTCCGCTCCGGGTGAGTGATCACCGGGATCATGCCGCGCGAACGAAACTGGAAAAACACCTGGGCGATGTTAGGCGGAATCGACAGGCTGGCGAACTCTACAAGCAGATAGCTGCCGTGGTTGACCGTGTGGCGGCGCGGTTCGTTCAGTGCGCTCTGAACATTCTCGTAGGAGAGGTGAAAATCGCAGCCCGGGTACAGCCGCGGTGTCCCGCCGGTCTTCTGCTGAACTTCATCAATCGCCCGCTCGACCAGCTCCGGATCGAAGGCGTACTGATCGTTGGCGTGCATGGTGCAGACGATGGCTTCGATGCCGTCGTCGACCGCCACCCGGCACATCTCAAGCGAAGTCTCCAGGTCGCTGGCGCCGTCGTCGAGGCCCGGCAGGATATGGCAATGAATATCTACCATCCGCTTTAACTATAGCTTCAGAGCCGTCCCAGGTCCAATGGTCACGCCGGCCGGTCCGCTGCAGGGGCCGGGTCGCCGCGGCGACTGCCCGCCGATCCTGCAGGTCCGGCGTCGTTCCGCTACGGTTGCTGCAATCCTTCGATGCCCGCGCGGGCGCGGGCATTCTGCGGTTCCAGTGCCAGCGCCCGGGTGAACCGGCGCCGCGCTCCCTGGCGATCGCCGCGCGCCAGGTACACCTCGCCGATGCGGGCCTGCACCTCGGGATTATCGGGGCTGAGACGTTCGGCCTCGGCCAGCTCGGCCAGCGCCGGCTCCCACTGCCCGCGCATGGCGTAGGCCAGGCCCAGGTTGGCGCGCGCCTGCCAGAAACCCGGCTGCCGGGCCAGCGCGGCGCGCAACTCCTCGACGGCCTCTTCGACCTGGTTTTCGACCAGCAGCGTGTAGGCGAGATTGTTGCGGGCCAGCGCCAGATCGGGATCGAGGCGCAGAGCCTGGCGGTAGGCGGCGATGGCTTCGGCGTTGCGCTGCTGGGCGCGGCGCGCTATGCCCAGGTTGTTCCAGGCACGGGCGGCGAAGTCCCGGCGGTTTTCCTTGGTCCAAATCTCGGCCGCGCGCCCGTAGTGCTGCGCGGCGCGCTGGGCATCGCCGAGCTCGAGCCAGGCCCGGCCAAGGTCATTGTGCGTTTCGGGATAGCCGGGGCGCAGCCGCAGCGCTTCATTCAGCGCGGCCACCGCCTCGGCCGGCCGGTTGTGCCGCAGCAGCGCCTCACCAAGATACAGCGAGGGATGAAACGGATCGGGCGCGTCCTTCAACCCCTCGCGGAACAGGCCGATTTCATCGCCCCATTGGGGAATGCGCGCGGCGCTGCGGCCGGTGTAAGCGAGCAGAACGACAGCCGCAACCACCGCCGCCGTGATGGCCCCGAACCGCCTCCCTGCTCCCACGATCAGGGCCGCGGCCAGCCAGCAGAAACCGGCCAGCGCCAGGTAAATGCCTCGTTCGATCATCAGGAGAACGTTTGTCAGGTAGGGCAACTGGAACATGGGGGCCAGCGGCAGCAGGTAGAGCAAGGGGGCGAGGGAATGCGGGCTGCGCCGCCGGTACAAGCATAGAGCCAGCCCGGCGAAAAGGCCGGCGCTGAGCCAACCCAGGATCACCGCCCCTTCCAAGGGGCCGTGATTCGGCCAGTAGTAGCGGAGGCTGCTGAGGCGGGCAGGCCAGACCGCCAGCGCCGCATAGCGATAGAACAGCGCCGTCGCGGTGTAGAGGTGGTCGGCGAAAGCCAGCGGGGTGCGCCGCTGGACCGGCAACAATCCTCCCACAGCCCAGGTACGCGCCGCCAGATAGGCAAGCGTGACCACGGCCAGCACGGCATACTCGGCGCGCCGCTCTTTGAGTTGTGCCGCCAGCGGGCGCCGCCGCGCGACTGCTTCGTACACAACGATCACCAGGGGCAGCAGCAGGCCGATCTCCTTCGACAGATCGGCGAGCAGCAGCGCGGCTCCCATGGCCGCCAGCCACGCCACCCGCGAGCCGCCCGCCGCTTCGGTGCAACGGAAATAAAACAGCAGCGCCAGCAACACGAAAAACGAAGCCAGCAGATCGGGCGAACAGGCGATCCAGGCCACCACCTCGGTGTTCGCCGGGTGCACGGCGAACAACAGTCCGGCCAGCAGGCCCGCCGGCCGGCTCTCGGACATGCGCCTCACCACCGCCATCACCAGCAGGCTGATCCCGGCGTGCAGCAGCAGGCAGAAAGAATGGAACCAGAGCGGGGCAGGGCCGAACAGCCGGTAGATGCAGTAGTTGAACAAGTGCATCATGGGCCGGTAGTAGTTGCTGACGCCGAACGGGCCCAGGAACGAAGCGACGTGGCCGGAGAAGATCTTGCGGACGGCGTGCGGGTCGGACAGTTGGGGGTTCTCCGCGATGATGGCCCAGTCGTCCAGGACGAACGGGTTGGCCAGCACGCCCAGGTGCGGAACGAGCGCAAGAAAGGCGACAGCCACCCAAGGCCATGGCAAGCCCGGCGCAAACAAGGCCGCGCGCGCCCGCTCCAGCACCGATGTTCTGCCGCTCATCAAGAATGGATTGAACCACAAAGACACCAAGGACACAAAGAAACACAAAGACGAAACGGATATACTCGCTGGCGATGCAGGGGGAACCGGCTGAAAGGGACGCAAGACACGACCTGCTTACCGTGGCCGCCATAGCCGTGGTGCTCTTGTATGCCGCGGCGGCCAGCTACCGGACCCTAAGCGACCCGGACCTGCCGTGGCAACTGCGCGATGCCCGCTATCTGCTGACCACCGGGCGGATCGCGAGCCACGATGTCTTTTCCTATACGGCGGCCGGCCAACCCTTTACCTATCCGCAAGGGGCGGGGCTGATTTTTTACGCGATCTATGCGCTGGGGGGCTACAGCGCGCTCACCTGGTTGGGAGTCGTGGCTTGCGTGGCAGCCACGGCGGCGATCATCGCGGTGCGCCCCGGCCTGCTATCGGCCGCGCTGGCCGCGCTGGCCGTCCCGCTGATCGCCTCGCGAACCGCGGTGCGCGCCGACTTGTTCACCACCGTGCTGTTCGCCGTCTCGCTGCTGCTCCTGCTGCGAGGCGCGGCGCTGCGGCGCGTGTGGCTGTTGCCGCTGATGGTGATGTTTTGGGTGAACCTGCACAGCGGGTTTATTGTCTGCTTCGTACTGCTTGGCGCATTGCTGCTGGCGGCACTGGTTACGCGCGACAGAGCCGCGAGCGTAAGCGAGCGGCCGCAGAGTAAAGCACCGCTCTCTTACGGTCGCGGCTCTGCTGTGCTGGCGCTGGCCGCCGTTCTGTCCGGCGCCGCGCTCGCCACGCTGGCAAACCCCTTCGGGCTGCGCGTGTGGACCATCTTTTTCCGGCAGGGCGAAGGCACACCTTTTTATCGCGAGGCGGTCAGTGAATGGAGGCCATCGGTCTGGAGTTGGTGGCGCCTCGGTGAGCTGTTGGAGTGGAGCGATCCGGATGGCGCTTACTGGGTGCTGCTGTTTATCGGCATAGCGGCAATCGTGCTGGCGCTCTGGAAGCGCAACTGGGCGGTACCGGCGCTGATCGTTCCGTTCGCGGCCATTTCTTTGTACTCGCTGCGCTTTCAGCCGCTTCTCGGCATCACCGTGGCGATGGCAGCGGCGCAATGGGCCCCGGCCGGCAGCATTCGCCGCCCGCTTCGCCTGACCGCAGTGGCGACGCTGGTGCTGATGGCAGGGCTGCGAGTATCCGACCTGGTCACCAACCGCTACTATTTCACCCACGCAAGATCCGACAGTTTTGGCGCCGGCCTCTCCTATGTATTCCCTGAGAGAGCGGCCCGCTTCATCCTCAAGGAGCGCCTTCCCCGGAACCTGCTGCACGAGTACGACATGGGCGGATACCTCAGTTGGAGACTGGGGGAGCCATATCAGATCTTTATCGATGGCCGGACACTGCCGTTCGGGCCGCGTCTCCTGCTGGAGAACGTCCGCGCATTCGCCATGCAACCCGGGTCCGGCGAATGGCGCGCGCTGATGGAGCGGTGGAATGTCCGCACGATCATCCTGTCACTGGAGCGCCACCGCCCGTTCGGGAGCTACCTCCGCAAGTTTTGCGGCAGCAAGGAAGTCCAGCTCGTTTATCTGGACGAAGTGGCGGCGATCTTTTTGCGGAATACACCGGAAAATCGGCCTGGGATCGATCGCCTGGGGAAGAGTTGCGACGCGGCAGTGATTCCCGAACGCCCGGCCCCGGAGCCGGACTACATCTACCACGCTCAATCGGCGGAGGTGTATCGCCAGATGCGCCGGTTAGACCAGGCGTGGGGTCAACTGCGGAAAGCCCGTGCCCTCCTTGCCGACGACCCCGAGTTACGCGTCGCCGCGGCCCAGATGCTGGCTGCCGGCGACCCCGACGCGGCCCGCCGCGAGTTGCTGGCAGCCACGCGCTTCCGCGACAACAGCCCCGCCTGGCACCTGCTGGGCGTACTGGAGGCGGGCCTGGGGCGGCACCGCGAGGCCATCGCCGCGTTTTCTCGTTCCACTCGCAATGTGCAATTCCCCTATGAAGCGTGGCTGGCCATGGGCAAAAGTTACCTGGCGCTTGATGAGCCCCGTCAGGCGGCTGCCTGGTTCCAGCGCGTCATCGATAGCCGGGATTCCGTTGCGGCTCGTGAAGTGCTCGGCTCTGAGTTCTTCGCCGACGCCTACGCGGGCCTGGCGCGCGCCCGTTTCCTGATGGGCGACATGGCGGGCACGGAGGCAGGGCTACGAGCCGCCGCCGCCGCGGTTCCGCGCCAGCCCGCGGTCCAACTGATGCTGGCCGAGTTCTACCTGGGCCAGGGGCGGCGCGGGGAAGCCCGCGCGGCGCTGGAGCAGGCCGCCTCGCTGGGCGCTTCCGGGCCCCTCTTCATCGGATTACAGGAAAAGCTTGGCGAACGGTGAAGGCTGTAGGCTGTAGGCTGTAGGCTGTGGGCTGTGGGCTGTAGGCTGTAGGCTGTCGGCTGAACGTGGGCCTACTGCCTTCTGCCTTCTGCCTTCTGCCTACTGCCTTCTGCCTTCCGCTTTTCACCCGCCCGCGAAACCGTTACAATTTGAGCGTTGGGAATGCAAGCTGCCATCGAAATCAACGAGCTGACGAAGGATTATTACCTGGGGTTCTGGCGGAAACGGCCCCGGCGCGCGCTTGACGGCCTGACGCTGACCATCGAGGAAGGCGAAGTGTTCGGGTTCCTGGGACCGAACGGCGCCGGCAAGACGACGACGCTGAAGCTGCTGATGGGCCTCATCTTCCCCACCTCGGGAGGGGCGCGCATCCTGGGCCGCCAGATCGAAGACGTCTCCATGCACCACGACGTCGGCTACCTGCCCGAGCAGCCCTACTTCTACGATTACCTGACGGCGCGCGAGCTTCTTGATTATTTTGCCCGCTTCTTCCGCCTGAGCGCCGAGGAGCGCCGCCGGCGCATCGGCAGCCTGCTGGATTTGGTGGGCCTGTCATCGGCGGCCGACGTCCAGTTGCGCAGGTACTCGAAGGGAATGCTGCAACGCATCGGCGTGGCCCAGGCGATTCTGCACCAGCCCCGGGTGGTGTTCCTGGACGAGCCGATGTCCGGCCTGGATCCGGTGGGCAGGCGCGAGGTGCGCGACATCATCCTGGACCTGAAGCGCCAGGGGCGCACCGTGTTCTTCTCCACGCACATTCTGCCCGACGCCGAGATGCTGTGCGACCGGGTGGCGGTGCTGGTCGGCGGGAAGCTGCAGGGCGTCGGCTCGCCCGAGCAGATCGTTTCCATCGAAGTCGAGAGCCTGGAAGTTCTTTTCGAGTTGCCCGCCGGCTCGGCGCTGCCGCCGGCCCTGGAAGCCGCGGCCACACAGACCGGCGCCCGCTACCGCATCCAGGTGCCGGAGGCGCAACTCTACGGCGTGCTGGAAGGCCTGCGGGCGGCGCGGGCCCGAATCATTTCCGTCTCCCAGTTGAAGCCCACCCTGGAGGACTTCTTCCTGCGGCTCGTCAGCGGGGAGCAACGGCGGCACGCTGTCGAGATTTCGGGAGGCGGGCTATGACCTGGGTCGTGGCGCTGAACACCTTCCGGGAAGCGGTGCGCGACCGCGTCCTGTACAACCTGATTTTCTTCGCCCTGCTGATGATCGCAGCAGCCGTGCTGGTGGGCCAGATCTCGATCGGCATCGAGCACCTGGTCATCGTGAACCTGGGGCTGACGGCCATCTCGGTTTTCGGCCTGGTGATGGCCATCTTCATCGGCGTGGGGCTGGTGTACAAGGAGATCGACAAGCGCACCCTCTACGCGCTGCTGTCGAAGCCGCTGCGGCGCCGCCAGTTCTTGGTGGGGAAATACGCGGGCCTGCTGCTGACGCTGGCCGTCAACACGGCCCTTATGACCTTGGGCCTCGCGGTTGCCCTGTTTTATGTCAGCCGTACCTTCGTCCGCTCCGACCTTTCCATCCTGGTCGCCATTTACTTCATCCTGCTGGCGTTGGCGCTGGTGACCGCACTGGCGCTGCTGTTCTCCTGCTTTTCCACGCCGATGCTTTCGACGGTGTTCACGCTCGGCCTTTACCTGGCCGGCATCTTCTCGACCGACATCCGGTCGTTCGGCGAGGTGACCGAAAGCCCGGCGCTGGGCGCGGTAACGAAGTTCCTGTATTACCTGCTTCCGAATTTCAACAATTTCAACGCCATCGCCGCCGCGGCTTACGGGCGGCAGATCCCGTTGATCCTGGTGGCCCAGAATACGGCCTACGCGGCCATTTACATAACCCTGGTCCTGCTGGCCGCCGCGGCTATCTTTTCGAACCGGAACCTGAAGTGAAATGAAGCAGAGCGGGCGCAGGCGGAACATCTGGGTGGCGGCGCTGGGCATCCCGCTGCTGCTGGCGGCGGCCTACCCGCTCCAGCGGCGGATTGACGCCCGCGTGCGGACCGTGCAGCAGGAAAAGGACGCGCTGATGCTGCGTTCCGGGCGCGTGCTCAAGAAACTCAGTTTGGGCTACGATTCGCTGCTGGCCGACATCTATTGGACCCGCGCCGTCCAGTACTACGGCGGCAAGCGGCGCGATCACGATCCGAATCTCGAGCTGCTGGCGCCGTTGCTCGACCTGACCACCACGCTCGACCCGCATCTGCTCGTGGCCTACAAGTTTGGCGCCATCTTCCTGGCTGAACCGCCGCCGAAAGGAGCGGGCCGGCCCGACCTGGCCGTCAACCTGATCCGGCGGGCCATCGTGAACAACCCCGAAAACTGGCGCCTGTGGGCCGACCTGGGCTTCATTTATTACTGGGACATGAAGGACTACAAGAAAGCGGCCGAGGCTTACCTGGAAGGCAGCCGCCAACCGGGCGCCCGCGACTGGATGAAGGTGATGGCCGCCAAGATCGCCGAAGAAGGCGGGTCACGCGGAACCTCCCGCTTCCTCTGGGAGCAGATTTACCTCTCCACGCAGGATAGCAGTATCCGCCGCAACGCCTTTGAACACCTGCAGAGCCTGAAGGCCGAGGAAGACGCCGAGCGCCTGGAGGAAGTGGCGGCCCGGTTTCATCAGCGTTTTGGCCGCTTCCCGGCTTCGGCGCGGGAACTGGTGGAGGCCGGCATTCTGCCCGGCGTCCCGGTCGATCCCGCCGGCTATTCATACGTCCTCACGCCGGACGGCAAGGCCCGCCTGAACCCCTCCAGCCCGATCGCCTCCGACGTCCTCAAGCCGGTCTTGCCGCATTGACCGCAGGTAGCCGCAGATTTCGCCGATTGCACAGATTTAATCTGTGGAATCTGCGGAATCTGCGGCTGGGTTTCCCTGGAAGCCGATGAACTGGGGTTCGGGCAGCAGATCGACTCCGAAGCGGTCCCTCACGCCGGCCTGGATTTCGCGCATCAGGGCGATGACGTCGGCGGCGGTGGCGCCGCCGCGATTGACCAACGCCAGCGCGTGCTTGCCGGAAATGCCGGCCGGGCCGCGGCCGTAACCCTTGTGAAAACCGGCCTGTTCGATCAGCCAGGCCGCCGGCACTTTCACGCCGCCGGCATCGCCAGCCGCCGGGTAACTCGGAACGGGGCCGCCCGCCGCCTGAGCCATGGCCTCGCAATCGCTCCTGGCGACGGCCGGATTCTTGAAGAACGATCCGGCACTGCGGCAGTCGGGATCGCCCGGCTCGATCACCATGCCCTTGCGGGCCCGGATGGCCAGCACGGCCGCCCGCACCTCCGCCAGGCCGGGCGCATGATCGCAACCCGCAAAAAACTTGCGCAGGTCGGCGTATTCCAGCGCCGGCGCGCCGCCGCAGGCGAGCGAATAGGAAACCGACAGCACCACATAGCGGTCGCGCGCCGTGGTGTTGAAAATGCTCTGGCGATACGAGAACCGGCAGCCGGCGTGGTCCAGCTCGACGGCGCGCCGCGCCTCCCGGTCCCACACCCGGACAGCCGTAATCACGCCAGCTACCTGCTGGCCGTACGCGCCGACATTCTGGATGGGAGTTCCGCCCACGGTGCCCGGGATTCCGCTGAGGCATTCGATGCCGGCCAGGCCGCACTGGACGGCGCGGCGCACCAGGCCGTCCCAACCCTCGCCGGCCCCGGCCGTCCAACGCGCCAGTGCCGGCGACCGGGGGTCGGCCGATTCCGTGACGCCGGCGATTGCCATGCGAATGACGAGTCCGGGAAACCCTTCATCGGCGACCAGGATGTTGCTGCCACCGCCGAGAACGAAGACCGGCGCCCGCCGCTCTTCGGCGAAAGCGAGCGCGTCGGCGACCGTGCGCTCCTCAAGCGCTTCGACGAAGAAGCGCGCCGGGCCGCCGATGCCCAGCGTTGTCAGCGGAGCCAGCGGCACGTTCTCGCGGATTTCCGGCGGCGGAAAACTCACAGCTATCATTGTAGGATAAAAGACTCGGCTGACGGCTGTCGGCTGTCGGCGGGACGCCGGCGGTACAGGCATGCGGGTTTATCAGATTCGTGATGACGATAACGTCGGAGTAGCACTGGAGCCGGTCGCCGCGGGAGCGGAGTTCTCCATCGGCGGCGACCGGAGGACTGCGCGCCAGGCCATCCCGGCCGGCCATAAGATCGCGCTGGCGGCCATCCGCGCCGGCGCCGCGGTCATCAAGTATGGATGGCCGATCGGCCGCGCCACCGCCGACATCGCGCCGGGCGATTGGGTGCACAGCCACAACCTGGTGACCATGATCGGGGGGCCGATCGCGTACTCCTACTCGCCGCAAACACGCCACACAGCGGAAACGGGCGCGGCTCCGGCGCCCGAATTCCTCGGTTTCCGGCGCGCCGACCTGCGCGTGGGCGTCCGGAACGAGCTGTGGATCGTCCCCACCGTCGGTTGCGTGGCGCAACTGGCCCTGCGGCTGGCGGAACTGGCTGCTCCGCGCCTGGTCACCGGGACGGTGGAAGGCGTGTTCGCCTTTCCGCACACCTATGGGTGCAGCCAACTGGGCGACGACCTGCGCAACACGCAGCGTGCGCTGGCCGGATTGATCCGTCATCCCAATGCCGGCGGTGTGCTGCTGCTGGGGCTGGGCTGCGAAAACAACTCCATCGAGCGGCAACTGGAGGCCTGCGGCCAGATCGACCCGCGGCGAGTTAAGTGCCTGGCGGCGCAGAACGCTTCCGACGAGATCCAGGAAGCCATGCGGCTGCTGGAGGAACTGGCTGGCTACGCGGCCGGCTTCCGCCGCGAGCCGTGCTCGGCCTCGGCCCTGGTGCTGGGAATGAAGTGCGGCGGGTCGGACGGCTTCTCCGGCATCACGGCCAACCCGCTGGTCGGCCGCATCAGCGACATGGCCGCCGCCTGGGGCGCATCCGTGCTTCTGACCGAAGTGCCCGAGATGTTTGGCGCCGAGCAGATTCTGATGAACCGGGCGCGCGACCGGGCCACGTTTGAGGCCATGGTTTCACTCATCAACGGCTTCAAGCAGTATTTCCTCTCGCACGGCCAGCCGGTCGATGAGAACCCCGCGCCCGGCAACCGCCAGGGCGGCATCACCACGCTGGAAGAGAAGTCGCTTGGGTGTATTCAGAAGGGCGGGCAAGCGACGGTGGAAGCGGTGCTCGACTATGGCCAGCCGCCTTCCGGCCCCGGCCTGGCGCTGGTGAACGCGCCGGGCAACGACGGCGTTTCCTCAACCGCGCTGGTGATCGCCGGGGCCACCCTGGTCCTGTTCACCACCGGACGCGGAACCCCGCTCGGCACTCCGGCGCCGACACTGAAGATTTCGACCAACAGGGCGCTGGCACAATGGAAACGAAACTGGATCGATTTCGATGCCGGCCGCCTGCTCAGTGAGAACGCCGACCCCAAGGCGCTGGCCCAGGAACTGCTGCAATTGACGCTGGACACGGCCAGCGGGCTTTATCGAGCGCGAAACGAAACCAACGGCATGCGCGACATCGCCATCTTCAAGACCGGTGTCACGGTCTAGGCTGTAGGCTATAGGCTGTAGGCTGTAAGCTGTAGGTCGGGACTGCGGATTTCGGATTTCAAACGTCGCAGGTGCTTGAAATCCGCAATCCGAAATCCGCAATCCGAAATTCCCTACAGCCTCCAGCCTACTTCTTGGCGGGCTTGGCGTCTTTGTGGTGGGGACGAACCAGCTTGTGAGCCGCCAGCGAATCGGCCACGGCGTGCAGGGTTTCCGCCGTGGCAGCCTGAAAATGGCTGAGCGCTTGTTCCAGCGCCTCCTCGACGGTGCGCTCATTATCGGCCTGCAACTGTTCGGCGCGGGCGGCCACCTGGCGGCCTTGCTTCACCAGCCGTTCCTGGAAGTCCCGGAATTGGGTGTCGGCTTCCGAGACCAGGTCGCGGGCTGACCGGGCGGTGGCTTCATCCACCGTCTTGCGCAGGCGGGCGAGGCCCTCGTCGATGGACTGCTCGGCGCGATGGGCGAGGTCTTCGAGCAGGCTGCGGAACGTGGTCTGCATGGTGCTGCGCGCCAGTTGCTGAAGCTGGCGGGTACCGGAATCCATCGCGGACTGAAGTTCGCGCGCAAACCGTTCCTTCAGCACCTCCATTTCCTGGCTGCAATAGCGGATGTGGTCGTCGGCGTGGGCGGCCAGCAGAACAAGCTGCTCGCTTATCTCCGCCAGCGTTACGGCGGCCATAGCCCCGACCGGGGCCACCGCGTCGCCGGTGGCGTCCTTAAAGCGCACTCCCCAGAAATCCTCCGCGGGGCCGGCGAATTCAAAGGCCCACTCAGCCTGTTCGCCCCGGCTTTCCAGCGCCTTCCCCAATTTGATTTCGGCCGCCCGGTCCGGCCGGGCCAGCAGCCGCAGCATCAGGCACGCGCCCGGCTGCAGCTTTTGGGCGGTAAGCAGGCGCCCGCCGTGCGCCGTGATGGCGGTGGTGCGCGTGCGTTCCTCGAACTTGCGACCGCCGGCGTCGGCCCCCGAGCACAGAACGGTCAGCTTTACAGCAAGGTGGTGGTTGGCCATAGCTCTTGCCGCCGATTATACAGGTGTCGGGTGCCAGGTGCCACCTGAGACCTGAGACCTGAGACCTGGCGCCTGACACCTGGCGCCTGACACCTGATAGAATGGCGCCGTCATGAAACTCTCGGAAATCTGTGTGCGGCGGCCGGTGTTCGCCGTCATGCTGATCTCATTCCTGGTTGT